>FWPU01008242.1_pt1 | contig 17996 bp, 11 predicted proteins | sample 2228361 | NCBI WGS metagenome assembly FWPU01 (sample SAMEA103939777, study PRJEB20133) | metagenome
GTGGATGACGAGGAGTTAAAGCATAGAATAGCTACCGAGCATCCTTACCGGCTCTGGTTAAACGAACATTTGGTGTCACTCGAAGATTTACCTGAAGCACCTCATATCCCGGAGCATGACCACGGAACGGTGCTTCAGCGGCAGCAGGCTTTCGGATACACATTTGAAGACTTGAGAATCATGATGGCGCCGATGGCAAAGGACGGGGTTGACCCGGTTGGGTCTATGGGCAACGACGTGCCGCTAGCCGTTCTTTCGGACAGGCCCCAGCTTCTTTACAATTATTTCAAGCAGTTGTTCGCTCAGGTAACCAACCCTCCAATTGACTCCATTCGTGAGGAGATAATCACAGCGACGGAAACCACCATCGGCCCGGAAAGAAATCTCCTGGTGCCAGAACCGGAGAGCTGCCGTCAAATCAAGCTCAAAACGCCCATACTGACCAACGAAGAACTGGAGAAGCTTCGCCACATCAACATACCTGGATTCAGGTCTGTCACGCTGCCGATCCTATTCAAGGTTTCAGAAGGGGGAAGAGGATTGGAAAAGGCTATGGATGAGCTTTACAGCCAGGCGGACCGGGCTATCTCTGAAGGAGCCAATATACTCATACTTTCTGACAAGGGGGTTGACCGTGAGAACGCCCCAATCCCAGCTTTACTGGCCGTATCCGGACTTCATCATCACTTGATTCGAGAGGGAACCCGCACTAAGGTGGGGTTGGTGCTGGAATCCGGCGAGCCTAGAGAGGTGCATCATTTTTCCCTTCTAATTGGGTATGGCGTCGGAGCGATCAATCCTTACCTGGCTTATGAAACCTTAGACGATATGATCAGGGAGGGGATGCTTAAGGATATAACTTACGAAAAAGCGGTGGAGAAGTACATAAAGGCTACGGTAAAGGGAGTGGTCAAGGTGATGTCCAAGATGGGCATCTCCACGATTCAAAGCTACCGGGGTGCCCAGATATTTGAGGCAGTAGGACTGGACCCGAAGTTCATCGACAAGTATTTCACTTGGACCTCATCACGGGTGGGAGGAGTTGGAATCGATGTCATTGCTGAGGAGGCGCGCATGAGGCATGAGCGCGCATTCCCGGACCGGCCGGTTGATGGTAAGACGCTGGATGTAGGCGGCAAATACCAATGGCGGCATGATGGCGAGTACCATATGTTCAATCCCCAGACGGTGCATAAGCTTCAGCGTGCTTGCCGTACCAACGACTACGAGGCATTTAAAGAGTATTCCGGGCTGGTGAATAATCACAACAAAAAGCTCAGCACCTTGCGGGGGCTACTAGAGTTTAAGTTCACAGATAAACCAATCCCCATCGAGGAAGTCGAGCCTGTCGAGTCGATAGTCAAAAGATTCAAAACTGGGGCTATATCCTATGGGGCTATCAGTCTGGAGGCCCATGAAGCTCTAGCGATTGCCATGAACCGTATAGGTGGAAAGAGCAACACGGGAGAGGGAGGGGAAGATCCTTCTCGCTTTATACCGGATGTTAATGGTGATTCCCGCAATAGTGCGATAAAACAGGTTGCATCCGGGAGATTTGGTGTCACCAGTCAGTACCTGGTCAATGCAAAAGAAATTCAGATAAAAATGGCGCAGGGCGCAAAGCCGGGTGAAGGAGGACAACTCCCCGGAGCGAAGGTTTATCCTTGGATCGCTAAAGTACGATTCTCCGTCCCGGGTGTGGGATTGATTTCACCTCCTCCCCATCACGATATCTATTCAATCGAGGATTTGGCAGAATTAATCCATGACCTAAAGAATGCTAATCCGGGGGCTCGAATCAGTGTAAAGCTGGTGTCCGAGGTAGGTGTGGGCACTATCGCTGCGGGAGTGGCGAAGGGTCATGCGGATGTTGTGTTAATTAGCGGATATGAAGGTGGAACCGGTGCATCACCTCAGACTAGTATCCATCACGCTGGACTTCCGTTGGAACTAGGACTGGCAGAGACTCATCAGACACTTTTACTGAATGATCTGAGAAGCCGGATTGTGGTAGAGGCCGATGGTCAGCTTAAGACCGGTCGAGATGTTGTGGTTGCAGCACTGCTTGGAGCAGAGGAATTTGGATTTGCAACAGCACCTCTTATTGCATTGGGATGCATCATGATGCGAGTCTGTCATCTGGATACTTGCCCCGTCGGTGTGGCAACTCAGAATCCGGAACTCCGAAAGAAATTCCAGGGAGACCCAGCACATGTGGTGAATTTCATGCGTTTCATCGCCCAGGAGATGAGAGAACTGATGGCCAGGCTTGGATTCCGTACGGTCAACGAGATGATAGGACGAACAGACAAGTTGGAGGTTAAAAAGGCCGTAGACCACTGGAAGGCTAAGGGCCTGGATTTTTCGGCTATTCTTTATCAACCCGATGTGCCGCCGGAGGTGGGAAGATACTGCCAGATTCCCCAAGACCACGGGCTCGAAAAAGCGCTGGACAATCTGGTGCTTCTAGACCTCTGTAAACCCGCCCTGGATAGAGGCGAGCCGGTAGAAGCAATACTTCCTATTCACAATACTAACCGGGTGGTAGGAACCATATTGGGAAGCGAACTTACCAAGCGGTATGGTGCGGAGGGACTTCCGGAGGATACGATTCGGCTCCACTTCCGCGGGTCAGCAGGACAGAGCTTTGGGGCTTTTATACCACGAGGTATCACATTAACCCTCGAGGGTGATTCCAACGACTACATCGGGAAGGGGCTTTGCGGGGGTAAGATCATAGTCTATCCCCCCAAAGGCTCGACATTCGTTCCCGAGGAAAACATCATCATCGGCAATGTGGCGTTTTACGGCGCTACGTCTGGCGAAGCCTATATTAGAGGCATGGCTGGGGAAAGATTCTGTGTGCGTAATAGCGGTGTGAAAGCGGTAGTGGAAGCGGTAGGGGATCACGGGTGCGAATACATGACCGGAGGACTAGTCGTAGTGTTGGGTCCGACCGGGAGGAATTTTGCGGCGGGTATGTCCGGTGGTGTTGCTTACGTGCTCGACGAAACCGACGACTTCGACCGGCGATGTAACAAAGAGATGGTCTATCTTGAACGACTGGAGGATGTAAAGGAGATTGAGGAGATTAAGGAGTTGATACGCAAGCACGCTGATTATACTAGGAGTAACCGGGCTCGAAACTTATTAGCGATTTGGGATGAGGTGGTACCAAAGTTTGTAAAGGTAATGCCTAGAGATTATAAACGTATGCTTCAGGCAATGAAGCGGGTTCAGGAAGCGGGCTTGAGCGGCGAGGAAGCGGTCATGGCCGCCTTCGAGGAGAATAAGCGCGACCTGGCCCGAGTCAGCGGAAACTAGGTTGCCATAAGCGATTTGCACTTTCGGTCTCGATTCAGGATAGGCAAATCGCACCCTCTATTCAGCTAACTGGTTCACAGGTCAGTGGTTGACAGGGACACGGAGTTATAGAACAATATCTCGGTGTTCCCGATAGGGTATTGGCTACAATAACTCGAGAGAAAGTGAAATGGGTAAGCCTACCGGATTCTTAGAATATACTCGCGAACTCCCTGAAGAGCGTTCCCCAGCCGAGCGGGTTCGTGATTGGGACGAGTTTCATCAGCACCTCTCTGATGAAAAACTCAAGGTGCAGGGGGCGCGGTGTATGGATTGTGGGGTGCCATTTTGCCACACCGGGATCATACTAGAGGGCATGACCTCGGGCTGCCCCGTAAATAACCTCATTCCTGAATGGAATGACCTGGTATACCGTGGGCTTTGGAGAGAAGCGCTAGAACGGTTACATAAGACGAACAATTTCCCCGAGTTTACCGGCCGGATCTGCCCCGCCCCCTGCGAGGCAGCTTGCGTTCTCGGGATCAACGAACCTCCGGTTACGATCAAGGCTATAGAATGTGCAATAATCGATAAGGGATTTGAAGAAGGATGGGTGGTTCCGGAGCCGCCTCCTGTGCGTACGGGTAAAAAAGTAGCCGTGGTTGGTTCTGGTCCAGCCGGGCTGGCGTGCGCCGCCCAGCTCAACAAGGCAGGGCATTGGGTGACCGTGTTCGAGCGTGACGACCGAATCGGGGGTCTACTCATGTACGGCATACCCAATCCCCACCTGGACAAGAAAGTGGTTCAGCGCCGTATAAACCTGATGGTAGAAGAAGGGGTCGAGTTTGTTACTGGTATAGAAGTAGGTAAGAACTATCCTTCTGACATGCTGCTCAAGGAATTTGACGCCGTCGTCCTTTGTTGTGGAGCCACTAAACCGCGGGACCTACCCATCGAGGGTAGAAACCTCCAGGGTATTCATTTTGCGATGGAGTTCCTCCGGGCCAACACGAAGAGTTTACTCGACAGCAATCTTATGGACGGGAAATATATATCGGCAAAGGACAAGGACGTAATCATCCTGGGCGGAGGCGATACCGGTACGGACTGCGTCGCAACGGCGATGCGGCATGGGTGTAGGAGCCTCTTGCAATTTGAAATACTTCCTAAGCCCCCTCTTAGTCGTGCCCCGGATAACCCCTGGCCTCAGTGGCCCAGGGTGTATAAGCTAGACTACGGGCAAGAAGAGGCCGCCGCCATATTCGGACAGGACCCCAGAAAGTACCGGGTCTTGACCAAAAGATTCGTAGGGGATGAAAGAGGCCAGGTCAAAGAATTACACACCATACGGGTAGAGTGGCAGAAGGGTGACAATGGCCGTCCTGTGCTTAAAGAAATCCCCGGTACTGAAAAGGTTTGGCCTGCACAGCTTGTGCTATTAGCCCTGGGCTTCCTTGGGCCCGAGGACACAATTCTTGAGCAACTGGGTATTGACAGGGATGAGCGCTCGAACGCCAAGGCCGAGCATGGCAAGTTTGCTACGAACGTGGAAGGTGTTTTCGTAGCTGGAGACATGCGCCGTGGCCAGAGCCTTGTAGTGTGGGCCATAAACGAGGGACGCGGAGCCGCTCGTGAATGCGACCGATATCTAATGGGTTCAACCAACCTGCCTTAAAATAGACCGGAAACCACTCATTTTTGGATGAAGGGTGTTGAATTGTCCTACATCTTTAGTAATGCCGCATTACTCCTGTTAGTTGCTCTAGGTGCATTGATATCCACTTTTGCCCTTTCCTTTCCAGCGAATAATAAGGGATCAAACGAATATGCATTCAAGTTTAAAATAGCCGTATTTGTGGCCATAAGCCTTGGACTTATATTCGGGATGTGGAAGGCTATGGCCTTTGTTATCTCCAACAATTACCTGCGGTACGGGATGTATTATTTATCGCTTCGTTCTTTGGTATCGAGCGTTGATAAGTGTGTGCTGGTCCCTTTGGGAACGACGGTGCTCTTTTTCATAGGGCTTTATGCTATGAAAGCCCTTCTCCGGTTTACTGGTTTAAGTAAAAGAACCGGCGATGTTATCGTATATGGAATAGCCCCCTCGGCATCGGTATTTATCATTGGGGGTTATTTGATAAACAGGAAGTATCTTCCAGGGTTTTTTGATTCAAAGAGCATTGTTGCAAATCTCATATGGGCCACGGTTTGTGTGGTTCTGGTGTGGGTTCTTGGGCTGTTAATTGTAAAAGTATCCCATAAGAAGATTAATTTCTCTGGGAAAATGTATGGCGCTAGAACCTTGATCTGTCTGCTGAGTTTGGTTGCGATACTTAACCTGGCTTACTTTGTCTATTCACGGTCTGTTAAGTCAGACCGTCCTAATCTTATTCTCATCTCCATCGATACCTTGAGGGCGGATCATCTAAGCTGCTATGGCTACGATCGTAACACCAGCCCCAACATCGACCGCTTTGCTCGGGATGGGGTTTTATTCAGGAATACTATTGCCCAATCCTCGTGGACGCTGCCTTCGCATATGTCCATGTTGACAGGACACTACCCGACCGGTCATGGTGTCTTATCCAAACACAACAAGCTAAGTGATGAGCATTTAACCGTCGCCGAAATACTACAAAACGCCGGATATGAGACTGCCGCTATTACCGATAGAGTCTACTTAAGTAATGGGTATGGCTATCAGGGTTTTGACTTCTATCATGACAAGGGTTGTTTAAAATGCCGCGGTGCAATAAAAAAAACTTACAAAAGGGCGGTTAAATGGTTGAGAAAGGGCCATTCCAGGCCCTTTTTCCTTTTCCTGCACACCTACCAAGTCCACGCTCCGTATGACCCTTTACCCGATTACGATATCTATAGCGATAAGAGCTATCGGGGCATTACGTATGGATACGTTAAGTATGCTCATTACAACAAAATTCATGACCAAATGACTTTAGAGGATTTTCTGTATTTAATCGACAAGTATGACGGTGAGATCTACTATACAGACTTTTTCCTCGGAAAGCTGTTCCAGAAACTGAAAGATTTGGGGTTATACGACGATAGTATAATCGTCCTTACATCTGACCATGGAGAAAATTTTTTGGACCATAAGGCCTACAATGTGGGTCATGGCGAACTATACGATGAAATTGTCAAAGTGCCGTTGATTATCAAAGCCCCTTCGTTTCCTAAAAATCAAGTTATCGAGGCCCAGGTCGAGAGCATAGATATCATGCCCACCGTGCTCGAACTCCTGGATATATCTATTCCAGTCAGGGTTGACGGGGAGAGTTTAGTTGAATTGGTCAGAATAGGATCATACGACAGCGTATTCGCCTTCAGCCAAAGAGACCATGAATATAAAATGATCAGGAGTAAGGATTGGAAGCTATTGCACCGGTCCCAGAGCCACCTGGAATTATACGATCTTATTAATGACCCCAGGGAGCAGTTTAACCTTTTTGATGAGAAGTCGGAAAGGGGCAAATCCCTATTGGCAGAGCTTCAGGCTTGGATGGATGCTCAGGCAGTAAAATCCAACGTCATGTCTGCTGACAAAATAAAGATCGATGATGAGTTAACCGAACAATTAAAAGCTCTAGGCTATGTGAATTAACTTTATGTCGAAATAGTACAGGTAAAATCGGGTCAAGCTAATTTGCAATCAGTCCTCTTCCCCTTACGTACTTCGGGCGGGAGGTAGAATAGGGGTTTAGGTCGAGCCCCGAGTAATCGCCTTCTCTTAATTTGTAGAAACCCAGTGCCCCCACCATTGCCGCATTGTCGGTGCAATATTTGGGGGAGGGAATATAAAAGGAAATCCCTTCATTCTCAAACCTATCTTTAGCCAGTTCTCTCAAGCGGGAGTTGCAGGCAACCCCTCCGGCAATAACTACCGCTCTTACCTCGTGTAGTTTCGTAGCGGCCAGGGTTTTTTCTACCAGGGTCTCAACTATGGCCTCCTGGTAGCTGGCGCAGATATTCTTAAGCCTTATTCCATCGGGAGCAGGGTTTTTCTTGAGGTAGTAGACGAGTGCGGTCTTTAAACCGCTGAAGCTGAAATCAAAGGACGAAGATGTTAAGAAAGGTCGAGGGAATGAAATAGCTTTCGGGTCTCCCTCTTTTGAGAGTCTGTCAATCTCTACACCGCCCGGATAGCTTAAGCCGAGAAGTTTGGCTGCCTTGTCAAACGCCTCGCCAGCCGCATCGTCCCTGGTTTTCCCCAGTAATTTGATATCGGTATGGTTATTGACCAGGTATAGACTGGTATGCCCCCCTGAAACCACAAGGCCTATGAACGGAAAAGGAACGTCGTACTCCAGGTGAATGGCGGCCAGGTGAGACTCAAGGTGGTCTACGCCGATGAGGGGAACCTCGAGGTATGAAACCCCAACCATAAGGCATCCGACCAGGCCCGGCCCGCGTGTTACAGAAATACCTTCGATCTCTGAGAGCGATACTCCGGCGTCAGAAAGGGCTTTTTCCAGTACGGGAATTATGTTCTCGACATGCTTTCTCGAAGCGAGTTCTGGTACCACCCCGCCGTATTTTTTATGGATTTCAATCTGAGAAGACACCACGCTGGAGAGCGCAGTCTTACCGTCTTTGATGACCGCTACCGCCGTCTCATCGCAAGAGGATTCTATACCCAGTATAAGGGATGGCATGGTGGTTTATTTTACTTGATTGTTTAGTGTGTACAAGATTAGGACCATCCTGAATCGTTTCTTCGAGTCTATGGGATTTAGTAAAGTAAACGCGGGGTAGGTTGTAATTATTACTGTTTAATCGGCTCGATGAAAAGATTTGTGTTTGCCAACCCGGGTTTGTTATAATATCAGCAAGTAGGTAACTAAATAAAGGTTAAGGAGTGGTGAGTGGATGGGAAAACTAAGATTAAGCCTAATAATCTTTATTTCAATTAGTATACTTCCAGCCCTGTCTCAGGCGCAGAATTTCCGGGGTGGCGGGGTAAGAGGAGGGTTTGGCAAGAGTGGCTTTGGGACCAGGGGTCTTACTGCCAGCAGTTCCGGCTACAGTTTGAGAGGAGGATTCAATAGAAGCTCATTCTCGACTAATAGAGCAGCCGGATTAAGGAATGGGGGCCTCAGTAGCAGCTTGGTCAAGCAGCCGGGTTTTTCTAATACCAACAGGACTACTTTCGGCAGGGGGTCAGGCTTGACGCGTTCCACCACCCTTGGCAACACCCTCACAAATCAAAAACAGAACCTGATTAACTCAGGGGCGATGCCCAGAAAATCTTATACTGGCTTGTCCAGCGGTTCTACTTACAGGACCTCCGGTAAAAATAACCTTGATTACAATAAAATGGGCACGGGTGTAGGAGAAGGTGACCAATTAATAAGTAATGTGGGCTCAACTTTTGAGAGAAACGAAGTAAATACCGGTTTTATTAATAGCAAAGGACCGGTTTTTAAGTCGGGTTCGAGTTTAAACAGCACCACCGCTCCCATAAGAACTAGAAATTTTATTAATACCTCTTCTTCCAGTATTACTCCAATCACCGTAGAAGAAAAAGGCACGGCTCCAGGTGTAGTTTCTGACTCCTCTACCAGGACAGAGATAACTCACTGGGTTGATAAAAAGAGCGGCGTCAGACACTTCTCCAACAACATCAGCTCATATCGAAACGACAGAGAAACGATAACCTTTGTCGGAGGAAAAAAGGTAGTTTCCAAAATAGGCGGGTTAAAATCTGGTGATTCCCTGGTGGACGGTAGTGAGGGCTTTGGTGATGCTATTTCATTCACTAAGACGGCGACAAAACAGGCAATCAAGCAATTAGGTAAAGAAAAAGGTTCTAATAACGGGCTGAGATACACCGCCTCGGAGCCTGCCCAAAAATATCATCATAAGCCGCATCATAAGGATTTTGACCGCCACCATCATCATCGCCATCACCACGATGACATTAATTTTTTCTTCTTTTTCAACCCGTTCTTCACTTTCCCAACCTCCACTTTTTTCTTCGGGTTTAACCCTTTTGTGTTCAAGGCGCTTGTGCTATCACCCTTCGCCTTTCGTCCTTTTTTCTTTCCTTCTCCCTTCTTCACTTTCCATCCTATAGTTTCGTCTCCTTTCCTATTCAATACCTTTGTATGTCCTAATCTATTCTTCCCTTCATTTTGTAATCCGTTCGCCTTTGGGTCACCCTTTTTCTTTAACCAGTTCTCATTCTTCTTTTGATGGTTTTGGTTCCGTTAATTGATTACGGGTGCTTGTCTAGCTCAGAGAAGAGAGGCTTCCATCCACTACATCACGCCGAGCCTGTCCTGAGCGGGTCGCCAATTTAATCGGGGAAGGGATGATTTTCTTGCCGATGACCAATGCGGGAGGGCATATATGTTATTCTTGACAATCAAAGGGGATTTGGTACATTGTTCATTCAACCCAAAAGCCAGGAATAGGTAAAATGAAGACATACATGGCCAGGAATGAGGATATAGAGAAGAAATGGTATTTGATTGACGCTAGCGGAAGGACAGTTGGCCGGATCGCCACTAAGATTGCAAAAATTCTGAGAGGAAAGGACAAACCAGAGTTTACACCACATGCGGATACCGGAGATTTCGTTATAGTAATCAATGCGGACAAGGTAAATTTCACCGGGAAAAAGTGGACTCAGAAAACCTATTACTGGCACACGCCTTATCCGGGTGGACTTAAGTCAATTACTGCGGAGAAGCTGTTTAAAGATAAGCCGGAAGAGATACTGAAAAAAGCGGTATGGGGAATGCTTCCCAAAAACAAGTGGCAAAACAGGCTGATAACCAGGCTAAAGATATATTCTGGCAGCGAGCATCCTCATGAAGCCCAAAAACCAGAGGCGTTGGAGGTTTAAGAGTAGCAATGGCTGATGTTACATATTATGGAACCGGAAGGCGAAAGACATCGATAGCTAAGGTGTGGTTACGCGATGGTGAGGGCAAAATCTCCATAAACGACAAGCCGGTTGAATCGTATTTCCCCCGCGAAACATGGAGAATAAGGGCGCTTGAGGCACTTAAGTTAACCCAAACATTGAATAGGTATGACGTTTTCGTGGATGTGAGCGGAGGCGGACTCACCGGGCAATCGGATGCCGTAAGGCATGGGCTGGCCAGAGCCCTTCTGCGGGTGAGCGATTCGTTCAAAAAGACGCTTAAGAGCGCCGGCCTTCTAACCCGCGACCCCAGAATGGTGGAAAGCAAAAAATACGGAAAGAGAAAGGCCAGAAGAGGGCAGCAGTTCTCGAAGAGGTAATATCCACTGGGGTCTGGGGGGTCGATCTAACCTGTCCTGAGCAGAGCATGCCCTGAGTCATGACGAAGGGTCGAAGGAAGAGGAAGTCAGGGAATCACTTGCCTAACAAAACCAGAAAAACAGTCAAAAGAAAAACGAGGATCGTTCCGCCCAGTGGCCGGCTGGGAGTGTTACTTCCAGGGATAGGTGGTGCGGTTAGTACTACATTCATCGCCGGCGTTGAAGCCATAAAAAGGGGACTCGGCAAGCCCATCGGCTCCCTCACCCAGATGGGTACTATCCGGCTGGGCAAGAGGACCGAGAAAAGATTCCCTCTCATAAAGGATTTCATTCCACTGGTTAACCCGGACGCCCTGGTGTTCGGCGGCTGGGATATCTTCTCTGAGAATTGTTACGATGCCGCCCTCAAAGCGGGGGTACTGGATAAAAATCTCCTCGACGAGTTAAAAGACGTACTCTACTATACCGAGCCTATGCCCGCTGTTTTTGATAGAAGGTACGTCAAAAACCTGAACGGCAGGCATCTCAAGTCCGGGAAAACAAAGATGGACCTTGCCGAGCAGCTCATGGACGACATCATCAATTTCAAGAGTGAAAACCAGCTCGACCGTTTGGTCATGGTGTGGTGTGGAAGCACCGAGGTGTATATAAAACCTTCCGAGGTTCATAGCTCTATAAAGAAGTTTGAGGACGGTCTGAAAGACAACCACCCGGAGATTTCGCCAAGCATGATATATGCCTATGCGGCGATTCAGTGCGGCGTGCCCTATGCAAACGGAGCTCCCAATCTTTCGGTCGATTTTCCCGCGCTGATGAGCTTGGCGCAAAAGAAAAAGGTGCCAATCGCCGGGAAGGATTTTAAGACCGGCCAGACCCTTATGAAGACAATAATCGCTCCCGGCCTCAAGGCCCGGATGATCGGACTTAACGGCTGGTTCTCTACCAACATACTAGGCAACAGGGACGGCGAGGTCTTGGATGACCCTTATTCTTTCAAGACTAAAGAGGAAAGCAAGCTAAGCGTCCTCGAATATATATTCCAGCCGGACTTGTATCCGGACTTGTACTCTGACTACTACCACAAAGTTAGGATCAATTACTACCCTCCCAGGGGAGACGCCAAGGAGGCGTGGGACAACATCGACATATTCGGATGGCTCGGCTATCCGATGCAGATTAAGGTTAACTTCCTCTGTCGTGACAGCATACTGGCGGCCCCAATTGTTCTCGACCTGGTTCTCTTTCTGGACTTAGCGGAGAGGGCCGGTTTGTACGGCATTCAGGAGTGGCTCTCCTTCTATTTCAAGAGCCCGATGCACGGAGAGGGTCTATACCCGGAACACGACCTTTTCATCCAGCTTATGAAGCTTAAAAACACCCTCCGTTACCTCAAGGGCGAAGAGCTTATCACCCACCTGGGATTGGATTATTACGATTATTACAGCCCGGAGTGATCGACGTTTAGAGGTTCCGAAGTTAAATTCTAGCAGGGCTAAGCCGAATTTAAAGATATGGATTCGTAGGGAACGTATATCCTTCGACGTAGCTGGACAAGTATGCGTTCCTTACAACACCTTGAAGTAATATAGCGCATTAAACCAACCGTCTGTAGAGTTCAGTATTCTTTTTGAGAACATGCTCTACAGCGAGTCGAAAAGAATCGTCGGGACGGGCGAACACAAGGTTCGCCCCTACAGTAAAAACGCTTTCATTAGGGTGTCATTCCGAGTGAAACGAGGAATCTCGAACTACAATAAAGCAATACCCCCTAAAAACTAATTGCTAATCACTAACCACTATTCCAGTAAGATTTCTCCCTTCAGTCGAAATGACAGGCGGGGGTTCGAAATGACGAGGAAAAAATGGAAATGGTGGAGTGAGGGAGTCGGAATTGACATTTGAGTCAGATTGCTTCGTCGTTTGACTCCTCACAACAATGACAAGACATGATGTATCATTGCGAGCCGCTTTCTTTAGCGGCGAAGCAATCCGTTATTTTAGACAAGTTCGAAGTTCGGTGTAAATATCGTCGTTTTGTAGGGAACGCATACATGCGGGAGACCCGCACGTCCGGTTCGGATTCTCTCCCTCCCCCTATCATTATTTATTACAATAACCAAGGAACTCGATAGCTTTTCCCTTCAATCAAATTTTGGAGAAATTCTATTTGAACGAGTTAATTTCCACTATAGAAGGATTAACTAAGACAGAAATGCTCAGGGTGGTTTAAAGCGGGTTCTATCGTCATTCCTTAATTCCTGCTTTTAACTGTGCCAGTCTCAGTTTCTTGTTTATCTCTTTTAATTCTCTGGTCTTACCGCTGAAGCTCTTAAGCTCTTCTAGCAGGGCCTCGGCCTCTCTCTGCGCGGCTTCGGAATCCACAAACCTGGGGTCTTCGACGTTATCGGTGAGGACGGTGACCTTGTCGTCTCTGACCTCGGAAAGACCGCCCCAAACTATAAACCTTCTTTCAGTTCCATCCTTCCTGTATTTAAGCTCACCGGGCATAAGAAGGGTGATAAAAGGGACATGCCCGGGAAGGACTCCGAACTCTCCCAACTCGCCGGGCGCTATGACTTCATCCACCTCTTCACTGATAACTACCCTTGACGGGGTGATCACTTTGAGTTCCAGTCTTTCCGCCAATTCTTTTCTCCTTTATTTAGCCGCCAATGAACACGAATTTAGTGGGATAAAGCGATGCACGTTGCATGGTACAGGATGCAAGATGAATCATGAATCGTGCATCCTGGATCTTGTATCCTGCTTATATTCATTCGTGTTAATCAGTGCCCATTCGTGGCTAATTGAAATGATAACCCCAAACCCAATCTATCCCGATATAAGCTGTTTGGCCTTGGCGTAAACCTCTTCCAAATTTCCAGCCATATAAAATGCCTGCTCCGGGACCTCGTCCATGTTTCCGGCTATTACCTCTTTGAATGCCTCGATGGTTTCCTTAATCGGCACGTATTTACCAGGTGTTCCGGTAAATTGCTCGGCAACGCTGAATGGCTGCGAAAGAAGCCTCTGCACCTTTCTTGCTCTGGCTACTATGAGCTTGTCCTCTTCGGAAAGCTCGTCCATCCCCAGAATGGCTATGATCTCCTGGAGTTGCTTATAGCGTTGTAGTATCCTCTGAACCTCGCGGGCGATCTTGTAATGCTCATCTCCGACTATCCTGGGGTCAAGGATTCGAGAGGTGGAATCGAGAGGGTCTACAGCCGGGTATATGCCAAGCTCGGTTAGCTGTCGTGAAAGAACGATAGTTCCGTCCAGGTGGGCGAAGGTCGTGGCCGGTGCCGGGTCGGTGAGGTCGTCCGCAGGGACGTATATGGCCTGCACCGATGTGATCGAGCCTTTGACGGTGGATGTGATTCTCTCCTGCAATTCTCCTAAGTCTGTGGCTAGGGTAGGCTGATAACCGACCGCCGATGGGATTCTTCCGAGAAGGGCGGATACTTCCGAACCGGCTTGGGTAAACCGGAATATGTTATCTATGAATAGAAGTACGTCCTGCCCGCCTACGTCTCTAAAATATTCGGCAAGGGTAAGAGCGGTAAGACCCACGCGCGCCCTGGCCCCCGGCGGCTCGTTCATCTGTCCAAAAACCATTCCGGTGTTCTTGATGACTCCTGACTCTTTCATTTCAAGCCAGAGGTCGTTCCCCTCACGGGTTCTCTCTCCGACTCCGCCGAAGACGGAAACACCCCCGTGCTCTTTGGCCACGTTGTGGATTAGCTCCATCAGGAGAACCGTCTTTCCCACGCCGGCGCCACCAAATAGACCGATTTTTCCGCCCTTGAGGAAAGGGGCCAGAAGGTCAATCACTTTAATTCCAGTCTCGAATACCTCAAGCTGCGTGCTCTGCTCCACAAACTCAGGAGCAGGACGATGAATAGGCCAGCGCTCCTTCGTGTCTATAGGCCCCGCTTCGTCTATCGGCTCTCCTACGACGTTGATCAGTCTTCCCAGGGCTTCCTTTCCGACCGGCACGGTTATTCCCTCTCCGGTATTCAGCGCGTCTTCTCCTCTTTTAATACCATCGGTAGAATCCATAGCGATACAGCGAACCCGTTTCCCACCTAGCTGCTGGGCTACTTCTAACACCAGATTCCACTTTTTATCGTTCAAGAGCGGGTTTGTCAGTTTGACCGCGGTATAGATCGAAGGCAGTTCACCGTCCTTGAACTCGACGTCAACGACGGGACCCATCACCTGAACGATTTTGCCTATCTTTCCGTTACTTGCTTCCATCCTAATCGATACCTCCTATCTAGCCATATAAATTCCAAACCACAAGCACCAAATCACAAACAAATTCAAAATATCAAACTTCTAAGAATAAATTCCTTTCATTTGGAATTTGTGATTTGCTATTTGGGACTTGCTTTTCAATCGGTGTCTCCTTTTCTTAAAGCCTCGGTTCCGTTCACTATGTCCATTAGTTCCTTGGTAATAATTGCCTGTCTGGTCTTGTTGAATAAAAGGGTGAGTCTCCTTATCACGTCTTCGGCGTTCCTGGTGGCATTTTCCATCGCCGTCATCCGCGCACCGTGCTCGCTGGTAATAGATTCAAGAATGGCTCTCTCCAGGCGCACCTCGACGTATTTGGGTAAAACGTACTTGAGCACATCCTCTCTTTCCGGCTCGTAGATATAGTCAATAGCAGCAGAATCTTTGTCTCCGGTTACATCCCGCTCGATGGGAAGTAGCCTTTCAAAGGTAAGGACCTGGGAAAGCGCTGATTTGAAGTAATTATAGACCAGGACAACCTCGTCGCTTTCGCCCTTGCTGAATTCCTTCACCAAATTAGGGGCAATATCTCCGGCTATTTGACTGAAATTTCTTTCGTTTATACCGATGTAACTACCTGCAACCTGAACCTTTCGCTTGGCGAAATGATCCCGGCCCCTCCTTCCCAGAAAGCTGAATACGACCTGTTCGTACACCTTTGCCTCCGTGACCAGGTATGTTTCGATTTTACGGATGAGGTTGCTGTTGAAGCTTCCGCATAGACCCCGGTCCGAGGTCATGAACACCATATGGAGCTTCTTTCTCTCTTCGGGGTTTCTAAGAAGGGGATGCCACTTTGAGTCGCATTTTGTAGCCAGGCTCCTGGCAATCTCCTGGAATGCGTTGGAATAGGGACGATAGTTAATAAGAAGTCCCTGAGCACGCTGAAGCTTGACCGCGGAGATCAGCTTCATCGCACTCATAATCCTTCGGGTTCCCTTGACACTGCTTATCTTTCCTCTTATTTGTCTCAGACTGGGCATGTGCTCTCCGTATTTATCATATGTAGGGGCGACCCGCTCTGTCGCCCTATCGTTCTATGCCAGTTCTCCTAGTTTTTCTTCAAGCTCATCTAGAGCCTTCCTTATCTTCTGGGCTAGGTCATCCGAAATGTCCTTTTTGGTTTTTATTTCGTCGAGGAGGTTTTGATATTTTGCCTCGAAAAAGACGTAGAGTTCTTTCTCGTATTTTTTAACCGCCTCTGTTGGATATCCGTCAACATATCCGTTGGTGACGGCGAATATCAGGAGCACCTGTTTCTCCACCGGTAGCGGCTGGTACTGGTCTTGCTTTAGAGCCTCAACCAGCCTGCTTCCTCTGGCAAGCTGGGCCTGGGTTACCTTATCTAGGTCTGAGGCGAACTGGGCAAAGGCCTCTACCTCTCTATACTGGGCCAGCTCGAGCCTCAGCCTTCCGGCAACCCGCTTCATCGCCCGGATCTGCGCGGAGCCGCCGACCCGGGAAACGGAGAGGCCGACGTTAATAGCGGGTCTCACGCCAGCATAGAAGAGGTCGCTTTCGAGATAGATCTGACCGTCTGTGATGGATATAACGTTAGTGGGTATGTACGCGGAAACGTCTCCGGCCTGTGTTTCGATTATGGGAAGGGCGGTTAATGACCCGCCGCCCTCTTCATCTCTCATCTTTGCCGCTCGTTCTAGTAGCCGGGAGTGTAGATAGAATACGTCGCCCGGATAGGCCTCTCGACCGGGGGGGCGTCTTAAGAGCAGGGAAAGTTGTCGGTATGCCCAGGCGTGTTTTGTCAGGTCATCGTAAATTACCAGGGCGTGCCTGCCGGTGTCCCGGAAGTATTCACCGAGAGCGCATCCGGCATAGGGGGCGATGAACTGAAACGGTGCCGGGTCGCTGGCCGTAGCGGCTACGACGGTGGTATAGTCCATAGCTCCGAACTCTTTTAATTTATCTACCACCTGGGCCACGGTTGACTGCTTCTGGCCTATGGCTACGTATATGCAGTAGACGTCCTGGTCCCTCTGGTTAATAATGGTATCGATAGCGATGGCGGTTTTTCCGGTCTGTCGGTCTCCCAGAATCAACTCTCTCTGTCCCCTTCCTATGGGGATCATCCCGTCGATGGATTTGATTCCGGTCTGAAGCGGCTCACGAACGGGCTGACGAAAAACTACGCCCGGTGCTTTTATCTCGATCTTTCTGTACTCATCCGTTTTGACCTCACCCTTGCCGTCTATGGGCTGCCCCAGGGAGTTAACCACTCTTCCTCTCATGTCATTCCCCACCGGCACTTCAGCGATACGGCCCGTTCTCTTCACTATGTCCCCTTCGTGGACGTGTGTGTCTTCGCCGAATATAGCTATACCCACGTTGTCCTCTTCCAGGTTTAAGACGAGGCCCATGACCCCGCTCTGGAATTCCACCAGTTCTCCGGCCATAGCCTGGTCCAGTCCGTAGGCGCGGGCAATACCGTCGCCAACCGAGATCAGGGTTCCCACTTCGGCCGTCTCGATCTTCTGCTCGAATCCCTTGATTCTGTTTCTTAAAATCTCACCGATTTCTTCTATCCTGAGTTCTTCCATCTTTTCAACTACTCCTTCTTTAGAATTCTGTAATTATTAGCCACAAATGAACACGAATATACACGAAAAACGATCCAAGATGCATGATACAGGATGCAAGATGAATCATGAATCGTGTATCCTGCATCTTGTATCCTATTAATTTTCATTCGAGTCCATTCGTGGCTGAGTGTTAAAATTCAGGTTACGGAGAGGATATTGCGTATTCTCTCCAGTTGATTTTTAACGCTCCCGTCAAACACCCTATCCTCAACCTTTGCTACTATTCCCCCTATTATTGATGGATCGATCTTTATGATGACCTCAACGTCTTTCTTAGTTAGCCTCTTGAGAGCTTCCTTAATTCTATTCAGGTCTGACTCCGAAGGGCTTGAAGCGGTGGTTACCTCTGCTCTGACTTTGCCGGATGCTTTTCTGAGTTTGCTCATGAAGGACTCTTCGGATTTGAGGAGGGCCTTGAGTTTTCCAAGCTCGATTACCAAGGCGATGAAATTTATGGTTAGTTTATCAAAGCCTGTTCTCTCTCCAATATCATCAGCTATCGCTTTTTTCTCGGCCACATCATAAACC
>FWPU01007978.1_pt1 | contig 17990 bp, 21 predicted proteins | sample 2228361 | NCBI WGS metagenome assembly FWPU01 (sample SAMEA103939777, study PRJEB20133) | metagenome
TCTTTAAATTGCCTCTTCTCTGACTTCTTTATCCAAAGGGCTAACCTAAACTATGTATGATCAAGGAAAATAATACCTTCCTTGGAAAATGAAGAATTAAATATCTACCAGTTGTTTTCTTTAGCTTGCCTAAAAGAAGAAAAGGAGAATATATTATGAATTTATTTGCCTTAAAAAAGGCCATACAAAATTTTTCAGTTAAGTCTCTTGGTAAAGAAAAAATCTCATTGATGTGGAAGAAGGAAAGTCAAAAAGCCTCCCCAAGCCTCCATCTCCCCTTAACTGCTCAATGTCTTCAAGACACTCTCCCCATGCTGATAAAAGAAATACAAAGCTCCTTATATAATAATATTGGCTAAAGCCCCTTTCCCTCTCCTTTATATGGAAATGGCGCTTTACAGATCTTTAACCTCCAATGCCTCCATTGCTTCGCCAATGAGAAATAATCCACTGTAAGAGGTAATACCAGTTTGAGAGACATCTTCCACCACTTCATAGGGCAAAAACCATTATGATGAAGCGTTATGTTTTTAATTGTTCCCTCCTCCTTCATTTTTTCACCTTCCTGGTGAATATTTTGTTTTACCTAAGAAAGATATATAACAAATTCTATGCCAGAATTTTTTTTCTTATTTTAAAGGATTTTTAAGGGTTTAAGTTCCTGCTACTGAAATCTCTTTATACTCCCATGGAAATTACTTACGGATCAAGGATATGATCTCTTAAAATGGATGGAAGAAACAAAGGAAGAAAACAATATTTCCATGCTTTTTTAAGGATGGGAAATATGATTATTTAAATGTTTCAACTTTAAATATTGGTGGTTGGTATGATTTGTTTTGTAATGGAACCATTGAAGCATATCTTGGAATGAAAAAATTGTCAAAAAACCCAAGGGATTAAGTTCTTATTATGGGACCTGGGATCCATAAGGGATTTGGAAAGACAAAGCAAGGGGAGATAAATTATCCCCCCAATTCTATTTTGAATATAGATGAAATTATAGAAAATTGGTTTGAATATTATTTAAAAGGAAAAGGAGAAAAACCTTTCAAAGATAAAAATTTTTTGGGTTATCTTATGGAGGATGGTGAAAGTATATCAGAAGAAAAAAATATTTGGGTTAATTTAAAGGAATATAATTCCTAAAATCGTCCTCTAAAGGAGTTTTATTTTTCTTCAAATAATAAATTGCTTGAAGAAAGTGAAGAAGGGGAAAATTTTTATTATGTAAAATTTGATCCAGAAAATCCCATTCCCACAGTTGGAGGAGCCAATTTGTTTTTAGAAAGTGGTCCCTATGATCAAAGGTTAATTCTTTCAAAGGAAGGTGTTTTATATTTTTCATCAAAGCCCTTTGAAGTTTCCTTTAAACTTATGGGTAATGTTTATTCAGAGATATATTTTTCCACTGATGTAAGGGATTTGGACCTTTGTTTAAGATTAGTGGATATATATCCCGATGAGAGATGGATGCTTATAGGAGATGGTTGTCAAAGGCCAAGGTTTAGGGAGAGTTTTGAATATGAATTACCCTTAGAAGAAGGAAAAATTTATAAATTAAAGATAGATTTAGGAAATAGTTTTTATTCCTTTTCTCCAAACCATTCCCTTGGGATTATTTTAACAGGCTCCAATTATCCAAGGTTCGAGGCAAATCCCCAAAGTGGGGAAGAAATTCATAAAGAAACAAAAAAACAAATAACCAATGTAAAAATTTTTGCTTACAAAAGATATAACTTAAAAGTTGTATTACCTTTATATAAAGATAAAGAGCATAAAAGACCCTTTTGATTAAACTTTAAAGAAGATCTTTTATTAATAAAATATCTTCTTTAAAAGTTAATTTAATATTTAAGGGAGAACCTTCAACTGTTTTAACGGGAATTTTTAATATTTCCAATAATTGGCTTTCATCTGTTAAGTTTTCCCATTTTTCTTGAGGTAATTCATAAGCATCATATAGGAATTTTGCCTTAAATATTTGGGGAGTTTGCACAAAAAACAATGATTCCCTTTCGATTGTTTTATAAACATAATTATTTTTTAATTTTTTTATTGTTTCCCTTACAGGGGTGACGGGTATCACTCCCTTTTCTTTTTTTATTTCTTTTAATAAGTTTTTTATCAATTTTTTAGGCACATAGGGCCTTGCCCCATCGTGGATTATTACAAAATCATTTCTTTTTGGTGATATTGCCTTAAAACCATTATAAACAGATAAAGCCCTTTTTTCTTTTCCTTCTACAAGTATAAATTTTTCAAAAATTTTTCTTACATTTTTTTCTCTCAATTTTTTTGGATTTAAAACAAGGGCAATTTTTTCAAATTTAATTAAATTTAATAGGTTATAGAAAGACCATTCGATTACCCTTTTCCCTTTAACCCTTAAAAATAATTTATCTTTCCCAAACCTTTTACTTTCCCCAGCACCAGCTATTATTAAGTGAAAATTATTGCCCAAGAATTTCTTTTTCTTTTTTCTTTAAAATTTCTTCAATCTTTTCAATGTAACTATCTGTTAACTTTTGGATTTCTTCAAGCCCCAAATCCCTTTCATCTTCTGAAATTTTTTTCTCCTTTTCTGCCTTTTTTATTTGTTCATTACCATCCCTTCTAATGTTTCTTATGGCATTTTTTGATTGTTCTGACAATTCCTTTGATTTTTTTATAAGTTCTTTTCTTCTTTCTTCAGTTAAAGGAGGGATTGGAATTTTTAAGGTCTTTCCATCATTTATTGGATTTAAGCCCAAGTCCGCCTTTCTTATTGCCTTTTCAATTTCACCTAAAAGGGAAGGGTCCCAAGGTTGAACAATTAAAAGAGTTGGATCTGGAACCATAATATTTGCAAGCTGGTTAGCAGGAGTAGGTGTTCCATAATACATAACTTTTACAGGTTCTAAAAGGGCTGGGGTTGCTCTCCCTGTTCTTAAACCCTTAAGTTCTTCTTGAAAATGGTTTATAGCTCCCTCCATTCTTTTTTGGACTTCCTTTTTAATATCTTCAATCATTTTTACCTCCTTATAAAAGACCCAATATTTTTTCCTAAGATTGCTTTCTTTAAATTTCCCTTTTTAAAAAAGTTAAAAACAATAATGGGGATATTGTTTTCAGAACATAAAGAAAGGGCAGCAGCATCTATAATTTTCAAACCCTTTTCCAAAGCAATTTGATAAGTAATTTCTGAAAACTTCTTTGCATCTACATATTTCTTAGGGTCTTTGTCATAAATTCCATCTACTTTTGTAGCTTTAAGCAGGGCATCTGCTTTTATCTCCAAAGCCCTTAAGGCAGCTGCACTATCTGTGGAAAAGTAGGGATTACCCGTTCCCGCAGCAAAGATTAAGATTCTTCTCTTTTCTAAGTGTCTTAAAGCTCTTCTTCTTATAAATGGCTCTGTTAGGGTTCTCATTTCAATGGCAGTCATAACCCTAACTTCTATATTTAACTTTTCTAAGGAATCCATTAAAGCTAAACCATTTATACAAGTTGCCAGCATTCCCATATGGTCCCCTGTGACTCTATCCAATCCCGATTGGGAAGCGGTTGCTCCTCTTATAATATTTCCTCCTCCTACAACTATTCCAATTTGTAAATTTAAATCATAAATTGACTTGATTTCCTCAGATAAAAATTTTATAGAATCAGGGTTTAATCCTGTTTGGGCTGGATAGGAAAAGGCCTCCCCTGAGACCTTTAATAAAACCCTTTTGTATACGGGTTTTAAGCCCTTATTCATTCTTCACCCACTTGTAATCTTACAAATTTACCAATCACAATATTTTCTCCAACCTTTGCTATTGTTTCTGCAATTACATCCTTTACCTTCTTTTTTTCATCATTTATAAAGGGTTGTTCTAATAACACAACTTCTTCATAATATTTTTTTATTTTTCCCTCCACAATTTTTTCAATTACATTATCGGGCTTATTTTCAACTCTTAATTGTTCCTTGTATATATTCTTTTCCTCTTCAATTTTTTCAGGAGGAATATCTTCTATTTTTAAATACAAGGGTGAATAAGCAGCTACTTGCATAGACAAATTCTTGGCAAGTTTTTGAAACTCTTCTGTCCTTGCCACAAAATCAGTTTCACAACGAAGCTCAACAAGGGAAGCCAATTTATTATTATGGTGAATATAATATCCTATGGTTCCTTCTTTTGTAACTCTTGCTGATTTTTTTTGTGCTTGGGCAACTCCCTTTTTTCTCAAAATTGTTATGGCTTCTTCTATATTTCCCTTTGCTTCTTCAAGAGCTTTTTTGCAATCCACAATTCCAGCTCCTGTCTTTTCTCTTAATAATCTTACATCTTCCATAGAAATTGTCATCTTAAGACCTCCAAAATAAAAAATCTAAAAATTATACCACAATTTTGGAAAAATTCAGAAATTTCTTAGTATACTCCCTTTGCCTCTATTAAGCTTTTAATACATTAATCTTCTATAAAAAGAAAAAGCGACCTGCTTTTTTTTATCTTCCTCAGCTAAAACCAGAAGGGGTTATGTTGCAACTTCCCTTTGTAGAAACCTTAGAGATTTTTTTTGCCACCTCTTCAGAGCCACAAAAGGGACATTGGGGTTTTTCTTCGTTTATATTAGCAAAAACCTCAAATTCCCCTTTGCAATTTTGACAAGAGTACTCATAAATTGGCATTCCAACCACACCCCATTAATTGATGTTACAATTTTCTAACATTTGCATTATCTTTTTCTTGGGAACTGCCCCTACAACCCTATCTACTTCTTGTCCATTTTGAAATAAAATTAAGGTTGGAATCCCCATAATTCCATATTGAGAAGCAATTTCTTGGTTTTCATCTGTATTTATTTTTACAATCTTTAAGTTTCCAGGACACTTCTTTTGGATTTCATGAAGAATTGGTGCCACCATTTTACAAGGCATACACCAGGGAGCCCAAAAGTCAACCAAAACGGGTCTTTTTGAATTTAAAACTTCTTTTTCAAAGGTCCCATCTGTTCCTTCTTTTGGCTCTTCATAAAAATTTAAAGGGCTTTGGCAATTACCGCAAATTGCCTTTTCCTTTTTTTCCTCTTCAACGGAATTTTTAGTTCCACAATTTTCACAAATTGCAATTATTTTTTCCATTTTCGTTCCTCCTTTTTAAATTTTTCCCTGAACCAGGTTTTTTTAAAGAACCAATTCAGGAATCTATTTTTAACTTTGGAAAAAGAACCAATTGCAAAAATAACCAAATTAAAATCCCTAAAATAACATAAAAAATTTCCATTTTATTCCAAAAGCTCTGTATATAAACAAAAAATAACCTTAAATTATTTCTACTTTTTCCTATAAACTTTTAAAATTTGAAGGGGTTCTACGGGAACATTTTCGTAATAACCCTTTTTAGTTGTCTTAACCTTTGCTATTGAATCAACCACATCCATTCCCTCAAGGACTTTTCCAAAGACAGCATATCCCCATCCTCTTCCACTATTTTTATCTTTAAAATCCAAACCCTTATTATCCACCAAATTTATAAAAAATTGGCTTGTGGCACTATGGGGATCATTTGTCCTTGCCATTGCAATTGTTCCTCTCAAGTTTGACAAACCATTGTCTGCTTCATTTTTAATAGGTTCATGGGTAGGTTTTTCTACCATTTCCTTATCAAAACCACCACCTTGAATTACAAAATTTGGGATAACCCTATGGAAAATTGTTCCATCATAAAACTTTTCATCCACATACTTTAAAAAGTTTTTTGCTGTTTCCGGTGCCTTATCTTGATAAATCTCTAAGACAATTTTTCCCATACTTGTTTCCATCACAACTATAGGATTTTTTTGGGCAAAAACTAAACTTGAAATAAATAAAAAGATAATAAAAATTTTCATAAAAACTCCTTTTATAATTTTTTCCTATAATTATATCATTTTATATTCCATACTTCATATAGGTCTGGGTCCAGTTCCGATAAAAACCTTGAAATCCTTTGAACTGCTGTACCCTTATAACCTTCTTTACTCCATTGGGGATATACTAAATAAAGTTCATCCTTTGCCCTTGTACAGGCCACATAAAAGAGTCGCCTTTCTTCTTCCAAATCCTCCTTTGAAACAAAGGACCAATGGGCAGGAAAGTATCCATCTGCAAGTCCAATTACAAAAACAACTTTCCATTCAAGCCCCTTTGCTTGATGGACCGTTGATAAAACAATAGAATCCCTTTCTCCTCCTTCAGGCATTACATCTTGACCCGACAATTCGGACAAAAGGGAAAGCTCCGCCAAAAAACTTTCCACATTTGAGTATCTTGTAGAATACAAGGCAAGTTCTTCTAAATCATCCAACCGAGAACCTGCATTAGGAAAGGTGGCATAAGCATAATCCTTATATACTTCTTCCACAATTAAGTGCAAAGCCTCAGAAGGATTTCTTTGAAAATTTTCATTGAGCAAGCTTAAAAGCAACTTTTGAAAACTTAAAAAAGACCCCTTGGCTTTTGGTGGTAAAATTTCTAAGATTTTATTTGAAGTAGCAATACCTAAAATATTTTTTTGTTCAAGCAAAAAATTAAAAATTTTGGAAGAAAGCTTTTCCCCTACAAAGGGGTATAATTTTAATGCCCTTTTCCATGCAATTTCATCTGTTGGATTGACTGTAATTTTCAAAAAAGATAAGACATCCTTAATATGTCTTTGTTCAAAAAATCTAACACCAGAACGGACTTCATAGGGGATTCCCATTTCTGTTAATTTAATTTGCAACTCTAAACTTTGGAAATGGCTTCTATATAACACAGCTATTTCCTTTAAAGGATAGCCCTCATCTTGTAAATCCAAGATTCTATGAGCAACAAACTCTGCTTGTTCATAGACATCCCTTGTGGGGCAAAGGGCAGTTAATGCTTTTCCCCTCTCCCTTATGGGTTTTAATTCCTTTGGATATTGGTAAGTGTTATGGGAAATGGAATTGTTTGCTAAGGCAAGGATTTCAGGGAGAGAGCGATAATTTGTTTTCAAATAAAATATCTTTGCACCTTTAAACTTTTCTGGAAATTCCATTATATTTTTAAAATTTGCTCCTCTGAAGGAATAAATGGATTGGGCATCATCTCCAACTACCATAATATTTCCTTCTTCTGGAACTAAAAGGTATAAAATTTCTGCTTGAAGTTTATTTGTATCTTGGTATTCATCTACAAGGATATGTATAAATCTTTCTTGATAATATCTTTTAACTTCTTCTCTTTCTTCAAGAATTTTTTTCCAAAGTAAAAGCAAGTCTTCAAAATCTACTAAATTTTCAGATATTTTCTTTTTATTATATTCATAAAAAACCTTCATTATCTCCCCTTGAAAATTTGTAAGATTTTGAAACCTTTTTAAAAGAAGGGTTTCTAAATCCTCTTCCTTATCAATTAGAAGTTGATAGACCTCTTTTAAAACATCTGCTTTTGGAAACCTAAAGGGCTTATCATAAAGTCCCAAATTTGAAATAACCGATTCCATAAGTTCCTTTGAATCTTCTTCATCTAAGATTGTAAAAGAATTTTCCAGCCCCAAGAGTTTTGAATGCCTCCTTAAAATTAAATTACCAATGTGGTGGAAGGTTCCACCCCAGATTTGCAAACTATCCAAACCTGTCAAAGCTTGAACCCTTGAAAGCATTTCTCTGGCTGCTTTATTTGTAAAGGTTAGAAGTAAAATCCTTGAAGGATGGGTCCCATCTTCTATCAAACGAGCAACCCTGTAAGTTAAAGCCCTTGTCTTTCCAGAACCAGCTCCAGCAATTACAAGCATCTTCCCCCCAGGATGCATTACAACTTCATATTGTTCCTCATTTAATTCTGATTCATAGGAGATCTTATACTTTAATTTTCCCCTTATCTTTCTTTTTATATGATATGTCTTCATTTAAAATATTATGCCACTATTTTTAATCCTTTACAATTTTTTTTCATATCAGGCAAGGTTTTTAAAAATTGAAGGGTTCTAAAAATTTAGATTTGTAAAGGGGCAAAAATTAAAAAGGTTTAAAAGAATGAATAAATTTTATAATAATTTTCTTTGCAATATTTGGAAAAACTAAAATATCACTTCTTTATACTGTTATTTTATTAATTGTTTCAATTATTATGTTGTCCTCTTCTTCAAAGACACTCTTTAAGTTAAAATTTATAAAACTATCCTTTATAAAAGTTAAAATGGGGATTTCTTCATTTAATAACTTCAAATAAATTTCTTCTGGATTTTTAGATTTCAATTTTAAAACAATAGAAGGCAAATTTAAAATTGGAGTAGTTCCACCACCAAATTGGGCATAACCATCCTCAATTAAAATTGGGGTTTTGACCTTCTCTTTTATATTTTTTGCTCTTTTTTTTAAAATTTCCAAAGGTTTATATGCAAGATTCCATAGGGGAATTGGTTTTAAATCCTTTTTAAGCCAAAATTTCAAGGTCTCTTGCAAATAAAAAAAGGTTTCCTTTCCAGGTCTTAGAGCCCTATATAAAGGGTTTTTTAGCATTTTTTTTATATATTCTTTCTTCCCCACAGCAATTCCTGCTTGGGGACCACCTAAGAGTTTATCTCCAGAAAATGTAACTATATCAGCTCCTATTTTTATAAAATCTTTAACGGGTTCTTCATCCTTTAAATCAAATCCCTCCACTTCAAAGAGCAATCCATTTCCTTGGTCTACAAAGAAGGGTAATTTATTTTTATGGGCTAAATTGCAAATTTCTTCTACTTTTGGCTTTTCTTGAAAACCTAAAATTCTAAAATTTGAAGGGTGAACATACAAAATTGCCTTTGTCTTTTCATTTATTGCTTCTTGGTAGTCTTCTATTTTTGTCTTATTTGTTGTTCCCACTTCTACCATAAAACAACCAGATTCTTTTAAAATATCAGGAAGACGAAAAGAACCACCAATTTCAATTAACTCTCCCCTTGAAATTATAACCTCGCCTCCCTTTGCAAAGGTAGATAAAATTAAAAGCATAGAAGAAGCATTATTATTTGTAATACAAGCTCCTTCGCAATTTAATAAATATTTTAACAACTTTTCTGCTAAATTGTTCCTTTCATCTCTTTTGCCTCTTTCTAATTCAATTTCTAAATTTGAGTAGGTCTCCAGTAATTTCTTTTCATTTTTTAAAAGGGGAGCCCTACCCAAATTTGTATGGATTAAGATGCCTGTAGCATTTATAACTTTTAAAAGGGGATAATCTAAATACCTTTTTGTTTTTAGTTTTATAATTTCTAATAGGGAGCTTTTCCTAAAATGGTAAAAATTTTCTCTTTTAATATCTTCAATAGAAGATCTTATGGCAAATAATACCTCTTCCCTTGAATAAATTTTTTGTAATTCCTTAAAATAACCATTTTCTAATAGTTTTCCCACTGCAGGAATATTTCTTAATGAAATTAAATCCCTTTTCATGTTATTATTATACTATGGAAGAAAAAAGGTTAAAATTAGAAAGTGCCATAAGGAAGTTTGAAAATGATTTAAAGTCCCTAAAAAAGGAATGGGATTTTTTCTTTGGGGGACAAAGGAGAACACCTCCTTTAAAGGAGTTGGAAACCTTAGAAAAGTTTTTGAAGGATATTAAGAATGGTGCCATTTCAGATAATACTTTAAGATTTAAATTTAATTCTTTATACAGTAATTTTACTTCCCAAAGGGAGCTTTGGAAGAAAAAACTAAAGCTTATAGAGGAAGGAAAGATAAAAATTCAAAAACAAAATATGGAAAAAAATTTACAAAAACCTAAGGAAGTTATAATTCCAAAACGGGGAAACATTAATGAACAAATAGAAACAATTTATTCCAATTATATGTCAAATTTAGGAGAAAAATCTAAACCCCCATCCTTTATTGATTTTGAAAAAAAATTAAGGCAACAATTTTTAGAAATATTTCGTAAAATAAATTGCCCCATGATTAAGGTTTATGTTACAACAGAAGAAGGAAAAGCAAAGATTAAAGTAAAACCCATAAAGGAGAAGTAATTATGAAAAAACTTTTTTTTCTTTTAATTTTATTAAACTTTTCTTTATACCCAGCTGTTTATGAAAAGTATTTAAAAAAAGGAGACCCCTTAGATGATAAGATTTTAAATCTCTTAAATTTAATAAAAGAAAACCCTAATGTTTCCCAGTATCACAATAATTTAGGCATTTTATTATTAGAAAAAAAGTTCCCAAAGGATGCAAAAAGAGAATTTAAAAAAGCAATTAAATTGGACAAAAAAAATTTTAATGCTTGGTATAACTTAGGTATTTTATATGAAGCAGAAGGACAAAAGTTTCTTGCTTTTAGATGTTTTAAAAAGACCGTTAAATATAAAAGGGGACATGACCTTGCCCACTACCATGTGGGAATGTTTTGGGAATCTATTGGTTTTAAAAATAAAGCAATAAAACATTACCTGAAAGCTCTTTCTATAAATCAAGAGATATTGAATCCCGCATATAATCCACCAATTGTATTTAACAAGCTTTTATACCATATTTTTACTGCTTACTATAAAAAATATAAAGTTGCCTCAATGCAAAAGTATGAAATGCAAACTTTACCAGAAATTAAAAAAGAAGAACCAATAAAAGCACCAGAATTAGAAAAAATGGAAGAAAAATTAAAAGCAAAAGAGGAAGAAATTAAGGGGCCGTAGCTCATCTGGGAGAGCGCAAGGTTCGCATTCTTGAGGGAGGGGGTTCAACTCCCCCCGGCTCCACAATGCATAAAACTGCCAAAGAATTTTTATTCTTTCTCTTTTTCTTCTTTTAACTTTTTAAATGCCTCTTTAAATTTTTCTTCCAAGATTCTTTCCTTATCTTTTAATGTTTGAAGTTCCTTTTGAAAAAGATCCTCTGCCTTTTCCTTTTCTTCTTTTATTGATTTTAATCTTTCTTCTAAGGATTGGGTATCCTGTACTTTTGGTTTTGTAGAAAGTAAAATATTTCCCGTTTCTTTGTCAATTATAATTTCTGTTTTACATTCAGGACAAATAATTTTAATATTAGCCATAATAAAATTCTATAACTTTTAAAAAATTTTTGCAAGTTTTTAAATTTTCTTTAAAACTAAGATATATTCATATTTCATAGTAAATTCTTTTTCTCCTTTAATGTTTGATGGAGCATTTTCAATAGGCATTCTTTTTAAATATTTCTCTTACATATGTTTTTAGGTGGAGAAAACCTTGATCCTCAAAAAAATCTGCTGAAATCTTATCCGTGGGAAGCTCAATTCCTTTAACTCTCCTATTTCCTACAACAAAACAAACAAAACCATTTTTCTTTACCTTTTTTGATATGATTTTAATAGAATTATATAAATCATTATAACAAGAAAATACCTCTTTTGCTCTTTTTTCACCTTTACTTAAAATTTTTTTTATGCATTCATAAAGTATAGCAGAAGGCAAATCATAGAAAATAGGCTTTGCTTTAGCTTCAAGGGATGTATTATCCACATTTTCTTCTAACCATAACCATCTTAAAGGTAATCTTGAAAATTGACCATAAGCAACAGTTGTCCTTGAATCTCCACAAGGTGGAGAGGTAATAATTAAATCAATTGAATTATCATCAATAGGGATTTCATTTAAAATATTTCTTTCTTCTAAAATAATATTTACATCTCTTGGAGGAAAATTATTATAAAATTTTTTAAGCAATCCAATATTTTTTAAGGAAATTTCTTGAAAAACTCTTAAAACATTTAAATTGTTTCCATCTTTTCTCTTTAAAAGTGTGAATTCATTAAATTTTGCTTTTGATACTTTTCTTACAGTTTCAGAAAAAACTACCTTAAAAAAATCCTTAACTTCATTACTTTCTATTTCATAAATTGACAATCTCAATTTAGACAAATCTTCAATAACAGATTCATCAAACCAATAATGGATATTTGGAGATTCTATAATTTCTGGTTTTCTATGCTCAATTTTATTTAAAATAATTTCTAATGCTTCAAGTAATATTTTGGACTTTATTGGTGTTGTTCTAACTTTTGAAATAATTATAGCTAAAAGGTTTATATCATATCCAATAAAATTTCTTTTGCCTATAAGACATTCACCAGCAACTACTCCAGAACCCATAAAAGGATCCAATATATTACTATTTTCTATAGAAAAACTTTTAATTAATTCTCTTACAACTAAGTAGTGAAACATAATAGGATATGGATGTATTGCATATATACCAAAAGATGCAGGAATATCTTTAAAGTCAAAATTTTCATCTCTTATTCTTTTAAAAGACAAATCTTTTTTTCTTTTTTTTCTGCTTTAAATAAATTTATTTGCTTCATATATTTTCAAGCTCAAAAGCAAGATCTGATAATTTCCTAATCCAAGAAAGATTTTTAAATATTTCCTTTTCTTTGATCCCATCTCTTACAAAGGCAATCAAGCCCTTTTGGTTTATTTCCATTGCTTTGCTTTCTGATAAATTTTCATCTATTGTTAAAAGATATATCCTTTGATTTAACCTTGCTTGGGGGACTTCTTACTTCCATCTTTCTCTTAAGGTCCTTTTACAAGTTAAAAAAATAGCTTTATCTGGAGTTTTAATTCCAACTTCTATTGAAGGAACTACCAAATCTATTCTTCTTAATTCTTCCCTTTTCTTTCCTTTTGGAATCTCAAATTTAATATCTATTAAATTTAAAATTTTTAAAATAACTTTTTCAAATATTTTGCCCCCTCTTGTTTTCCTCATATTACCTAAATCTTTTTCAAGTTCTTTAACTAAAAATCCAAATTCTACAAAAATATTGCCTGCCTTTTGTATAAATTTATCCCAATCATTTTGGGCAATAATATCTTTAAAAATTTCTTTAATTTCTTCCCTTTGCTGTTTTAACCAAAATTTTGCAAGCTTTATTAAAGATTTTTTTCAAAATCTTTAAATGTTTCCGTGGCTTTTAAATCAAATTCAATCAAAACTTTGCATAAATTAATTTTTAAGTGAGATTTTTTTATCTTTAATTCATTCCATGTTTCATCAATAATGTAATCAATGGAAGGTATCTCATTCTTTGCTAACTTTACAATTTCTCGCATTTTTTATTTTCCACAAATAATTTTATTCTTTTATTTTTGAAGTTATCATCCATACAAATATTTTATTATAAAAATAAAACAGTCAAATTGCACATAAATATTCAAAACATATATACTTCTATATCTATAAATATAATTTGGAGTTTTCTAATCCTTACACGTTAAATTGTATTCCTAAATCCCATTTATGGTTAATATAAAAATAGCATCTCCTGTCTTGTTGTCTACAACTGAAGCATAAGGGAAAAGAGAACCACCTGATAAGTTTGTTACCTTTGCATAAGAATAGGAGACATCACCTGAAATTCCAAGATCTGAAAATACTCCATTTATCTGCAAATTTTTATATCCCTCTATGTTGTAATTCTTTTCTCCAAGTTTTATCCCCTCTGATGAATAAATTTCAACTTTAACCTGTGTATTTTTCCCTTCAAACTCTGCAAAACCCATATTTGTCCTAAAATTTGAATTTGATACTATTTGTGAAATGTAGCCCACTTCATTTGGCTTGATAAAACTTCCCTCAGCCCAGGCAGGTATGAACTGCCCATAAGTTCCTGATGCTTGATCATTATATGTTCTGGAAGCCAAAACCAAACCACTTGTTGAATTTATATGCAAACTCCCTGAAACATTTCCCTCAATTTCTGTAAAAAGTTCTGATATTAAATCTTCATAGGACCTTTGATTATTTCCTCCAAGGGTAAAATTTTTTGTATATTTTTCAGAAGATGTATAAAATTCCAGGGTTATATTTTGATTTGAAGTTGCTTGATTATATGAAATAAAAGAGGTCTTCCATTTTGAACCATATCCCCCTTCTGCTTTTGCAATTATTGGTATCAGTTGATGTTTTTTATTTTGAACAGAAGAGGGCTTTTGATGGGGAATAAAAATTGCATCTGAGGTTTTCCAGTCCACAACAGAAAGATAAGACAAAACTTTTCCTCCTGAAACTATTTCCACAGAAGCAAAACCCTTTTGTATTGAGGAGATTTGACCTACATTTTGTTGTAAAAAGGAATATGGTTGAATTGTAATTTCACTACTTGATAAGGAAGAACCATTTTCTCCATAAAAGGTTACCTTAACCCTTGCCTCCTTTCCTCCAATTTCTGAAAATCCAATATTTGTTCTAAATTTTTCATCTTGTCTTATACCAACAAGATATGCTTTTTCATTTAAAGAAATTGCCTCTTCTTCCACATAGCCAGGGATAAATTGTCCATAAGTTCCTGACAAGCCCTGGTCATTATAAGTTCGGGAAGTCAAAATTATTGGTGTATTTGAATTTATCCTTATGGACCCAGAAACATTGTTTAAGCCATACCAATAACTTAAAATATCAGAAAAAAACTTTCCTTGATTTGATTTTATTGTTTCACTGTGAATATAAGAACTATTTGTCCCATTTTGACCTGAAGGAGTAAAAATAAACTCAACATTTGCTACAGAATTTGAAGAATTTAAAACCATCAAATCAGTTACCCAATTTGAACCTTGAGCCCCTGTTGCCTTTGCAGAAGCAGGGATAAAATATTTATATTCTTCACCTCCCCCTGGAAGAAATTCATAAGCCCCTATATCAAAACCTGCACCTTGGGGCCTTATGTTTCCTTCAAAATCAAATAAAGGTGCATCTTCTTGGCTTCCACTATCTATTGCTGGAGATGTCTCCTGAAGATGAAAATCAGCACTTTCAGGATTTGAAAACAATGGGTCTTTCTCAATTGAACCATGTATTTCTCCTGGATAGGAATTAAATGGATATACAAGGTTGTGGTCTATTTCAAAACCCGAAGTATTTATTCCTTCAGCTGCAATTTGAAATGAAAGGTTGTTGCTGGAAATATTATTTCTGATTGTTAAATTTTGAACATCCTGATTACCAATTCCAATTCCTCCTCCCCAATCACCAATTCCATTTCCATATACTGTATTGTTAATAATCTTAACATTTTTTATGGGTTGAATATCTGCAGGACCATTTCTGGTTATGCTTATGCCAACATATTTATTATTGTAAACAATGTTATTGTAAACTTTTATGTTTTCAAGGAGACCACCCATCTCTGAAGCCAGTGTAATTCCATCGTTTTGGGTGTTGTAAACAGTGTTTTGAAAAATTTCAATGTTATATGTATGCTTATCCCAGGCATCAGCATAAATACCAAGGCGGTTCAAATTGCAAACAATGTTTTTATAAACCTTTCCATCGTGAGAACCATCTTTTACATCAATCCCTTCTCCTCCATTTGTGCCTGGGCCTCCATTATGAATATAATTGTTCCTTACTTCAAAATTACTTGTTCCAGCAACTGTAATATTTTCTTGAGAACCATCATTGTTTGCAAGTACCACTTCATTTCCATCAATTATAATATTTGAACTGTTCCAAACACCTATGCCAGAGGATGCAGTATTGTAAGTATAGTTGTTTTCTATAATTATGTTATATGAATCTTCAATTAAGATACCTGCATCGCTTGAATTTGTTATTTTAAGGCCTGAAACCTTGATATAGCCAGCATTAAATATACTAAAAACTCCGCTCCATTCAATTTGAAGATTATTTCCATCTATTGTTGCAGAATCACCTGGATATGAAGTATATGTAATGTAACTATTTGCGTTCCCTGAATTCATAGGAAATACCTGCTCATTATAAATACCTTCTTTTATATAAACAGTATCACCAGCAACAAGAGTGTTTGCTGCCTTTTGAATTGTCAGCCAGGGTTTGGCTTCAGTTCCCGGGTTTGAGTCATTTCCATTTTTTGCAACATAATAGATGTTTCCATAAGCCAGATTCACTGAAAGGATTGTTGAAAATAGAAAAATATAAAGTTTCTTTTTCATATACTCTCTCCTAACTAATCAAATTTTTTATAATTATACCACCTATGAAAATGTTTCTCAACTTCTATACTACCATTTTTTTGCTAATGAGCAAACCCAATGTTTAGGCACCTGTTCAGGGTTTTTATCCCTATGATTCCGGTTCAATGCCTTGTAATAGCCCTTCTAATAAGATTTTGCCCATTCATAATAAACGAGGATTTAAATCCTCAGGTAGAATAAGGGGATAGCCTTTTTGGGCTTTTTATGTTCGTAATGCCAATGCCAAGAATGGTGGTAAGAAGTTTAACTTCGGGTATGCGACTGCCTCTCCTTTTTATCTCCTTTTTTTTACCATTGTCCTATATCGTACTAATGCAATCCTTCCTCTTGCCAATTCCCTATTATCCTGTTCCCTTTCACTTGATATATATGCACATGGTATTAAATCGCTCCTTAGAAGATGACACAAAGTCTTGGCATCTATCCTATCTGTTTTGATCCTTGCTTTAAGCTATTGCTTTTGTCTTTAATGGGTGAGCCAGTACCACCTTGCAGCCCCTTTCCTGTAATGCCTTCACAAACCACATCCAGTTTCTTTCTTCCATTATATCTCTCCTCCTTTCTCCTTCTATAACTTTATTTTACCCCTTGGTGAGATACATTTTCATGGAATCATATTTTTAAACATACTATATATGAATGAAAATGCAAATTTTTTATGATTAAACATTTGTTTTGCTTCAGTTGGAAAAGGACAAGATAAATGTGTAAAATTAATTAATGAAAGGATCAAGTTGGGAAGAAAGAATTAAAAGAAGTTTTGGAGTAGAAAAAAAGTTAGAAATTTTTTAGGAACATTTAAAGAATAAAGTTCCAATTTCTTAAAATTTGAAAAAATTTAAGACATTTCTCTTAATTGAGTTTACTAAATGCGAGAAATAGTCATTTGAAAGTGGAAAGCAATTTTTATTGGTTAAGCATGAAGGAATAGGAAATAGATATGATGTTTTTGTTGCATTTCCATCTAATTGAAAAATTATATTTTTTTTACTGGTAAGATAAAAAAATTAAGATAAATAATATGGAAATGATTTATGTAATTTTTGATCTTTGAAAGCTTATTTTAAAAGTCCAACTTGTCCCTTTTTAGTTGAATCAATATAGCAACTTTTCAACTTTAAATTTTAAAAACATTTATCTCCTCTTAAACTTTAAATCTTTAAAAATTGATCCCTTTTCAATTTTAGTTGACCTGGAATACAGTGATTTCGCAAGTTCAGTTTGGCTAATTTGAAGGAAGGGCTCAAAGAATTTATATTTTCTACTAATAGAATTAATTAAAAAATAGAAAAACATTTTTGCAAAAATTTAAAAAGACTTGACCTTTTATAAACTTACATTATAAATAAAGTAAGGTCATTAAATAGGAGGTATTTATGACTATTAAAGAGCTTTTGCTTAAAGAAAGAAACCAGCTTACAAGAGAGTTGTTGCTTTTCAGAGAGATGCTTCCCGGATCTTTTAGTAAAAGAAGAATTACTTGTGAGAAATCAAATTTTGTATGCATAAAAGGAGGTAAATTGCATAAAGCTTATCAGTTAACCTACAGGTTTGGTGGAAAAACAATGGTTAAGATGATTCCAATCCATAAGGCAGAGGAAGTTGAAAGGCGTGTTTTTTAGCAAGACAATTTAAGAAAAGGGTTGAAAGGATACGGGAAATTAACATTATATTATTAATGGAAGAATTAAAGAGGGGAAAATAGTCTCTTTTATTTCAAGTTTTGAGGGTTATTTCAAGGAAAGTTTTTAAGCTGGATTTTATTTTGGAGGGATTAAAGGATAGTCGTAAGAATCCTATAATTGGGATAAAAAATATATTTAAAGCAATTTTATATGGGAGGCTTAACTGAAAAATTGTGTTATAGCATTTTTTAATAAAAATTAATTCATAATAAAATTTTCTTTTCCTCTTTAAAATTGGCAAAAGAAAACAACTGGTAGATATTTAATTCTGCATTTTCCAGGGAAGGTATTATTTTTCTTAAGCCTAAATAGTTTAGGTTAGCCCTTTGGATAAAGAAGTCAGAGAAGAGGCAATTTAAAGA
>FWPU01006853.1_pt1 | contig 17981 bp, 11 predicted proteins | sample 2228361 | NCBI WGS metagenome assembly FWPU01 (sample SAMEA103939777, study PRJEB20133) | metagenome
CGGCGACCTCGCAAGCTACTTCTAATCTACGTGTAGCCGCCGATTCTGAGGGGTACGGCAACAGAGCGCCGTACCCCTCCTATTTTTCTGACAGCACCCATGCGACGGCGCTGCGCCGGCGGGGTAGCAAAAAAGGAGGTGTAGCGCAAGCAACGCGAATACCTACGGGAAATACGCGGTTGTTTGACGCACAAGAACGGTGGGTTGTCGGTAAGCGCAGGAATCTTGCTACGGCTGCGCGGGCAAGCGTTTCTATAGTGAACAACGCACGGCTTGCCTCAGACCACAACACCCTGCGCGAGGCGGCTCTTCACCCCAACGGCCCTTTGCGACAAACCGAGCCCACGCACGAAGCACTCCCTCTGTTTCGTAGCAATCCGCCGATAGGTGTCTTCCTATTCGAACCCTAGGCGCAGTTGATAGATGGACCACGGGAACGTCGGGTCTTGGCCTGTCTGGACGATTTTGACATATCGCGCGCGCTGGGGCTGAAACGTAAGCGTAACCACCGGTTCAGTATTCGCCGTTTCCGCCACGGGTGTACCCCAATGTTGCCCATCTTCCGACAGGTACAACGCACATTGACGTGGATATTCTTTCGGTGAACGCGCGGTGTCGAGAGTGACGCTGCTAAGACGCAACGGGTATTTGAGATCTATTTGGAAATATTGCCCCGGAGTTTGCGGCCCAGGCGTGACCCAGCGGGTGTCCTGGCTACGGTCGTAGGCCGACGGAGCACTCTCGGCATTGTGTGAGGCATCGAATGCCGCATACCGCGACAAAATCTGTTCAAGCGCCATGTTCGCCTCCTTCCGTGTGTCTTGGTCCCGCGTGAGGAGATCGTCTATTAACGGAAGAAACTCTACGCGCGGCATTCCCGCCATACCGATGAGAACCGCACGGCGGCTATTCGTATTCGGGGCAAGGGTAACCAGTGTCTTATACGTGGAAACCACCCGGACCGCATCGGAGGACTCGAGCATACGTACCAAGCGTATGGCGTTGTGAACACCGACCTCTTTCTCGTCATCCGCCGAATTTTGCATCAGGCCTAACAGAAGATCCAGCGGTTCGGGGTCACGCCACGCCCCTAAGGCGTCATACGCCGCGCGGCGGATTTCTGTTTGTTTCGATTTTGCCGCCGCCTCGATGACGGTCAGGGTCTGCGGATCGGACACCGCACCGAGGCTTTTGAGCACGGCGGCTTTGGCCTTCGGCATCTTCGTTTTTTTATACGCCGCAAGCAACGGCTCGGCATCGCCGGCGCGCCGCTCCGTTCGGCTATACATGCGTTCTACAGCACTGAGGAGTGCAGGAAGCGCACGACTTTCCGAGTATCTTGGAATTCGTTGCGTCAACGTAGGAATTACCTCCGGCCCGGCCAGGATTCCCACCGCTTGAAAACAACTCGACCAGAGGTCTTCCGGGTCGTCCTCTTTTTTCGTGGGTTTTTCCGGCGCTCGTGCCGACAATTCCGCCACCAGCGGTGTGGCTCTCCGCGCCGCCGCTACGCGCGCCGCCTCAGCCGCGACCGCCGCATCTCCGTTCTTGAGTATTTTCGCTAATACAGCGTTGGTTTCGGGATCGGCGTACGTCGCCAAGGTATAGCGTAGGGTTTCGCGTTCCGTTTTGTCCTTCGCCCGCACGATACGTGACACAAGATCCGGTACGTGGCTTCCGGTTCCCACGGCGGCCAGTGCGCTTGCCGCGCTTACCTTCAGGAGGGAGTTCTCGCTGTCCAACGCAGCAAGAGCCAACGACTCCACGCAAGGCGCGCGTCGTTCCGCCAGGGCATACAACAAGCCCGCCTGCAGGGTCGGGTCGAGTTGGGGCATCAGGTCGCAAAGCGGCGTAAGGTCTATATCGCCGGGTAAACTCTGTACGACCTGAAGGGCCGCCATCCGTTTGTTCACATCGTCAGCGGTGAGATATTCCTGCAGTGTTTTCAGTCCGTCGGAGGCGGACGCCACAGTCTTTGCACGTAAGGCAGGCACATGTAGGTATGCCTGCAGCGTGGAACGTAAGCACAAGACGAGGGCTCCGTCGTCGCTTTGCCCCGCTTGGTTGTCTGAACCTGACCCAAACAAACCCTCGACAAAGCGCGGCGCCAATACGTCTACCGTGGATCCCTGCTGCTCTCCTGCGATTTTTTCAAAAGCAGTGAGCAGTGCCTGACGCGCCTCCGGTGCAACGGCGGCCAGTTGCCCTAGGCTCACCACGGCGCACGGTATGACAAGGTCTTCGGAGGGCTTTCCTCGTTTCGAAGCCGTCGTCGAAGCGCCGGAAGTGGACGTCACGCCGTCCTTGAGTAAGGAGTCCAGAGCGTCAACCGCTGCCGGGTTCTTCCTCGCACCCAAGGACATGACAATCCCCAGTTTCTCCTTACCCCGGCTGTGAGGTAGAGCACGTATCAAGGCTTTATCCACCGCTTCGCCCGGAATCTGTTCTAGGGCATAACGGGCGAGGTCACTGGTCTCCGGTTTAGTTAAAAAGGGAACTAATTCCTCCACATTTTCTTCTTGCGCGATGAGATACAGTTCCTGAAACAAAAACTTACGCGCAGCGGGGGTGATGTCTTTCCTTCTCAATATCTCGATGAGACGGTGTGAAAGTGCCGCTGCAGCCTTCGGTTCGGTTTGGACGGCCAACACCGCATCACGAATCGTGGATGCTACATCGGGCTCGCTACCTTCGACATACTGAGGAATGCGTTCCAGCGCCGCCTCCAGTGTCAATTTTTCCTCTGCAGAGGATACCCACCCACCGAAAACGGCGGCAGCCGACAAAAGCACGGCCAATAAACGATAATGCGGCATTGGTGTCGGTGCTGTACATGCTATAGACATGGGGCTTCGACCTCCTTCGTGAAATACTTTTTTACGTTTAATCGTTAACAGGGCCATTGCGCTTCTAACGACTCCGGAAATTTCTCCTTCCCGCGTTCATACCGGCAGTTGCCAAGGGCTGCGGAAAGCGCGCATGCGCAAACGGTTTGCCGCAGGGTCCCCTACAAATTCCTCCCGCACGGGGTCCCACTTTAAGGGACGCTTAATCCAGTAGGCGATGTTACCGATGTGACAGATCGTGGCGGTTCGGTGTCCGATCTCGGCGGTACAAATCGGGCGTCGCGTTCGCATACACTGCAGCCAGTTATCTTTGTGATTATTGCTGCGGTACAAATGAACTTCGTCCGCACCTATGGGGTCATCCTTGAGATACGCAGGCTCGGTTTCCAAATATTGCCCGCGGTTTACACGAACCCTTCCGCGGGTACCCACGAATTCCACCGCCGCAGCCGGGTGACCTCCTCCGTGATACATACGGATGCCGTTCGCATAAACATACGTAAGCGTCTTAAACTCCTTGCCGTCGGGCGGGTAAATTTCCACAGGCCCGGTATCATCCGTGCCGATACCCCACTGGGCAATATCGAAGTGGTGGGCGCCGAAATCCGTCATCCCGCCGCCGTCATAATCGCGATAGTATCGGAACCGCGGCCAGCCTTCGTACGACTCCGGCGGCGCCAAAACCGAGCTATACGGCCGATACATACACGGGCCCAGCCACAAATCCCAATCGAGCCCTTCCGGCGTAGGCTCGGGCGGCAGGTCATCTTCTTGCGGAGGTCCTCCGACATTCACAAAAATTTCTTTGATCTCGCCGATGCGTCCGTTTCGTACGATTTCGCAGGCGCGGCGAAACGCCTCATCCGAACGTTGTTGGCTGCCGGTCTGAAACACACGACCAAAACAACGCACAGACCGAATAATCGCCTTGCCCTCGTCTATACACCGCGTCAACGGCTTCTCACAGTAAATATCGCAGCCGGCGCGTGCGGCTTCGCAGCACATCAGTGCATGCCAGTGCGGGGGCGTAACAATCACCACGCCATCCATTTTCTCTTGTGTAAGCATTTCCACAAAATGTACATACGAAGCACAGCCTCGGTACGTACCCGCACGGCGTTGCTCCGCGTAGTGTTCCTCTACGCGCTTTACTTGGCTTTCCCGTCGACCGCGCTCCACATCGCAGATAGCGACAATCTGCACCGTCTTGTCCTCCAGAAAACTACCCACGTGCCCCTTGCCCATTTTGCCCACCCCGATGAAACCCACAGTAATCCGTTCCGAAGGAGGGGTGAAGCCGTTCTTGCCCAAGACCGCCGCATGCACAATTTGCGCGAAACTCGAGCCCGCGAGCAGCGTAGCCCCGGTTTGTTTCAAGAAATCACGCCGCGGGGGATGATGGCCACGCGAAGAATTTGAAAGGGGACGTTTGGACCGCATTGGCAAGTTCCTCCAGGATAAGGTACACTTTACACTCGGACGTCGTAGGGCTATAATAAGTTTCACGGCCGACGAATGCAATGCCGTATGGGGGAATTGCCATGGCTATCGTAGAACGTCGTGAATGTTCCGCAGATACCCACGAGGTCTTTAACCAGCCTCCACCGCTTGAAAACTTCAATCTTTTCACGAGCGACCGCATCCTGACGGAGTGTGTCGAGCGCGAAGGCGCCGCATGGGCGCATGAGGAAATCTCGGCGTTCGGCGCAAAACTGGGCACAGCCGAATTTATCGCGTTGGGCTTTCAAGCCAACGAACACATTCCCGAACTGCGGACACATGACCGCTTCGGCCGCCGCATTGACGAGGTCGTGTACACTCCCGCCTACCATACGCTGATGGCTGCAGGGAAGCAAGCCGAGGTACATGCGCTGCCCTGGAACCGACGCGTCCGCGGCGCTCACGTAGCACGCGCCGCTAAACATTACATGCTCTCGCAGATTGAGGCCGGCGTAGGATGCCCCTTGACGATGACCTTCGCCGTCGTACCCGCATTGCGCCATCAGCCGGACGTCGCGGAAGAATGGATTCCTCGCGTTACCAGCAAAGTGTACGACCCGCGCAATGTGCCCGCGGCTGAGAAGGCCGGCTGTACGATGGGAATGGGGATGACGGAGAAACAAGGGGGATCCGATGTGCGTGCGAACACCACCCAGGCTGTGCCGATCGGTGCCGAGGGACCCGGACAAGAGTATCTCCTGACCGGACATAAATGGTTCGTCAGCGCGCCGATGTGTGATGCCTTCCTGTGTCTGGCACAAACAGAAAAGGGATTGTCCTGTTTTCTCGTGCCGCGCTGGCTTCCCGACGGAACCCGCAACACATTTCGCATTCAACGCCTAAAAAATAAGCTCGGCAACCGCGCCAACGCCTCCAGCGAAGTGGAATTCTTCAACACATGGGCACGCATGGTCGGTGAAGAAGGGCGCGGCGTTCCCACCATCATAGAAATGGTGAATCATACGCGCCTCGATTGCGCTATTGGTTCCAGCGGGCTGATGCGCCAGGCGGTCGCGCAGGCGATACACCATGCGCGCTATCGTGCAGCCTTCGGGAAACTATTGCGCGACCAGCCGCTCATGAAAAATCTACTCGCTGATCTCGCGTTGGAATCCGAGGCCGCCACCACGCTCATGATGCGTTTGGCCAGAGGCTATGACGATGCCGAAACCGATGCGTCGCATCGCCCCTTCGTGCGCATCGCCACCGCGATAACAAAATATTGGATCTGCAAACGCACGCCCGCGCTGACTTTCGAGGCTATGGAGTGCTTGGGCGGCAACGGCTATGTCGAAGAAAGCATTATGCCCCGCTTGTATCGCGAGGCACCCGTCAATTCCATCTGGGAGGGCAGCGGAAACGTCATCTGTCTGGACGTGCTTCGCGCCATCCACCGCGAACCGGAAACCATCCCCGCGCTTATGGAAGAGCTCAACAAAGCCAAGGGTGCCGATGCCCGATACGATGCCTTGCTGCAACGGATAGAGCGCGAATTTCGCAATCTTGACGACTTGGAAATACGCGCACGTCGCGTGACGGAGCTATGCGCCGTAGCGCTCCAAGCCGCTCTGCTGATACAGCATGCGCCCAATTATGTAGCCGATGCATTCTGCGCCGCACGCGTCGCCCGCGAGTCGTTGGACGAATACGGCACGCTGCCCCCGAACTTAGCGTTGGATGCCATTATTGAGCGGGCTGCACCGCCGGTGTAGGCTTGCCGACGGCCTCGCTCCCTTCAGCCACCTCGACGGCGTACGACGTTACCCACAGTCGAATGCGCTCGGGCGTTACCTCTTGGAAATCGGTTAAAACGGCGCAGGGACGCAGTTCAGGGTCGCTCACAGGGTGCCCTCCATGGCTTAGTACCTGCACAAAGGGCATGCCCGCATTGCGCGCAGCACGAAAGCCCGAGACCGAATCCTCAAACACAAGACAACGGCCCGGCGCAACCTGCATGGCTTGTGCCGCGGCGAACAGCATGGCCGGGTCCGGTTTCGCGGGAAAACGGCCGTCCCAGGGAAACACCGCTCGGAAATAATCACGGATTTGCAAGACATCCAAAACCATATCTACATTTTCGGGGGGCGAATTGGAAACCGCGGCGCAAGGAATGCCCGCCTCGCGGAGGCGATACAACAATGTGCGTAGCCCCGGAATTTCCGTGCATACCGAGGCGTACAGTGCCCGGTACCGGCGTTCCTTGGCTAAACTTATCGCCGCGACAAATTCCGGAGTTACGGGTGATGAAGTAAGCCCCTGCACAATCCGTGCGTTGCTCTGACCATGCATCTGATAGTAGTACTCGGAAGTCATCGGCAAGCCGTGCTCCGCGCATACTTCAAGCCAGGCACGTTCGTGCCACGGCGCGTTATCCACCATCGTCCCGTCCACATCAAAAATAACACCACAAGGCTCGTTTTGGGAATTAACCATGCGTTATCCTTTTTACACAGGGTAATAGTGTAAGACACCAAGAAAAACTACAGGCGTTATTTTACCAAGGACGACCGACAGCGCTTTTGAACCGAATCGCGCGTGTAAACCGTGCTTTGGGGACATCATTGAAACGTTTACTATCTTTCCGGACACAGGAACCCCGCAAGATTGCAAAATGTGTGGAAAACGATGGGGATGCGAACGGTTGGGGCGGTGAGCGCCCGGCCTTACAATACCCCTGCGTAAAACGAGAAGAGGAGGGTGTAGTGCTGACCATGTCGGCTGAGCACAACGTCTGCCCTTACAGTCCCGCCCCAAATCCCATGAACATACGCGCATTACCCATGTCCAAGAACCACCCGTGTTACGCCAGGTAAACGATACGAGGAGCGTATATGGCGCTCTTGGATCCCTACATACGCCGCTGGAAAATTGCCTACTTCCTAGAGCCGCTCCCCAAAGACAGCCGCATTCTGGAGGTAGGATGCGGCGACGGTTGGTTGGGGCGGTATTGCCGAGCCCACGGCTGGAACGGATATGTCAGCCTGGACCTCCATCCGCCGGCGGATTACATCGGAGATATTCGTGAGTGGTGGCGGCTGGGCTTGCGTAGCGCCTCCTTTGATGCCGTCATTGCCTTTGAGGTGATCGAGCACGTGCCGTGCTATCGCGAACTCTACGACCTTCTTAAGCCGGGCGGCCTTTTGTTAGTAACCTCGCCGGTGCCCTCGCGCGACTGGATTTGTGCTTGGCTCGAACGCTGCGGCATCCTACAAAAGCGCACGTCGCCCCACGATTTCTTGATTGATTTTAGACGCATGCCCCTGTTCGAGCCCGTCTCGATTCGTCGGCCCTTTGGCTTGGTGCAGTGGGGGATATTCCGAAAGCCACTCGATGAGGAAGCAGCATGCGGACCGCCGTTATCTTAGGCGCCGGCCCTGCGGGGCTCACCGCCGCATGGGAATTGCTCCAACGAACCGAGTATGTACCGCTCGTGCTGGAGGCGGAATCTACCGTCGGGGGACTAGCGCGCACCGTGGCGCAGGCCGGACGCCGTCTGGATATCGGCGGCCATCGCTTTTTTACCCAATCGGAAAACGTGCTCGCCTGGTGGTTTTCTTTTCTTCCCCTCCAGCGACTCGGGCAGGATGCCGTACCCCTTCGGTATCACGGTCGTGTCCTGCACCTACAGTCCCGCTATCCCACCGCGGATCCCGACGCCGAGGCCGTGTTCCTGGTACGTCCGAGAAAGTCGCGCATCTTCGCCTTTGGTCATTTGTTTGAATACCCCCTTTTGATGAACGCAGCAGCTCTGCGCCACCTGGGTATCGCGCGGAGCGCCGCTATCGGTACGGCGTATCTTTGGCGCCGTTTTTTCCCACGGCGTTCCGAGAAGAACCTCGAAGACTTCTTAGTAAATCGCTTCGGCGATGCGCTCTACCGGTATTTTTTTAAAGACTACACGGAAAAAGTATGGGGCGTTCCATGTACGGCGCTTAGTGCCGAATGGGGAGCCCAGCGGATTCGCGGGGTTTCGCTCGGGGCGGCGTTACGTCAAAGTCTCCCTTGGCGGAATGCCCAAACGAATGACACACCACCGTCGCTTACCGAGTACTTCTTGTACCCCCGGCGAGGTCCGGGCCAGCTCTGGGAACGGGTAGCGCAGCGCATTATCGAACGCGGCGGCTCCATCCTTCTAAACCACCGCGTTACACGATTGCGCACGGAAGGTAAACGCGTGGTCGCCGTATACGCACGGGATACTCGCGAGCGAAAAGAGCACGAGTTTTCCGCCGACCTCGTGTTTTCCACAGTGCCCATCGCCGACTTGTGCCGAGCCTTGGGCGACGTTGTACCGAACCCGGTTCGCGCCATCGCCTGTGCGTTGCCGTACCGCGATTTCGTCACCGTGGGCTTGGAAGTGTCCCGTGTGCACGATCCCTACACGCATGAATTGCTCCCGGATAACTGGATCTATATCCAAGACCCGAGACTGCGCGTAGGGCGTCTCCAAGTCTACAATAACTGGAGCACGGGTATGGCGCCGCCCTCGGGCGCCGTGTGGCTCGGCCTCGAATATTTTTGTAATCGAGACGACCCTCTGTACAACCAAAGCGATGAGGCGTGGATTCGCCTGGCACATGCCGAACTGCACACCGCCGGTTTTTGCCCGGATAAGACGCCGCGGTTCGGGTTTGTGGTTCGGGTAGAAAAAGCCTATCCCGCGTATCATGGCGCTTATCGCGAATTCTCCCGCCTACGTACTTTTTTTGACGATTGGGAGAATCTTTTCCTTATCGGTCGAAACGGTATGCACCGCTACAACAACCAAGACCACGCCATGCTGACCGCCATGGCGGCGGTGGACGTAGCGGCGGGATATGGCGAAGGCCGTGATGCGATATGGGCGGTTAATACCGGTGAGGAATACATCGAAGCCGCCGCTGAGTAACCCCTTGTTTGAGGGCTTTTCCCGCCGCACAGAGGACTTTAGGGTGTCGGAGTTTTTACCTGAGGTGAGGAAGACGTAGTTGCAGAACTACCACCGGGAACGCTAACAGGGCGAACGGCATTGTTCTCCGTAGCGACGGATGTCGCACCGGTGCCTTGCAACGGGCCCGCGGGAATGGGCGAGGGTAAACCGATACTGTAAGGCGTGGATGCAGACGCCGGAGGAAGAACCGCCAATGCCGCCGCTTTGTTCAGTCGGTACAGCGCAAAGCCTTGCGCCTGCATTTTCGCCGTAGCGTACGTCAGAAGCGGCGCGAATAAATTGCTGTCTTCGGGTTGGCGACACAATAACGCGAGAGTCGCATCATCGTCAGTGCGTTCGAGAAGTTCGGGTATTTGTTGCAGCGCGAAAATCTCGTGAACAACCTTGCCGCTATAAACATAATACCGACTGTCACGGGCCGTGACGGAAAATCCGGGTGCCACACACACATCCCGCGCATCCGCATTGCCCCCCAAGAAGCGCGCCAGCAACACACGTTCCTGTTCCGGCGGGGGATAGGCCGCCGCACGCACCGGTTCGAGAACATAAAAAAGATAATACAAACATAGTCCGATCCAGAGGAAAATACACGCTACGAGCAGTCCCCGCCCCATAGGCTTTTGAGCCGTCGAGCGCGCCGAAAGCGCGTATGCCACGCTCGGAATCGCCCAGGAGAGCAATGCCACCGCCGGCGCAAACTTGAGCACCGCAAAAAAGTGAAGCGGATAGGAGTTATGCTCCGATAGCAACAAGAGGTGGAGCAACGGCGGTAACTCCAGTAGAAAATAAACATACGTTAGTTCCGTTAAACCGGACGCCCGATTTGCCGACTTCCTGGAAAATAAGGCTAGCAGAAGCAGCACGAATAGGAGCAAAGCGGCGGTAATAAACGCAGCCTGGCCCAGCGGCCCGAAACCGTTACTCAAAAAGTGTTGCCGGAACGCGCTTGTGCTCACCAACCGCCATAAGTCGGGCAGTTGCCACTGCAGCGGTTCATTCATTAAAAACGCTATGTGCGAAGCATTTACTGTTCCCGAACGCTGCCCGAATCGTTTCAAGAGGTCGTCGAATGCATCCAGCCCGTACAGCTGTAATGCGTACAGTCCCAACGCAACGATGCAGGGTACCCACACCGCCGCCGTGGCTTTAAGGCAGGCACGCAACCCCTCGGAGAATGATCGCACCAGCCGCCCCGCCCAAAGGCAAACGACCAGCGGTACAAAAATCCACTCCGTACAGACGCCCCAAAATATCGCCCCCACACTTAGAACCGTAAGCAGTACCCGTATGCCGCGCACCTTTACCCGACACAGGGCGTATTCGAGCGCAACCGCCGACAACCACGGCAGCAATACGGCTTGATCCGCAAAATAACCCATCTGGTGCTCATAATAGGGCGAAGGCAAGAAGCAATAGAAAAGTCCCGGCCACACCGCAAGGACACCGTTCAAGATAGGTGGTAAGCGCAACAGGCTACCGAGCAAAAAGGCAAGCGTACTAAGGAGTAGCGCCGTTACGCCCTGGACGAACAGATTGTACGCAGCGGTTTGCTCCACCTGAGGCCGGTGTTTTGTCCACCACGCCCACAGATACAAAGGAACGACGGCACCGGGCGGATACGAAATATAAGGAGTACGCGGCGGTTGCTCACGAAGGGCTTTGTCTTTTCCCTCCCAATACATCGTGAACCGTAGCGCAAATGCGCCTTCGTCGTACCAATGTTGAGCAAAAACGGTCGAGGCGGCAAGGGTCCACCCACCGGTGAATTTATCCAGGTAGCCGAACCAGGGGGCGCGCTGACATACAGAAACGAGGTATCCACCCCCAACCGCAACCAAAACCAGCAACAAGACAACCCAAGTACGCCATTTATTTTGTATCGCCGACGAAGCCGGTGGGGAAGACGCGGAGACAGTGTTATTCCCCGTAACGAGTGTGTTATATGCAGCCATCAGCGGTGTACCTCTTCCGCCTGGACGGTTCGGATACAGGCGGAAAATGCGGTGGTACGTAAAGGATACTAAGTGCAGCGAAGAAAAAGCCAAGCGCGTAGGGTCAAGCCTTGTTTGCGAGCGACCCAAGGGATATATCACCGCTGATTTTATACGCTGAAAATCACGATAGGATGCGTGGTCGGCTGACGTCCCGCCTGCTCCGGAATCTCGGCGACTGACCCCCTAGTTTTGTGACAACGGCCCGCTCTTATACAATAGTCCTATGGCCGTATAACGCCACGGGAAAGATGGTGGCATGTCTGCAGACGCCCAAGCGCGAACCTCAAGCATACGTATCCTCCCGGAAGACGTGGCAAACAAAATCGCCGCGGGTGAGGTGGTGGAGCGCCCCGCTTCCGTCGTTAAAGAATTGGTCGAAAACTCGCTCGACGCGGGGGCAACACAGGTGACGGTTCATCTGGTCGCGGCGGGCCAGCGCCTCGTGCAGGTTACCGACAACGGTTGCGGCATGTCTGAGCAGGACGCACTACTGAGCGTCGAACGTCACGCCACCAGCAAATTGCGCACCGCGGAAGATCTGGAGGATGTTACTACGCTCGGCTTCCGGGGGGAGGCACTGGCCAGCATCGCCGCGGTATCCCGTTTCACGCTGATTACCCGCAGAGCACAGGACACCCTCGGAACGAAGGTACAGGTGGACGGCGGCGTTCTGCGGAGCGTAGAGCAGGTCGGTGCACCCGTCGGCACGCAGGTCAACGTAAGCCGACTCTACTTCAATACGCCCGCGCGCGCGAAGTTCCTTAAGGGCTTCGCCACCGAACTCGGACACTGCATTGATGCGGTGCAAAACTACGCCATGTCTTACCTGGGCGTTGGTTTCCATCTTTGCCACAACGACCGAACCCTCTTGCAGGTGCCCCCGACCGCATCCTTGCGCGACCGTATCGGCATTATCCTCGGCTTGCCCACGGCACGGGAAATGGTGGAAGTAGAAGCGGAAGACGGGGGTATGCGCCTCCGCGGACTTGTAGGTACTCCCAATCTTACCCGCAGCAGTCGCTCGCACCAGTGGTTTTTTGTGAACCGTCGGCCGGTGGTGAACCGTGTGCTGCGCTTTGCACTCGAAGATGCTTATCGCAGCCTCGTCATGGTGAATCGCTATCCAGTCGCCGTGCTGCAATTAGAAATACATCCACGGCGCGTGGATGTCAACATCCACCCGACCAAACGTGAAGTGCGCTTTCGCGACGAGCGCGCCGTGCGCGACTTCATCCGTGACGCCATCCGTGCGCATTTGGAAAACGTGGGCCGCAGCTATCCCACGGTGGTGAGCCCATCCCCGGGTAGATCAGAGAGTCCCCAAGACGGCGAGATTTCGCGTACCACGTCGTCTGTAGGCACAGAAGAGCCTGCGAAAACAGAGGCCTCCGCACCATCCGCTGCGCCGGCAACGACAGCCTGCGCATCCGCCCCATCTCCCACGGACACGGGTTCCTTGGGTGATGCCCACCCCCTCGACGCAACCCCGGTTCCCACACCTCAGCGTGATCAAGATGCAGAGCCCACCGTGTCGCCGCCTCCTCTTGCACTGCACGGAGAACCGACGCGCGCCGCCCCCGCCGCACAACCGACCTTACCCGGCATTGAGTCTCCCTCCCCGCGGATTTCGCTCTCGCCCATGTATGAGCGCCTCGAAGACGTGCGTGAGTCGCCCATGCAAGTGTTTGATACTTATTTGCTGGTGCCGATGGAAGACCGCATCCTAATCATTGACCAGCACGCACTCCACGAGCGGCTGAATTACGATCGCCTCGTGGCCGAACTGGCTGACAGTCAGTACGAGGCGCAACAGTTTGTCATGCCGATCGTATTGGAAGTTCCCCCCAATCTCGCCCCCATTTTGGAGAAGCATCTCTCGCTTTTCTCCAAACTCGGCGTGGAATTGGAACCATTCGGCCCAAACGTTTTTCAAGTCGTCGCCGCCTGTCACCTGTATGACGAGAAAAAAGTTGCCGATATCATTTTCGCCGTCTTGGACGAATTAGCCCAAGGTAATCTTTTTGATCGCGGCAATTTCATGGCGGAATTACTGCGCATTGCCTCACGTGCTTGTAAAGCCTCCATACGTGCGGGCGACACTCTAACGCCGCAGGAGCGCCGCGCACTCTTAGAAGGTTTCCGACGCTTGCGGCCTCCGTACACATGTCCGCACGGTCGGCCCATCATCGTGGAAGTAACACAGCGTGAGGTGGAAAAGGTTTTCCGGAGGATTCCGTGATCGCCTTGGTGGCAGTAGTGGGGCCTACAGCCGGCGGAAAAACCGCTTTTTCCCTCGTCCTCGCCGAAGCGTTGCAGACCGAGATAGTTTCCGCGGACGCTTTACAGTTTTACCGCGGTTTTGAAATCGGTACAGCCATGCCCACGGCCGAGGAGCGCGCCCGTATCCCACACCATTTTGTGGCTTGTCTAGACCCCAACGACTTCATGAGTGCGGGCGAGTACCAACGTCGAGCCCGCGAGGTGGTAGCGCGCATCAACGCATCGGGTAAGCCGGCGGTCGTAGTGGGGGGCTCGGGGTTGTACGTGCGCGCCCTGCTGGACGGCCTGTTTCCCGGACCGCCCCGAGACCCCGCTATTCGAGAACCGCTGACATGCTACGCGGCCGCGCACGGCGCGGAAGCCCTAATGCGTCGCCTGGAGGCGGTGGATCCGGAATATGCCGCACGGCTGACGAGTCGCCGCGATCTCGTCCGGATCGTGCGTGCTCTCGAGGTGTACGAAATCACCGGGCGCCCGTTTAGCGCATGGCATCGCATCCATCAAGAGCAAAAAAGCAACACCCAATTGCCCGCGATTCAAGTAGCCTTGGCGTGGGACCGTGCGACGCTCTACCAGCGCATCAATGAGCGGGTGGACCGTTTATTGGCGCAAGGATGGATCGAGGAAGTGCGACGACTGCTTGAAGCGGGGTATGAGCCGGCCATCTATCGGCTCAAGGCGCACGGGTACCGCGAAATAGTAACGTACTTACGCGGCGAACAAGACTTTGAAACGATGCGCGGGGAGATTCAGAAGGTGCACCGTAATTATGCCAAAAGGCAGCTAACGTGGTTTCGTGCAGATCCACGAGTGCATTGGCTCGATCCGACTGCGTCCCCTCTTGATGAAACGCTTGCACTGCTGGAGAGATATAACGCGGGCGTATAGCCTCCTACGACTATTTCGGATCATCGCACCCTGCGGCTCAAAAATTCTCCGTGTAACCGTAAAAGAAATTGCACTTTCCCTAAACGTCTGTTCACCCTATTTTTTGTTACGCCGCGCATTTTTTCGGGAGGACGTACGCAGCAGCGTGCGCGAAATACGATAAGACGGTATATTGCGCGTCTCAGGTAAAATACCCACTGCTTCGAATATTTCTTCATATCCTCGCGGGGAACCATCAAAAAGGGAATCACGAAGATGGAACAAGAGCAGTTAGTAACCGCATACCTCTGTATGACGAAGGACATCGGTGTGGATGGAAATTTATTCGGCGGCACGATGATGGCATGGATAGACGAGTCCGCAGGCATCTTCGCCCATAAATACACCGGCGTTGTCCGTATGGTCACGTTGAAATATTCCGAACTCCTTTTCAAATGCCCGGTGCGTGTCGGTGACCTCGTTGAATTCTACGCAAGTAAACCACGGGTGGGCCGTACGAGCCTAACTTTTGAGCTGGAAGGGCGCGTGGGAACAAAGTCAGTGGTGCATACGGTGTGTACCTTCGTAAGCGTAGACGAAAACGGTCGGCCGACGCCGATACCTCCGCTACCGCAACGCGGGTAGTGTTTCGGGCGGAAGTACATTTCCTATAGTCTTTACAAGGAAGGGCGCTTCGTCCCTGCGTCCGTACACCGGATCGGCGGAGTGTCATCCGTCATGGACGCGTTCGTAAATACGTGGTGTATTTATTGCGTCGTTCCTTCACGCACCGCGGGTTGAAGGATCCAGCATTTCAAAGGCGAGTAGGCTCAGGTCGTCTGCGAACCTCTTGCTCTCCGTCCAAGCCTGTACCTGCGTAATGATGTAATCCAAACTTTTACTCAAAGGCTGATCCAGCGCAGAGCGTACCGCGGCGCATAGACGTTGTAGACCAAAGGGTTGGTTGGCGGCATTGAGGGCATCGGTGACACCGTCGGAGAAGAAATACACGCGGTCGCCGGGTTGCAGTGTAACGCGCACTTCCTCATAGTGTCCGTCACCGATACCGATGGGTAAGTCACGCGTGCGGATGTGTCGACTTTTGCCGTTACGCGAAAGCACAATAGGTCCCGGATGGCCGGCGCATACAAGCCGTAGCTCATACTGAGAAGTATCCAACAGCGCATAGACGAGCGTGAAAAACTGCGCGGTCTCCGCCTCCCAACGAAAACGCTTGTTTAAGTGCATGGCTACCTCAGCGGGGGCGGTGATCGCCGGCTCGCCGAAATCCGTTAGGTCTCGAACCAAGGTTGATGCCGACGATATAGGCGCGAGTATTTGGCTTACGGACACCGCCAGCAGAGCCGCCGGCGTACCATGTCCCGTGACGTCCAGCAAGTACATGCTGAACGTATCCGCATCCAGCCGCGAGACATTGAGGATGTCTCCGGCCAGTTCATCGCAAGGAAAGTAGCGCCAATCAAAGCGTACGCGGGAAGAGCGAGGAACAGTAGAGGGCAAGAACGCACGCTGCACCTTCGCCGCGGCTTCCAGACTGTGCTTCATGCGACGGTTAGCGCGGCTGAGCTGTTGGTTCGTTCGCTCTAGAAGTTCCAACGCAATGCGTACTTCTTGCTCCGCTTCGACCTGCTCCGTAATGTCCGACTGCACCCCAACATAATGCGTCACGTGTCCCGCCGAGTCACGGATTGGGGCTAATGACAACCGATTCCAAAACGGCGTACCATCCTTACGGTAGTTGAGTAGATCCACGCTGCACGGGCGGCCATGCCGCAGCGCCTCCCGTATCTGGTCCACCGCCTTTGGGTCGGTGCCGCTCCCTTGCAGGAAACGGCAATTCTTTCCCAATACTTCCGAGGCGGTGTAGCCTGTTAACACCTCAAACCCGTGGTTTACATAAATCAATGGCGCATCGGGTTGCCGCATGTCGGCGATCGTTACCCCTTCGCGCGTAGACTGTAGGGCCTCCTTAAGCAAGCGTAGCTCTTCGAAGGACGACGCGACGTTACGGTACTCCACCGACGTAGCGGTGGCGTCTTGATTCGGTGTGGCTGTGCCGGCGGAAGATACATCCATGCGTTTCGGCCTATGCGTACAAGGTATGGGAGTAGGTGGGAGTGTACACCTCAAGGCGAAGATCACTCCCACGGGATGAGTTTAGTCATCTGTGCGGGACGTTTTCACGGCCTGCCCACGCAGAATCCGTCTTCAGTGCCCGCGCCCGGGCATGCGTGGTAGCCGCCCGCATTAAAGAATTGGATGACACGCAGCAACTCCGGCAAGGAGAAGCGCCAGTCTTGCGGGTTGTAGTCTGCGCTATGCGGCCTGCATGAATGGTCCGGGCTTCCCGGCGAATATCCATCTTCAGTACCGATACCGCAACCGAAACTGCCCGAATTGTACAACTGGATTACCCGCAGTAGCTCAGAAAGGCTGATAATATGATCTTGCTCGCCGCAACAACCTATGCACCAATCCGCGGAGTGTGGTGCATCCGTGCAGCCTTCACCTTCATTCGGCGTTTCCGCTTCACCCTCGGACACTCCCTCTAGAGTACCCTCGGTGCCGCCTTCCTGCATTCCCTCCAGGTTCCCCTCGACGGTTCCTTCTACGACCCCTTCGGGCATTCCTTCCCCTAAACCCTCCGACGTACCCTCGGTGGTTCCTTCTCCTTCGGTGCACTCGTTAAGTTTCAACGTCCACGCTAATAACTGCCCGGTGTTTTGCGGACCAAGATCGGAAATGCGCAGCGTCCACAACCCCTGCGCATTCTCTCCAACAAAACGCGAGAATGAATCTCTCGTGCGAAACGCCCCCGCAAAGGGAGCCGAGCCTTCTTGAATCGATGTCGGCGCATCATCGGTGAAAATTGTGCCCTCAAAATTCGCACCACTACCGCCGACCTGGGCAAAGAGAAAGGCAAATTTGCCCGACGGCGATTGCAACGTACCAACCAATTCCCCCACGGCGGGATGCTCAAGGAACAATTGAACCTCGACGTGCGTCACACGTCCTGCATTGGGCACAAATATTTGGGATTGAGCCTGCTGCAGATTGAGAATAGGTACCGCGCCCGGCGCACTCGCCAGCGTAGTGCAGGGCAATTCGCCTTCCACTTGTCCCTCGCTTGTACCTTCACCTTCGACCGTACCTTCCCCTTCAAAGAATCCCCCCTCACCTTCAAAAACGCCCTCCGTCATACCTTCAGCACTCCCCTCGCTCACGCCTTCCACGGTGCCTTCCGACGATCCCTCTATTGCACCCTCACCCTCCATCGCGCCTTCGCCCTCCGCAGCACCCTCCGTCGTGCATGGATCCGCACCCGTGTATTCCACATTATCCGTGGAGAAGTTGAGGTCAATGGGGCCGCTTATTGGAGTCCAAGGGATGTCTAATAACGGCAAGTCCCATGTTTGCCCTAAAAAGGAGACAAAGAGAACCGGATACGCGTGAATAGTAATAGCCAGAGTGGCTTGCTCGTTGTAATTGGCCCACGCCGTGTATACGCCGCTCTCCACGGCAACCGTTTGGCCCTGACCCTCT
>FWPU01005162.1_pt1 | contig 17978 bp, 19 predicted proteins | sample 2228361 | NCBI WGS metagenome assembly FWPU01 (sample SAMEA103939777, study PRJEB20133) | metagenome
AGACCCTAACTAACCCCTAGCCCCTAGCCCCTAGCCCCTAACCCCTAGCCCCTAACTACCCCTATGACCACGGACCAAGGAATAAGGACCAAGGACTACCTTAAAAAGTGCGGCTATCTGGCAGATACCAGTAGCATCAATCTAAACCAAAAAACTTTTTAGCATTTAAAGTAGTAATACTAATAGTCTCTTCAACAGATAGTTTTTTAATTGAAGAAAGTGCATTAATTGTTCTTAACACATCTTTTGGCTGTGATATATATTTTTCGCCAGTTTGAGTTTTATATCTCACAGGTGAGTCAGTTTCAACAAGAATATTTTCTAAAGGTGCATATTCTATTGCCTGCCTGTGATGTTCACTATACACTAAAGCAGGAGTTGTTGAAATTAAAAATCCATCTTCAATTATTTTTTTAAGAATTTCAACAGGGCCACTGTACCAGTGAAAAACCGCTTTTTTAATATCTTTGTTTTTTATTATATCATAGCAATCCTGCCATGCTCCTCGGGAATGGATTATCACAGGTTTTGAATACTTATTTGCAATCTCAAGTTGCAATTCAAAAACATTGTTCTGGATTTGATGATATGATTTACCTTTTTTATACCAATAGTCAAGACCTATTTCACCAACAGCAATTATTTTTTGAACATTTTCTTCAATAAATTTTAGTGTGGTCTCTATTTCTTCGTCAACAATATTTGTGGGATGGACTCCAACTGCAGGATAAATTTTTAATATATCTATTTTGTCTGTAAGTTCAAGAATTTTTAGATTGCTTCTGTAGTCAGAACCAACAGCAATTATGGAAGATACACCTAATTGTTTTGCTTCGGTAAGTGCACTATATAGGTTCTCAATTTCTTCTAAGTGGACATGGGTGTCAATTATTTCTTGCATTTTATATAAAAATGGCTGCGAGAGGGCTCGAACCTCCAACGCACGGCTTATGAAACCGCTGCTCTACCATTGAGCTACGCAGCCATAATTAAAATCTTGCATAATTATACAAATTTTGGTAAACAAAAGTCAATCTTAAATATATAATATAATTTCATTTCTTGATTTCTTTTTTTCAGATTTTGTATAATTAAAGTTGTTTTGCAATAGAAGAATTTGTAATCTAACCAAATTAAGATAAAACCTTTTCTTACTTATACAAATACAATTTATGCAGACTCAAGTCAGAGGCAATAGAATGGCGAATGCACCGCTATATTTTACCTATATAAAAAAACATGTCTGATACAACAGAACTTCCAAGATTTTTGGTTGATTTTATGCTTGGTCGACTTGCGAAGTGGCTAAGAATCTGGGGATTTGATGCTGACTATTATAGAAAGACAGACAGAGCAGGAATTCTTCTTAAAAGTTTACAGGACAGAAGAATAATCCTTACAAGAGACCATATGCTCAGTAAAAAAAGAGCATGGAAACTTGTTCTTATAAAAAGTGATTTTTTAGAAGAACAACTAAAGCAGATTAAAGAAGATTTTAATCTTGAATTCAATAAAGAAAATCTCTTTTCAAGATGCACTATCTGTAATGTCCAAATTCAAGAAATAGAGAAGGAGAAAATTAAGAATAAAGTACCACCATTTGTTTATGCTACTCATGATGAGTTTTCATTGTGCCCTTCCTGTGGAAGAGTTTACTGGCAGGGGACACATCTTGACTTGATAAATGAACAACTTAAAAATAAAAAAAGCATTTGATGACGCATGCTTATCTTTAAGAAATAAAGATAGAACAGAGCAAGAGATTTCTATCTTTCTTGAGAAAAAAAATTATGATTCTGAAACAATAGAAACTGTTATTGAAATATTAAAAGAAAAAAATTTGATAAATGATGAGAAATATGTGAGAAATTTTATCCAGAAGGAACTTAAAAAATGTAAAGGAATTTCTTTAATAGTCTCAGAGTTAATTGAAAAAGGAATTGAAAGAGAAAAAGTTGAAAAAATCTTAAAAGATATGAATATCACAGAGGAAACAGAATATTCTTTTGCCAGAGCACTTTTCAAAAAGAAAATAATAAAGTATAATAATAAATTGGCAAGCGAAAAAATTTACAGGCGAGGATTTTCAACAGATACAATAGAAAAACTCTTTAAAGATTTTAGAAAGGACTAACCAGATGAACAAGAAGATTGCATTATTGAGTGTTTACGAGAAGATAGGAATTAAAGAATTTGCAGAAGAACTTGTTAAATTAAACTGGGAGATTATCTCAACTGGAGGCACAGCAAAAATTTTAAGAGAGGATAAAATCCCTGTAAAAGAAGTTTCTGAATTAACAGGTTTTCCAGAGATTCTTGAAGGAAGAGTTAAAACACTTCATCCAAAAATTTTTGCAGGACTTCTTTCAAGAAGAAAAATGAGAACCGATGTTGAACAAATGGAAAAACTTGAACTTGGATTTATAGATCTTGTCGTTGTAAATTTATATCCTTTTGAGGATACTATCATGAAATACGGCACTATAGATAAAAAACTTATTCCAGAAATTATAGAAAACATTGATATAGGTGGTGTTGCCCTTTTAAGGGCAGGTGCAAAAAACTTTGAAGATGTCCTTGTTGTATGTAGTCCCAATGATTATGCAGATGTGATTGAAAGAATAAAATCAAACAAACTTGATTTAGAGTTTAGAAGAGGACTTGCAGCAAAAGCATTTTCATATACCGCTTATTATGATTCTATAATATCAGATTATTTTACACTTGAACAATTTCCAAAAAGAAAAACAATAGGTATGACTAAAATAAGTTCACTTAGATATGGAGAAAATCCTCATCAGAAGGCATCAGTATATAAAATAGGAAATGTTTTTGGTTCTGTTGTTAATTCTATGAAATTGCAGGGAAAAGAATTATCTTACAACAATTACCTTGACCTTGATTCTGCATGGAATACTGTTTGTGAATTTATTGAACCTGCTTGTGTTATTGTTAAACATAATAACCCCTGTGGGGTCGCTTCAACAGGAACTCCCTTAGAGGTTTATAAGAGAGCATTGACCTGTGACCCAGTAAGTGCTTTTGGTGGTATTATTGCTTTTAACTGCCTTGTGGATAAACAAACAGCAGAAGAAATAATAAAACTATTTACTGAATGTATAATTGCCCCTGACTATTCAGATAATGCTTTAAAAGTTTTTTCTACAAAAAAAGACCTTCGTATTCTTAAAGCAGGGACGAAATTGAATAATACAGGTATTGAATATAGAACAATTTCTGGCGGGATGCTTGTTCAAGATAGAGATTCATATCTTGGACTTGAAAATCTAAAAGTTGTTACTAAAAGGAAACCTACACCAGAAGAGTTTGAAAGTTTGAAGTTTGCATGGAAAGTTTGTAAGAATGTTAAGTCAAATACAATAGTTTTAGTCCGCGGAACACAGACAGTTGGAATCGGCGCAGGACAAATGTCAAGAATAGATGCTTTAAGAATTGCGATAAGCAAAATGAATTCAATAGAAGATAAGTTAGACCCGGATATTAAAAAAATGCCACTCGTTCTTGCCTCAGATGCATTTTTTCCATTTGGAGATGTACCCGAGGAATCCGCTGAAGCAGGAGTTACAGCAATAATTCAGCCTGGTGGTTCCTTAAGAGATGAAGAATCAATTTCAGTTTGTAATAAAAATAATATTGCAATGGTTTTTACAGGAGTGAGACATTTTAGACATTGATTTGCTTAGGAAAGATTAAGAAAGATTTGTAGTTGCCAAGCTTGCTTGGCTTCTACACGCAATGAGCGCCCAGGACACGAAGTTGCCCTGAGCAAAGCGAAGGGGTGCGACAGAAAAAAAAGAAACCTCTTCGGGGGGTTCAGCGAGCGTCTGCCGTAGCCGAAGGCGTAGGCAGTAAGCGAGCGACGAAGTAATGGGGGGCCGCTGGTCGCACGAATAAGTGCGACCGTTTTTGCGGCGGACGCGAGTCGGTGAGCGTCCAGGACAGAGCCCCCCTTGTAGAGCACCGAGCAAAGCAAAAACTACCTTACTTTGCGAGGGCCGCTGGTCGCACGAATAAGTGCGACCGTGTTTGCGGCGGGGTTCGTGTCGCGACGAACAGGAGCAACAAGCTACGAACGGGCACCGCAGCGGAGCGAGGATGTCCAGGGTTGCCGAAGGCAACGAGTCGGTGAGCGTCCAGGACACGAAGTTGTCCTGAGCAAAGCGAAGGGGTGCGACAGAGTGATAGACCTTCACACACATACACTTTTTTCAGATGGTGAACTTTTGCCAAGTGAACTTGTCTATAGGGCAAAAGTAAAGGGATATTCCGCTATATGTCTTTCAGACCATGTAGATTTTTCAAATATTGATTTTGTTATTCCAAGAATTGTTAAAGTTTGCTCTGATTTGACAAAACATTATGATATTTTTGTGATTCCAGGAGCCGAAATTACATATGTTCCTCCAAAACTTATCCCGCTGGCAGTCAAAAAAGCGCGGGGGCTAGGTGCAAAAATAATTATTGTTCACGGCGAGACACTGGCAGAGACAGTTCCACCAGGAACAAATTTAGCAGGAATACTTTCAGGAGCGGATATCCTTGCCCATCCAGGAAAAATTTCTCCAGAAGATGTTAAACTTGCAAAAGAGAAAAATGTTTATCTTGAAATAACATCTCGAAAATGTCACAGAGATACAAATCTTCATGTAGCAAAACTTGCTAAAAAATATAAGGCAGATTTAGTTTTTGATACTGATACTCATTCTCCGGAAGATCTTATAACTGAAAAAGAAATTAGAAAAATTCTTAAAAGTGCAAAACTTACCTGGGCAGATTTTTTAAAAATCCAGGAAAATTCTGTTAAGATTATTGAAAGATAAATGGATAGTGCTGAAATAAGAAAAAAATTTTTAGATTTTTTCAAAGATTATAATCATAATATAGTTCCTTCAGATTCACTTATTCCAAAAAGCGACCCAACCTTACTTTTTACCTCTGCTGGTATGGTTCAATTCAAAAAATTTTTTCTTGGCGAAGAAAAAATAACACCTCCAAGAGCAGTCTCCTGCCAGAAATGTTTTAGAACATCTGATTTAGAAAAAATAGGATATACTCCTAGACATCTAAGTTTTTTTGAGATGCTTGGTAATTTTTCATTCGGCGATTATTTTAAAAAAGATGCAATAGAATGGGCATGGGAATTTTTGACTAAGACAATGTCCCTTCCAAAAGATAAGTTGTATATAACAATTTATAAAGATGACGAAGAAGCATATAATATCTGGAGAAAAATTGTCAAAGAAGAAAGAATATATAAGCTTTCTGAAGAGACAAATTTTTGGAATATGGGTCCAACAGGCCCCTGTGGTCCATGTTCTGAAATAATTTATGATTTAGGAAAAGAATTTGGTTGTGACAAAAAAGATTGTTCGCCCGGTTGTGATTGTAACAGATGGCTTGAATTATGGAATCTTGTTTTTACACAGTTTGATAGACAACAAGATGGAAGGCTACTTTTTCTTCCACAGAAAAATATTGATACAGGTATGGGTCTTGAACGACTATGTGCGGTTGTCAGCAATAAAAACTCTATTTTTGAGACAGACCTTTTTTTACCTCTGATAAGGGAGGTTGAAGAAATTGTTGAAAAAAATTACGACTCAGAAAAAAGCGCTTGTGTTAAAATAATTTCAGACCATGTCCGTGCTTTAACATTTTTGATTGCAGATGGGATATTGCCATCAAATGAAACCAGAGGATATATACTTAGAAGAATTATAAGGCGCGCTGTTCGTCAGGCAAAATTATTTGGGATAAACAAACCTTTCCTTTATAGATTAAGCTCAAAAGTAATTGAAATTATGAAAGATGTATATCCTGAACTTTCTTTAAGAAGAGAAAACATTGCTACAATAACAAAAATGGAAGAAGAAAAATTCCTTGAGACACTTGATTCAGGAATAGAAATTCTTAACTCATTAATATCAAAAGCCAAAAAAGAAAACAAAAAAATTATTTCAGGAGCAGATGTTTTTTCTTTGTATGATACTTATGGTTTTCCTCCTGAACTTACAAAAGAGATATTACAGGAAAACAATCTTACATTTAGCCAGGAAGAATTTTTGAAAACACAAGAGCAAGCAAAGAAAATTGCAAAAGCTTCCTGGAAAGGAATAGATGTGCAAGATACAGGTATCTATAAAAAATTTCCATCAACAGAGTTTGTTGGTTATGAAAGATTTAGTTGCGAAGCAGATATCATTGGTATAATTGGTAAAGGTAAAGAACTGGAGATAATACTTAACAGAACACCATTTTATGCAGAATCAGGCGGGCAGATTGGAGATACTGGAATTTTGAAAGGAAAGACAAAAGCAGAAGTTCTTGACACACAAAAAAAAGAAGATGTTTTCATTCATAAAGTAAAAATAACAGAAGATAGTTTCTCAGTTGGTGATAAAGTATTGGCAGAAATTGATATTGAAAGAAGAAAGAAAATAATGAAACATCATACTGCAACACATTTACTTCATAAAGCATTAAGAACTGTCCTTGGAGAACATGTGACACAATCAGGTTCACTTGTTGCAGATAATAGATTCAGGTTTGATTTTACACATTTTAAAGCACTAACAAAGCAAGAAATTTTTCGTATTGAAGAGATAGTCAATTCTAAAATTATGGATTGTATTCCTGTGCATACAGTTATTACAACCCTTTCACAGGCAAAAAAATGGAATGCCATGGCACTTTTTGGAGAAAAATATACAGAAAATGTTAGATGTATTTATATTGGGGATTCACCTGAATCTGCTTATAGTATTGAATTGTGTGGTGGAACACACTGCAAAAATACAGGGGAAATAGGTCTTTTTAAGATATTAAGTGATTATTCAATTGGAAGCGGTTTAAGAAGAATAGAGGCAGTATGTGGCTCTGTTGCTGTTGAGTATATTCAAAAAATTGAAGAAAAACTTAATTCTATTTCTGAAAAGCTAAAGTCTTCTCCGGAAGAAGTTTTAAATAAACTTAATTCTTTGATTGAAAGACAAAAACAACTTGAGAAAGAAATAGAAAATTTAAGAGTTAATCCAAATGTCTCAGAAAGTGAAGAATTAAGTTATGTTCTTGAAACAGGAGAAAAACTGTTAGTTAAAAAATTTTCAGACATAAATATTACAGAAAAAAATTTACGTGCGGTTGTTGATGACCAAAAGAATAGGGCAAAAACAAATACAGTTGTTATTGTTTTAAATGTAACATCAGAGAAGATTTTTTTTGTGATTTCTGAAACAAAAGACCTTCTTGAAAAAGGATTTGATGTTTTGGATGTAGCAAAAAAGTTCGCTAAATTTATTGATGGCTCTGCTGGCGGCAGAAAAGACTTTGCTCAGGGCGGTGGCAAAAATATTTCAAAACTTGAGCAAGCATTAAAAAATTTACCATTGATTTTTAAGCCCTCATAGCTCAACTGGATAGAGCACAAGCCTCCGGAGCTTGTTATCCCCGTTCAAGTCGGGGTGAGGGCATAAATGTAATATCAGTCTTAGGAAGCGATTTAAAGTATGACAAGTAAAGAATTTTTCAATAGAATATCAAATAGCAGTATTGACTTTTTGCAAGAGTTTGTTGATTTACTTAGACAAAAGAGTATTTCTTTTTGTATTATAGGTGGACTTGGTGTTAATGCCTATACTACTGAACCGATAGTTACACTTGATTGTGATTTTGTGATTAAGTCCAGTGAAATAGATAAACTTTTACCAGAAATAAAAAAACGCTATAAAATAAAAAAGTTTGAGCGCAGTATAAATGTTTATTCAGATAAATCAGACATGAGAATCCAAATACAGACAGACCAAAGATTACAGCCATGTTTAGAGAATACAAAAGAAAAAAATATCCTTGGATACAAACTTCCTGTTGCAACAATTGAAAATGTTTTTAGAAGTAAAATAATTGCTGCTATGGCCCCAGACAGACGAGAAAGTAAACGCAGAAAAGACCATGCAGATATTTTAAGATTGATTGAAGTAAAGAAAGAGCTTATTAAGTTACTCCCTGATAAACTTAAAAAAATTCTTGATATGGATTCTAATAAAACAAATACTAAAGTTCCTGAACTATGAATGATGCAGCATTAATCCATGAATTATTTTAGCCAGTCCATTGACACACAATACCAAATAATGTATAATCTTGAGGAAATTCAGGTTGATTTTAAAATGTTAGTTTTGTTTGTATCAGGTTCAATAGTGAAAACTCACAATTTAGTTACCTCTTACTTTCTTTTTTATAATCCAGGAGTAACTCACTAAGAACTCATTAGAAACAAATCTTACAAATCAAAATAAATATTTTGTAAATCAACCAATAACGAAGGAGGGATTCAGTGATGAAGATTTATGCAGGCAATTTATCTTATGACCTTACAGAAGATGAATTGCGTAAAGAATTTGAATCTTTTGGTCAGGTGGATTCCATAAAAATTATTAAAGATAATTTTTCTGGAAAATCTAGAGGATTTGGTTTTATTGAGATGCCTAATGAAAACGAGGCACAAAAAGCAATTGAAGAGCTCAACGGAAAAGATTTAAAAGGGAAAAATATTGTTGTTAATAGAGCACGGCCAATTTCTGATAGACGTAGAGGTGGTGGAAGAAAGTTTAGTGGCAGAGGAACTCGTGGATTTGGTGGTTATCGTTCATATTGACTTTAGTAGCGTGTGTGAATATGTGGTTAAAAATCCCAACAGAAGCTAGACTTCAATTAAAAATGAAGACTGCTCTTTAACTTCTAGAATTCAAAAGGAGAGTTGTAGATACTGCTGTTGGTGTGGAAAATGTCGTTTTGCTAAAGTGGATGGATGAATAACTTTCCAGGTTATTCACAGTCCCAACACTCACTTAGATAAGTTCTTACGGATTTCTCCAATGTAGAAAAAATATATCAAAATTAAACAACACAGACCTATCCAGAGGATAGCAACAAGACGAAGTCAAGCGCAAGGGAAAGCCCATATGGGAGATAGTTCTTGAGTGTAGTAGAGTCCATTTTGTGGTAGCAAAACTTTCTTAGTGTTGTAATTATAGTTTTAAAATTGAAAAGAGGAAAATATGAATATTTATGTAGGAAATTTATCTCAGGATGTAACAGAAGAAGAATTAAAAAAAATTTTTGAAGAATATGGAGAAGTTTCTTCTGTTAATATTATAAAAGACAGTCATACAGGAAAATCCAGAGGTTTTGGTTTTGTTCAGCTAGTAGGAAAAGCCAGAGCATGGGACGCTATAAATGGCTTAAATAATAAGGAGATTAAAGGTAGAAGAATTCAGGTCAGTAAAGCCCGCCCAAGAGAGAATAGAAGAAACAGATTTAGAAGTCACAGAGGTAGATAGAAATTCATACCTGTCTTATCCACTAGACTTAGTTTCAAACACTTATTCCAAACAAATTTGACTTGAAATTAGAAAATATGTATAATTACTTATGATGGAAACTGTTTGCATTTTTGAAGATAGCCACTATAAAAAACTTTTTCCGATTGTCTGGACAAGAGCGGTTTATGAAATTCTTCTCGGAACAGAACTTCTCTTAAACAAAATCATCTACCAGTATAAAAATTCTAATATTTATCTCTATTGTAGAGATTATATTGAGCCAGTTTTAAAGGAAAGGTATAAATATCCTGTTAACGATAAGATAAAAAGCAATAAATGTTTATTCATAAATGGAAGAGCACTCATCAAAGAAAAAATAAAATTCAGTTCAGAACAGGAAATTGGAGTAAAAGAAGATGTTTTGGTTTATGCCATCCTTGAAAAAGAAAACATAGAGATACTTAAGCCGGAAACTATTCTTTTGGGTTCTCAAATATTAAAAAAACTGCAAGAGAAAAATATAAAAATAAAAAAGGTAAATTTTGATTTGGTCACATATCCCTGGGATTTGATTGAGAAAAATCCAAAAGAGATAATTTCTGATTTTGGACAAGTTACAAAAAAAAATAAGATAGAAGGGGAAATTTATAAAGGTGTAAATATATTGAATAAATCTCAGATTTATATTGGGAAAGGAAGTAAGATAAAGCCAGGAGTTGTTCTTGATGCAGAAAAAGGCCCAATTTATATAGGTAAAAATGTTGTTATTGAGCCAAACTCAGTTATACAAGGTCCTGTTTTTATAGGAGATAACAGTATTATAAGACCACTTTCAATAATAAAAGAGGGAACAACAATAGGGGGATGTTCTCGCATTGGCGGAGAAATCACTAATTCAATAATACAGGGTTATTCAAATAAACAGCATTTTGGATTTTTAGGTCATTCTTATATTGGTATGTGGTGTAATCTTGGTGCAGGAACAAACAACAGTGACTTGAAAAACAATTATAGTTCTGTAAAAGTTTATGTTGAAGGAAAAAAAAGAGATACTGGTTTAAGATTTTTAGGGCTTATAATGGCGGACCATTCAAAATCAAGTATTGGAACTCAGTTTAATACAGGGACAGTTGTTGGTGTAAGTTGTAATATTTTTGGCCAGGGATTTCCTCCAAAATATATTCCTTCTTTCTCCTGGGTAGATACAAAAGAACTTAAAGAGTATGACTTAGATAAAGCAATTAAGACAGCAAAAATTGTTATGTCAAGAAGAAATAAAGATTTGAGTTCTTCTGAAGAAAAACTTTTAAGAGATGTTTTTAATATGACTCAAAAAGAGAGAATTTCAAATCCAAGGTAAGGCACCAGAACCTCGGGAATTTTTACAGACCCATCCTTATTTTGAAAATTCTCTAAGATTGCAGCAAAGGTTCTTCCTATAGCAAGTCCTGAGCCATTTATTGTATGAACATATTCTTTTGTACCATCTTCTTTTCTGAATTTTATATTCATTCTCCTTGATTGAAAATCCTTAAAATTACTGCAGGATGAGACTTCCCGCCACATTTTTTCGCCAGGCATCCAGACCTCTAAATCATATGTTTTGCTTGAAGAAAATCCTAAATCACCTGTGCAGAGTTCAATAACACGGTAAGATAACCCGAGTTTTTTCAAAATTTCTTCAGCATCATTTGTAAGTTTCTCAAGTTCTGTCATTGACTGTTCAGGAGTAGAGAATTTTACAAGTTCCACTTTATTAAATTGATGGTTTCTTATTAGTCCTTTTGTGTCTTTTCCATAAGAACCTGCTTCTCTTCTAAAACAGGCGGAATATGAAACATATTTTATAGGTAGAACTTTTTCGTTTAAAATTTCATCTCTGTGAATATTTGTTACAGAAACCTCAGCAGTTGGAATTAGATATAACTCATCATCTTTACATTTAAAAACTTCTTCTTCAAATTTTGGAAGTTGGCCTGTACCAATAATTGATTTTTTATTTACAAGATATGGTGCAAAAATTTCTATATAGCCATGTTGTTTTGTGTGGACATCAAGCATAAATGTAATAAGTGCTCTTTCAAGTGATACGCCTTTCCCTTTTAGAAGAGCAAATCTTGTGCCAGAGATTTTTGATGCAATTGTAAAGTCAAGAATACCAAGTTTTGCACCTATTTCCCAATGAGTTTTTGGTTCAAAATTGAATTCTTTTGGTTGGCCCCATGTTCTTACAATTTTATTTTCTTCTGATGATTTTCCAATAGGAACAGATTGGTCTGGAATATTTGGAATGCGCAATAGAAAATCTTCTATCTGTTGTTCAATGTTGAGTAAAAATTTTTCCTTTTCTTTGATTTTTTCGCGGAGTTGTTCACTTTTTTCCTGTAATTCTTTTGTTGGCTTATTCTGAGAAATTTTTCTTCTTTCTGCACGAAGAGTATCAATCTCTGTTATAAGTTTTCTTCTTTCGTTATCCCATAAGAGAACCTCATCAAGTGAGATTTTTGTCCCGCGTTTTTCAAGTTGTTTTTCAATTTCCTCTTTGTTTGCTCTTATTAGTTTTATGTCTATCATTGGTTAGTTAAGTAGAAGTTGCCTGATAAATCGCAGCAACCACAAAATCCCTCTCTAACCCCCACTTTAATAGTGACCGTTGAAAAATAGGCCTGGGGGAGATTTTTAAAAAGCAAGTAAGCGAATATGTAGTAGTCTGGATTGCCAGACATTTTAAGCATAGCAAACTCTAGAACTACAATTGCTTATCTGCTAAATTCATAAATGAGACCTTTTAAGTATTCTTAATAGACGGTCCAAATCATCAAGTGAATAAAAATGGATTACAATTTTACCTTTTTTTCCACGAGAAAAAACCTGGACTTTTGTTCCGAGCAATTTCTGAAGATTATTTTCTAATGATACAATTTCAGGTGAACGCTTTTTAGTTAATGGCTTCTTTTTTAAAGATGTTTTCCAGTCATGGACTATTTTTTCAACTTCTCTGACAGTAAGTTTTTCTTTTTGAATTCTTTCAGTTATTTCTTTCAGTTTTTCTTCTTCTGGTATACTTGCAAGCGCTCTTGCATGACCTGAAGTTATAATTCCTTCTGAAATCATATCTTGAATAAAATCAGGTAAATTTAACATTCTTAAAGAATTTGCTATCACTGAGCGGTCTTTGCCTATTAGTTTTGCAAGTTCTTCTTGGGTTATGTTGAATTCTTCAATAATTCTATTGTATGCTTTTGCTTCTTCAATTGGGTTCAGGTCTTCTCTTTGCAGGTTTTCTATAAGTGAGATTTGTGCTTTTTCTTTGTCTGTTACAGAGCGGATTAAAACAGGGACTTCTGTTAAGCCAGCAATGTATGATGCGCGATAGCGTCTTTCGCCTGCGATTAATTCATATTCTCCAGGGATGATTGATGGACTTACGATTAGTGGCTGTAAGAGCCCTTTTTCTTTTATTGAATCAGCAAGTTCTTTGAGTTTTGTCTCATCAAATTTTTTTCTCGCCTGATATCTGTTTGGTTTGATTTTATCAAGAGGTATTTTTTGAATCTCTTCTTTTGGTATTTTTGTTGTTTCTGTTTCAGTAAAGACACCAGATATTAAGGCATCCAGCCCTCTTCCGAGTCCTTTTTGCATTAAAATCCTCCTCAAGCCCATTTATAAAATAGGAAAGTTCCCCTCTTTGTAAAAAAGGGATTGTGGGAGATTTTAATAGTGCGATAAATCGCACCGCTACATTTTTGCCTGATAAATCAGGCAACTCCAAACTTAATCTCCCTAAATATGAATCACCTTTGTGGTCGCTATCAAATCGTGAAGTCCTCTTTTCTCTTTATTGAAAAGAACAAATAAAAAACCTATTCCAAGAGTTAGAACATTTATAAATTTACCAAGACATCTCAAAAATGATAGTTTATATGTTACAGGCCCATCTCTTGTTGTAAAAACCTTTATTCCTGAAAGCATTTTTCCAATAGTTTGACCAAATCTTACATGCATCCAGATTTCATAAAAGATTCCCACAAAAAAGACAATAAATAAAGAAATAACAGTTATGGTGAGTAAAATTTCATTCCATGTTGATTCTTTGACAGTTTCGGGTTTTATTCCAAAGAATGTGGAAATAAAAAATCCGATAATTATCCCCATAGAAAATCTTGATACAGTTATAAGAATAAGGAATACAAATATATCAATAACGGAACTCATAACTCTTATCCAGAAGCCAGCATATTTTTGCTTCTCGGGTGCAATGAAACTTCCAATAGATAGAGCTAGACCACAATTTTTACAAAACTTAGAATCTTCAGTGTTGAACACGCCACATCTTGGACAATACATTACTTCATCGCTCCTGAGCGATTAATGAATTCTTCTGTAAGAAATTCGTATGCTCTTGCACCTGTTGAATACTTGTCATAAAGAAGAATTGGTTTCCCATAACTTGGTGCCTCAGCCAGTCTAACATTCCTTGGAATAATTGTATTATATGTTTTATTTCCAAAAAATTTTCTTACTTCATTGACAACCTGGTTACTCAGATTGACCCTTGAATCGTACATTGTAAGAAGAACACCTTCAAGTTCAAGTTTTGGGTTTAGTGCCTGTCTGACAAGATGGATTGTTTTCATAAGTTGAGTGAGACCTTCCATTGCATAGTATTCACACTGAATTGGTATTAAAATAGAATCAGCCGCTGTTAAAGCATTCACTGTGAGAAGTCCAAGTGAAGGAGGACAATCAATAAAAATATAGTCATAGCAATCTTTTATTTCTTCTATAGCATTTTTTAATTTAGTTTCTCTTGCAAAAGCATTGACAAGTTCAACTTCTGCACCAATTAAGTCAATATTTGAAGGTAAAATTTCAAGCCATTCAATAAGTGTTTCTTTTATTGTTTCTTTAACAGAAACCCCATTTACAATTGTCTGGTATACGCTTTTTTTAATTTCATTTTTATTGAACCCAATGCCACTTGTTGCATTTGCTTGCGGATCTAAATCAATTAAGAGAGTGGAAAAACAGTTCGTAGCTAAGTTACTGGCAAGGTTTATTACAGTCGTTGTTTTTCCAACGCCACCTTTTTGGTTGCATATTGTAATTATTTTGCTCATAATAAAATAATTACTCTTTGATGCCGATGGTTTCGCTCTGTTTTATTTTTTATTTATTGAAATTTCTTGACCTTAAAAATTATATATTTTTCTATTTCTGATGTCAAGATGGGACATTTTAAAAATCAAAATGTTTCACGTGAAACATTTGCTATGATGTTTCAATTGGAGAACCAAGAAAATCATAAATCCCAACAATCTTTTCAAGTTTTACAAGAATCATTTTGCCAGCACATATACCATTTTTATGTGTGTTATTTAATATTATATTTCCATCAATTTCAGGTGCTTGAAACTCAGAATGTCCATATTTGCTGTCTTCAGTTAAAATTTTATATATTTTGCCAAGTTTTATCTTGTTTTTGTTGTAAGTTATTTTTTGTTGAAATCCAAGAAGTTTGTTTTTTCTGGATTTTTTTACATTCTTTTTTATTGTGTCTTTTAGATGATAGATTTTTGTTCCTTTTTGTCTTGAATATTCAAAACAGCCAAGCCAGTCAAATTCGAGTTTTTTTATGTCATCCAATAGTTTTTCAAAAATTTCTTCTGTTTCACCTGGAAATCCAACCATTACACTTGTGCGAAGTGTAACATCAGGAATTTTTTTTCTGAGTTCTTCAATAGTTTTGAATATTGTTTTTCTGTCAGGCCTGCCCATTTTTTTAAGGATTTCATTGCAAGTATGTTGAATCGGGATATCAATGTATTTGCAAACTTTATCAATTCCTTGTATTGCCTCAATTATGGTTTGGTTAAAATGCGCTGGATGTGTATACATCAGCCTTATCCAGTGAAGGCCATCAATCATAGCCAGTTTTTCAAGAAGAATATTCAGCATCTGTTTACCATAAATATCAATTCCATACATAGTTGTATCTTGAGCAATTAAGATTAGTTCTTTTATTCCTGAACTTACAAGAATTTTTGCTTCTCTAGTAATGTCTTCAATTTTTCTACTTCTGAAATTACCTCTGAGTTTTGGTATCAGACAGTAATGACATCTATTGTTACAACCATCAGCAATTTTTAAGTAAGCATATCCACTACAAAATGTAGAAACAGCCCGCATATCAGAAGAAGAATAAATAAAGGAAGGACTTCCAACTGAATAAAACTTTTGGGGTTCTGTATTTTCGAGTTTTTTTATTATCTTACTGATTTTTGGGAAATCACCACTTCCAAATACTCCGTCAATTTCAGGAAATTTCTCAAGCAGTTTTTTCTTTTTGAGTTGAGGAAGGCAACCACAAACAATCAATTTTTGCTTACTTTTTTTGAGTTTACATATCTGGGCAATTTTTTCTTCTGATTCTTTTTGTGCAGATTCAATAAAAGCACAGGTGTTTATTATTATGAGATCTGCAAGACGGAAAGAATTTACAAAATTACAATTTTTCTTGAAAAGTGTCCCTGCGATAACTTCGCTATCTACAAGATTTTTTGGACAACCAAATGTTATAATATTAACTTTTTTCGTCATTCTTTACTGTTAAGAAATTCTTCAATCTTCTGTATTTCGGGTTTTTTGAATCCAATATAAATTCCGTCAATTTTTTGACCAATCCATGTTCTTGTGCTTTGACCTGGTCCAAGAATTTTTTTCAACTCATCACAAAAAATTCTTATACCTTTTAGAGGGATAGAAATTCCATATTCGGTTCCTTTTACTGTCAAAAATTCACCATTTCCTGAAAGAACCGAATTCAGGTCTTTGCTCTCTATATCAACGTGAGTCACTCGCGCAAAAGAAAACCCTTTCTTGTGAATATAAACATCTGCAGTAATTTTTTTCTTTCCAAGATATACTTTTGACTTGAGTTTGAATTTACCTATCCCTGGGCCTGTCATACTATTGATATTATCATAAAGTTAAATGAAATTCAAGTGATTATTTATGGATTCGGCAGTTTGACAAGAATATAAAAAATATGCTAAAATTGATTTTTAGGAAACTTTGATGCTTTTAGAGATATTTCTATAGGAGAGGTGCGTGAGTGGTTGAAACGGGCGGTCTTGAAAACCGCTATGGCCTTTTGAGGTCATCGGGGGTTCGAATCCCTCCCTCTCCGCCAGTTAGTTCAAAAAGTACCGCCAGTTTTATATTTAATTTATACTACTTCTTGTAAGAAAAAAATTTTAGAACCTGTTGAAATAAACGCTTAAATTCCAGCATCTTTCTCACCTTCAATATGAACTGTTGTCTCTATCTTAAGTTCATTCCTAATTTTTTCTTCAATAAGGGTAGCAATTTTGTGTGCTTTTTCAAGTTCCATTTTCGGTGTAAGGCAAATATGAAAAGTTAATTCAATATGGTCTCCGTATCTGTGTAAATGAAAATGGTGAACATCACTAACTTCAGGTGATATATCAGAAACTATCTTGCGAATTTTTGGTTCAAGTTCATCCTCAATTTTTTCTCCTAAAAGATTTCCCGCATTTTTCTTTATTATCTGATAAGCCATATACAATATCAACAACGAAACTATTATTCCAAGAACTCCATCTACCCACCAGTAATGTCTAGTTGCAAAAACACCAAACACAATAACCAGCGATGCAATTGCATCGCTAGTGTGATGCCATCCATCAGCAACAAGAGAGGAATAACCTGTTTTTTTACCCGCCCAGAATGAGAATTGTGCCAGTGCCTCTTTAACAACAACAGAAATTAAAAATACATAGATAGCAACCGCCTTGAATTCCATACTCTGAAAATACAGTAATCTTTTAATTGAATCAACTATAAAATTAAAACCAACAACTACAAGGAGTGTTCCTATGATAATTGCTGATATTGATTCTGCTCTTCCATGTCCGAATGGATGTTGGTCATCTGCTGGTTTGTCTGAAATTAGAAGACCTAAAACAACAATAATAGAAGTTAAAGAATCTGAAATTGTATGCCAGGCATCTGCAACCATAGCAACTGAACCAGTAATTAACCCAACCCACAATTTCAGAAGAAAAAGTATTAAATTTATTAGAATGGAAACAAGCCCTTCTAAATATCCAAGTTGTTTTTTGTTCACTGTATTTGTCATTGTGCTAATTATATAAACTTATACTTCAATAATCAAGTGGATTTCTAGTTGTATTTAAGATGTTAAAAGATAGTATAGATGCTTTTATCAATAACGATTCTATTATGGCAAAGAACGTTTGTATAAGAGATTCTGAACTGGATAATATTAGAGAAGAAAATTTTAACGAACTTATGGAGTTAATGAAAACTAACAAAATAGATATAGTTTGTTACATTTAAGACGAATTTTTAGTAACCTTGAACGTATTGCAGATCTTGCAACAAACATTTGTGAAGAATTTATTTTTATAATTGAAGGCAAAGTTATTAAACATCATAAAGATTTATCTCAAGCCTAAAAATGGGGTCTTTCTAATCTCTGCCTTATTAATCCTGTGTAATCGTGTGTTTTTTTATTTTTAACAGAGAAATTTTTGAGGTATTCTTGCCAGAAAGCTCTAATTTTGCTATACTTCCATAAGGAAGCAAACTTTC
>FWPU01008245.1_pt1 | contig 17978 bp, 14 predicted proteins | sample 2228361 | NCBI WGS metagenome assembly FWPU01 (sample SAMEA103939777, study PRJEB20133) | metagenome
GGGAGAAAAAAACTGACAACTATCTGGCCTTTCTCCATTTCGCCTCCGCCTGGATCACGTTCCGTGCTGCCGGCATTTTGGGATAGGCTCTAAGCAGCGCTGGCTGCGACCCGGATCGATCTAGTTGACACTGAGACTCAGTATCGATAGTTTTGTACCGCTATCGAGATCGAATGTCAACAGCCCACGGAAAACTTTTCACCGAACCGCTGCCGCCTAGGCAGCTCAATCCACAAGTTGCTACAGGACAATAGGTTATGAGCAGTCTCTCCGATCAACAGCCTGAGCAGCCCAGACAGCCCAACGAGGGGCGCCCAACCCAACAGCACGCCGTTCGCATTAGCTTTCTGGATTTGGCCCGCGGCCGCACCGAAGTACAGATCGAACACCGCGGCCAAATCTACCGGCTGCGAGTTACCCGCAACGGCAAACTGATCCTCAACAAGTGAGCTGCGGCAAGAGCGACGTCTTTGGAGCGTTGGGGGCGCACAGTTGGCGAACCCCGGCCCCCTTCCGAGTGTGCCGTTGCTTGAGGGCGGCTGCCAAGCCGCCGCCTCGCACCGAATCGACTCTCCGGCGGGCCGCATTCACGCAGTGCCTTTGTTGGGTCACAGTCCACTTGCCCGTCTGCCCCCCTTACCGATTGGGGCAAGGGGGGGGGTAGAACCACGAGAACGGAGCACTTAGGAGCCAGGACCCAATAGTTAAGGGAGTACTGCTCTAGCGGTGGGTTGATGTCTGTGGTTCGCTGGGGGCAAGAGACGCACTTGGTGTCCACGCGGCCGTCGACCGCGGGGCATGAGTTCGAAGGCATCGGCTGACCGAGGTGGGGGCATGGCAGCCGAGATATCCAGCGTCCAACAGGCTCAGCCGGTCCGTGCAGACGTGCAGGACACCATCGCTGCTGTTGCCGGCCTCATAGAGCGGTGCGCCATCGCACCCCTGCCGAAAGCGAGGGAGCGCAAGGGGGCGGTTTTTGTAAGAGAGAGACGTGCTCGGCACTGCGAGGCTGTGGAACAGCTTCACCCTTTTCCGCGGAGGCGCAGGTCGACCACCAAGGGTAGATGGTCCGACGCGATCCTGGCCAACAGGGAGCGAGATACTTCGACGCGCTCCACATCCCAGGGGCCGCCCAAAAAGACGTGGTCGATGCGGCCCCAGGGAACCCGGCCGAACCAAGTGCCGCGGGGCTTGTGGCCGGCCAGGGCGGTCTGTGCGTCGCGCAGCCGCCGGGTGAGCAGGCGGTAGACTTCGCTGGAGGGGAGCGCATTGAAGTCTCCCAGCAGCACAAGGGGCTCGGTGCAGGCGGGGTGTCCGAGCCAGTCGGAGTCGAGCAAGGCCAGCACCTGTGCGCGGCGTTCCCGGCGGCGCAGTCCCAGGTGGGTGGTGAGCACTTGCACTTCGCCTTGGGGGCCTTCGATAGCGACCCACAGGGCGCCGCGCGGTTCGAGCGGGGCACGCACGTTTTCGAGCGTGGGGAGCGCAGCGGCGCGGACGACTCTCAAGGGGTAGCGGCTCAGAATAGCGTCGCCGAACGCCTCGCTTTCGACGGTAAGGGCGGGGTGGAAGTGGTACTCCATCTGGAGGAGCTGGGCGATCTCGTGCGCCTGGTCTACCTGGTCCGAGCGGCGGCGGCCGACGTCGAGTTCTTGCAAGGCGACCACGTCGGGATCGGCCTGGGCAATCACGCGGGCGATGCGCGCGGGTGAAAGCTTTCCGTCCATACCCCGGCAGCCATGCACGTTGTAGGTCATGACACGTAAGGTCGACCTGGGGCGCAAGGGGCGTGCTTCTTGGCCCCAGGGGTGGGGGCCTTTACCCATGCGGTGTGCGGCGGCGGCGCGCAGGGCGGCGGGCCGCAGCGGGCGTGCCGGTCCCAGCGGCACATCTCGGGGCAGGAGCAAGAAGCCGCGGCATTCTTCGCTGCCGGGGCCGGCGTGGGCGCCGTTTTCGTTGGGAAAGCTGACAGCCTGCTGCTGGTAGCACCAACCTACCAGGACAAGGCTGCCGCTCTCGGGATGGTGGCAGAGCGAAACGAGGTCGGCGGCGGCGGCGTGCAGGTAGGGGTGATTGGGGCCGAGGACAACAGCAGCATCGTCCGGCAGCGTGCGGCAGCCCTGGCTTGTCCAGGCATGGGCACGTCCTGGTTCGGCAGCCGCGAGCACCAGCGGCACGTGAGCCTGCTCGACAAGGTAGCGTGCGGCTGTTTCGCGCGAGTCTGGCGTCAATGGCTCTGCGGGGTAGACATGGGCCACAGGGCCCATGGCAGCAACGAGGGGTTGGTTGTCGTCGCTGATCTCGGCCCTAGGCTTGGGAAACAGCCGTTGCAAGCGGCGTCCACCCAGCCAGGCGGCGCGGCTGGGCCTTGCCCCCAAGACGCTGCGCTGGGGCAGGTTGGTGCGCGGCTCGGCGCAGGCCAGGGCCGTGCGCACGGCCTCGACCACGCTGCGGCCGGCGACGCGCTCATAGGGCCGGCAATCTTCTTGTCCATGGTCCGAGTAGATCCACACCTCGTAATCGCGGCAAGCAGAGCGGAAGGCGGCGTTGGCAATGCGGCGAATGCAATGGTCGATGCCGCGGAGCGTCCAATGTGCAAAGGCGCTAGAAGGGCCGCGGCGGTGGGCCTGCTCGTCGTAGCCGAGAAAATTGACGTGCACGACGGGAAGGCCGCGCGTAACATCGAGCACGGCTCCCAGCGTCGCCAGCTCGCGCAGCCCGATGCACACCGCTACGCGGGCCGCGACGAATTTGAGTTCCGGCCAGAGATCCTGTTTGGCGAACAGGCCCGTGAGGCAGTCCCACAGGGCCAGCACAAATTCGATGCCCAGCAAAGCGGCCAGCCGCAGCACGCTGCGCCCATTCGCGGCTGCCAGTGCGAGCCAAACAAGGGGATTGAGAGTCCGCAAGAATTCGCCCCAGCCGAGCGTGGTGGCACAGAAGTGGGGTTCCGCAGCACCGCCCGAATAGATGTCGCACCAGGCGCTGCCGCCTTCGAGCAGGCCGGGGCCAGAGCGGGCGAGCATGGCCTCGCGCATGCGCGCCGGTTCAGCATCGTACATGCGCACCACTCGGCCGGTCGCCTGGTCGCGAAAGCTGAAGGCAGGCACGGCGGTCGGCACGCCGTAGAACAATTCTCCCTGCACAGCCGGGGTGCTGGAGGGCAGCCCAGAATACAGCGGCAGAACGCGATACGCCTCGCGGCGGAGCAAGCGGCGCAGGTAAGGGAGCCGCCCCCGCGCTAAGGCCTGGCGAAACTGGCGATGCGACAGGCCATCGATCTGAATGAGCACGATGCCGGGCTCGCACGCCGTCTGCGGAGAGCGATGCAGCTTGAGTAGCCGTACAAGCCATTCGTTGCGGCTGAAGGCACGGCGCAGCCTGCCCAGCCAGTCCAGCGACCGTCCGATCATGCGTTGCGTTCCACCGCTTCTTCCCAGTGCTCGTACAGGAGTTGCAGCGACTTCTGGCGATCTTCTAGTTCTGCACGCACGGCACGGACGCGGCTGCCGTCTCGCAGTACTTCTGGATCGGCCAGTGCGGCGTGGAGTTCGCCAATGCGCGACTCGAGGCCGAAGATTTCCTGCTCCAAATCGGCCAGCTTGCGGTAGGGAAAGCGCCATTGGCGGCGAACGCTCGCCCGCGAATTCCTAGCCGTCGCAGGCTTGCCGCACACCTTGCCGGCAGCCGCGCCGCTATCGTTCGCCCCCGTTGAAGATAGATCGTTGACAGACGCCGCATCGCCACGCGATGCGGTCTCGCGCCCCGTCGCGCCGTCTCGGCTCGATGGGGCATCGCAAGTCAAAGCGGCACCACCAGCCGGCTGTGCCCATGCCGTCCGCCGCAGGTGCTCATACGTGTCGTAATTCCCCTCAACAACACGTACCCGATCGGCCTCAAGCACAATGAGGTGGTCGGCCACGCGATTGAGAAAGTACCGATCGTGGCTCACAAACACGACGGTCCCGTTGAAATCCAGCAACGAGCGTTCCAGAGCGTCGCAGGCCCATAGATCGAGGTGGTTGGTGGGCTCGTCTAGCAACAACACGTTGGGAGAGGCAGCGGCCAGTCGAGCCAGTGCCGCGCGGCTGCGCTCGCCGCCGCTCAGGCGGCATACCGGCTGGTGCACGGCGTCTCCGACCAGTCCGAAGCGGGCGAGCAGACTGCGCCGCTGTCCTTCGGGCATGAGCATGCCCTCGGGACGCACAGCCTCGAGCACCGACAAATCGTCCGCAAGTATGCGCCTGGCCTGGTCGAAGTAACCAATGCGAGTGCCAGCGCCGTGCGCGACCCGCCCCTCGTCCGGCTGAACTTCGCCCACCAGCAGCCGCAACAGGGTCGACTTGCCGCTGCCGTTGGGGCCTAAGATCCCCCAGCGTTCGCCCCTGGCCACGCAGAAAGACAGGCCCGCAAACAAGGGCCTGGCGTAACTCTTGCCAAGCTGTTCGGCGCGGAATACTACGTCGCCCGTGCGGTCGGCCGGCGGAAACCCCATGGCCGGGGCTTCGATCTTGCGCGGCGGGGCCACCCGCTCCAGCCGCGCCAGCTTCTTCTCGCGATCTTTCGCCTGTGCATGCTTTTGCCCATAGTGATGCCGGCGGATGAACTCTTCGGCCTTCTCGATGTACGCCTGTTGCCGCTCGTACGCCCGCGCCTGAACCAGCAGCCGCTCTTGCTTGAGCCGCCAGTACGTGGAAAAGTTGCCAGGATAGTCTTCGATGGTGCCCTGAAATAGCTCGAACGTGCGATTGGTGACGCGGTCCAGGAAATAGCGATCGTGGCTAACGACCACCAGTGCCTGCCGGCTCTCTGCCAGATAGCCTTCTAGCCATTGGCTGGCCTCGAGGTCGAGATGATTCGAGGGCTCATCGAGCAGCATCACGTCGGGTTCTTGCAGCAAGAGTTTCGCTAGCAGCAGCCGATTGAGCTGCCCGCCGCTGAGCTGTGCCACGGGCTGCTCGAAAGCGGCGCTAGCGAAACCAAGTCCGTCCAGCACGCGCTCGATCTTGTGGTCGAGGTGGTACGCATCTCGCTGCGCCAGCTCTTGCTGAAGGCGATCGAAGCGGGCAGCCAGCCGTTCTCGTTCGTGTTCGTCGACCGCTTCCGCCACGTCGCGCGCTGCTTGTTCCGCGCGCCGAGCGAGGTCTTGCAAATCGGCCAGTGCGCTGGCGGCCTCGTCCCACAGTGTGCGGCATGTGTCGAACCGAGGCTGCTGCTCGAGGTATGCCACACGGCACGAGGGGTGGACCTGCACGCGGCCACGATCCGCCTCCAGCCTGCCCGCCAGGATTGCAAGCAACGTAGTCTTGCCCGCGCCGTTGGGACCCACCAAACCTACCTTGTCTTGCGGGCGAATCTCCAGAGAGACGCCCGCTAATACAGGTTGCGGGCCGAAGTGCTTGACCAGGTCCGTGCCGGCGAGCAAGATCATGGGGCCAGCGGCATCAGGTCAGCAGGAACAAGGGGAGCGAGAGCACGCACGAGGGAGCTAGCAGGCAGCGAGCAAGCGGGCTACGGCTTCTTCTCCGGTCATGCCGGGCGCGATGCCCAACTCGCGTGCAGGCTCGCTGACCTCGACAATGCGGGCCGCCAGCAAATCTTCGGGTTCGCGTAGTGGCTGCTGGGGTGTGCCCCGGGCAATGGCGACAGCCATGCCGAACTCGCCGGCCACGCGCACGTCGTAGATGCCGCAGCCGACAAATCCTCGGGCGGTGTGGATAGCACAGTAGTGGCCGCCGGGCCAACGGTACGATGCACCCAGCACCTCTCCATACGGGGTATGCAGCGTTCGATGAGTGGCTTGGGGGAGGGTCTGGCTCATGCGTTTGTTGTAATCCGGGTTGGGGGGTGCGGACAAGGCGGATTGCCGTTAGCGGCAATCAGCGGGGGCACCGCCCGAAGCGCTAACACCCGCTCAGGGATTGGGAAGAGCGGCTGAGAAGGGGAGTGCCCCTCTCGCCTCAGGGGAGCGGTATGGGCAGGGCTTTCTAGTTGTCGTGCCGTACGAGTGCCATTCTCCCCAGAAGAGCAAGTCCGTTCGCCGCGGGACGGTTTTGCCCGCGAAGCGGCCTTGCCACGCCGACTGCCCTCCTCGCCAACAGCAGAGAGAGGCTGAGGGGGTGAAATGGCTCCATGCTTCTCACCCCACCAATTGGCCAACGTGTCAAGGGCACAAGGCAAATGCACGCCCTGTTGCTGCGGCATCCTGCCACAGAACTCCGTAGCCGCACTTGCCAAAGTGCGGTCCAGCGTGCCGGTGGAAGGGCTATCCCAGCTCCAACTCGCGATATGGCCAACGCGGCCACGAAGGTGCCCGCGTGTGGCCAACGCGGCTTCGGACCCTAGTCAAAAGGCCGGTAGCCCTCTGCATTGAGCGCGATGCGGTACAGGGCCTTATCGACCGTGATGTACAGCACATTTCGCTCCTTGCCCACGCCAAACTCGACGTTGCTGGGTAGACCGCTTGCTTCTGCGCCTGGAGTAGGTTGCGCGGGCTTGCCCGTGGCAATAAAGGCCACCTCATTTCCCTCCGGGTCGATGACCAGCACGCCGGGCCGCTTGAGGCTCCGCGAGGTCAGGTAGATGTTACCCTTGGTATCGACCGTCATGCCGTCACAGCCGTTTTCGGTGCCGAAATCGAGCAGCGTGCGGCGCGGGCCCGACACCAATCCCTGCTCATCCAGGGGGAACGCATAGACTTTCATGGCGCCGGGCTGCGGCGGATTGGCGGGATCGACGGCATCGATCGCATCGGTGCCGTTGTTGTGGTCTGCAACGTACAACGTCCGCTCGTCCGGACTGAGCGCAATGCCATTGGGCTTCTCGCATTCGTGCGTGATTTCGATCACGGTGCCATCGGTGTCGATGCGATACACGGCGCGGTGTTCCAACTCGCGCGACTCGCTGCCCAGGTAGCGGGGATCCGTAAAGTAGATCTGGCCCTTGCGGTTGAGGCACAGGTCGTTGGGGGCGTTGAAGCGTTTGCCCTGGTACTTATCGGCCAGCACGGTTCGCTTACCGGTCTTCACATCCCAGCGAGAGACGCAACGCCCGCCCCCATCTGCCCCCTCGCAGGCCACAAGGCGGCCCTGTGCATCGAAGGCCAGGCCGTTCGACTTGTAGCTGTTCTCGGCAAACACCTCGGTCTTGCCCGTCTTCGGGTCGTAACGCATGATCAGCCCTCGATCCGGCCCAACCGGGATGTCTGAAAAGTAGATGCTCCCGTCAGGCGCCGCCGCAGGCCCTTCGGTCAGGCCGCCGTTGATCTTCGCCGTACGCTCGAAGACCTTCTCCAGCTTGGCATCCGGCGGCACGAGCGGCTCTCCGGCAGCCAATTCGCCGGCGGACCAGATGCCCCCTGCCCAAAGCCCCACGCACCACATGCCCACAAACCACACGCGCATAAAGCATGCCTGCGCACGACGAGCCAGCCACATGGTTGTCTCCTTGTTTCCTTGTGTTACTTGGCCTTGGCCACAATCTCGTCCCACGAACAGCGGTTGAGGTCCAGCCCGACGTCCGCCAACGCTGCGCGGGCCTCTGAAACATGCGGCGGTTCGCCAGGCACCCGAGGTACGGAAAAGTCCGCTTCGTTGCCGTAGTACCGCACCTCAAAACCGCTGGGAGCCTCCGGAATCCGCTCGATCCACAGCTTGGCCTTCAGCCCCTTACGCTCGATGTTGACTCGCTTGACCTCTCCCGTCCGCGGACTGCACCACTTGGTGAGTCGAGTCATGCAGCACACCTGTCGTTCGGTACCGAGCAGTTCGGCCGCCCCGAAGCACCGTTGCCGCCTGTGACCGTGCGGCCGACGCCTCGGTAAGGTTGCGATTCATAGAAAAGAATGGTGGCAACTGGGGTGGATTATCCTCCCCAGGCCGCGGCGATTCAAGTGGCAGATTGTCACTGCTCGCCGCGCAACCTATGCTGTGGGCAACCCCGGCAGCCCGATTGGCGCCGCAGAGGATCCTGCATGGTTTTCCCCATCGCCGACGACAACGCCGATCGCCGCAGTACGCCGACTGTAACGTACGTGCTCATTGCGCTGAATGTGGCTGTGTTCGCGTTTTTGCAGCAGTTCGGCCAGAATCTGAGCTTCACCTTTGCGTTCGCCGCGGTACCCGCAGAGATCGCCAGCGGGCGAGACATCGTCACGCCAGATCGAATCCTGGTCGATCCGCGTACCGGCGTAAGAGTCAGGGTGCCTGGGCTGCAACAGACGCCCCTGCCCGTGTACTTCACGCTGCTCACCTCCATGTTCATGCACGGCGGGCTGTTGCACCTGCTGGGCAACATGTGGTTCCTGTTCGTGTTTGGAGACAACATCGAAGACGACCTGGGAGCTGCACGCTACCTGGGCTTTTACGTGTTGACAGGCATACTGGCCGCCCTGGCACATGTGGTGGTGAGCATGGCGGGAGAGGGGGACTTGACGCCCATGGTGGGCGCAAGCGGCGCGATCTCGGGCGTGTTGGGTGCGTACCTTGTGCTGCATCCTCACCGGCAAGTTCATGTGCTGTTGTTCCGCGTGCTCACGGTGGTGCCTGGTTGGATGGCGGTTGGCATCTGGTTCTTGTTTCAGTTGATCAACGGCCTGGGCATGCTGGGCGGATCTGTGGGGGGAGGGGTGGCGTATGCGGCACATATCGGCGGCTTTCTAGCCGGGGCGGCGCTCGCCTGGCCTTTCAGCCTCGGACGGCGGCTGCGAGATCAGCCCGTGTATCGCCGCGCACCGCCGCCAGGCCCCTGGTACTGAGTACCAGGGGATTCGACTGCCGGCACTTCCCTGCCGAACATCAGGCAGCTCGACGTACCGGCTGGGCGAGTACGCCTTGTTGCCGCCGCCCTCCAAGGCTCTGCGGGGATGGCGCTGAACGCACTTTGCTCCTCGCCGGCAACGCCCTCGGGAGCTACACCCCTTGCGCCAGCAGCCAATCCTCGAGAATCACATGCTCGACAAACAGCGACCTCAGCAGAGAAGCCTTGGCCGAGAGGTGCTTGGCAAGCCAGGCGCGGCGAATCAGGCTGGACATGGCCCTCAGGCCAAGGCTGTTTAGCGAGCTGCCTGCAAGCTGTAGCCTGACGTTGTCGCTCAGGCGCTTGAAGGTGGCGGGAATCAAGTTGGGATGCGGCCCGACATGGATGATGAGCTGGATACCGCCTTGCAGCAACTCGGTGATCGCTTCCCAAAGCCGCTGATGGCTGTCGAGCCAACGATGCAGGATGTCGCGAGAGTTGTAGGCGGTATAACCGGCATCGGCTGTAACGAGGGAGAGCACGGGCGGGTCGGGCGATTGCAGGCCGCCTGGCACGGTATGCATCATCACGCCTGCGCGGTTAGGCACGTTGCGTTCCCAAAGGATGGGCGTGTGCAAGGGGGGCCAACGATCGGGGTTCTTGCGCAGGTTGGCATGCCCTCCCACCACGTCGCTCATCCGGCACTTGAATCGGTCGACCGTATCTTGCTGGCCCAGCACCAGCACCGTGTTGGGCGACAAGTGGCTCGACATGGCGATGACGCCGCGGCCCTGCATGTTGATCTCCAGGCATAACTGGCGCACCCGATCCAGATCCAGCTCGGCGCCGCGCGAGAAGACCACGCCCATGGTCACGTCGTGGGCCAGCGCAGCGCAGTCTGGGGCCAGTGTCACCAACGGCAACAATACGTCTTCCATCTGGTAGACGCCGCTGGCGCACAGGGCGGTGACCTCGCCCAAGCTGTAACCGAGCCCGACGCGGGACGCGGCATAATCGACCCCGAAGTAGTCTCGCAGCAACTCGAGCTGGGCGAGTTCGACCGACATGATCAGCCCGATATCCTCGCCGAAGGTATCCAGCGTCGATTCCCGGTTGTCTCGCACCCGGCCTTCCAGGTGGACGCGGCGGCCCAGCACGCTCGAGCAGACTCCAGAGGCCCGCGCCAGGTAGCGGGCCACCACCGGGCCGTACACGGGGTGCTCAAGCAGCTCTGCCGTGCGTCCCAAGTTCGTGACGTTGTAGCCGCGAAAGGCAAATGCCGCTTGCGGCAGCATGGTGCGAAGATGCTGAGCGGTAGCCATGGGTACATCCAGCGAGCGTTTGCAATTGTACCCTGCCGCGAGGGCAGCCGGCGTAGCGGCTTGGCTCGTGCTGGCAGCACCGCGCACGCCGAACTTGCCAGGTCTGGACGAATTGGATACCGTTGAGTAAGTTCGCTTCTGGTTCGTCGTCTGGAGTGCCTGAACCCACTGCGTATGAATCCGCCGCGCCAAAGCGTCGACGAATACGGCTTTCCCATCCCCGCGACGTTCGACGACACGCCCGACCGAAACGCGGTCATTGCTCGCTGGAAGCGCTCTCGCTGGGTGCGGCTCGGCCTGCTCGTCTTGCTCTTGGGCGGCGCACTGGCTGCACTCCTAGCCACAGAGGTCGGCAAAGGCCCGCGCAATGCCTTGGCCGCAGGTTTTGCCCAGCGTGCCGAGCGTGCGTGGGATCGCGACGATATCGCCTCCGCCCTACGCAACTTCAATACGGCCCTCTGGCTCGACCCCGACCAGCCAGAGTGGTACTTGCACCGAGGTCGCGTGCGCCTGGAATTGGGAGAACTGGCAGACAGTTTGCAAGATTTCAATCGCTTCTTGAAGTCTGCCCCCACCAAGGCCGATGGATACTTGGCACGCAGCATGGTTTGGCAGAGGCTGGGCCAACACGGCAAGGCCATCGACGACCTCACCAAAGCCATCGGCTACCTGCCGCCAGACGAGCCCCTGGGTTGGAACAACCGCGCCTATGCCCGCGCCATCGCAGGCGTCGATCTGCAACAGGCCCTCGAAGATGTGCAAAAGGCCATCAAACTCGCCGACCGAGACACCGCCGCATATTTCGACACCCGTGGCTACATCTACTACCTGCTAGGCGATTACCGCTCCGCCCTGACAGACATGGATCACGCCGTCTGGCTGGCGCAGAACCGTGCCAATCAAATGACCGCACTGCTGGCCGCCCACAATATCCACCCCGCCGTTGTTCGGCGCGTACGGCGGCTGCTCGACGAAGAGTTGGCCGTGATCTACACCCATCGCGGCATGGTGCGAGAGAAGCTGGGCATGGTCGCCGAAGCCCAGGCAGACATCGACCTGGGCCGCGAATTGGGCTACAACCCCGACCGCGGCGTGTTCTAGGCCCTGCCTCGCAACCGCTGCGTTGCTCAGATCCGCGGGCCTGCCGCCACCGCAGCGTGCGGCGGCGGTGGCGTTTCTCGCACCCCCGCTGGCATGCCGTAGGAGTGCCACGGCCCCATGGCGCCGGGCTACTTCCCAACGTTTCCAAGGGCTTGGCGCCGCCCGCGCGATATGTATACTAACGTACAGTATACATGTGTACCCCTAGTGTCTGCCGCTGGGGCGCGGCCCAGCATGGGAGATAGCGATGGTTGCGCGGGCGTCGATGACGGCGATCTACCGATTGTTACGGGAGCGTTTTGGCCATGAGGCATTTCAGCCGGGTCAAGAAGAACTGGTTGCCCGATTGTTAGGGGGCGGGGACGTGGTAGCCGAGTTTGCGGCCGGCTCGGGGGAACGGCTGTGCTATCAGCTTCTTACGTATCTCTGGGAGCAGCCTACACTGGTCGTCTCCCCGCAGCGCGGGTCGCTCTGGCAAGAGGTGGAGCGCATGCATCGCAAGGGCCTATCGGCCGAGGTGTTTGATGCCGCTATTGGCCGCGGCACAGCGGAAGCGATCGGCAGCCGGCTGCAAAGCCGGCAATTGCGGCTCTTGTACATCACGGGCGAGGGTCTGCACCATCCTGCTCTGCGCCGCATGCTCGAGGGTGTGGAGTGGGCGCTAGTCGTGCTGGAACAGGCCCAGCAGGCATGTGCTAGTTCTTCTCAGTATCGCCCGGGCTGGCATTGGGCGTTTCAGCAGGTGCGCGGTTTGCGTGCCGAGCGCAAGCTGTATCTGGCTGAGACCGGATCGGCTGGGGCATTGGCCGAACTAATTGGAGCGGTAGCCGGGGCAACTCTCGTGCGTGGAGCGTGGTGGCGGCCCAACGTTGCCCTACATGCGGCATTGGTCGATCCCGACACGCATGCTGCGGCGGTCTTGAGCAGGTTGGCCGGGCGGCCCGCCGGTGCCGCGTTGATTTGCTGCACCGGGCCGGAAAGGGCGGAGGCAATGGCGGCAGCCATATCTGCGGCCGGGCGCGCGGCTCGCACTGCACACCCCAACATGAAGCCGCAGGCGCGGCAAGCCGCATGCGAGTGGTACCTCGCCAGCGAGCAGCCCGTGCTGGTTACTGCCGGCTCCATCGTAGCACTGCCGCACCGTGCCGACTTGCGTGCGGTTTATCTCTGCCACCTACCGAGCGATGCGCATGAATTGCTTGGCCTGTCCAGCCGTGCCGGCCGCGATGGGCTACCCGCCGTGTGCGAGGTGTTGCTCACTCCGTACGATGGCGTGGCACTGGAGAATCAGATCCGCGCTGCCGTACCCGATCTTTCCGCACTCCAGGCGTTCTTGGAAGAACTCTTCTCGGGACCGCAGCAGAACCTGCTCAGCAAGCAGCAGGCTGCACATCGTTACGACCTCCCCCTGCGGGCCGTGGAAGACACGCTCGACTGGCTTGCATCGCAAGGGCTGCTGGCCGAGGGTGCCACATCTCCCCGAGAGATACGTTTCAAGTGCCTTGAGCCGTTGCCTCGCATCGTACAGCGGTTTCAGGGCGAGCGTGCCGACTTTCTCAAACGCGTGTTCGGCACGGCCCGCCGGGCGCGCACCTGGCACTATTTGGACTTGCAGGTGGCAGAAGTGCGCCTGGCCGAGTCTTACGAGCGAGCTGTAACGGCCCTGCAATACCTTGGGCGCCGCGGCTTGCTCGAGCTGCACAGCAGCCAGGTGCAAACGCACATTCACCGCGTGGCCTCACATGCAGACGCATCGCACGCCGCTAGGCGCGTGCGCGAGCAGCTTATTTGCATGCGAGACCAGCGGTTACGCACTGCCCAGGCCATGCGCACGTTGTTTTCGCATTCAGCTTGCTGGCTGCAAAGGTTGGGCGCCTACCTGGGGTACAGCACGGATCGGCCCTGCGGTACCTGCACCTGGTGTACGAGCGGCCGGCCTTTGCCGCCGGACGCAAGGCACGTTGCGATGCCCGAGACATTACCCGAGAACTTGTGGGAGAGGCTGCGAGACGTCCAGGCACAGCATGCCAAGGCGCTTGCGCCGCCTGCCGCTGCAGCCAGATTCTTGTGCGGCATCTCAACGCCGCGTTTGGTGCAGCAGCGGCTCACGCGGCATCCGCTGTTTGGCGCGTGCCGGCATGTGCCGGTGGGCGAAGTATACCGCAAGCTCCGTGAGCGCGGCATGCATCCGGCTGCGGCCGGATAGATGGGGTAGGGCCAGCCCACCTGGCTGCCACGGGTACATAACCGCTCGTGGCCGGCCGGGGGCGACGAGCTGAGCCGATCTGCTCGTTCAAGCGACCATTCCACAGTTCTTTCAACCGCTCGCGGCCGAGCATGGCTGCCGAGCACGCTCGGAGCCCACCTGAGCCGACGGCACGTGGCTAACTGCCAAGCCAAACGAGGGAGCTTGCCATCCGCACGGCCGCGGCTATGTTGGCGGCATGGAACCGGTGGTGTCTTGCACGCAGCGGCAGGACCAGACCGGCCGGTACCACCCTGCGGTGCAGGTGTTGGCTGCGGTGGCGTGCGGGATGGCTGCCGATCGTTGGTACCCGCTCAACCCGGCTGCATGGTGGATGGCAGGGCTGGCTGCATGGGCTGCCTGGCTGGTAGCGTGGCGCCTGCGGCAGCTTGTGGCAGCCGCAACAGCGCTCTTTATCTGCCTTGCCGGCCTGGGAGCTGCCTGGCACCATGCTCAGTGGAACCTGGTGCCGGCAGACGAGCTGGCTCTTCGAGCCGTCGAGGAGGGATCTCCCGTATGCCTGCGGGCGGAAGTGTGCCGCAATCCGCGTTTGCTACCGGCCGAGCCAGCCACGCCCTGGCAGGGGTTTGCGGCATCCGACCGAACAAGTTTTTGGGTGCGAGCCACGGCCGTGCGAGACGGTGCCTGCTGGCGGCCCGCGTCGGGGCGCGTGCAGGTGATCGTCGAGGGCCATCTGGCTGGCGTCGAGACTGGGGACTGTGTGGAACTCTTCGGGCGCCTGGCAAGACCACGCGGCCCAGCTCATGCGGGCGACGTCGATTTACGGATCGTGCCGCGGAGCCGGCGGGAGTTTTGCCGTGTGTCCTGCGAGTTTCCAGATTGCCTTCGTATGCTGCGCCGTGCGCCTGCTGGATCGTTGGGCAAGCTTATCGAGCGGGCTAGGCTGCACAGCCGCCGCTTGCTGCGGGAAGGGCTTGGAGCAGAAGAGAGCAGCCTTGCGGCCGCGCTGTTGCTCGGCATGCGCGAGGACATCGAGCCGCAGCTTACCCAGGCGTTTATGGAAACGGGCACCATTCATGTGATGTGCATCTCAGGGCTGCATGTGGGTGTGCTGGCGGGCCTATTCATGTGGGTCGCGCGCCTGGGCCTTGTTGGCCGACGTTGGGGGTTGGCTGCTGTGGTGCTGGCGATCCTGGCATATGCTTGGCTGATCGATGCGCAGGCGCCAGCCCTAAGGGCAGCGGTGCTCGTGTTTGTGGTGTGCGGGTCGCTGTGGCTGGGGAGGCCGGTGCGGGCCTACAACGCGTTGGCGATTGCCGCCCTCGTGGTGCTGGCTGTCAGCCCCGCGGCGTTGTTTCGCGTGGGCCCACAGCTCTCTTTTCTCTCCGTGGCGGCGCTCGTTTGGGCGGGCCGACGCCTGAGCGGCCGCCGCAGGTTCGATCCGCTGGCAAGCTTGATCGAGCGGACCAGGCCCTGGCCGGTGCGGATGTTCCGTTGGATCGGGCGTGCCGCCTGGCACACGACTGCACTTACGGCATGCGTGTGGGTAGTGACCGCTCCCCTGGTGATGCACGAGTTTCACCTCTTCTCTCCTGTGGCACTGGTGCTTTCTCCCCTGTTAGCGCTGCCGGTTGCCGCGGCGCTAATCGGCGGCTTTGGCATGCTCGCTTGTGCTTGGATCCTGCCCGGGTTGGATCTTCCCTTTACTTTCTTGTGCCGCCACGCACTGGCGATCATGCACAGGGTCGTGGCCGCCGCATGCCACTGGCCCGGAGGCCATTTCTATGTGCCTGGTCCCGATGCTTGGTGGCTGGCGGGATGGTACGTGATTTTGGCCGCTGCCGTGGCGCTACCCGCCCGTCGGCTGCCGCACCGCTGGGTCGCCGGCGGCCTGGCAGCATGGTGTGCGCTGGGCTTGGGCATCTCGCTGGCGCGGTGGGGCGGCGTAGAGTTGCGGTGCACGGTGTTGCCCGTCGGGCATGGAACGTGTGCCGTGCTGGAGTTGCCCGGCGGCGAAACCGTGGTGTACGACGTGGGCCAGATGGGCGCTCCGCAATCGGCGTCACGCACCTTGGCACGTTTTCTGTGGTCCCGTGGGCGGCGGCACATCGATGCCGTCCTGCTGTCTCACGCCGATCTCGATCACCTGAATGGCTTGCCGGACATTATGGATCGATTCAGCATCGGCGCCGTCTATGTGACGCCGCAGATGCTCGATGCGGAACATGGTGCGCCGGCCGCACTTCTGCAAGAGGTGCGTGCTCGGGGGATCGACTTGCGCCCGCTGGCAGCGGGCGAGGGCTTGCAGACGAGAGCCGGTTGCCGCTTGCTCGTGCTGCACCCGCCGCGCCGCATGCATTACCGCACCGACAACGCCGCCAGCATGGTGTTGCTCGCAGAGTACCAGGGGCGGCGCGTGCTGCTGCCGGGCGATATCGAGCCGCCCGGCTTGGACGACCTACTGGCCGAAGTGCCAATCGATTGCGATGCCGCCCTGGCACCCCATCATGGCAGCCGGCACAGCGACCCTCCCGCCTTTGCCGCCTGGTGCACCCCAGAGTGGATGGTGATCAGCGGCGGCCGCCAGCACGACCCACAGCGTATCTTGCAAGTGCACTCGCGAGAGGGATGCCGGGTGCTGCACACGGCCCTCCATGGTATGGTTGAGATCTGCATTCGAAACGGCCAGGTTGGCGTGCAAAGCTTCAGAGAGCCGGCCCTGGTTCCGTAACGGCTCGTATTTTCGATAGGAACCAGGCAATGAGTGTTCGTCTCCTGTTTGTGGTTGCTGGCATAGCGGTGGCGTTTGCTGTGGCCGTGGTGCTGGTGGCCATGTCGATGGCCGGCCGTCGCGAAGACCAATGAGTGCGGAGCTGCCACCAAGACTTGATTGGGGTGTGCATTCGCTCGGGTGGGCAAATCCAGAGTACAGATAGCAGCGTACTCTCCCCAGCCCTACAATGCCGCAATGCATGTTGCGCTCATGGTTACTTGTCTCGCGGATGTTTTCCGGCCGGCTGCTGCGCAGGCCACCGTGCAGTTGCTGGAGCGGCTGGGACATACGGTAAGTTGCCCTGCGCAGCAAACCTGTTGCGGCCAGCCGTTTTTCAATAGCGGTTATCTCGAGTTGGCCCGCGAGCAGGCACAGCACACCATCAAGGCTTTTGCAGACGCGAGTATGGTGGTGACGCCGTCGGCCTCTTGTGCCGCCATGGTGAAGATCGAATACCCCCACCTGTTCGAGGAGGACGATGCTTGGCATCGTCGGGCCTTGGCGCTGGCCGGCCGCACCTGGGAGCTAAGCGCCTTTTTGGTGAAATACTTGGGGATCGTGGACGTTGGGGCCCGCTACTCGGGCCGCGTGGGCTATCATTGGGCCTGCCATCTGCGCGGGCTTGGCCAGACCGATGAGGTGGAACAGCTTCTAAGCCACGTGCGTGGCGCGCAATATGTGCCGCTGGTGCGGCAGGACCAATGCTGCGGTTTCGGCGGATCGTTTTCGGTACGTTACCCGCACATTTCGACGGCTATGGTTGCAGACAAGGTGGACTGTATTCTCGCGGCCGGCATCGATGCGTTGGTTTCGACCGACACAGGATGCTTGATGAATATCGGCGGGCGGCTGCGGCGGCAAGCGGGAAGCCCAATCGAGGTGCTTCATTTGGCAGAGATTCTGGTTCGGGCATGAGCTGTTCGGCCGGGCCAACGGCTGGGATTGTCTCCGGAATTTGCTCGACAATGCAAAGAGAATAGGTACAATCACTGGGTTAGCAGCGGCCTCCTGGAGGCCTCCCTTGAGGGAGAGAGCCTTGAGTGCCGTGTGTCGCCCCAGGGGGATACGAGAGGGACATTCAGGCAGGTTGCATTCTGTTCAGGCGAGGTCGCCATGGCGAAGGTACTACAGTTGGCGCGTGCCGCGTTTCTCAGTATGGGCAGCGGCATTCTAGTTTTCGCAGCCGCGGGCTGCGGCAGCGGCGAGGGACTGCTTGGACCGCTACCAGCGGATCCGCAGGTTGCCAGCAATTCGCCGGCAGCGGCCAACCAACCGGCGCAAACAGGCGCCAGCACCCAGGCTACTGGACCGGCTAGCGGCATGCCTGCTGGCGGCCCCAGCGGAGGCATGCCTGCCGGTGGGCCGAGTGGCGGGATGGCCGGCGGTATGCCCGGGGGAATGCCTGGAGGAATGCCCGGTGGCATGCCTGGAGGGATGCCCGGCGGCATGCCCGGTGGGATGCCGGGCGGCATGCCTGGAGGAATGCCCGGCGGCATGCCTGGAGGAATGCCGGGCGGCATGCCCGGTGGGATGCCGGGCGGCATGCCCGGTGGGATGCCGGGCGGCATGCCCGGTGGGATGCCTGGCGGCGCCGGGCCAGGGACGGCCGGGCCGGGCGGCCCGGGCCCAGGTGCTGGGCCAGGCGGGCAAGGCCCTGGTGGGCCAACGCCCGGCGCTGGACCAGGTGCCGGACCAGGGGGACCTGGTCCTGGCGGCCCAGGACCGGGTGCTGGGCCAGGCGGGCAAGGCCCCGGTGGGCCAGGACCGGGCGGTGCGGGACCCGGCGGCCCGGCACCAGGTGGTGCGGCACCAGGTGGTGCGGGGCCTGGGGGTGCGGGGCCTG
>FWPU01008246.1_pt1 | contig 17969 bp, 15 predicted proteins | sample 2228361 | NCBI WGS metagenome assembly FWPU01 (sample SAMEA103939777, study PRJEB20133) | metagenome
CAGGTTTATGCTTATCAGGATGATCCTCGGTGATCTGAATTATGAAACATCACCCCCCGTTTCGGTGATCGGGAATTATGAAACTTTACGGAGCTTGACGAGGGATATTAAAATATGCCCATGAGCAAGGATAAGGAGGTTGGAGGGACTTTATTAGAGGTCTCTAATAGGTTATTCGCGCGGGCAATTCCTTGCCGGATAATGAAAACTGCCTGCCTTATGTCCATGTTGCCCCGGCTGAAACGCCCGGGGCGGGCGCTGAGAGTAGCTTGGTTTTATGGGATAAGTTGGGAGGGTTTTCACCGAACTCTTTGTATGGCAAGAACTTATGGGGGATTAGAAATGGGCCAGGTCAGCCCACGGGGCCTTGACAAAACGCGAAAAAACCCTTATAATATGTCGCGAATCAAATTTTGGAAAAGAGGAGGATGAAAAATGAAGGAAGTGAGAAAGAAAAAAGGGGTATTATTATCAGAGAGAGGCCCCCGGCAGAACGGTTTTCCCATGATGTGGCTATGGCTGTTCATCCCGCCAAGCCTGGTTATTGCCGATCCCGGTTTCCCCGGAACGGCGGGCAGGACCAAGATGGCCTTTCCCATGGAGAGGCCGGGTTTCCTCATGGAACCAGTTGGGTTCGCGTGCGGATTCGGTAAGCTGGGAGAAAGTTCCTTCCAGGCCCTGGATGCCAAGGTCGGCCTGGAACTGGGTCTCCTGCCCCAGGTTTCCGTAATGGCTGGCTTGCCCCTGTATCTTGATCACTGTTCGGATTGGGCTTTTGGCGCGGGAGACTTGCTCGTTGGGGCAGGCCTTCGTTGGAGGCCGTGGAGTGAAAGAAGCACCTGGCTGGCCTTGTTTCCATTCATTACCGCGCCAACTGGCCGTGATGGATATTCGGTGGATTCTCTGAGGCAGTTTTCCACTGAGGGACTTGACTACGGGGTCATATGCGCGCTGTCAGCGGTTTTTTGGGAGAGAAACCTGACAGGCCTAAATATCGGGGCATACAATCCGAATCAGGCGAGGGGCTACGGTTCCCACACCAATCAGGTGATATATAGGGCCCTCTGGCTCAGACGAATGGCGGATCGGGTATGGCTCGGCCCAGAGCTCTCCGGCGAGTGGTTTTTCGTGAACCGCGTGGTGCCCGAAGCATCGCATATTGCCGGCGGTTCGCCGATGAGGCTAACGGCGGTTTCACGATTCACTGTCGGGATGGTCAATATTGAGATCTCGCCTGGAATCTACCTTACAAACAGGCGAGTTCTGAGGGGGGATAGCCTCGTCTATCCCAGGCCGATATATACTTTGCCTGTTGGGGATATACGCTGGGAAATAATTGGAAGGATCACCATTGGCAACGCTGGCCTTGAACCCGGCCGGCCGGAAAAATCTCCGGCTGTCGGCGGTGTGATTGCTGGAAGAGTGCTTTACCCCGATAGCACACCTGCCGTTGCTAGGGTTGAACTTCCGGCTATCGGCATGGTTGCGGTTTCTGACAGCACTGGTAGGTTCGCCATGAACTCCATTCCTCCGGATAGCTATATGGTCCTCGTTTCTGGCCAATTCATCGCTTCGGTTGATCCCTTGAATGTTATTGTTGTGGAAGGGGAGACCACATCCGTAAACCTGGTGGTCCAGAGAGCTAGTCCGGGCAGTGTAGCTGTGATCCTGAGAGATATGGTGACGAAAAAGGAATTGGACGGCCTGGTTATGTTGGAAAGTATAAGCAACAAAGATGTTGCGGCACCGAAAACCTTTTATGTTCCCAAAAGCGTTACCTTTCCTGTCGCTCCCGGTGCCTATGTCATAACCGGCAAGGCCGATGGTTATTTCGCCCAATCAATCCCGCTCACCATGGCTGACAAACACAATGTCAATGTGGTGATAGATCTCATTCCGCAGGGCTTCACCCTTGAGTTTCCAGGAGTTCTCTTTGATTTCGGTTCTGCCAGGATAAAAAAAGAGGCCTACCCGGTCCTGGATTCAATTGCCAGCGTGATAAGGACGATCTTCGCCGCAAACCCGAACCTGAAGATAGAGGTAGGAGGCTATACGGATAATGTAGGTAGCCTAAAGGCAAACATAAAGCTGTCCGAGGAAAGGGCAAGGGCAGTAGCAAATTTCCTCTCCGAAAACTACGGGCTGAACCCAGAAAGGGTTCTGTTCAAGGGCTATGGACCTGCTAACCCTAAGGCGCCTAACACGACCGAGGAAGGTAGATCACAGAACCGCCGGGTTGAGATAAGATTTCTGGAGGTGATCTGATGGGGATACCACTTTCAAGACCGGACATAACCGAGGCTGAGATTAAGGAAGTCAGGAGTGTTCTCCTCTCAGGCCGTTTATCCCTCGGCCCTTATCTGGAGAGATTTGAGAAGGCCGTGGCTGATTATGTGAGTGCCCAGCACGCGGTTGCTGTCTCCTCTGGAACGGCCGGACTGCATCTTGCGCTTCTCGCATCAGGGATACAACCCGGAGACCACATAATAACAACCCCCTTTTCTTTTATAGCCTCAGCAAATGTTATTCTCTATGTTGGGGCCAGACCCGTGTTTGTTGATGTTGAGCCAGACACTGGTAACATATCCCCGCAGGCAATAGAGAGGAAGATCTCCAAGGAATACATCAAGCGAGGCAATAGGTGGGTTTGTCGGATGGATGGGATGCCGCTATCAGCGCTTATTCCCGTCCATGTTTTTGGACACCCCTGTAGGATGGACGAGATAAACGAGATCGCCCACGAGCGCAACTTAATCGTGATAGAGGACGCGTGCGAGGCCATGGGTTCGCTTTACATAAACAGGATGGGCGAGCGTATCCACACCGGCACAATGGGCAAGATCGGAGTTTTCGCATTTTATCCGAATAAGCAGATGACTACAGGCGAGGGAGGAATCGTGGTTTCCGGGGACGAAAAACTGACGCAGACGATAAGGAGCCTTTCAAACCAGGGGAGAGACGATATGGGGACTTGGCTATGGCATCCAAGGCTGGGCTACAATTACAGGATGGACGAAATGAGCGCGGCGCTCGGCCTGGTGCAGATAAAGCGAATGGAGGAAATGGGGGCCAAAAGAAGGGCAGTGATGAGATCGTATAACGAGCATCTTGCGGTTCTGGAGGGGATAGAGACTCCCCCCGAACACCCATACGCGGAAGCAAATCCATTCGTGTATGTGGTAAAGGTAAAACAAGGTGACAGGGATGACCTCATGCGCTACCTGGCCTCCCGCGGGATAGAAACCAGGCCCTATTTCACCCCGATTCACCTACAGCCCGTTTATGGTGAGCGGTTTGGATTCAAGAGAGGCATGTTCCCGGTTGCGGAGGAGCTTGGGGAAAGATGCTTAGCTCTTCCATTCCACAACAACCTCAAGGAAGAGGAGATAGCCTTTGTCGCAGAGAGCATAAAGATATGGCTTGAAAGGAGGATCAAAAAAAATGGGAAAAGGGACAAAAAAATTAAAGGAGCTGCTGAGGCCAAGCCCGGCTAAGAGGATAGCGTTTTATCTGGTAGGTGAGGTGATCCTGGTTCCCCTAACTGTGTTCATGGCCTACTGGCTCAGGTTTGAGGGGCCTATCCCGGAGGGATTCTTGCCGGGGGCTTGGGCCCTATCTGGGTTCGCGCTTGCGATCATCATAACCGTCAACTCCCTCACTGGTTTCTACAGGATGAAGTGGGGCGGGTTTGGCTCTAGGGATACGATTTATGGGGCATCGGTCATCGCTTTTATATCTGTCATAACGGTAATCGGGGCATATTTTGGCCTTGTACCGCGCTCCATCCCATTTATATGGTGGCTGGTGGCTTTCCCGGTTTTCCTACTTTTCAGGGGTGGAAAAACCTTAGCGAGGTGCATTGCCTCAAGGGTCTCAAGGTTTAGGTACCCAGCCTGCGTCCTGATTATACCCACGGACAACCGCGAGGACCTGGTTAATTTCCTGTATGGCACTCCATGGCTTCCATACCGGATCGCGGGCATAATTGATCCCAATCCCCACAACCTTGGTTCCACGGTCCACGGCGTAAGGGTAATTGGGACCCCTGAGACCATAACTGATGCCGTCAAACAGACGAAAGCCAGGTGCGTTATAGTCATTGAAACAAGCCGGAGCCGGTTCAGTATAGGCGATCTCTGGGAAGACCTGAAGGAGCTTGATGTTGAGGTCAGGGTCATCTCCTCAGACGGATCAAGTGGCATCAGAAAGATAGGAGTCAGGGATCTCATCAGGAGGGAACCGGTCAAGGTTGACCTCCAGAGTATAGGCTCCTTCATAAGGGACAAGAGGGTTATGGTCACGGGCGCCGGTGGCTCAATAGGCTCTGAGCTCGCCAGAAGGATCGTGGAGTTCGGACCTGAGGAGATCGTTCTCTTTGAGAGGGACGAAACCGCGCTTTTCAGGATAAACGACGAGATGTCGGAGCGCTCACCGAACGCCTTGCCTTTTCTCGGAGACATAACATCCGAGGGGGACCTTGAAGAGGTTTTCTCTCGTCACAGTCCACAGATAGTATTCCACGCGGCCGCATACAAGCATGTTCCCATGATGGAGATTTACCCACACAAGGCCATCGTAAACAACATATGGGGCACATACCTGGTTGCGAGCAACGCGCTTTCTCACGGGGCCGAGGTTTTCGTCAACATATCAACGGATAAGGCTGTTGAGCCCGAAAGCGTTATGGGTGCGACGAAACGCGTGGCGGAGATGCTTGTCAGGGCCCTTTCCGGAAACGGAACACGAATGTCATCCGTGAGGTTCGGGAATGTCCTGGGCTCAAGGGGATCGGTCCTGGAGCTCTTTGAGAAGAGGATAGCCGAGAGAAAACCCATATTCGTGACCCACAGGGACATGGAGAGATACTTCATGCTCGTGGAAGAAGCGGTTCTGCTGGTCCTGGAAGCCGCGGCTCACCCCCAGGAAGGCCTGTATGTCCTTAACATGGGAGAAAGGATCAACATATACGAGATGGCTGAGAAGCTCATCAGGATGTCAGGCCTCGTCCCAGGAAAGGATATAAAGATAATAACCACCGGTAAAAGGCCCGGAGAAAAGATAACCGAGGAGCTTTTCTGGAAACATGAACGAGCAATACCGATAATGGAAGGCAGGTTCTTCAAAGTAGACGATGACCTAGAATTCTCTCCCGATGACTTCTTGTCCAGGGTAAACGCTCTCGTGATGGAGGCGAGGAAGAACCGTGCAGATGGTCTATGCTCTTCCATACTTGACATTGCGTGGGGCGGCGTGAAAAAGGAGGAAAAATGGCTCCATGCTTCCTGATTGTTCTGGCATCCCTGTCGTCCTGCAAGCCCGGAGACGCTTTTTATGTGAAGTTTTTCAGGGATGTAAGCCTCTCGGATACCCTTTTCGTTGAGGGGGATACGACGATATACCTTCCGATGGCTGGCCTGGTAAGCCTCGCTGGCCTTGAGAAGGCAAAGGCCTGCTCCTTGATACAGGATACTCTCTCTTCTTTTTACGCGAGGCCTTTGGTGAAGGTCTACCCCCTCTCAAGGGTCTACATAATCGGACATGTTGAGAGGGCCGGGCCGGTTTACCTTATGCCATCAGAGGGGTTCATGGAGGCCATAGCGATGGTCGGAACCAGGGACAGAGCCGACCTCGGTAGGGTTAAGGTCATAAGAGATGGCAAGACAATAGGGGTTGACGCCAGGAAGCCATCAGAAAAATTGCGGCCTCAGGACGGAGATGTTATAGTGGTTCCAAAGAGCCCGTGGCCCACGCTCATGGAGGTTTACTATGTGCTGGGTGGTGTTGCTGTGGCCTGGTCATTGTATCTGAACATAAGGAGATAGTAGGATGAGAGGATTTGTGGTGCTTTGGGACATCGTGATCCGGAGGAGGCTTATCGTTATCGCGTGTTTGGCCGGCGGGGCGGTTTCTGCTCTTCTCGTTAATTTTTTCTCTGTCCCCAAATACAGGGCAGAGGCGACTGTAAGGATAAGCACTGGCGAGAGAAAGCTATCCATATTCGGCGAGCTCGCCGGATCTCCTTCGGGAGTTGACCCGGTCCAGAGTCAGATAGAGATACTTAAGTCCCGAACCCTCGCCAGAAACGCCGTTGCCGCGCTCGGACTGAACATCCGGGTAAAAGCGAAAAATCCTGAGGCACAGGTTATTGATGCCTGGTCGTTTTTGCCGACAGCGCCAGGCAAATACCTTATCCAGATACAGGGGGATACCTTGTGTCTCCTTAACCATTCCAAAGAAGAGCTGGCCAGGTGCTCAAGGGGTGATACCCTGTTCGGGCCAGGGTTTTGCCTGGTAATGGACTGGCAAGCGAAAAACCATAACGGCATTCCGGTTTATGTTGAGGACCCTGAGCGGGTTGCAGACCGGTTGAGGAACGATTACTCGGTGGTCCAAAAGGGAAGAACTGACCTCGTTAAAGTATCATACACCTCACCCAAACCGGAGCTCGCGAGGGATATAGTTAACGCGATCGCGCAGGGCTATGTTGATTATTCGCTCAACACCGTGAGGGAGCAGGCCCGTTCTGCCCGCAAGTTCATAGAAGACCAGATAGAACAGGTTAAAAACGAGCTCACAGCCGCGGAGGATAGCCTCAGACTCTTCAAGGAAGCTGAGGGCATATTTGAGCTCAGCGAATCCGCGCAGAACCTGATAGGGCGACTCTCCCAGCTTGATGGGGTTTTGGCTGAGGCTCAGGCAACTAGGAGGATAAACGAGCGCAAAATAGCCGCCCTGAAGGATCAGCTCGGAGACACATCCGCCTTTTTCGGGAAATACAGGACCCTCGCCTCAAACCCGGATATGGCAAGCAACCCGCAGCTCGCGGCCCTCTCCCAGAAGCTGAACCAGCTTGCCGAGAAACGCGCTTCACTCCTGGCGGATCTCAGCCCATCGCACCCTGAGGTAGTTGCGGTAGACGAGGAGATAAGGGAGCTCAAAGCAGACATGAACAGGATAGCCGCCAAATCCCTGGCCGAGGGGCCCGGCGCAACAGATCCCATCCTTCAAGACATATACTCGCAACTCGTTCAAGCACAGGTTGACCTGGAGACCGCGCTTGCCCAGGAGAGGGCTGTTTCCAAGCTCATATCCCAACGAGAGGAGATACTAAAAACCTTTCCCGGCAAGGAACAGCGACTCGCGGAGCTGACCCGAAGGGTTGAGGCTGACAGGAAGATATATTCGGTGCTCCTTGAGAAGCTTCAGGAGGCGAAGATAGAGGAAGCGAGGCAGATCTCGGACGCCAGGGTGGTTGATCCGGCCATAACTCCCGATGAGCCCGTTTCGCCAAGAAAGGGGATGAACCTCCTGCTTGGGTTCCTGTTGGGATTGATCATGGGGGTTGGAATAGCTTATGCCACTGAGCAGTTGAATACCGCGGTCCGCGGCCCTCGTGACCTTGAGCTGGCAGACAAAGAAGCCCCGTTTATGGGTGCCATTCCATTCGTAGAGGGGGAGGATGGCATCCTTCGGGATGCAATCTACACCGTTTCAATGAACCTGCTCTACCACTCGCGTGACAGCGAACAGGTTTTCTTGTTCACATCAGCGGAACCGGAAGCAGGAAAGAGCTTTGCTGTCCACCAGTGCGCGATGGCAATAGCCGAGATGGGTAAAAGGGTCCTAGTTATAGACGCTGATATGCGCAGACCCCAACAGCACAAGTTTTTCGGGCTTGAGGAGAGGGGCGAGGGGCTTTCTGATCTCCTCCATGGAAGAAGGTCCCCCCAATCAATCACAAAGAAGCTCGGAGAAAACCTGTTTCTCATAACCTCCGGGGAGAGGATAGGGCTTTCCGCAAGTGCGCTCGCATCGGGGATATTCGGAGATATCCTCTCAAAACTTGCAAAGGAATACGATGTTGTTCTCGTTGACGCGCCTCCGGTCGCCCTCGGAGCGGTTGATACCTTGGAGATGTGCTCAAGGGTTCCATGGACCGTTATGGTTGCCAGATACGACAGGACTGACAGAAACGCGCTCGCTGAGGTCGTGAAGCAGGTCAAGGCCAGGGGCGGAAAGGTCCTTGGCTTTGTCCTTGATTTCTTTGATCCATCTGATGCACGATACGGATACGGCTATTACTACTACTACTACTACCACTATGGGGATCACAGATCTCGTCCGAGAAAAAGCCTGGCAAGGAGGATACTTTATTGGATAGGTCTTACCAGAAGGTAAAGAGGCTATTTGATTTTGTCGCGGCAGTTCTGGCTATCCTTCTTCTTTCGCCGCTTCTCGGGTTAATAGCCCTGGCTATCCTTATCAGTGATGGCGGGCCCGTCTTCTTCAGGCAGGAAAGGGTCGGCAAAGACGGGAAGAGGTTTCGCGTCTTCAAGTTCAGGACAATGATCACGGACGCGGAATCAAAAGGGCTTTTCACCCACGAGAACGACCCGCGGATAACCAGGATAGGAAAGCTCTTGAGGCGATGGAGCCTTGACGAACTGCCGCAATTACTGAATGTTCTCCTGGGACACATGAGCCTTGTTGGACCGAGACCAACCCTGCCATACCAGGTTGAGAAATACGACGCTCGCCAGCACGGGCGCCTCCTCGTAAGGCCAGGCATAACCGGCCTCGCTCAGGTAAAAGGCCGGAACGCGCTGACCTGGCCGGAGAAGATAGAACTTGACCTTGAATACATCCAGAGGATGAGTTTCTGGCTTGACCTGAAGATAATCTTCCTTACCATCCCGGCGCTCTTCCAGAAAAAGGCCCTCTACAAGCCCCCGGAGGAATGGGATAGAGACCCAATAGCCAGGAAGGAGGCCGGGCCTTGAAAAAACCCATAATCATAGTCGGCGCTGGCGGTTTTGGCAGGGAGGTTGCCCAGCTCATAACGGACATAAACGAGGAGAAACCCACCTGGGAAATCCTGGGCTTCGTGGATGATGATCCTGAAAAGAGAACCCTTTCCTTCATGGGCACATCCTGTCTGGGAGATACCGGTGAGCTCAGGAAACATCCAGGCGTTTGGGCAGTAATGGCTATTGGTGAGCCCAGGGCAAGAAGGAGGGTATACCATAAAATTTTACAAATTTCCCCCGAAATTCGCTGGGCAACCCTGGTTCACCCGTCAAGTTATGTGGGAGACACAGCGGAAATTGGCGAGGGTTCAGTGGTTGGCTGGAATTGCATCCTGACCGTCTCGTGCAGGGTGGGTCGCTTCTCGCTGATCTACATGAAGAACACCGTGCCCCACGATGCCCGGGTCGGGGATTTTGTCACCCTCTATGTTGATGTTCACCTCGGAGGAGGCTCAGTCGTTGGGAATGGTTCAATGCTAGGCACAGGTTCAATAGTCCTTCCGGGCATCAGGATTGCCTCCGGCTCAATCATAGGTGCTGGCGCTGTGGTTACCGCGGACATTCCGCCCAATTCCGTCGCGGTTGGGGTTCCGGCCAGGGTTATAAAGGAGGTTGAAGACAAGTGGTAAAAGACCCTTTCAGGAGGCTTTAACATGAGGAGGTTTTTCGCGATAGCCATGTTGGCAGGAGGCGCGCTCCACGCGGAGGCGCCGATAACGGGCGATGTGGCCAGGGCCCGCTCGCCCATCCCACAGACAAAAGGCGACTGGATAATAGACTGCTTCAAGATGAACATCATGACCGGCCGGCTCTATGACAACCCAATGGTCGCGATGGACATGCTCACGGGCGCCGAATACTACTTCCAGGACTGGCTTAGCCTGTATGGCGCTGTTCCTCTGTATTTTGACAAGGCCGATAACGCCGCGCTCGCCTCAGGGGACATGTTCCTGGGGCTTCACTGGACAACGGAGTGGAAATTCTCGTCCTATGTTGGTGCTTTCCCGTTCATAACCATCCCGACCGGCATCGGCTCCTACACCGAGGACACCGTGAGGGGATATTCCACGAGGGGACTTGATTATGGTTTTTTGCTCACATGGGCCTACTGGGACAGCTGGGGAAAGCTGATAGCGAATCTGGGGCTCTACGATCCTCACCAAGGCTTTGTTTTCACCGGAGACTACGGCGCGCATACGAACCAGGTCCTCTTCAGGTTCTACGCTGACAAGCCCATGAGCAAGAACATCAGGCTCGGGACAGAGGTCTCGGTTGACTGGTTCTACATATCCACCACCCTGACCGAGGTCGCGCAGTACGGTGGCGGAACCCCGATAAGGATGAACATTCTCTCCTTCTTCAGCCCAACGGACAACGACAACCTCCAGATAGGCCTGAGCGCGGGGGGATACCTGACGAAGCGATCAATAGAACGGAACGGCGAGATCGTTTACGCGAGAGTCCCCCTCACAACACCAAGGGGAGACATCTACTTTGAGATAGGCATGAGCTTCACATACAACCTGGGCCAGAAGGAGCTAGGGCCTTTCGCCAAATGAATGAGGTGATTGGCAGGGTGAGGGCCGCGCTAACTGCCCGGCAGTCCGGCAGGACCGGGGTAGTAGCGATAATGGCCCTCACCCTCGCGTCCAAGGCCTTTGGTTTCCTCAGAGAGATGCTCATCGCCTATTTCTTCGGGGCCACGGCCTTGGTTGATGCGTTCGTTGTCGCCAACAACATCTTCGGGATCACGGTCGGGTTAATAGGCCACGCTTTTTCTGTCGCGGGCACGCCCCTCATGATTGAGAAAGCCGTCAAGGAGGGAATCCCCTCCCAGCGTGCCGCTTTCTTCGCGTTCATCAGGTTCTCGCTTTCGGCCGCGCTTGTCCTGGGCCTGGTTCTCGCTGTGGCCGCGCCGGGAATTGTCTTTCTGCTAGCGCCAAAATTCTCCCACGAGACCCATTGGCTTTCCGTTAAACTCCTCTGGACCATGCTCCCGATGGCCCTTGGGATGGTAGGCCTCGCGCTTGCCAGCGCATACCTGAACGCCCGCAGGCGTTTCGGATTGGACAAGCTCGGGGACATAACCGTGAACGCGGTTGCTATCGCCATTCTCTTCCTGACCCCGATTTTCGGCATTTACGCCCTTGCCGTGGGTTGGAGCATGGGATATTTCCTGGCGGCCTGCGCCCTGCTCTTGCCGCTCCTTTGGCGGACCAGCTGGTGGAGGGGAAAACTCTGGTCGCCGGAGATAAAGGAGTTCCTCGCGCTCAGCGCACCCATGCTCGTTGCATACGCGGCGAACCAGGTCAATGTGATGGTTGACAGGGCTTTCGCATCCTCGCTTGATCCGGGCTCAATAGCCGCGCTCGGCTACGGGTGGCGCCTCGCTCTCGTGCCGATGGTTTTAGCCGGAGCGGTCTCAACCGTCCAGTTGACCAGAACAGCAGAGATGGCCGCGGCCGGAGAAATAAAGCGTCTCAAGAGGTCTGTCCTGGAAATACTCCTCAAGGGCGCGGCAGTGATGATCCCGATAAGCCTGGCCCTGGTGTGGCTCGCCAGGCCTCTGGTGCAGATAGTCTTCCAACGCGGCGCGTTTGATGCCTCAGCAACGGACAAAACCGCGCTCGCGCTCGCCTGCTACGGGTTCGGCCTACTTCCCCAGCTTGCTGTTTTGACCCTCGCGTCCTCCATGAGGGGAATGAAGGACATGAAGACTCCCGTTCTCGCGGGCGTTATCGCTGTGGCGGTGAACATCCTTCTGAACTCCCTTCTCGTCAGGCATTTCGGCATAGCCGGCCTCGCGACCTCAACGAGCGCGGCCGCTCTGGTGAGCGCGGGAGTGATGGGGGTGATGCTATGGAGAAAGGTATGAACGAGGTAGAAAACTACAAAGGAATAAGAATTTGGGGTTCTCAAAGAATCCACGAGGCTGTTTACGATGCCCTTGCAAGGCGCGTTCCAAAAGGAGCAAGGGTCGCAGATCTCGGCGCGGGGGCAGGCGCTTTTACCCTCAGACTGCTTGATAACGGCTATGATGTGGTGGCCTTTGATATCAATCCTGAGGGTTTTGTCCTACCCAAAGACCTTTTTGTCCTTTGCGATATAGCGGATCCCTCCGATACAGAGAGAATAGCTAAAGAATACGGGGAAAGCTTTGACGCGGTCGTGGCAATAGAGGTTATTGAGCACCTTACTGATCCGTGGCGTTTGGTTGAGCTCGCGCACTCTCTCCTGAAAAAGGGCGGCTACCTCTTCATAACCACCCCCAACATAAGGAACGCCGTATCTCTCTTGATTTTTATAATTAAAGGCCGCTTCGGGATGTTTGAGTTCGGAGGTGGGCCGGGCGGCATTGACAAGGAGAGCTTTATGAACAACCCCAAAACAGGGCACATAAACCCAGTTTCCGAGCCAGAGCTTGACTACATATACCGATTCTCAGGTTTTCGTGCGGAAGAAACGATCCCGATTTGTTTTTTGTTATCTAGACGCATCCTCAGCAAAATGAACTGGAGAGGAAAGAGCGTTCACCTTTTTTCAAAGCTCTTCTCTTACCCCATTTTTCTTATCACGAGGGATAGGCTCCTCTTCTATGGCTTTTACCTAAAGGTAGGAGTAAAGACATGACCAGAACCCCATCTGTTGCAGTAGGCATAGTCACATACGGCCCAAAGAGATTGGGCTATCTCCGTCCTGTCCTGGATTCAGTAATGAGCCAAACGGTCAAGCCGTGCCAGGTAATAGTGGTTGACAACGGCTCCAACCCTGAGATCCAGAAATTCCTACTGGAATACCCGAACACCAAGTATATTGACCCAGGAGAGAACACCGGGCCCGCTGGCGGATATTACCGGATAATCTGCCAGGCCAGGCAAATCAGCGAAGCAGACTTCCTGCTCCTACTTGATGACGATTCCCTACTTTCGTCTAAGGATGCCATTGAAACCTACATAAGAGAATTCCAGAGAATAGTCTCCTCTGTGGAACCAAAGCTGGGTGCCCTCAGTTGTAGGAGGGGTGAGTCCACTATTATAAAAAATTTGAAAATACTTAAAATGTGTGGTAATTCGGGATTATTTTTGAAACGGGAAGTGTTTGAGAAGGTGAACTATCGCCACGACCTGTTTTTTGGACAAGAAGACTTTTACTTCTGCGCGAGCATCCTGAAGGCGGGTTACAGGATTTACGGGATACCACATCGTCTTATTGAATTTTTGGAGCCTCAGTTAAAATGGGAACGCAAGAAATTCGCGAACATAGAATTACCATTACCAAAAGCACCTGCATGGAGGTGGTATTATGCAACCAGAAACCGTATCCTGCTTTACAGATATATTTTCGGTAACAAAAGGGTTGCCCTTGAGTTCTGTAAATCAATCGCGAGAATGATATTATACCCAATACTTTGGCGTGACTGGCGGTATTCAAAATTTATCCTGTGGGGGCTGGTTGATTTCCTACGCGGCAGAATGGGCAGGGTTGTTGAACCGGAGGGATACGATGAAGGAAATTAGGATTCTCCACTTAGCCGGCCCTGCGTTCAAGCGAGGAGCCGAGATGTTCGCCCGAAAGCTCTCGGATCGCCTCAGGAACAAGGGAATTGATTCCAAGATCTTTTTCTACCCCCGGGATAAAAACGACATACAGGTCTATTACCAGATACTTGGACTAATAAGGGAGCATAAAGCGAATATCGTTCACATTCACTGGTCTAGGTATCTCAGGCACCTCTACCCGATGAAAAGATTAAATATGCTCCGGAGCACGGCTGTTGTAAAGACCCAGATTGGCTTCAGCAGCTTCTTTGTCAAAAGCAAGATGAAGGCGCGGCTGGTTGCGCACCTGAGTGATACGGTTTGCGAAAGGGTAATCGCAGTTTGTAATGCTGTCAAGGAGGATTTCCAGAGGACATTCCCTTGGTTTCCGGGGGACAAGCTGGTAGTGATAAATAACGCTGTGGATGTAGAAGAGCTCCTCGGTTATGCCGGTGAGAGGGAAGAAATCCGGACTTCCCTGGGGATAAATCCGGAAGAAGCACTTATATTGTGTGTTGGCGCTTTCAGTCCAGAAAAGAATCAGGCCTTCATCCTGCGTTGTCTAAGCGAGATAGAAGGCCGAAACTGGAGGATGATATTCGTTGGAGACGGCCCGAGTCGTCAGGATTGCGAGCAACTGGCTAAAGATCTTGGATTGGCCGAACAGGTTGTTTTTACTGGCGAAAGGGATAATGTGGCGCGATTTTTGAATGCCTCAGATATATTTGTTCTTCCCAGCCTCACAGAGGGGCTTTCGTTGGCACTTATTGAAGCCGGCGTTGTGGGATTGCCGGCGTTGGCTTCAAACAGGGGAGGAAATCAAGAGGTCGTGTTGGACGGCCTGACAGGCTTCCTTTTGCCTCTCCAAGAGGAAGTGTGGGTTGAAAAACTAAAGGGGCTTATTACCAACCCAGAAATGCGAGCAAGGATGGGCAAGGAGGCCAGGTCGTTTTGTCGGCAGAAGTTCAATATGGAGTATTCTGTCAACAGGTATATTGAGCTGTATCAGGAGGTCCTATGCGGGGAGTGATTCTTCCTGCAATGCTATTTATGGGGGTTGGAGCATTGATTCCGGCTGTTCTCACTCTGCCTCCGGAGTTCGCGCAAAGCCTCGTGATCTCTTGCGCGCTCTTCTTGATTATATCTGTGTGGACAGGACATGCCCCAAAACACGATGCCATTCCATACCTCAAATCCTCCCTGCTCATCAGGTTCTTATTCGCCATAATGATCTGCGAGGTCATGATCTACTTTTATCCCCTGAGGGATGCGGTGGGATATAATACAGACGGGTTCCGGGCAATGCTCATGCTCAAGGATGGAGACCTCGGAGGTTTCCTGAGGGCAGGCTTCTTGGGGGGAGGCGGGACAACCTTTTACAAGAAGATGACGGGGGTAATGTTCTTGTTCCTTGGGCCGAATGAGGTTACTGTAAGGGTAATAAACACGACTATCGCGTGGGCCGGACTCCTCCTTTTCTTCAGGGCCTTTTCCGAAGGCATGGGGGCCAGACAAAGGAAGGCATTTGCGCTTCTCGTTTTTCTCACGCCTTCTATTCTATTTTGGACATCAATCCACGGAAAGGATCCGTGGATGTGCTTCGGGATAGGGGTTTTCTCGTGGGTCGCCGTGCGCACCCTGAAAAGGGGTATACCCAATCTTCCTGAGCTTTTGCTCGCGGGTGTGGCACTCGCGATAATATATTTCATAAGGCCGCACATAGACATGCTACTAGCTGGTTCCCTGCTTTTAACCGCGATGGTCGCCAGGGGGGGCTCCGGGGGGACAAAAAGGCTCATCCCGTTTTTGGTGGGCGCGCTTGTTTTTTGGTTTGCCTACAGTACTTTTTTAAGATGGGTGGGGGTTGAGGAAACTGGCTCAATCCGGGCCATACTTGAAACGGGATACGAGCATCAGGAAACAATAATTGAAGCAGGAGGGTCATCGTATAGTATTCCTCTTTGGTTGAGGTCCTTTTTGATCCCGATGGCACCACTGATGGTCTACCCCAGACCCCTTCCTTTTGAAGCGAGAAATGTCTTTGCCCTGTATACCTCGGTGGAATCTTTGATCCTTTTCATTCTGCTCGCGTCTGGCCTGTTGGGGCTTTGGAGGCACGCGAGGCAAAAGCTCCGCGAGCCTGCTGTTGTTTTTTCGCTATTCTACCTACTTGCCTTTAGCCTGATGTTCGTTTTCTCAGGTAACTACGGATTGGTCGCCAGACAGAAGGCGGGCCAGGCTTTGCCCCTTCTATGTTTTATAGCCAGCTTCGCCTTCGTGAACGAAAAGGGAAAGCCCCATGAAAATCCTTGAACTCCTGATATCCTTCCGTCCCGGCGGCGCGGAGCGCGTCGCGGTGGAGCTATCCCTTGGATTGAAACAAGGGGGCGTGGACACGGATATCTGCTCCTTGATTGATCGGGGTTTTCTCAGGGAATCAGCGGAAGCCGGGGGGATAAAAACCTTCTCCTTTGGACTCAAAGACCCCAGACTGTTTCACTTGATCCTGGGAAAACTGAGCGCGCTTGCCGAAAACTACGATCTTTGCATTTCTCATTGCACATACGCTGACTACGCGCTCGCGCTCGCTCGGACAAAAAAACCAAGGGTTCTGACGATTCACAGTGTTGACTTCAACAGGTGGAGGATTCTGGGTTGGGCATATCTGGACAGGTGGTTTTACGGCCGCGCTAGCGCGCTAGTCGCGGTAAGTCAGCTATCAGCTGATGTTTTCTCAAAAAAGACGGCGGTCAAGAAGGAACTAATAAGGATAATAAGGAACGGCGTTGACACGGGGAAATTTGCCCCAATGTCCAGACAGAGAGACATCCCCGTCCTTTTGGTTGTGGGAAGGTTTTTCCCGGTGAAGCATCATGACCTCGCGATTAGGGTTTCCCGGGCCCTACACGACAAGGGCATAAGGCATCGCATTGTTTTCGCGGGAGATGGGCCCCTCCGCGAGTCATCCGAACAGCTTGCCTCTTCAACACTGCCTTCAGGCTATTTTGAGTTTTTGGGCGCGAGGAAGGATATGCCACAGGTATACGCGGACGCGGATGTGCTACTCATTACCTCATCTTACGAGGGAATACCGGTTTCAATGCTTGAGGCAATGGCCTCGGGCCTGCCGGTGGTCTCCACCGCTGTTGGCGGTATACCAGAGGTTATAAGGGACGGCGCGGAGGGTTTTCTGATCCCGTGGGGGGATGAGGAAACCTTGATTGAAAGGGTTCGCGCTCTCCTTGACGATCAATCCTTAAGAGATGAAATGGGCAAGTCCGCGCGGAAACGCGTTGAAGAGGATTTTTCCCTTGAGAAGATGACGGATGAATACTTGAAGTTGTTCATGGAACTCGTATGAAGATCCTCCAGCTAACCGCGATTGACCTCACCGTATACAGGTTCCTGGTGTCCCTGATGAAGGCCATGAGGGACGAGGGTTGGGAGGTTCACTTTGCTTGCGCTGATGGCGAGAAAGCGAGACTGGTTGAGGGCATGGGTTTCCCCTTTCACCCCATAAGGACGACGAGGCGCCTTAGTCCTTTTGAGATAGCGAGGCAGTTTTGGGATGTCTATCGCCTGGTCAAGGGGCTCCGGCCGGATATTGTCCACCTGCACACACCGATAATGGCTTTCGTGGGAAGGCTCGCGTCAAAAGCCGCGAGGGCAAGGTTCATAATCTACACGGCCCACGGGTTTTATCACCACGAGGGCATGGATCCCATTAAAAAACAACTATTTGCATTGCCCGAACTCCTTTTAAGCAGATTTACTCATGTAATCTTCTTTCAATCAAAAGAAGACGAGACATGGGCCAGACTCAAAAAGTTGCTACCGCAGGAGCGGATGTTCTATATTGGCAATGGGACGGCCCTCTCTTTTTTCTCCCCCACTGCTGTGAACCATGACAAGCTCCGTGCCCTCAGGGATGAGATAGGGTCTGGGAGGCTTATACTCACATGCGGTCGTGTAGTTAGGGAAAAAGGGTTTTTTGAGCTGGTGAAGGCTTCAAAGGATGTCCTGGAGGGCTTTCCGGAGGCTGTTTTTGTCCTTGCCGGCCAGGGACCAGAGATTGATGGACTGAAACGCGCCGCGCGGAGCAACGGGGTTCACGAAAACTGGCGGTTCCTCGGCTGGAGGGAGGAGATGAGGGAACTGCTTGCCCTATCAGAGTTTTTTGTTCTGCCATCCTGGCGCGAGGGCCTGCCCAGGTCAATAATAGAAGCCATGGCAATGGCTAAGCCCGTAGTTGCGACGGACATCAGGGGCTGTAGGGAGGAGGTTGTTGACGGCGAGACGGGCTTTCTCGTTCCGCCGAAAGATCCGGCCGCGCTCGCATCCGCGATAAAGAGATTGCTCTCGGACGAGGAGCTGGCGCTAAGAATGGGGAGGGCTGGGAGAAAAAGGGCAGAAGAGCTCTTTGATGAGAAAAAGATCATCCAGAAGCAGATTGAGGTCATAAAGAGCCTCGCTGACGGGACGCTATAACCTTTTCCTTGCCCAAGAACCCAAATTGGTATCCCCGGAAACGCGACATTCGCTTGTGCCAGATTTGTGCCAACCTATTTCCCGACTCAACATCTCTACTGGTTCTCGGAGATCGTCAGCCTGAAGGTGCGCATAC
>FWPU01008249.1_pt1 | contig 17969 bp, 19 predicted proteins | sample 2228361 | NCBI WGS metagenome assembly FWPU01 (sample SAMEA103939777, study PRJEB20133) | metagenome
GGGCAGGGGTGGGGGGATGTCGGCGCTACTTTTCGGATAGGCTCTTCGACACCGCATTCGATGCGGGGGCAACAGGGCGGCAAATTCCGCGTAATGCACCCGGTAAAGGAGGCATCATGGCACGCATCTTAGTCGTAGACGATGAAGAGGACGTGCGAGCGTCGCTGGCGCGACGCTTGCAGCGCGAGGGGCATGAGGTGATGACGGCGGCTTCGCAGGAGGAAGGTGTGCGCCTCATTCAAGACAGCACGCCCTCGTTCGACGCCGTGCTTACGGACATGCTCATGGAGTCGCCCAACAGCGGCGTGGAGATTCTCAGAGCCGCGCTAATGCGCGACCTGTTCACGGAGGTCATTGTACTGACGGCTTACGGCAACGTGAGCAACGCCGTCGAATGTATGAAGTTAGGCGCGTTCGACTACGTGGAAAAGAACATTCCCGGCGTGGACGTGTACGACCTTATCTGCATGAAACTCGACCACGCACTCGAACACCGTCGCACCTCTATCGGCACCGTGCGCAAGTTGGAGCAGGTGGGGCGGTTCCGGGAGACGGGTTAGTTTCATCCGCAGATTACGCGGATAACGCGGATTTGGGGGAAAGAATTCCAAATAATCCGCGTCATCTGCGTAATCCGCGGATAAGAGGAGCCTTACTTCTTGCCCCCGCCCGTCGCCAGCGCCAAGCCAAAGATACCAGTCAGCGTCCCCATCACGATGGGGTTGCTCTGGATGCCTCAGCCGCTGCCACACCCGAAGAGCAGGCTGTAACTCGCGCCCACCGCGCCGCCTAAAATCAACCCCAAAGCCGGTTTCCACCACATGACGATTCTCCTCTCATTCTTTCACAGCCCCTAACGTAATCCCCGACACGAACTCGCGCTGCATCGCCAAAAAAAGCAGAATGACGGGCAGCGTCGAAATCAACGTTCCCGCCATCAACATGCCGTACTCCTGGCTGTAAACGCCGACGAGTCCCGCCAATCCCAAAGGCAACGTGTACTTGCTCTCGCTTCTCAGTACAACGAGGGGCCAGAGAAAATTGTTCCACGAATTCATAAACGCGAAGATGGTCAACGCGCCCAACGCGGGTTTAATGACCGGCAGCACGATGTCCCAGTAAATCCGCAAATCCGAACAGCCGTCAATCCGCGTCGCGTCAAGCATCTGCGAGGGAACGGACAGGATGTACTGCCGCATCAGGAACGTCCCGAACGCGCTCGCGCTGAACGGAAGGATGATGGCGGTATAAGTGTCGAACCAATGAAAAGCGTCCATCAGCGCAAACAGCGGGACGAGCAGCACCTGAAACGGAATCATCATCGAACCCAGCACGACCCAGAACAGAGCGTTGCGCCCGGGGAACTGAAACTTGGCAAACGCAAAACCGCCCATCGTGGAAAACAACAACGTCAGCAGAGTGAGCGCGGTGGAGATGAACAGCGAGTTGACAAAGTACTGGCTGAAGGGCTTCTCTTTGAACAAACGCTTGTAGTTGTCCAGTGTCGGCTTTTGCGGCGTGAGCAAGTCCGCCATGATGCGCACCGCGCCGGGATGGGCATTGGGGTCGCGCTTTTTAGCTTTGACGACCGATGGCGGCGGGCTAAAAATTTCGCCGCCGGTCTTGAACGAAGACGACACCATCCACAGCAGCGGCAGCAAAGCGACGACGGCGCCGGCGCCGAGAATGAGGTAAGCCAGAATTAACGCAGACGGACTGCTTTTTGTCATGACATCTCTTCCTGAGAGAACGCTTTAGGTTACAGTATATCAGATTCATACCGCTGCATCTAACTCCTCCACGCGCCGCCTCCTGCATGTCTGTGCAGCGGAAGTGCGCCCCCCGCAGCGCGGTCTCTCACCAGCGCAACTGATAGACGGCATCGTTGCCGACGCGGTAAACAATCTCGCCATAGCGGTCGAGGCGGAGTCTGCCATTTGCTTCGTGCCGCTCATAGACTGTCGCGGTCGCGTAGCGCAGACGATGTCGGCGAAACAACTTTTGTGCCTCCTTTGCAGACATTTGACCCTGCCAGATTTGGCGTGCCACTTGCAGTTTTGGGTTCACCTGGAGTGTGCCCGCCCAGTGCCCGACGAAAACGCGCCGTCCCGTCAGCACGGGCAGGTAGTTGCCGAGTTGGTAAGCGCACAGGATGGCATCCCCCGGCTCCGCGTGCCGTTCCAACCATCGCGCCAGTTGGATATGGCTTTCATGCAAGTAGCAAGGTATCTCCTGATGGTGCAGCGAGAGGTGTTCATCTTGACGAAAGACCTGAACGTTGTCGCGCCAGAAAGTCAGCGGTGCCAAACTGCCGATCGCCAGCAAAGCCGTGAGCGGATGGAGACGAAATGCATGGCTGCGGGGCAGAACGAATTCGTGCCATGCCCATGCCGCACACACACACATCGGCAAGTACCCCCCCTCTATGAGTTTACGTGGCTGAGAGGTAGGTGTAAGGTGGACGGCAAGGAATGCGCCGAGAAGCCATGTCGCCAACAGCCACCAACGCCCGTCATTTTCATCACGCGCTTGTCGCCACGTGAACGGCAGAGCCAACCCGCTCAGGACGCCAATGACGCCATAGTTGATGACGAACGTCCAAAGCGGAGGCGTCTCCAGCGGGAACTGAAATTCGGCTCTGTAAATGGGGTCGCTCAAAATCGCCCACGCTTGCCATGCGGCGGAGACGATAGCAGGTAATATCACTATCGCTGATACAACTCCGGTGCATGGTGTCCATCGCGCAGCCTGTTGCGTTCGGCGAAGCCAAATCATCGAGCCAAACCAAAGGAGCATCCCGTAGCCAATGGGGGCGAGGGCGTAAGGATGCACATTGCCCAACACTACGCCCGCGATGCCCCCCACGATAGCCCAACGCCAGTCACCCTCCAGTGTTCGCACCAAGCTGCCCATCATGAGCGCCGCTAATGCCTTGCCCCAAACGAACCACGGCATCGTCGCCAATGCTATGAAGGTGTTGGCTTCCGGCATAGCCAGCCAGGGAAAGCCGCCAAGAAAGCAGAGCATCACGAGATATGTGAGTTGCTGCGGTTCCGTCAAGAACGGCTTTGCTAACCACCATGCGGCGAAGACAAAAACGATGACAGCAACCGTGTGGGAAAGCCGCGAGCCGAAATGGAGCGGCATGCCTGTCCAGCGACAGAAGCGCCCCAGCAGCCAGTCATGCAGATTAAAGGTGAGGGCAGGATGCGGCTCTGTGGTGTAGAGGTTTACAAAGCGCCCTTTGCCTTCCCAGGCTTGCCGCGCCCACCGCAGGTGAGGGTTATAGTCGGAGACGCTGAAGGTGACCCAAAAGTAGCGTTGCTTCTTGGGACAGAGCCACCAACCCGCCAGATACAGGCTCCATGACCAGAGTAACGCCAACGCCAAGATGGTCCAAAGCCAACGCGGCACGCTCCGCATCAAACGACTCACCTCTCTTTGCGGCTTCCATCCTCGGTTCTGGCACGATTTGGTGGTTTGACCGGTCGCTGGGGCTTGGTGGATACGCGTTGGAAAACGACAGCGGTTTGATCCCTATAAATCCGCTTCCATCCTTTCTCCTGAGCAAGATGCACCACAAGGTGAGCGTATTGGGGAATGAGAACGACGTTGACCTTGTATTTATCGAGCACCTTCTGCCAGCCTTGCCAAGCCGAATCCACCATGAGGGCATCCTCCATGAACGCGGCGGGATAAACTGTCCAACTGCGCCCATCCACAAACACCTTCACGCGCGGCCAACTGCGCCAGATGATGTAGCCGCCCCAGTTGTAGGAAGCGCATACCCGATGAGTGAGCCGCTTGGATTCGATAAACGCAAGCGCCTTTCCCGGATACTCCTTGGAGACGACAAAGGGGGTGCGGACGAAGGCGCGGAACTGGTGAACCGAAAAGGAAATAGATAGAACGACCAAAGCCACTGAGAAAAAGGACGCATTATGCTTTCCTTCTGAAAGGAAGCCCTGGGCAAGTTGGGCCAGTTTGAACGACCGGATTCTGGCAGCGCACTTTCGCATGATATGCAACCCGCGTAACTCGGTCACGAGTGCGGCAACATGGAGGGCGATGGTGATTGCCCCAAAGAACACCAAAAGTGGCAGGTGACGCCGGGAGGTCAGTGCAAGCGCGGCAGCCCCCAGCAGCCAGATGAGCCTATCGGCTTCGACTCGGCGTTGGGAAAGACCCAGAACAGCAATCAGCAGCCATAACGTTCCCCCCAGAACGACTTTGAAATACAGCGCCCCCAACTCTGGGGGAAGCCATTCCGCGATGGTCATCCTCGGCAACGGAGAGGTGAGATGAGTGAACACCAGGGCATAAATGTGATAGCCATAAGGGTTGAGCAGGGACGCGATGGCAGCCGCTCCGATAACGAGTCGCAAGCGGCGCAGTTGGGGCACGGAGTAGAGCGGGTGCGAGAAGCGAGATACTTCGGCAACGAACCAGTGAGCGCCCAGCACGGAAAGTCCGAGCACTACCCCGCTGTGAAGGTTCGCCCACAGCGATATAACCAGAGGCAAACCGTAGAAGAGTTTTGAGGGCTTTGCTGCACTGCGGGAAGTTTCGATAGCCAACAAGACCACCATGAGGAGAAGGTAGGAGAACCACAGTGGACGGTCTGGTTGAAAGCCCCGGAATGCCAGGACGCTGGCAAAGGTTGTCACAAACGCCAACCACGCGCTCTGAGCGACGCGACACAATAGCACGTAGAAAAGTGCCAGTGTCGCGGTGCTGACAAGACCCGTAAAGAGCAAGATGCCAGAAAACCCGAACCAGCGATACAGTGTGTAGACAATCACCTGAGTCAGCCATTCATGGTTCACCCAGGGCTGTCCTGCTGCGGTGAAGGAGAAGGGGTCACGATAGGGGATAGATTTGGTTTCGACGATAAGTTGCCCCGTTCGCAAGTGCCACCAGAGGTCAGGGTCGTCTATGCGGTGCAGGGCAAAACCTAAGAAGACAACAGAAGACAACGGTGATGAAGAAACAGGCGAGGAGGAAAGGATTGCCATCAAGGCGAAGCGAGGGTCTATCCCTCTGCTGCTCGAGGGCACCACTTGTGGCGACAGATTCCATTGTGGTCACCGGCTTCCAGTTTAGGGCCCCACGCCCTTAGGGAAAGTATTGGGGATTCCGCGTTTCCTGAGTCCCTCTTCGCTCTGAGAGAGCAAATTCATTTGGTGTTTGGTCAGGACCTTTTCCAGTCGCTTCCACAGTTCGTTGCGGATGTCGCTGACTCTCATGCTTTCCAGTCTCGCCCGCTCTGCGTCGTCAGAAGATTTGTCCGCAATACGCTTCTCTACATCCTTCTTGACTCTCTCCGTCTCATCTATAATCTGCTGGCGCAGTTTGGTCTGGCGCGGGATGAGAATTTTGGTGAGGCGCTCCTCAAATTTCGGGTCTTTGATCTCTCGTTGAACCCACCAATTCCGTGATTTCGTGAACTCTCCCATGAGAGACTCGATTGCCTGCCTCTGCTTATCAGTAAGTTCCAAGACGATGGAGATACCATGGAAATAGTAGGGCGCTTTGCCCAATGGCAGTCCCAGCATCACTCCCTTTGGTGGTTCAGCGGTGAGGTCGAAGTCTCCCCTCTGCCCCCAAGATGCCGAAGATGGGAGGGCTAAGATGCCTAATGAAGTCAAGAGGACTGACATCAGACTGGATTTGCTTTTCACCATCTCCCATTCCTCCTTACACAGATTGCCTCTGCTTTTCGCGGACTTCCCAGACAATTCCTGCTAACAGCACAATGGCTGCGATCACACCCAGAGTCTCGATGAGGGAGTATTCCTTACGGGGATAAATGAAGTGATATATCTTCGGTTCTGGGTAGACATCTCTGATGCCTAACTGCCGAACTGAACGAAGAGCATGTCCCTGAGGATTGCGAATGTTAGGTTGAGGGTTGACGATATTTTGCCTGAAGTATGAATTCACAAAGTCTGAAAAGGCAACACGCCATCCTTCGTCCGTGGGAACGACCGAGACAGAGGTTAAGCACTGTTTCGTTTGATTCAGCGTGGGAAGCGATCGTTCGGTGGCTGCGTCTACCCACAAAACTCTCCAAATCCGCCAATCGGGAGGGAAATCAATGGGACCAGGACCGCGGAAAACGCTGGCGTCCACCCGTGAGGCATGCTTGTAGAGTAGGGCGTCCAATGATTTAGCGATGATTTCTTTTGTAACACCGAAGTCCGCTTTATCAAGCGGAGCGGTTAATGCGTAGACCTGGTCTATATCCTTCTGTTTAATAGCAGAGATGAAACGTTGAAAGACCGCCTCTGGTCCGCGAGTTTTGACCAGGTAAGCGTGTATGATCGCCCAGAGGCAGACCATCCCTGCCACGCCGAGCGCAAGGCGGCGACGCAGCCTCCATTGATTCACAGCATGGCTGGTTATAGAACGCATGTCCAACACCTCGTTGAACCTTGCTTGCTGAGGGCGACCTCGTGGATGAGATCGCCCTCGCAACCGCTGGAGGTTCAAATGGCGGGGTTGCCCCCGACGCTCTTGATTCACTCGCACGTCCCGCTAGTGCCGTTGCACGTCTTGTCCTTCTTGAAGGACGGGACCGAGCAGTTTCTGGACACGGTTTGGTTGCAGCTTACGATACTGTTATTCACGTTCTTCACACAGTCGAAGAATTGGGCAATTGTGTACTGGCAACACCCACCACCTATACCAATGCAGCACTGATGCTGGAAAGTGGAACCGGGAAAACAGTTTACAGGGCAGCTTGCGCTGATGTTGGCAGGACAATCTCCCGGTGAGTTATTCTGCTGCGGCACCGCCGGAACCTCTGCAAGCATGACCGCAACAATCCAGAACACCCCGACTACAATGGCTTGCCTAATGAGGGATAGGATCCGCGCTTTCATCGGCGATCACCTCCTTTCGTGGTGTTTACCTACTTACTTTGTGCACCTGATTAAGGCGATGTCCTCAATAGTCGAAGGTCCCCTCAGGGAACGGCAGAAGTTTTCCTTTCACCTGATTATTGAGGCGAAGGATAAGTACGTACCGATTCTGGCCCTGAATGAATCCATGGTTCTTGTCAAGGAACACGGGTATCTCATCCCTATAATGAGCCACTTGCTCTTTAAAATTCTCATTGAGCCAGAATATGGTGTAGGTGCGGATGAACGGAAAGGTAGGATCACAAGGGTCAGGATAGCCAGGTATAGTCGGACCGCAGTCACTGTTTGGGCAGACCCAGAGACGCCGATCCTTCATGTAAGGATCGAATTGGGCTTTTATGACGGGTGAGGATGGCAGACCGAGTTCCCAATATTCCATCTGCCGACCGTCGGGATCCACGCCATCGTAAGCGGCACGGTACATCGAGAGCGCCATGCCGATTTGTCGCAAGTTCGAGATGCAAACGGTCTGCCTGCCTTTCTCCCTGGCGGGGGCAAGAGCGACATAGAGAGTTCCGGCGAGCAGCATCAGGATCGCCACGACTACCATAAGTTCTATCAGCGTCATCCCTTGATGTCGTAAACGCACCATCATCGTTCAGATGCCGCAGGTCGGCTCGAAACGACTTTGCCCTTCGAGAACGCCTGCACGATTTCCTGCTCGTTGACCTGTTGTTCCTTCTGCATCCAACGCAACTGTCCCTCCATCAATCCATACACCCGCGGCGTCCAGAAGGCATTGTAGGCTTTCGCCAAAGAGCCGTCCTCATCGGACACGATGGCAAAACTCAACCGCTGGTTTGCTGCATACTCCCGCACTGCTTCGGCAGGCGCTTGCAGCACCAGTACCACCTCGACAGATTGGTGTGCCACTTTCTGTTGCACCTCACTGGCAATCCTGTGCGCGACACCTTCGGACTCCCGGGTGCAGCACGAACTCAGCGGTCCACCAAACACGACAAGGCGCGCCTGGCTCATCTCCTTTCGCCCTTTGTCTCGCTGGCTCACGCTCGCGGCTCGCTTGCTTATGAGCACATTGGGCAGCCGCGTCCCCAATAGCGGGTCCTGCCTCAGTTGCCGCGCAAATTGTCGCTGCTGCGTCCAGTGCTGGAACCTTGCCTGGACCCGCGCCATATATGGATAAGCCACCAGAGACCAGTTCGCGTGCGCCGCATAAACAAACGCCACCGCCGCGCCCGCCAGCGCCCACAGGAACCCCCGTCGCACCCGCGGCGCAGTCAGGTCTCGCCTCGTCGCTTCTTCGCCATGCGCCACCGCGTCCGTGACCGGCTCCGCCATCTCTCCTCCCCCGAGAATAACTTGCTTGTAGTAGCGCAATCCAGCGCGTGTCCCCCAGCAAGGCACCCGCACGCGCAATGAGTTGTGCTACTACGAACGCGCACTGCAACGCGCTTCTATCATCTATTAAGTCGCCTTTGCCCTCCAAAGTAACGCTTTTCAGAAAATTTATCTTCCGGGCGCAGACAGCAGCCCTCCAAGCCAGTTTACCCCCCCCCCCCCCCCGATTTTTACGCATAAGTTTTCTCATTTTGTCCAGCGCCCGCTGGTGCCGCATCTTGGCGGCGTCAACGGAGATGCGGAGGCGACGGGCGATGTCGTCAAAAGACCTCTGCTCCCAGTAGCGCAGATGCAGCACCCTCCGCTGGGCGGGCGACAGAGCGCGCAGGGCAGTGTGCAAGTCGGGGTGAGAGGTTGGAACGGCATCGGCTGTTCGGCTCTCTTCCGCCGATGCGCAGTCGAGCAGTGCCGCTCTTTGCTCTTCCGGCAGGTCTTCCAGAGAGCAGGTGTGGAAAATCTCTTTCAGTTCGCGGCGAACGTAGCGGTCCAGCGCGTGGCGCACCACCGCCGCCACGTAGCGCGGCTGCTCGCTGGCAGGGAGGCGGTGCAGATGCGGCAAGGCGCACACGACCGCGCAGCAGGCTTCCTGTTCCAAATCCGCCCGCGCCGCTGCTCGCAGCGCCCACCGCCATTGCCGCCAGACCTTTTGGCAGGTGCAAACCATGACAGAATACCAGTCCGCCGGAAATGGACGCTCTGGCGTCCCCCCGGCGCCGTGCGTTCCAGCGACGGACGCCCAGAACGCGAAGCCTGTCTCATCTTTCATCCCTCCGTAGAGCCTCTCTGCCCGGAGGTCGCTCCTTGTCGGTGTTAGATGCTCTCAATCTTTTTCGAGTTCCTTGAGCGTAACGAATTGCACGGCTACGAGTGTTTTTCGAAGAACTCCTCGGTCATCATTCCCCCTCCGCCCTCCCCCAAAACCTCATCTGCACCACCGAGAACGCGAAGATGATAACGAACAACGCCCAGCCAATCGCGGCGGCGTAACCTAATTGCGAGTATTGAAAGCCGCGTTGGTAGAGATACATCACAACCGTCAGCCCGCTATTGTCCGGTCCCGTGCCGCTGTTGAGCAGGATGTAAGGAATCTCAAAGATTTGCAGACTGCCGCTCAATGACACGATGAGGACGAACACGATAATCGGTTTCAAGCCGGGCAGGGTGACGTGAACGAAGGAGTTCCATTTGCTCGCGCCGTCCAGCACGGCGGCTTCGTAAAGTTCCTCGCGGATGCTCTGCAATCCCGCAAGGAAGTAAATCATGTTGAAGCCCGTCCAGCGCCACACGCCGGTGAGAATGATGGCGGGCATCACAAGGTCTTTGTGCTGAAGCCAGCGCAAATCTTTCGCGTCTTTTAGCCAGCCGAAATACTGCAATCCGTGAAGAATCGTCTGTTCCAAGCCCAACGAGCGCAGCAGGTAGTTGAGCAAGCCGTACTCGTTGTTGAACACGAGTCCGAAGATGATGGCGATGAACACGCCCGCCACCAACACGGGACTGAAAAACGCAAAACGAAAAAACGTCCGCATCCGCAGCGCCTTGGAGTTGAGCGCAATCGCCAGCGCGAGCGCGAGCGGCAGTTGCAGGAACAGCGTACCCAGCGTGAAGTAAACGGTGTTCATCAACGCCTTCCGCCACAACTCATCGCGCAGCAGGTCGACGTAGTTTCCCGCGCCCACGAACACGCGGCTTTTCAGCCCGATGGTGTCGTGCAAACTGAGCCAGACGGAAGACACCAGCGGATACGCCGTGAAGGTGAGGAACAGAATGAAGAACGGCGCGATGAAGAGGTAGGGCGCGAGCGGCACGCGGTTCCGCTGGTGTCTGGGGCGCTGATGAACGGTGGAATTCATCGCCGTCTACAAATCGGTCTCCTGACCGATTTGCTTTTCTAGTATAGTTGCCTCCACGTCAATCGGAACGGCGACGCCGCGCCGCGTTTGCTTGGGCGATTCGTAGCAGTCCTTACACAGCATGTACTTCAACCCGAAAGGAATCTTTCGGAGTTCGCGTCCACACTGAACGCATTTCGTGCGTTTGCTGACAGCCATTACATCCTCCCTTTTATGAAACAGTATGATTCAACATGCTCTCAGACAATCGGCGTGATGTGGCGTTGCTGTTGATGACATAAGAATTCGCTGCGCGGAAGGGCATCCCTCCTGAGTGGAGAATAATCTCCCTAAATCATCGTCGTCCTCGTTCGCAGTAGCGCAATTTATTGCGCGTCGGATTGACGTGCGATGAATCGCACGACTACGAACGAGGACGAGGACGATTCTGTTCGGAGGATACCCACTTGAAAGTCAAAGACATCGAAATTCTATGGTTGGACGTTCCGTTCCATGAAGTGCCCGAGCGCGCTATGGCGCGCACGCACGCGGGCTGGCACATCAGCGAGATTTGCCGCGTGACGACGGACAACGGTTTGGTCGGTTACGGCGAAACGCTGCCGAACTACACGTGGGGGCGCGTGACACCGGCGGCGATAGAACGAGCCAAAGGACGCAACCCGTTTGAACTGATGTGGGACGATAGTCTTGGCGCGGGCTTGCAGATGGCGCTCTTCGACGTGGCGGGCAAAGCCGCCGGCGTGCCCGTCTATCGCCTGTTAGGAAAGAAGGTGCGCGATTGGTGTCCGATTTCGTGGTGGGCGATTGACATGTCGCCCGAAGATTTCGCCCGCGAAGCGCAAGACGCCGTCGCGCAGGGCTACACCTCTTTCAAACAGAAAGCGCGCCCGTGGTGGGACGTTTACGAGCAGGCGCGACAAACATGCGCTGTCATTCCGCAGAACTTCAAATTAGACTACGATTTCAACGGACAACTCGTCAACGCCGCGACGGCTGTTCCGATTCTCAAAGAACTAGACAAATTTCCCAACATGGCGATTTACGAATCGCCCATCCCGCAGGGCGATGTCGAAGGCAACCGCCGCATCCGTCAGCAGACGCGCTGCGCGATTGCGATGCACTACGGCAACCCGCCAATTATGACCACACTCCGCGAAGAAGTCTGCGACGGATTCGTCATCGGCGGCGGCGCGTCCAGCGTCATGCGACAGGCGCATCAGGCGCAGGAAGCCCACATGCCGTTTTGGTTGCAACTCGTCGGCACGGGCTGGACGACGACGTTCGCGCTGCATCTGGGCGCAGTCTGCCCGATGGCGCAGTGGCCCGCCGTGACCTGTCTTAACATGTACGCCGACCAACTCATCACCGACCCCATTCAAATCAAAGGCGGCTACGCGCGCGTGCCCGAATCGCCCGGCTTGGGCGTTGAATTCAGCGAGGCATCGCTGAAGTGGAAAGTCGAATCGTCCGCCAAAGCCGACATTGACGCACTTTACGCCGTTGTCCGCGACAGCGGGGACAAGACGTGGTATCGAAGCGAGTACGGCGAGCAGGGCTTCTGGAACGATTTTCTGCGCGGCAATCAACCTTCATTTGAGCACGGCGTCCGCTTGGAAACATGGCAGAACGATGGCTCCCAAGAATGGCAGGAACTTGCCGAGCGAGCAAAGCAAGCGCCGGTGCGGTGTCACGGCTGATGGCAAGGATGGGAGTATGAGAGTGTGAGAGTGTAGGAGTGTGGGAGAATTCCATACTCCCATACTCCCATACTCTTCCATGCTCTATGGTATAATGATGGGGCTGCGTTCCGATTCGATGTTCATCAGTTCAATTTCGAAGGTGAGCGTTTTTCCTGCAAGGGGGTGATTCATGTCTAAGGTGGCGAACTCTTCCGTCACGTCCGTCACCAAAGCCTGAAGAACCCGCCCATCGTGCGACTGTAAATGGATGATTTGCTCCACTTCGATTGGATGCCCCTCAAAAAAATCCATCGGGACGTCCTGAATGAGTTCATCCACGCGGTCACCATACGCCTGTTCGGGCGGAATTTGAAACGTCTTCTTCTCACCCACGACCATCCCCACGACGGCTTCCTCAAATCCGGGGATGACCTCCCCTGCCCCTACCCGGAATTCGATGGGTTCGCGTCCAACACTGCTATCGAAAACCGTGTCTTCCACTGACCCCGTGTAATGCACTTGCACTCTGTCTCCAACCTTGGCTGCCATTGTGGCACCGCCTTTCATGTTGATAAGTTCATCCTACCACCGCACCGCCCATCTGTCAACGCAATCTTTGTCTGACCGTTTATTACTCTTGCCCCGTGCGATTAAAATCACGGCAACAACAACCCGAGGTCCGCCTACGCGGACTGGACTCTACTCAAATCCAGTCTGCGCAGGCGGACTTTGCGCCGTTGTTGGTGTGGTTTCAACCGCCCTCAACAAAAATCCATTTTCTCACGACGGCGGCTTGCCGTTGTGGCGCGGCTGCTCAAAGGAGGACTTCACGCGCCGCAGTCGTCGGACGAAAACAACGGCGAGCAATCCCAACATGACGTACGCGAACGCTTTCCAGTGCCATCCCGACAGGCGCAAAATGTAAGCGGGCCACAAGGCGACGATACCGAGAAGAATGACGATAGTTTCCCAGAAGGGTGTTTTGGACATGGTTGCTACTCCTCATACAACTCCACGACTCGCGACAACCGCACGTTGCTGCGTTCGGCGTAATAGGATACGGTAACGCGCGCGATTATCGGCGCAGCAGATGGCGCACCTGATTCAGACAATTTGCGCAGGCGAAAGCGGCAGCCGCTTTCGCCCTTCGGCGGCAGGCGCGTCCACGATCGGCGTGTGAGCGGTTCGACGGTCAGCGTCTCATCGGCTTGCAACGCAATCTCGACATGCGCCAGTGACAAAGAGCGATTGCCGTGGTGAGCCAACCACACGGCAAGTTCCACTGAGGGGGCGCGGTCTCGAGACCCTGCCCCCTCGCGTAAGTTGACGGAGAGCCGCACGCCCAGCCCTGCCGCGCTCGCGGCGGAAAGCAGGTGCGTCACTTCTTCAAACTGTCCGCTCAACGCGCTGGCGACTTCATCGCTGACCCGCCCCTTTTCGACCTCATTGCGGAATATCGCTTCCGCCTGCCCGATTTGCAACAGGACGCGATGCGCGGCTTTGCTGACGGTTTCGGGCGTGAACTTGCGGGCATCCAGAACTTCCGCCAACGGCTTCCGCGCGCTGCGCAAAGCAAACAACGCCCGCGTTTTTTCGCGCGCCGTCAGCGTCGGCGTCGCCGCGATTTGCCGCGAGAGTTCTCCGATGTCATTGTACGCCTTCCACACCAAACTTGTCAACCGCACGATGGTCAATCCTTGCGGCGGAACTTCTACCACCAGTGACGAGGTCCTCTTCGGCGCAGCGACCCACAGCGGCGGTTTTTCCACGACCAGACCGGGGGGATTGTTGCCTACCACTTGACGGACTTCCACGCGATACGCGCCGGGCGGCAGGGGCAGCCGCAGTTGCGCGGGGACGGAGTGCGGTGAGTCGTTAGCAAGGCAGAGACTCATGCCGTCTTGCCATTGTGCTCCCAACGCCACCAGCGGGGGGGGACAGAAGACGTTCACCCTGGCGCGGTCAAGTCCCGCCCAATCACTCAACAGACGGAAAGCGCGCAGCAGCAGCGCCGTCGACGTCGCTGATTCTTGCAGGTCAAAACAACTGAGAGACACACCCGCATCCGCTAACTGCTTGAGCGCGGAAGCCAAACCGACGGGCAAGCACGTTGCCGCCCCCCGCAGGTCGCAACGAACAAGCAGCGGCAGCGCGCCGTCGCCGTACGCCTGTTGAACGGCAGTCGTCACTCGCGACAGCCGCTCATCGTCTGCTGCGACAGCGAACGAAAATCCATAACGCGATGTCTCCGCAGGCGAGAACGATTTTTGTGCGAGAAATTCCATCGGCGGCTCGCGCAGCAGCACGCGGACGCCGGGCAGAGAGGGCGGCAATGTGCTGGGAGGACGCTCTTTCAACACGCGCACGGCGAGGCTCGCATCTATCTCAAGGTGAAGCAGCGCAGGCGAAAATATACCTTGTCCTACGGACTCCTCCGCCGCTTCCTTCTCCAAGAGTTTCCGCACAAACGCTTCATCGTCGGGCAGACGCCAGACGACGAACGTACCCCACTCCTTGGCGGATTTCATCAGAGAGGCTAACCTCTGCCACTCCGCCGACCATGCTGACTCGTTCTCCGTCGCAACAACCGGCACAGCAATGAGCCTCACCCCTTGCACGCTGAGGCGCTGCATTTCCGCAACGTCGGGAACGTGCGAGAGCGAGAGACCAAAGTTCGTGAGGCTGACGGAACGAGGAACAGCCGTCGCGTCTACCGTGACGACGACCGGCGCGTTCGGCGCGGGCGACGCAGAAGACAGCACCAGCCCCACTGCCACACACGCCCACGCCCCCACCCGCCCATACGCCCATACGCTCATGCTATTCACTTCCCTGCTGTGGAATCAACTGCTTCACCAGTCGCTCGAAACGCACCCGCTCGATGCGCACCTCGTGCTGGCACTTGAGACACCGCGCCCGAACGTCTATTCCCGCACGCAGAATCTCCCACTCATCCCCCCCGCACGGATGCGCCTTGCGCAGTCGCACGCGGTCCCCGCTGTTGAGTTTGAGAACCGAGGTCGGCATACGCGAGTCATTTTAAGCGGTTGGAGGGAGAGTGTCAAGGCTGCGGCTGTTGCTGCGTGACGCAGTGAATCGCGCCATAGCCATAAACCAGCGCAGCACCGGGGATGCCGATAACTTTTCGCGTCGGAAACATCTGAGCCAGAATCGCCATCGCCTTCGCGTCGTTGGGATGATGGAAAATTGGAACGAGCACGACTTCATTGCCGACGTAGAAGTTGGCGTAACTCGCGGGCAACCGCCGTTCGCCGTCGCTTACAACGCCGGGCATGGGAAGCGGAACAACGTTGAATCCCGCCCTTTGCAGTAGACGATAGTTCTCCCGTAACGCGGCATGATTTTCATCCATTGGGTCTTCTTCCAGCGCGCACACAATCGTCGTCGGATTGACGAAGCGGGCGATGTCGTCCACGTGCCCGTCCGTGTCGTCGCCGACGATGCCCCCGCCCAGCCAGATAATTTGCGTGACGCCCAAGTAGTCTTTGAGATATTGCTCAATCTCCGTTTTGCTCAGGTGCGGATTGCGGTTGGGGTTGAGCAGACATTGCTCCGTCGTCAGCCCCCCCCCCACGCCGTTCACATCAATCGAGCCGCCCTCCAACACGATGCCCGGCTCAAAGCGCGGAATGTGGAGTTGCTCGTTAATAGTGCGCGGGATTACCGTATCGCGTGAGTAGTCGGGATATTTGTTACCCCACCCGTTGAACGTCCAGTCCACCATGGCAATTTCGGATTTCGGATTTCGGATTTCGGATTTTTGAAGGAGGAAGGTCGGTCCGTAGTCACGAATCCAAGCGTCAACGGTGGGGATGCGGTGCATGATGACGCGAGAAAGGTCAACCCTTGCTGCGAGGAGCTTCTGCTTGACGTGCTGTTCCATCGCTTCATCGTTGACCAACAAGTTGACGATTTCGCCGCGATGCAGGGAATAAATCATCTGCACGTAGGCGTCTTCAACTTCAGGCAGCCGACTGCCCCACGTCTCCTCATTGTGTGGGAAAGAAAGCCAGGTGGCAGTATGAGGATGCCACTCAGCGGGCATGAAGTAACCCAGCGAAGCAGGAGTTTCACGCATGACGCCCCACGTTTCCGTCAAGGTATCGTTCAGTCAAGCCCTCATACGCATCAATCCGCCGGTCGCGCAGAAAGGGCCACCCGTGCCGTTGTTCTTCAATGCGATGCAGGTTGCAGGGAACGACCAGCACTTCCTCTTGGTCGCGGCGGGCTTGCGCGAGGATGCGACCAGCGGGGTCGGCGACGAACGACGCGCCCCAGAAAGTGAGTTCTTCTTCAACGCCGGTGCGGTTGACAGCCACGACGAAAACGCCGTTGGCAATTGCGTGCGATTGCTGAATGATTTGCCACGAGGCGAGTTGCTCCTCGCGCACCTCTGGCGACTCGCTGTGATGCCAGCCGATAGCGGTCGGGTAGAAAAGAATCTGCGCGCCGCGCAGCGTAGTCAACCGCGCCGCTTCGGGATACCACTGGTCCCAGCAAATCAACACGCCCAATTTGCCGTGTTCCGTGTCCACCGCTTGAAATCCCAAATCGCCGGGCGTGAAGTAATACTTCTCGTAAAAGCACGGGTCGTCAGGAACGTGCATCTTGCGATAGACGCCGACGATTTCGCCGCGTGGGTCAATGAGGACAGCCGAGTTGTGATAAATTCCGGGCGCGCGTTTTTCAAACACAGGCGCAATGACGGTCACCCTCAGTTTCTTCGCCGCTTCGCTGACCGCCTGCGTCGTCGGACCGGGGATGGATTCGGCAAGCGCGAAGTGCGTGGCGTCCTCGCGCTGCGGAAAGTAACGAGAGAGGAAGAGTTCCGGCAGGCAGACGACCTGCGCGCCGCGCTGCGCGGCTTCTTCAACTTTGCTGAGAGCGCGGCGGAGGTTGTCATCCGTGTCTGCGCTCATCTGCATCTGAACAAGCCCAATGTTGATGACTCTGTCCATCCTGTTAATCCTGTCTGCAAAGACGTTCCTGAACGGCTTTGACAATAAGCGGCCACGCAATCGTCGCATCGCACAGCACTTCCGCAAACCTGCCGCCCTCGCTGGGGGGAACAAATTTGCCCCATGAAATACCTTCGGTATAGGTGCAGCCCGACAGCCCGCCCCAGTACGCCGGTTCAGGGCAGATGCGCACACCATATTTGAACCGCTTGAACGCGCCGCCTTCGCCGAGGCGTTTGGTGATAATTTCCAGATACGGTCCGACCTGCTGCCCCCAGTTGCGCGGCACGCCGCCGCCGATGGTGAAGATGCCGATTTCGTCCTGCGAGCGAATCAGTTCGGTGTAATGCTCAAGGTCGAGGAACGGATTGAACGCAAGCCCCTCCTTGCCCGCCAACTTGCGCTTGCGGTTGAACAGCGCGAAGTCCAGCCCAATTTCGGAGTCGGTGAACGCGGGCACGAAAACGGGGACGTTCTTTTCGTACGCGCTCTTGAGAATGCCGCGCCCGTTGGAGTTCTTCACCAAGTATTCGCCCAGCAGACGGTTGATTTTATGGCTGCACAGCACCTCATCATCGGGAACGTCCGCGAGAACTTCGTGAAAAATCTCCTCCACGTCGTCAAGGTTCTTCTCCAACTCCAGCGTGTCGTAAACGCGATTATAGCCCTTGTAGTATAACTCGCGGTCATCGGTGTTGGGGTCGTATTTGAAATGCGCTCTGCCCGACGCTTCCACGAACCCATGCGCCATGAGCGCGCCGGTGCTGATGACGGCTTGAATCATCCCCTGCTCAATCATGTCGCATAACACCAAGCCCATCTTGGCCACCGTCATCGCGCCCGCGAACGTGCCGACGACCAAGCAGTGCGGGTTTGTGACCATTTCGCACAGCACGTCTGCCGCCTCGCCCAACTGCCGTCCCCCGAAGGCGGTCTGGCTCATGGCTCGCAGCATGTCGTCGAAGTTGCGAATCTGCGAGAGGTCGAGCGGGACGGTGGGGTTCAGGTTATCGGAGAAACCGTCGTGTAAATCGGTTCGTGCGCCGGAGGAGTGAGGGGGGTGCTTCATATTCTTACTCTTACTCTTACTCTTACTGGCTTTGGTGCATAAATCGAGAAATAGGCGCAATCTGCCTATCTGGAAGCAAGGATTACGCCACCAGATAACTTTCAGGC
>FWPU01008250.1_pt1 | contig 17968 bp, 14 predicted proteins | sample 2228361 | NCBI WGS metagenome assembly FWPU01 (sample SAMEA103939777, study PRJEB20133) | metagenome
CCGGTGCAGCATTTTCAGCGCATCGAGGAAGGGCGGTAGCCTTGCCCGCTGACGAAAGGCCTCGTCCTGCCACTCCGGCAACGGGGGCACGTTCTTGAGCGCCGCATCCACGGCCTTGCGCACCTGGTTGAGCGTCAGACCCTCGGTGAGCGGATACACCGGCTCGACCAACGGCAGCTGGGCGAGGTCCTCTTCGGCGACCACCCGGTCCGGATGCACCATTTGGCGCATGCCGTCATAGAACGCGGTCGTGCCCGAGACGTAACGCACCGCGCCCACCGGAAACAGCTTTTGCAGATAGTCCCTCCGCGCGTTGAAGTAGGTGAGCACGAGGTCGCCGGTCTCGTCGCTGGCGTAGATTTGGTACGGCGCCCGCGGCCGGTTGGGTGGAGCAGGGCGGTGTCGATCGATCCGCACCGCCACCGTGACCACGGTGCCCGGCGTCACGTCGCGCAATTTCGGCCGCGCCCGTCGGTCGATGGTGCTTGTCGGCAAGTGGAATAGGAGGTCGAGAACGCGCGGCGGCGCCTCCTCGCGGCCCAGCAGCCGGGCGTAGAGTTTCTCCACCTTCGGCCCGACGCCGGGAAGACTCCGGACCGCGGCAAAATAGGGGGCGAGGATGTCGGGCCGCATCGACTATCCGATCTCTCCGTGGCGGGAGACGGCCGCCGAACGCCGGCGGCGCGCCTTCAAGCCTTGGTCGCAACCGCGCACCAATAGGGCACGCGATCGGAAAACCGGATGTTGCGAAAGCCCGCCTGCGTCAACATGGTTTCGATCTCGTCGCGCGTGAAACGCTTCTCCAGCGGAGTGCAGAACCGATCGTGCGCATCCGTTCGCATCACGTAGAACGAACGCTCGCGATAGGCCGAAAGCGGCCAAGAGGCGGTCGGCAACCCCAGATGCGCGAGCAGCGCGGCGCTCCGCGCAAGCGGCCAATAGATCGCTGCCGCAAGGCAGGCCGTGAGCGCGCGCTGCATTACGGGCGGGCTACGCGCGATGCCCCGCCGCAACAGATCGCTGAAGCGCCAGAGCCCGCGATACCAGAAAGGCCGATTGTCGAACGCGTAATAGAGGTAAACCAGAAAAGGCGCGCCCGCCTTGAGCTTGCGCGCCACGCTCTGGATCGCTGCCGCCGTATCCGGGACGTGATGCAGTACGCCGAGCGCATAGGCAAAGTCCAGCGACCGGTCGTTCAGCGGCAGATCGGCGACCGACGCCAAGTGAAACGTCACGTTCTTGTGCCCAGCCAAATTCTTTTGCGCAACATTGAGTGCCTCGGGGCTTGGGTCCACCAGGTGCAGGTGGCCGACGCGCGGCGCAACGAGCACCGCCCACCGTCCGCTTCCGCATCCGATGTCGATCCCAACGCTATCCGGGGGCAATGTGTGCCACGGAAAGAGCGCGAAGTAGGCCTCGAACATCTTCAGATGATCGGAGGCCGGCAATTCCACCCCTTGCGGGAATCGCGACCACTCCCGGCCAAAGCCTGCGACCGTTTGCAGATCGACATTCCTCATGTCGCCGGCTGCCATGCACGGTCTCGTGGGTCAAGGTTCGCTTACGTTCTAGCCCAGGGTCTTGCCGAAATAAATCGCAACCGCCGCCGCCGCGCCTGCTGACTCTGGACGCCGCCGCCCTTATATATCGCGCGCCCGGCCCGTCCGGGCTTTTGGCGTTGAGAACCATGACCGGGAGCACACGATCAACCGACGGTCTGGACGTCCGCCGCCGCCGGCTGTTGTACCGTTCCTGGCACCGGGGGACGCGCGAGATGGACCTGATCCTCGGCCGCTTCGCCGACGCGCATATTGCCGACCTCGCCGAGCCGGAGTTGGACGACTACGAGCGGCTTTTGGAAGTCCCCGACGCTGAACTGTTCGACTGGCTCACCGGCGCAAGCCCCGTGACGCGGCAATGCGACACTGCGTTGTTCCGCCGCTTGCGCGAATTCTCCCTGCGGACCAGGTAATGCCGACTTCCCCCGCCGATATGCTCGTTGCCGGCCGACCGCTGACGCTGGCGAGCGTTGCCGATGGCGCCGAGGGCCTGGTGGTGGCGGACCTCGCCCGCGCTATTGCCGCGCGCGCCGCCGCGCCGGCCACGAGCCTCGTGGTGATTTGCCGGGAAGGTCCGCGCATGGCGGCCCTTGCACGCGCTCTCGCGTTCTTTGCGCCCGACGTCGATGTGCTGGAATTTCCCGCCTGGGACTGCCTGCCCTACGACCGGGTGTCGCCGCATGCGGGCATCGTGGCCCAGCGCATGGCGACGCTCTCGCGACTTGCGCGCGTGAAGGGTCGCACACGGCCGGCGGTGGTTCTCACCACCATCAACGCCGCACTCCAGCGCGTGCCGGCCAAGGAGCTTGTCGCGACGCAAGCGCTGTCCGCTGCTCCCGGCCAGTTGCTCGGCATGGATGGCATCATCCGCTGGCTCGAGCTCAACGGGTTTTCCCGCACGCCCACCGTACGCGAGCCGGGAGACTACGCAGTACGCGGTGGCATCATCGACTTGTACGCACCAGGCATGGACATGCCCGTCCGACTCGACTTTTTCGGCGATATGCTCGAGACCATCCGCACCTTCGATGCGGAGACCCAACGTTCGGTGTCTGATCTCCGCAGCCTTGACCTCGTTCCCGTTGCAGAGTTTCAGCTGACCGCGGAAACCATCCGGAAATTCCGCACTGGCTACGTGGCGGCCTTTGGCGCGCCGTTGCCCGAAGATGCTCTGTATCAAGCCGTGAGCGAGGGGCGCCGGCATCCCGGTATGGAGCATTGGCTGCCGCTGTTCCATGACAGGCTTGACACGCTGTTCGACTATCTAGCCGGCACGCCGATCGTTCTCGAGCCGCTCGACGACGAGGCCGCGAGCGAGCGACTCGCGCAAATCGCCGACTATCACGAGGCACGTCGCCAAGCCCGCGGCCAGGACGGCGGGCCGTTGTACCTGCCGCTACCGCCCGACCGGCTTTACCTCAGCAAACCTGAATGGGAATCGCGCCTTGCGGACGCTGCGCTCGCCCGTCTGACGCCGTTTGCCACACCGGCCGAGGGCGCGATCGACATTGGCGCCCGCCAGGGCCGCAACTTCGCCGCCGAGCGCGCTGATGCCAACATCAACGTCTTCGAGGCTGTGGTAAAGCATGTGCTGGCGCTGCAAGGCGTCGGCAAGCGCGTTCTGATCGCTCTCTGGAGCGAGGGCTCGCGCGAGCGCATGAGCCATGTGCTTGCCGATCACGGTCTAGCCAATCTGTCCATGGTTGCTTCGTGGACCGAAGCCTTGGCGCTGCCGAAGCCGCAGGTTGCACTCGGCGTGCTCGGCCTCGAATCCGGGTTCGAGACTGCGGACGTTGCTGTCATCAGCGAGCAGGACATTTTGGGCGACCGCCTGGTGCGGCCGCGCCGCGCCGCTAAGCGCGCGGAGAACTTCATCGCCGAGGCCACGAGCTTGTCTGCGGGCGATCTCGTCGTCCACGTGGATCACGGTATCGGGCGCTTTGTCGGGCTGAAGACCATCGAGGCCGCAGGCGCGCCGCATGACTGCCTGGAGATTCACTATGCTGGCGGCGACAAGCTGTTCTTGCCGGTGGAGAACGTTGATTTGTTGTCGCGCTACGGTTCCGAAGACACCGGGGTGGAGCTCGATCGGCTCGGCGGAGTTGCCTGGCAGACGCGCAAGGCCCGCCTGAAAAGCCGCGTCCGGGAAATGGCCCACGAGCTGATCAAGATCGCGGCCGAGCGCAAACTGCGGCCGGCGCCGCGGCTTGCGGTCGGCGCCGGCCTGTACGACGAATTCTGTGCCGGCTTTCCTTACGAGGAGACCGAGGATCAAGAGGCGGCCATCGCGGCGACCATGGACGACCTTGCCGCCGGCAGGCCCATGGATCGCCTGATCTGCGGCGACGTTGGCTTTGGTAAGACGGAAGTCGCACTGCGTGCGGCTTTCACGGCCGTCATGAACGGCAAACAGGTGGCGGTGGTGGTGCCGACCACGCTGCTTGCGCGGCAGCATTTCAAGACTTTTACCGACCGCTTCCGCGGCCTGCCCGTCCATATTGCCCAGGCGTCGCGGCTGGTCTCCGCCGCCGAGTTGCGGCGCGTGAAAGCTGGCATCGCCGACGGCCAGATCGACATCGTTATCGGCACCCACGCGCTGCTGGGCAAGACCATCAAGTTCAAGGACCTCGGTCTGCTGGTGGTGGACGAGGAGCAGCATTTTGGTGTGGCGCACAAGGAGCGCCTGAAACAGTTGCGCGCCGAGGTGCACGTGCTGACGCTGACCGCAACCCCAATCCCGCGCACGCTGCAACTGGCGCTCACTGGGGTGCGCGACCTTTCCATCATCGCCTCGCCGCCGGTCGATCGGCTGGCGGTGCGCACCTTTGTGTCGCCGTTCGATCCGGTGGTGGTGCGGGAGGCGCTGTTGCGCGAGCGCTATCGGGGTGGCCAGTCGTTCTATGTTTGCCCGCGCATCGAGGACATCCCGGCCGCCAAGGATTTTTTGGACAAGCAGGTGCCCGAGGTGCGCGTGGCCGTGGCGCACGGCCAGATGCCGGCAGGCACGCTCGAGGACATCATGGCGGCGTTCTACGACGGCAAGTACGACGTGCTCTTGTCGACCTCGATCATCGAGTCCGGCCTTGATATTCCCACCGCCAATACGCTTATCGTGTACCGCGCCGACATGTTCGGCTTGGCGCAGCTCTATCAGCTCCGCGGTCGCGTCGGCCGTTCCAAACTTCGCGCCTATGCGCTGTTCACCCTGCCGGAGGGACGCCCGATCACGCCGCAGGCCGAACGCCGGCTGAAGGTGCTGCAATCGCTCGACACGCTCGGCGCTGGCTTCCAGCTTGCCTCGCACGACCTCGACATCCGCGGTGCGGGCAATTTGCTTGGCGAAGAGCAGTCCGGGCACATTAGGGAAGTGGGCTTTGAGTTGTATCAGCAGATGCTCGAGGAGGCGGTGGCAAGTCTGCGCGCCGGCATCGCCGAGCCGTCGCCCGACCGCTGGTCGCCGCAGATTTCCATCGGCACGCCGGTAATGATCCCGGAGAGCTACGTCGCCGATTTGGCAGTGCGGCTGGCGCTCTATCGTCGCCTTGCGGAGATCGAGGACGAGCAGGAGATCGAAGCCTTCGGCGCCGAGCTCGTCGATCGATTTGGCCCCTTGCCGGAGGAGGTCGAACATCTGTTGAAAATTGTTGCCATCAAGTCGCTGTGCCGCCGCGCCAATGTGGAGCGGGTGGAGTCCGGGCCGAAAGGCGCGCTGCTCTTGTTTCGCGACAATGTGTTCGCAAATCCTGAAGGCCTCATTGCGTTCATCCGGGAGCACGGAAGGGCGGCGCGCGTGCGTCCGGATCAGAAGCTGGTGCTGTTCGAGGACTGGGAGCGGCCCGAGGATCGCCTCAAGGGCACTGCGGCAGTGCTACGTCAGCTCGTGCGCATCGCCGAGCAGGCCAAGGCGGCGTGAAAGCCGCTTGGGCGGCAAGCCTTCCGAGGCAGCACCGTGATTTTCTTCGCTCTTATCGCCGTAATCACGCTGCTTGCGGCGCTGCTGGGCCGGCTGGGCCTGCCACCGCTCCGGGATTGGCGCCAATGCATGCGGCTTGGTCTTGCCCTTGCGCTCGTGTTCACTGGCCTTGATCACCTGGCGACACCGCAGCGCTATTTGGCGATGATGCCGCGTTTCGTGCCGTTTCACGAAGCCGTGGTTTTCTTCACCGGGTTGTGCGAGCTCGCCGGCGCCGCGGGCCTGATGATCCCCCGCCTGCGCTGGCTCGCCGGGGCGATGCTTGCGGTTTACTTCGTGGCCGTCTTCCCAGCCAACATCAAAAACGCGGTCGAAGGTCTTGCGGTGGAAGGCCTTCCGACCGCGCAATGGTACTACTGGGTCCGCCTCCTGTTTCAGCCGCTCGTGATCTGGTGGGCACTCTACGCGGCGCATGTCATTGACTGGCCCTGCGTACGCCCGCAGCGCCGGTCCGTTGAGATCAAGTGAATGAGACTACTTGCCGGCTGCCGCCTTTAGGATCGGCGTGAGCCGAGCGATTTCGCTCGAGACGAGTGCGGCAAGCGGCTTCGGCCCGCGCCGATTCTTGTCCGCGACCGTGGCGCCAAGGTCGGTCAGGCGCTTGCGCACCGCCTCATCGTCGAGGCCCTTGTCGAGCGCGGCCGCCAATTTTTCGACGATCGGCTGCGGCGTGCCCTTGGGCGCGAACACGCCGAAGAACACGGTTATGTTGAATTGTGGCAACCCTCCCTCCGCCGAGGTCGGCAGGTCGGGCAGGGCGGGATGCCGCTTGTCGCTCGTGATCGCGAGCGCCTTCAGCGTTCCTGCGCGCACGTGCGGCAGCGGCCCCAGGATCGGGTCGCAGACGTAGTCCACCTGGCCAGCGAGCAGCGCGTTCATTACCGGTGCGGTGCCGGTGAACGGCACCAGTGTGGGCTTGATCCCGATGGCGTGATTCAAGAGCAGACATCCAGTGTAGGACACCGATCCCACGCCCGCATGCGCCATATTGAGCTTGCTCTCGTTGGCCTTTGCATAGGCGACGAATTCCTTGAGCGTATTGGGCGGAAGGGTTTTGCGGACCACCAGCACTTCCGGTTGTTCGGCGACCATCCCGATCGGCTCAAAATCGGTCTGCGGGTTGTACGGCAGGTTCGGGTTGAGCGCGACCGAGGCCGCGTGCGTGCCGAGATGTCCGAGCAGAAGGGTGTAGCCGTCCGGCGCCGCCTTGGCCGCGCGGTTTGCGCCCGTAGCCCCGCCGGCGCCGCCCACGTTCTCGACCACGAACTGCTGTCCGAGTTGACGCGACAGCAGGTCGGCTGCGATCCGGCCCGTGATGTCCGCCGGTCCACCTGCAGCGAACGGCACAATGATGGTCACCGTGCGCGTGGGATAGGTCTGCGCCTGCGCGTGCATTGCAACCGCTACGAACATCGCCGCCGCAAGCCAAGAAAGCCTCATACCGTCCTCCCGTCTTTGTGAAATGCTCCTGCGGGAAGCGTAGCCGCAGGAGCCGGATTGTGGATATAAAATAATGCCGAGCATGACGTACCGAGTCATCCCAATTGTGGCGCTGCTTGCGCTCATGCCTGCTATGCCGGTGGGCGCACACAGCGGCAGCGTCACGGGCGGCTTGTTCGGGGGTCTCGCCCACCCGATGTTTGGTGCGGACCACGTGCTTGCCATGGTGGCGGTGGGATTATGGGGGGCATTGCTTGGCGCTCCCGCGATCTATCTGTTGCCCGTTGCCTTTCCTTTGGTGATGGCGGGCGGAGGTGTGTTGGGCATTGTCGGCGTGCGGTTGCTCGGCACCGAGGTAGGCATCGCACTGTCCGCCATCGTGCTCGGGCTGATGGTGATGCTTGCCGCGCGCCCGCCGCTGTGGGTCGCGATCATCGCCGTCGGCGCATTCGCGATCTTTCACGGCCATGCACATGGCGCTGAACTTCCTCCCGGCGCTGATGCAGTCGCCTATTCGGCCGGATTCGTGATTGCAACGGGCCTGTTGCACCTTGCCGGAATTGGCTTGGGTCTGATGTCGCGCTGGCCGGTTGGAGCAACCGCTGTGCGCACTGTCGGCGCACTGATCACCGCCGCGGGCGCCTTCTTTTTGCTCAGGCTCGCATGAGCGCCGCTGTGCGCTCGCTGCCTGCGCTTGCGCTGCTGGTTGTTCCTGACGCGGCACTCGCCCATCCGGCACTGCCCGGCGTCGGGGGTTTTTGGGGCGGGCTGTTGCATCCGTTCATTGTGCCGGCGCACGTGCTCGCGATTGCTGCCGCCGGCCTGCTCGTCGCGCAGATGCTCAAAAGCGCGCCCGCTGCCGCGCGCTGGAGCGGCCCGGCCGCCTTCACAGCCGGATTGATCGCCGGCTCGATCGCCATCGCCGGCGCCTTCGTCCCGACCCATGCTAACGAATTGCTGCTCGGGCTCGCGGCGCTCTGCGGAGTGTGGATCGCCGTCGGGCGCACGCCGCTGCGCTTTACACCCCTTATGATCGCGGGCCTGACCGGTCTCGTGGTGGCCCTGGATTCTCCGCCCCATGCCATACTGCTGCGCCAGGCAATCCTTATGCAGATCGGAACCGTTAGCGGCGCGCTCGCGCTCTTCACCGTGCTGCAGGAGATCGCCTGCCGCCTTAGGCGCGACTGGCAACACATCGGCCTGCGGATCCTCGGTTCGTGGGCCGCTGCGAGCGCCATTCTGGTGCTCGCGCTTAGGTTCGCCAAATGAATCGAATCGCTACTGAGCCCCCGAGTCTATGCCGTTGGCGATCTGTTCGATCGCGCTTGCCAACACCTCTGGCGAGTGGGCCCCGCTGATGGCGGCAACGCCGCCAAAGATGAAGGTCGGCACGCCGTCGATGCCCGCGTCTTTGGCTGCATTGGCTTCGCGCGTGATCTGCTCGACATCCTGATCGCTCGCAAGCTGCGCGCGCACCTCTTCCGGATCGAGGCCGCAGTCGGCGGCCGCCTGCACCAAGACCTCGCGGTCGGACAAGTCACCACCCTCGGAGAAATAAAGATCCATCAGCCGCTGTTTCATGCGCGCGGCCGCCGCATTGCCGCCGCTTCGCCGCGCCCAAAGAATGAGCCGGTGGGCATCGGTCGTATTGGGTTGCCGCTTCATTTTGTCGACCGCATAAGTGAGCCCTTCCGACGCCGCGGCCGCCGCAACGCGCGCGGCAATGCCCTGATAGCGTGCGACCGACCCAAACTTCGTGGTCAGGTATTCCTCCCGGCTCATGCCCTCGCGGGGGACCCACGGATTGAGAAAATAGGGGCGGTAGCGCACCTCCACCGGAATCTCGGGCTTGAGCGCCAACGCCTTCTCCAGGCGGCGTTTTCCGATGAAGCACCAGGGGCAGACCACGTCCGACACGACGTCGATCTGCAGCGGCTTTCTGGTCGGCGTTTCGGACGACATCCGGGTCTCCTCTGGTTGGATTGGGCCCAGATGTACGCCTTCGCTCACTCCGCGGCAACCGTGCGCGGGTTCACGCGCGCCAACAGCGTCAGCGCCGTATCGTTCGGCTTGAGCGTGGCCAGAGTTATGTTCGGCCCTGTCAGCCGGTCGCGGTCGCCGCGCAGCATGGCCTGTCTGAGCAGGCTGGCGAGGCGCCGCGCCACCACATGCGCCGCACGCAGATCGGTTCCTGTGAACACCGCCAGAATCGAGCCGTCGTCCATCCGGCAGGCGAAATCCACCTTGCGCATGAGCCGCGCCACCACGCGCGCGGCGTCAAAGCTGGTGCGCCGGTCGAGCGCATCGTCGAACGAAAAGCGGGCGATGGAAAGACCGTGCCCCTGCTCGCACGCCTGATTGATCGCCCGCGCGAGATCTTGGGCGAACGCGTCCTCGCACAGCAGCCCTGTCTCCGGATCAAGCATCCCGCTTGCGTCCAGCGACTTGAGCATTCGCTCAAGACGCGCATTGAACGCGTGCAACCGGACCAGCGGCAACACGCGTTCCACAAGCTGCACCGGGTCGCGTTCGCGCAGCATGTTCGGCATCTGCTCGGGGCAGTAGCCGTCGCCGAGCGCCGCGATCGGGAGATCGCGGAAGCGCCCGTCCTCCGAGAGCACAACTAGGAATGCATCGATAATCTTTGAACTGAAGCCGTCGCCGATCACGATGCCGTTGATCTCCCGCGTCGCAAGACAGCGACCGGCAGCTTCAATGCTGAGCGTCCCAAAGACGCCGACGCGCTGGCCCACCGCAACGCTCAGCGTCGGGTAGCTGCGGCCACGGCCGAGCACGAGCACCGTGGCATCGTCCAGCGGGTCGCTCTGGGCTAGTGCCGGCACAGCCTCGCGCGACTGCGCAAGCAGTTTGACCCGTCGCAAAACCGTTGCGTGCAGTTCCCGCACCCGCATGGCCGCAACGAGCCGTGCGACCAGGCGCTCGCCGGCCGGTTCCGCAGCGACCGGCAAAGCGACCGCGCAGGGCAAGGGCGCATCGCGGCGCACCAGCGCGACCACCGGCACAAACGGCTCCGCACTCGAAATCCGCCGCTCGAAATCCTCGGCAATCTTGCGGTCAACATGGTCCGCACCGCCGGCGATCACAACCGCCGACGGTTGCACCGACGTCACAGCAGTCGCGGCGTCGACCCAGCGCGCCTCGACGATTGGAAACGCCCCTGCATCGCCAAGCTGCGCCGCCAGCTTTTCGGCTGGAGTCTCGGATACGACTACAAGCGGGCCTTGCAACGCCATCGGAACGCGCAACTCTAGAGAAGCGGACCCGACCCTAAGCAAACGCTGTTAATGGCGCGTCAACGGACGATTACGTGACGATTTTCGTGCCAACGGGCCCCGGCTGCTCCTGCGGAGCGGCCACGCCGGCATCGGTTACACACTGGACAATGGTCCTGCTAAACTGTCACATGCGGAGGGGGCGCATTTATCCAGCCGGGGGATCCTATGGCCTGCCGAAGGTTTGCCCAAGTCGCCTGTCGCGTGCGGAACAGGCGGCTGCAAGGGGTGACTCTGCTTCCTGTCTCGCTCTTTGTCGCCATAGCGACCATCGCGATGCCGGCGCATGCGCAACTGGCCCCGCAGTGGAGCTATTGCACGGGCGGCTCCGACATTGACTGGAACACCCAGATCAGGAACTGCACGATTCTCATTCAGTCGGCCCGCGAGTCGCGCAAGAACCGTTCCATCGCCTACATCAACCGTGGCCTTGCCTATTACAGCCTGCGCAACTTCGACCAGGCGATCAGCGACTACACCGAGGCAATCAGCCTCGACCCGAATAGCGCGATTGCCTATCACAACCGCGGCCTCGCCTACAAGAACTCCGGCGCACTTGACCCTGCCCTGAGCGACTATACCGAAGCGATCCGGCTTGACCCGCGCTACGCCAGTGCGTTTGTCGCCCGCGGCAACGTGTTCGTCATCAGGGGCGACAACGACCGCGCCATTGCTGATTACAACGAAGCGATCAGATTAAGCCCGGACGTGCTCGCGTACTACAACCGCGGCCTGGCCTACTACAACAAAAAGCATCTCGATCAGGCGATCTCTGATTACAGTTCCGCGCTCCGTTTCAATCCGCGTTATGCCTTGGCCTACGCCAACCGCGGCCTTGCATACTACGACAAGACGGAATACGACCGCGCGCTCGCCGATTACAACGAGGCGCTGCGGCTCGACCCAAATCAGGCCATCACCTACAGCAACCGCGGCCTCATCTTCGCGGTGCGGAAGGAATACGACCGCGCCATCGCCGATTACAACCAAGCGATCCGGCTCGACCCGCGCTACGCCATCGCCTTCTACAACCGCGGTCTCGCCTACGCCAACAAGGACGATCTCGACCGCGCCATCGCCGATTACAGCCAGGCGGTCGCTTTTGATCCCCAGTTGCATGAGGCGTACTTCAATCGCGGCAACGCCTACTACAACAAGGATGACTACGACCGCGCCATCGCCGACTACACGCGGACGCTCGATCTCAATCCGGATTACGCGCTGGCCTACAACAACCGCGCTCTGTGCCATTTTCAGAAGAAAAACTATGACGCTGCGCTCAACGACTACGCGGCCGCCCTGCGCATCAATCCGCAATACGCCGCAGCCTATGAAAATCGCGGCGACGTGTACTTTGCCAAGGGCGACTACGACCGGGCCATTACCGAATATGGCGAAGCGGTCCGCATCAGTCCGCAGACCGCGCAATATTATTTCAGTCGCGCGCGCGCATATTACGCCAAGCGCGACTACGACCGCGCCATTGCCGACTACAGTGAATTAATCAAGATCAATCCGCAGGACGCCGCCGCTTTGAACAATCGCGGCGACGCCTACGCCGCCAAGCGCGACTACGACCGTGCACTTGCCGACTTTTCCGAGGCCATTCGCATTAACCCGAACGTCGCGCTCTACCATGCCGATCGTGGGCTCGCCTATTACAACAAGGGAGAATACGACCGCGCGATTGCTGATTACACCGAGGCGATCCGGATCAACCCCCGCTACGCCGCCGCCTATGACAACCGCGGGAACGCCTATCTGCAAAAACGCGAGTATGATCGGGCCATTGCGGACTACGAGGAAGCGCTCAAGATCAACCCGAAAAGCGCCATCGCCAACAACAACCGCGGGGTGGCCTTTTTCAACAAAGAGGAACTTGAGAAGGCGATCGAGTCCTTCGCTGCCGCGATTAAGCTTAATCCCGACTACGCGACCGCGTATGATAATCGCGCGGACGTCTATGCGACGCGCGGCGAGTTCGACCGCGCGATTGCCGACTACAGCGAGGCAATTCGCATCAACAAGCGTGCCGGCTATTATGTGCGCCGCGGCAGCGCCTATCTTGCCAAGCAGGACGTCGAGCGCGCGCTTGCCGATTACAACGAGGCGATCAAGCTCGATCCCAAGTCCGACTGGGCTTATCTGCATCGCGGCCTGCTGAATCTCTACAACGGCCAGGCGCCGAAGGCGCTGGTCGACATCACGCACGCCGCCGAGTTCGACAAGAAGGACGCCTTCAACGCGCTGTGGCTTGACATCGTCGGCCAACGCAATGGTCTGCCGAGCCGCTTGGCGGACGCCGCGAAGGAAATCAACATGACCGCGTGGCCGGCACCGGTCGTGCGCCTTTATCTCGGTCAGTTCACACCCGCGGCGGTGCTTGCCGCAGCCGAGGAAGGCTCTGGCCGAATGAAGAAGCGCCAAATTTGCCAGACCAATTTCTACGGCGGCCTTTGGGCGTTGCGACAGAACGCGAAAGACGATGCCAAGCGCTTGCTCAAGCTTGCGGCCGAGGAGTGCTACAAGACCCAGCTTGAATGGCGCGCCGCCGTCGCCGAACTGAAGATGCTCGAAGCGGCCGCGTCCGACGCCCCGGCGCAAGCTGCGCCGCCAAACACGCCGGCCCGGGAAGGTGCATCAACGGAAAAAGAGCCGGAAAAAGCGCCGCCGGCGCAAGAACCGGACAAGGACAAGTAGGCGGGCCGGTCGTTTACGCCGCGCGCGGTCTGCGCCGCTCCCGGAATGCCGACACCAAGAGGGCATTGGCCCCGAGCCGGGCCAATGCCGCCTGCGTCGCAAGCCTGTCGTCCGCGTTGCCAACGATCCGATGGCTCAACAGCGCGTCCGGCAGCGCCGCGATGGACGCGCCCGGGCCGACCGAGTCGAGGAATGTCTGCAGATCGCGCTCCAGGAAGCGATAGCCGCCCACATTGACGATACCTGCTGGTGGCCCGCTGATCGTGACCACTCCCGTCCGCCCGTCGACGCTGCACGGATAGCCGGTATCCACGAAGCCCGCAGCGTCCACCGGGAGCATCGCGCTGCCGGACCCGCGCTCTGCGAAGGGTCGAATCGGAACCATCGGCCCACGCACCGCCATGGTGCCGCCGCGCGTGCGCATGATGTCGGTCACAGCAACGGCGCGCGCTCCCGCCGCCGGGCCAATCGTGAACGCAACCGGCGCCCCATGCTTCCGCTGCCGCGGCAACAGTCCGATCTCGCCGAACGTGTGCACGTCGACGAACCGGGCGTGGGCGTCACGCCAACGCGGGGATGCCGCCGCGCGCTCCGGCGCCTGCCAGACACCTAGGACGCAGCACGCGCCTGCAGGAAGCAAGCCCTCCGCCGCGATCTGAGGCGCCATGGGTGCCGGAATCGCGAGCGCGTCGCAGCCATACGCGCCGCATTGCTCAGTCAACGCCTGGGCGTTAAGGCCGTGATGTAGCAGCAACGTGCCCCCGGATAGCAGCCACGGGATCACACCGGTCGCAATCCCGGCGCATGACGCCAGGCCGAGCGACGCAAGGATTCTTGCGTCTGCAGGCAGTTCCGCTTCCAGTGCCACGGCGCTGCCGGCGGCCAACAGTTGTTCGTGGCTGCGCGCAATGGCGATCCTGCCGTGCGCCGTGGTTTCCCAAGTCACCACCGCAACCTCGGCTGCCGGATTTTCCCGTGCGGGCAGCAACGGTGCTGGATCGAGTCGGTCCGTGGTGAACAATTCGTCGAGGGAAATCACCCCATCCGGAAGCTTCTCGCCAAAACCGCAAACATAACGAATTGAGAACACCTCCACCGCCGTTGCGAGCGCCACGTCGCAGAGGGTATCGTCGCCGACGCGCCCGGCCGCAATGATCGCCTTCGCGCCGAGCCGGCCCAAAGCCTCCGCGACCTCAGACCGCCGCCAAAGCATCGGGAGCGGCGCGGCAATGAGGCCCGCACGCAGCACGCCGAGCAGGGCCAGCACCCCCTCAGCAAGGTTAAGGCACTGCAGGCCAACCACTGACCGTCGCGGCAAGCCGAAGCGATGCAGCCGCCGGGCGATCGCATCGATCATTCGGTCCGCGGAGGCATAGGTGATGTGGCGCGGCGGGCCGTCGGCGAAGGTGCGGCGATGCGGTGGATCCACCAGCGCGACCTTTGCCGGGCTGCGCAGCGCCGCGCGCCTGAACAACGTATCGAGCGTCATGCCCTGTGCCGCCTCGACCAACATCGCGGTGTTGCTTGTGGGATTCACGTAGACCTCACCGTATTGCCGGCTGCCGCCACCATGTTTCCGGCAGAAAGCCGTACAGTGACGTCTTCCCCGGATGCTGTACGCCGTTCCAACGCGCCACCCACTGCTCGGGTGAATGGAACAGCGGCACGATGTAGAAACCGGACATCAGCACGCGATCGAGCGCCCGCACCGCCGAGACAAAATCCTCACGCTCCCGCGCCTCGAGCAGGGCCGCGATCATGGCGTCGATCGCCGGGCTCTTGACGCCCATGTAGTTCCGGCTGCCGTCCTGGTCTGCCGCCGCTGAACCCCAGTAGAAGGCCTGTTCGTTGCCGGGAGAAAGCGACTGCTCCCAGCGGTATTCGATCATGTCGAAGTCGAAGTTGATCTTGCGATGTTCGAACTGCACGGCGTCTACCATGCGCGTGAACGCGCTGATCCCCGCTCGCTTGAGCTGGTTCGCATAGGCGAGCGCAAGCCGTTCCTGGTCGCGGTTGGTGACCAGGATCTCGAACTGGAACGGCCTGCCGTCCTTGCGCGAGCGCAGCTCGGCCCCGCGCAGCGTGTATCCCGCAGCGTTCAGCAGCGCGAGCGCCCGCCGGAGCGTCGTGCGATCCCGGCCGGTGCCGTCGGTCACGGGGGGTGACCATGTGCCTTCCAGGACATCGGGCCGCACCGCGCCCGGAAATCGCGCGAGCAGGGCGCGTTCCCGCGCATCGGCCGGTCGGCCTCGCGCCGACAGCTCCGAGCCTTCGAAATAGCTCGCCGTCCGCTGGTAGCGGCCGAAATAGAGGTTCTGATTGACCCACTCGAAATCGAACAGCAGCAGCAACGCCTCGCGCACGCGAACATCCGCGAAGATCGGCCTCCGGGTGTTGAACACAAGTCCCATCGGTCCCTTGGGCAGGCCGTTTGCGAATGTCTCTTTGATGATGCGGCCGTCGCGCACCGCCGGCACGTCGTACTGGGTCACCCAGCGGCCGGGATCGAACTCAACCCGCACGTCGTAGAGACCCTTCTTGAACGCCTCGAAGTGCACGTTGGCATCGCGGAAGAAGTCGTAGCGAACCTCATCGAAGTTCCACAGCCCGCGGTTGATCGGCAAATCGCGGCCCCAATAGTTCGGATTGCGCCTGAGCGTGATGCTGCGGCCCGGATCCACGGCGGCTATCACGTAGGGGCCGGTGCCGATCAGCGGCTCGAGGGTGGTGTCTTCGAACGTTGCCGGATTGATGGCATGCTTGGGGATGACCGGCATCAGGCCGAGGATCAGCGGCAGCTCCCGATCGTTCGCGCCGGAAAGATCAAACCGGACGCTGCGCGGCCCCACGGGTTCGACCTTGCTGACCTTGGAGTAATAAGTGCGGTAATTTGGCCGGCCCTTGTCGCGCAACAGCTCCCACGAAAAGATCACGTCCTCCACTTTCACCGGCGTCCCGTCGGAAAATCGCGCGCGTGGGTCGAGCGTGAAGGTGACGTAGGTCCGATCCGCATCCGTCTCGACCGTCTGCGCCAGGAGGCCGTAGAGCGTGAACGGCTCGTCGTAGTTTCGCGCCAGCAGGCTTTCAATGACATAGCCGCGGATCGATCCGAGCGTCAGTCCCTTGACAATCATCGGATTGAGGCTGTCGAAAGTGCCGATCACGCCCTGCACCAGGCGCCCGCCTTGGGGCGCATCCGGATTGACATACGGCAAGGCGGCGAAGTCCGGCGGCAATGCCGGCTCCCCGTGCATTGCAATCCCATGCCGCGGCTGCGCGGTTGCCGGCTTGTCCGGCGCGATCGCGGCCATGACTGCCAAGGCGGCAGCCGACAGGCACGCGGCCGTGGTGCCCCGGCACGGTGCCGATCTTATGTTCCCGTCACGATAGGCTGCGAATCTACCCATTTTTGATCATTTATAGACGTTCGCTGTGCCCCAGTATGGTCATGGTGTAACGGCTGAGCGAATTTCGCCAGAGAGTTCGGCAAGGCTTTGATCGGGATTCAGAATTCGGCTATTCAGTGCTCGGTTGCGCGTCATGCTGTTGCCTTGATTGGTGTCGAGACAGGCGGCGGATGCCCAAGGCGCGCCAGATGCGGTGCTAACTGGGAAAGAGGGAACATAATGCATCAGCTTGACAAAACAGCACGAGCGCGGATTTGGCGTTGGGGTTGCACCTGCGTCCTGGCGGCCGCGATGATCACCGCCGGTGCGTTGCCAGGCGCGATGGCGCAGACGCCCCCCGGCAAGCAGCCGGCCACGCAGCAGAAGAAGCCGCCACCCAAGCCGGCGCAGCAAACGCAGCAACCGACCGCTCCGAAGCAGCAAGCAGCGCAACAGCAGCAACTTCCGCTGTTCGTGCCGCCACTGGTGTACCGGCGTTGGACCAAGGTCTGCCCGCCCAAGGAGGTCGCTGCCGCCGCTCCCCCCGGCGCCAAGCAGCCCTGCTTTATCTTCATGGAAGGCCGCGAGGACGGCGGAATGCTCGTAGTGCGCGGCACCATAATGGAAGTCGAAGGCGAACCCAAGAAGACGCTGATCGTCTCGTTCCTTTACGGTGTCGATCTCCTGCGCGGCACCCGAATCGTCGTCGACCAGGGACCGCTCGACGCCACGGCCCCCTACATTGTCTGCGTGCCGCCGAACGCGCCTCCGCCGTTTTTTGGTTGCGTTTCGCAGTACGAAATCACCAACGAAATGATCAACGGTATGAAGAAGGGCAAGTTCCTCACGCTGCAAACCGTGTTCAACGGCCAGACCCTGAGCCCGCAACTGCCGCTCGCGGATTTTGGCAAGGCCTATGACGGTCCGCCCACTGACCTGAAGGCGGAGGCCGAAGCCGAATTGAAGCTGCAGGAAGAACTGCGCAAGCGCGCCAAGCAAAAGGAAGACGAACTCGCCAAGAAAAGCGGGGCAGCGCCGCGGTAGCGCTCAACGCCCGCGCTTGCGAAGACAGACGTCGGTCAGAGGCGACGACTTCGATTTTGTGGTTGGGGCATCGGCTGCAAACGCGGCCCTACCGACATCAGCGGTCAATTCAGGATGGTTCCGCGCCGCCGATAGTGTCCATCCGCGTCCAGCTCGAACATCGCCGCCACTTGCGGATGTCGCACCGGCTCGCCGGACGTATCCGGCAGCAGATTTTGCTCGGAGACATAGGCGATGTATTCGGTCTCCGCGTTCTCGGCAAACAGATGATAGAAAGGCTGATCCTTGTGCGGTCGGATTTCCGCGGGAATCGAGAGCCACCAATCCTCGGTGTTGTTGAATACCGGATCGATATCGAAGATCACACCGCGGAACGGAAACAGGCGGTGACGCACCACCTCGCCGATCTTGAACTTGGCAGTTCGCATCTTGCCCATAGATCAAGTTTAACCGCGGACGATTTCAAATCGCAAGCAAGTATCCGCTGTTAATCGACGCTGCACCGGATGCCAGCGGCTTGCAGCGGCAATAAATTATTGGCCGTACGCCAAGCGAACTGCTTAAGGCGAAGCT
>FWPU01008251.1_pt1 | contig 17968 bp, 16 predicted proteins | sample 2228361 | NCBI WGS metagenome assembly FWPU01 (sample SAMEA103939777, study PRJEB20133) | metagenome
CCTCGACTCGCGCATCCAGCGCCGCTCGTCGCCGAAGTGGCGCAGCAGATGCGCACGCAATGCGCTCAGCGCGGCCGGCGGCCGCTCGACGCGCGCGGCGCCGTCGGCCTCGCGCAGCGGCAACGCGTACGCGACTTCCAACGTGTCGTCGTTCGGGTCCGGGTCCCAGCTCCATTCGAGATAGCGCTGGCCGCGGCCGTCGGGGCCGTCCTCGCCGCCGGTCGAGGTGCCGGGCGCGAACGTCTCGCACACGCAGTCGGGCAGAGCGAACACCGCACCGCCGGGGCGGCAGTGGCGGTACGCGGTCGCCAGCGTTGCCCGCAGCGCATGCTCGTCGGTCGCGTACATGATCGCGTCGTGGATCAGCACGAGATCGAACCGGCGTCCCAACGCCAGCTTGCGCATGTCGCCGCACACGCGCTCGCATTCCGATTTGACGGCGCGGCTCACGGAGAGCATCGGCTCCGCGATATCGGTCAGCGTCAGCGCGAAGTGCCGTTTAAGGTTAAAGGCGAGGCTGCCGCCGCCGCAGCCGAGTTCGAGCGGCGTGCGCGGCGCGTCGGTTGCCGCGCACAGGTCGGCCATCAGATCGGCCGCTTCCCCGACGTAACGCGGTGGCGGAGACAGCAGCGGCCACCAGTCGGCCAGGGCCGAGTACAGCTTCATCGGCGCGCGCCGATGCGGCGCGCCGGTGCCGCGCCCGCGTCGCGCAGTGCCGCGTCGATCAGCGCGTCGAGCATCCAGCGCGCCACGGCGGCGATCTCGCGGTCACTCGCGCCCCAGATGTCCTTCAGCACCACGTACGGCTCGATGCCATAGACGACCGACAGCGCGCGCAGCAGCCGCCGGTAGTTCGCATCGCCCAAGCGCTCGCGCAGCGGGCTGGCGGCGCTGTCGAGGATCTTGCGCCGGCGACCCCGGCGATACGGCTCTTCCTTCAGCATTGCGCCGCGCTCGAGTGCCCAGTGCTCGAGCGCCAGTTGCAGCGCCGCACGCAATTGCGCTTCGAACTCCCTGAAGCGCGGGAACGTCTGGTCGAACAGATCGCGCAGCCGCTCGCGGCCGTCCGTTTCGCGCGATTCGAAGCGGCGCACCGGCCCCAGGCTCTCCTCGACGACGGCCGTCACCAGCCGACTGCGGCTGGGAAAGTACCGATACGCCGTGGCGCGCGATACACCCGCGGTGGCCGCCACGTCGGCCACCGTCACTAGCCCGCTTTTCTGCATCAGACGCATGGCGCTGTTGATCAGACGCCGGTACGTGCGCGCGCGCGCGCCACTCTCCGGCGGCGCCGGCGCCGACGTGATTGCGGGTGGACGTTTCTGCGGCACGTGATTGACAATCGCGAAAACGTGTTGCTATGGTAGCGGCGCGCGGTGAGACATGTGTCTCATTTTGAGCGCGACACAAGAACACGGCACACCGGAAGGCCGGTCAGACAAGGAGACAGAATGAAAGTCGCCACCTTCCGTTGGGGAGGTCGGCGCTGCGTCGGCGCATTGTCCGCCGACGCGAGCGAGATCACCCCGCTCGCGTTGCCCGGCGAACGGGCCGCCGCAGTGGGCGCACTGGCGCTGATCGAGTGGATGAGCTCGGGTAAACCCGTGCCGCCCGCGTCCGGCCCGCGCCTGCCGCTGGCGGCCGTGCAATTGGAGGCGCCGCTGCCGCAACCGCGCCGCAACCTGTTCTGCGTCGGCCGCAATTACCGCGCGCACGCGCGCGAGCTGGCGGGAACCGTCTTCGCCGACATCGCGGAGAAGGAAGACGGCTGGCCGATCGTCTTCACCAAGGTGCCGGAGTGCGTGATCGGCCCGGGCGCCCCGATCCGTGTACCGGTCGGAATCACCGATCAGGTGGATTACGAAGCGGAGCTGGCGGTCGTGATCGGCCGCGGCGGTGCGAACATCCGCGCGGCGCGCGCGCTGGAACACGTGTGGGGTTACACGATCGTCAACGACGTGAGCGCGCGCGACGTGCAGCAGCGCCACGTGCAATGGGATCTGGGCAAGAGCTTCGATACGTTCTGCCCGATGGGGCCGTGGCTGGTCGACGCGAACGAGTTGGACGGCCGCGACCTGCGGCTGCGCTGCTGGATCAACGGCGAGCTGCGGCAAGAGGCGCGCACATCGGAGATGATCTTCGACATCCCGACGTTGATCGAAACGATCTCGCGCGGGATCACGCTGTATCCGGGCGACGTGATCGCCACCGGTACGCCTGCCGGCGTCGGCATGGGCTTTGCGCCGCCGAAGTGGCTGCGCAGCGGCGACCGCGTGCGCATCGAGATCGACGGCATCGGCGTGTTGGAAAACCCGGTGCAGTAGGAGCAAGCGCCATGGCAGATGTGCTGTTCACCAATGTCCGCATCCTCGACGGCTCGGGCAGCCAGCCGTATCCGGGCGAAGTGCTGGTGCAGGGCAACCGCATTCGCCGCGTGACGCGCGGCGCGCACGCGCTGCCGGTGGCGGGCGTCTCGGTGGTCGACGGCGGCGGTGCGACGCTGATGCCGGGTCTGGTCGAAGCGCACACGCATTTTTCCTGGAACGATCAGCCGAGCCTCAATGCCATTCAGCGTATGCCGACCGAAGAGCACATCCTGTGGTGTGCGCACATCGCCAAGCGCTACCTCGACATGGGCTGGACGTCGTGCGTCGGCGCCGCAACCGCCAAGCCGCGGCTCGACGTCGTCATCCGCAACGCGATCGAAGCCGGCCAGATTCCCGGGCCGCGTTATCTCGCCGCCAGTCAGGAGATCACGGTGCCCGGGGGACTCGGTGACGAGACGCTGCCGCACCTGCCGTATCCGGAGTTCAGCTTCGGCGCCGTGGTCAACGGGCCGGAGGAGATGCGCAAGACGGTGCGGATGTTCCTGAAGTATGGCGTCGACACGATCAAGCTGAACCTGTCCGGCGAGTACATTGCCGGACTGCCGGCCGAGTTCACGCCAATGACGGACGAGGAGATCGCGGTGGCCGCTGCCGAGGTCCACATGCGCGGCAAACGTCTCGCCGCGCACGCGCGCTCGGCCGAGTCCGTCAAGCAGTGCGTGCGGCACGGCATCGAGCTCGTCTACCACGCCAGCTTCGCCGACGAAGAGGCGCTCGACATGCTGGAGGCAAACAAGCACAAGCACTTCGTCGCTCCGGGCATCGCTTGGCTGATCAATACCTCCTTCCACGCGGCCGAGTGGGGCATCACTCCGGAGATCGCCAAGAACATGGGCTATCACCGCGAGCTGGAGATCGCCTGCGAATCGCTGCGCAAGATGCACAAGCGCGGCATCCGCATCTTGCCCGGCGGCGATTACGGCTTCGCGTGGATCAAGCACGGCACCAACGCCAAGGACTTGGAGTACTTCGTCAAGTACCTCGGCTTCACGCCGATGGAGGCGCTGGTGGCAGCAACCAAGCACGGGGGCGAGATCATGATGCGCGGGCACGAACTCGGCCAGGTGCGCGAAGGGTTTCTGGCCGACCTGCTGCTGGTGGACGGCGATCCGGTCGCCGACATCACCTGCCTGCAAGAGCAAAGCCGGCTGCTGGCGATCATGAAAGACGGCCGGTTCCACAAGGCGCCGGTCGCACGCGGGCGCGAGCGGTTGGCGGTCGCATGAGTACCCGCATCGTCGAACGCATCGCCGTCGAGATCGACGGCGAAGGCGATGCGGTGCTGATGATCCACGGGCTGGGCGGTTCGTCCAACGTGTGGACGCCGCTGCTGCCGGAGTTCGCGCGCATGCGCGTGATCCGCTTCGATCTGCCGGGCTCGGCGCGCTCGGCGCGCGTCGAAGGCGCCTTGTCGATCGAGCGCTTTGTCCAAGCGGCGCTGCGCGTGGTAGCGGCCGCCGGCGTCGAACGCGCGCACGTGGTCGCCCATTCGCTCGGCACCATCGTCGCCTTCCATCTAGCGGTCACGGAGCCTAAATTGGTGCGCAGCTTGGCGCTGTTCGGCCCGCTGCTGGCGCCGGCTGATCCGGCTCGCACGGCCATTCGTGCCCGCGCCGCCAAGGCCCGCAGCGAAGGCGAGGCCGGCATGCAGGAGATCGCAGACAGCCTGGTGCAGGCCGCCACCTCCAGCGAATCGAAAGCGAAGCGTCCGGTCGCGATTGCACTCGTGCGCGAGTTGCTGATGCGGCAGAACCCGGACGGCTATGCGCGCACCTGTGAGGCGCTCGCCGAGGCGCAGGCGGTGGACGTCACGCGAATCGCCTGCCCGACGCTGCTCATCACCGGCGACGAAGACGCGGTCGCGCCGGCGCAAGAGGTCAAGCGCATCGGCGGCCAAATCGCCGGTTCGCGGGTGGAGGTGCTGCGCGGCTGCGGCCACTGGACCACGGTCGAGCAACCGGAAGCGTGTTGCGCGCTGCTGCGACAGTTCTACGCGCGGCGAATGACGTGAAGGAGCGAGTCATGGCCAACGTGCTGTTCACCAACGTGCGCATCCTCGACGGCTCCGGCAGCCAGCCCTACGGCGGCGAGGTCCTGGTGCAAGGCAATCGCATCGCGCGTGTAGCACGCGGCTCGCGCGTGCTGCCCGTCGCCGGCGTCACCGTCATCGACGGCGCGGGCGCCACGCTGATGCCGGGCATGGTGGAGGCGCACACGCACTTCTCATGGAACGACGCGGCAACGCTGATGGACATCCAGCTGATGCCGCTGGAGGAGCACGTGTTGTGGGCGGCCAGTGTGGCCACGCGCTACCTGGAGGCGGGCTGGACTTCCTGCGTCGGCGCGGCCTGCGCCAAGCCGCGGCTGGACGTCGTGGTGCGCAACGCGATCAACGAAGGGCTGATCCCGGGACCGCGTTATCTAGCCGCCAGCCAGGAGATCACGGTGGCAGGCGGACTTGGCGACGAGACGCTGCCGCACATCCCATGGCCGGAGTTCAGCTTCGGCGTGGTGGTCAGCGGTCCCGACGAGATGCGGCGCGTCGTGCGCATGTTCCTGAAGTATGGGGTCGATTCGATCAAGCTCAATCTGTCGGGCGACAACTTCGTCGCCAACGCGCCGGCGGAAACGACCTGGATGACCGACGAGGAGGTCGCGGTCGCGGTGCGCGAGGCGAAGATGCGCGGCAAGCGCGTCTCGGCGCACGCGCGCTCGGCGGCGTCGGTCAAGCAGTGCGTGCGGCACGGCATCGAAGTGATCTACCACGCCAGCTTCACCGACGAAGAGACGCTCGACATGCTGGAGGCGAACAAGGACAAGCACTTTGTCGCACCAGGGATCGCGATCATCTACGCGATGCTCAACGAGGCCGAACCGTGGGGCATCACCAGGCAGAAGGCGATCGCGATGGGCTACCAGCGCGAATGGGACGCGGCGGTCGAATCGCTGCGCAAGATGCACAAGCGCGGTATCCGCGTGCTGCCGGGAGGAGACTACGGCTTCGCGTTCACGCCGCATTGCCAGAACGCCCGCGACCTGGAGTTCTTCGTCAAGTACCTCGGCTTCACGCCGATGGAGGCGATCGTCGCCGCCACCAAGTACGGCGCGCAGATCATGATGAAGGGAGATGAGTTGGGGCAGGTCAAAGAGGGGTATCTGGCCGACCTGCTGCTGGTCGACGGCGATCCGCTCGCCAACCTCGCGATCCTGCGCGAACCGAAGCGCCTGCTGGCGGTGATGAAGGACGGGCAGTTCTACAAAGAGCCCGAAATCAGGAGCGTGCGCACGCGCTGGAGTCAGACGGCGGCATGAAAAAGCCCTGGCGCTGGTTCTGGACCATCGCGATCGGTCTGCCGATCGTCGTCTTCGCGATCTGGGCGATCGCGGATAATGCTCGCCTGTTTTTTACGACGCTATTGAACGGCCTGACGCTCGGCGCGCTGTACTTCATCGTCGCCGCCGGCTTCACGCTCGTGTTCGGGTTGATGCGCAACGTCAACCTCGCGCACGGTTCGCTGTATCTGCTCGGCGGCTACGTCGGCTTCGTCGTTGCCGAACGCACCGGCTGGTGGCTGCTGGCGCTGGCCGCCGGCTTTGCCGCCGCTGCGCTGGTCGGGCTGTTGATCCAGGCGCTGATCCTGCGCCACATGCAGGGACAGGACCTGCGGCAGACGCTGGTGACGATCGGGCTGTCGATCGTGATCGCCGATGTCCTGCTGTGGATCTTCACCGCGCTCGCGCATCAGATGGAGGCACCCGAGTGGTTACAGGGGCCGCTGCGCGGCATTCCGCTGATCAACGCCTACTCGGCGTACCGGCTGAGCCTGCTCGCGTTCGGCGTTGCGATCGGCGTGGCGCTGTGGCTGTTCCTGAATCGCACGCGCATCGGAATGATGATCCGCGCCGGCGTGGACGACCGCGCGATGCTCGCCGCCGCCGGCGTCAACGTGAACCTTCTGTTCGCGTTGACGTTCGCGATCGGGGCCGGGCTCGCCGGCATCGGTGGCGTCATCGGCGCGGTCGAGCTCTCCATGGTGCCGGGCGAAGACACGCGGCTGCTGCTCGCCTCTCTCGTCGTGGTGATCGTCGGCGGCATGGGCAGCGTGGTCGGCGCGGCGCTGGGCGCCGCGATCCTCGGCCTGGCGGAGACCTACGGCCTCGCTTACGCGCCGACTTACAGCGTCGTGTTCACGTTCGTGATTCTCGTGCTCGTGCTGGCGTTTCGCCCGCGCGGCATCGTGGGTCGGCCCGCATGAGCGCCGCGCGCTGGCGCAAAGCGATGAGCGGCGGCGCGGTGGCGTTTGCGCCCGAGTCCGCCGCGCGCGCGTTGCCGGCGCTTGCCCCCGCCGCGCCGCGCGCCGAATTTGTTCGCGCGATCAAGCCGCGCCACGTGCTGGTGCTGGCGTTGCTGCTGATTTTCCCGTTCGTCGCCACGCCGTTCTTCACGTTCCAGATCGGCGCGCAGTCGCTCGCGCTCGGCTTGGTTGCGCTGTCGTTGACCTTCCTCGGCGGCTACGGCGGAATGATTTCGCTGGCGCAGATGACGGTCGCGGGCATCGCGGGCTACACGGTCGCGATTCTCGGCACCAGCGCGGCGACCGACATCAGCCTCGGTTGGCCGTGGTGGTTGGTGGTGCCGTTCGCGCTTGTCATCGCCACCGCCTGCGCGCTGGCGATCGGCTGGCTGTCGGTGCGCACCGAGGGGATCTACACGATCATGATCACGCTCGCCATTGGCGTGGCGTTTTACTACCTGGTGCTGCAGAACTACAGCGTGTTCAACGGCTTCCAGGGTTTCCAGAAGGTCTATCCGCCCGTGGTAGCCGGCATCGATTGGCGCGCGCCGGTGCCGTTCTATTTCTTGTCGCTTAGCAGCGCGCTGGCCGGCTACTTCTTCATCAAGTACCTCTTGCGCGCACCGTTCGGCATCGCGCTGCAGGGCATCCGCGACAACGCGCGGCGCATGAACTCGCTCGGGTTCAACGTCGTGGCGCACCGCGTGGCCGCCTACGGCGTGGCCGGCGTGCTGGCCGCCGTCGGCGGCGTGCTGCTGGTCTGGTACAACGGCTTGATCACGCCGGGGTCGGTCGGCACGTCGTGGCTGATCAACATCCTGGTGATCGCCGTGCTCGGCGGCATGAAGCATCCGATCGGCCCGTTCATCGGCGCCGTCGTGTTCGTGCTGCTGCAGAACTTCGCGATCGATCTGATCGATCGCGAGCGCTTCAACCTCGTGATCGGCGGCGTCTTTCTCGCCATCGTGCTGTTTTCACCCGACGGACTGCTCGGCCTCTGGGCGCGGCTGCGCGCGCGCCTGGCGGCCGCGCGCGCCGTCGCTACAACCGCGCGGCCGTCCAGCCGCACCTAGAGGGCGACAACCAGCCAAGGAGACTGTCATGAAGATGAGGAAACGGATGTTCATGCGCACGCTGGCGGGCGCGGCAGTCGCGGCCGCGTTCGCCGCGACGGCGTGGGCCCAGCAGCCGCCGGTGAAGATCGGCCTGCTCGCCACGCTCGAGGGGCCGTTCGCCGCCGGCGGCGCCGACGGCATGCGCGGCGCCGAGCTTGCCGTCAAGCAGCGCGGCGGCATGGTCGCCGGGCGCAAGATCGAGATCATCAAGGCCTCCTCGGACGCCAAGCCCGACGTGGCCGTGAACGCCGCGCGCAAGCTGGTCGAGCAGGACAAGGTCGACATCCTGGTCGGTCCGTTGTCGGGCTCCGAAGGCATCGCGGTGAAGGACTACAGCAAGACGCAGCCGCAAGTCACTTTCATCAACGGCTCCTCGGGCGCGCAGGCGACGACCTTGGTCAATCCGTCGCCGAACTTCTTCCGCTTCAACACCGACGGCGCGCAGTGGATGGTCGGGCTTGGCAAGGCGGCGCTCGACAAGGGCTACAAGCGCGTGATGGTGATCGCCGAGGACTACGCGTTCCCGTACTCGCAGGTGCAGGGCTTCATGTCCGAATTCTGCCGCCTCGGCGGCCGCGTTCCGGTCAAGGCGTGGGTGCCGCTGGGCGGCAAGGACTACTCGTCGGTGATCGCGCGCATCCCGAAGGACGTCGACGCGCTGCTGGTGGTACTGGGCGGCGCGGACGCGGTGAACTTCCTCAACCAGTACGAGGCCGCGGGCGGCGACAAGCCGATGCTCGGCGGCTCCATCACCGTCAGCCAGGACGTGCTGAACTACCGCGGCAAGAGGCGCGATTCGCTCGTCGGCACGCTGTCGGCGGGGCCGCTTGCCGACGCGTACGACGCGCCCGAGTGGAAGGCCTTCGTCGCCGACTACCAGAAGAACTACCCGGTATCGACCGGCGCCTATCCGAGCCCGTCGCTGTTCGCGCTCGTGTACTACATCAACATGAAGGCGGCGCTCGATGCGTTGGAGATAGTCAAGGGCGATCTGTCCGACGGCCACAAGAAGTACCGCGAGGCGCTCGCCAAGATGACGCTGAAGACTCCCGTGGGCGACGTGCGGCTTGACGAAAACAGGCAGGCGATCGGTACGACGTTCATCACCGAAGTGGTGAAGGACGCCAAGGGCAATCTGTACAACAAAGTGCTGCGCAAGATCGACGGCGTCAACCAGACGCTCGGCATGAAGAAGGAGGAGTTCAAGATCGGTTCGCGCGACGAGCCGAACTGCCCGTGATGGTGCACGCAAGGGCGGCGTCGCTCGGCGGCGCGTTCGAGCCGACCGATGGCGGCGGCTCGACGCGGCGCCGGGAGTGAAGCATGGCAGCGTTGCCGTCGAACGGCACCCGCCGCGCGCTGGCGACCGGCGACGCGCTCGTGCTCGAGCGCGTCACCCGGCGCTTCGGCGCGTTGGCGGCGATCGACGACGTATCGCTCGCGGTGCGCGCGGGTGAGCGGCGCGCCGTGATCGGCGCCAACGGCGCCGGCAAGACGACGCTGTTCAATTGCATCACGGGCGATTTCCCGCCGACCAGCGGGCGGGTGCTGTTTTTCGGCGACGACGTCACCGCGATGCCACCGTACGAGCGCATCCGCGCGGGCCTGCGGCGAACGTATCAGTCGTCGCTGCTGTTTCGCGAGCTGTCGGTGCGCGACAACCTGTTTCTCGCCGTGCGTGGCGTGTCGCGCGGGCGCTTCAGCTTCCGGCGGCCGGGGCGCGCCAGCACGACCCGTGCGGCGGCCGAGGACTTACTTGAACGCGTTCACCTGACGGCCGTAGCCGATCTGCCGGTCGCCGCACTCGCGCACGGCCAGCAGCGGCAACTGGAGATCGGCATGGCGCTCGCCGGCGCGCCGCGGCTGATCCTGTTCGACGAGCCGGCGGCCGGACTTTCGCCCGCCGAGCGGCGCGAGCTGGTGGAGCTGCTGCAAGCGCTGCCGGCGCACATCGGCTTCATCCTGATCGAGCACGATCTGGAGATCGCGCTGCGCGTGGTGGAGCGGGTGACCGTTTTGCACAACGGCCGCGTGCTAAAGGAGGGTACGCCGGAAGAGATCGAAAACGACGTCGAAGTGCAGGCGATCTACATGGGTGGAGGGCACTGAGGTGGCGCTGTTTTCGCGCCGACGCGACGGCCGCGGCTCCGGTCCAGTGCTGCGGGTGGAGAATCTCGACGTCTATTACGGCCGCGCGCACGCGCTGCAGGGCGTGTCGCTGCTGCTGGAGCGCGGCGTGCTCGGCGTGGTCGGCCGCAACGGCATGGGCAAGACCACGCTGTGCAATGCGATCACCGGACTGCTGCCGGCGGGCGCGACCGCCACCGGCAGCGTGCAGGTCGCGGGCGACGAGATCCTCGGCCTGCCGGCGAACACGATCACCGAACGCGGCGTCGGTTACGTGCCGCAGGGCCGGCGCGTCTGGCCATCGCTGTCGGTCGACGAACACCTGCGGCTTGCGGCATCGCACGGCGCACGCGGCGCCTGGACGATCGAGCGCGTCTACAAGAGCTTTCCGCGGCTGGCCGAGCGGCGCAGCCACGGTGGCGCCGAGCTTTCCGGCGGCGAGCAGCAGATGCTCGCGATCGCCCGCGCACTGCTGTTCAACCCGCGGCTGCTGGTGATGGACGAGCCCACCGAGGGGCTGGCGCCGGTCATCGTGCAGCAGGTCGCCGAGATGCTGAAGACGCTCGCGCGCGACGGCGAGATCGCCTTGCTGCTGATCGAGCAAAATCTCGGCGTGGCGATGGACGTCGCCGATACGGTCGTCGTAATGGTCAATGGCCGCATCGCGCGCTCGCTGACCGCCGCCGAGCTCGCCGCCGACCGCGAGCTGCAGCAGCGGCTGCTCGGCGTAAGAGCGGGCGGCGAAGAGGAGGAAACCGTCTCAGCAGCGGCAGTGCCGCCGCCGGCGACCGAGGAGATTCGCGTCCTTACCGTGCGCCGTGCCGGCGACGCCGATCTTCCCGGGGCCGAGGCCCGCGACGAACGCGCGACGCGCGGCCTCACCCGCTGGAACGCCGCCAGTCCGATTCTCCCGATTGCGCCGAGCGCGATCGGCTCGAACCTCCCCTCTCCTACGTCGGTCGGAGAGAGCCCGCCCCGTACCGAATCCGGGGGGCTGGAGGTGAGGGAGAGAGACGCCGTCATCCCGGTCTCCGCCACCGTCAACCGGGCCGCCTACGTCGCCGGAACGTTCGACACCAAGGGCCGCGAGCTCTTCTACATCAAGCAGTGCCTGGACAAGCTCGGCATCCGTACCGTGACGGTGGATCTTTCCACCTCGGGCGCAACGTCCACCGCAAATGTGCATCCGCGCGAGGTTGCGCGCCATCACCCGCAGGGCGAGCGCGCGGTGTTCACGGACGACCGCGGCTCGGCGGTCAGCGCCATGGCGGTCGCCTTCGAGCGCTACGTGCTCGCGCGGCGCGATCTTGGCGGACTGATCTCGGCCGGCGGTTCCGGCGGCACGGCGCTCGCCACGCGCGCGATGCGCGCGCTGCCGGTCGGCGTACCGAAGGTCATGGTGTCCTCGGTCGCTTCCGGCGACGTGCGGCCCTACGTCGGCCCGAGCGATATCTGCATGATGTATTCCGTCACCGACGTGTCGGGCATCAACCGCATCAGCGAAAGAGTGCTCGCCAATGCCGCCCACGCGCTGGCGGGCATGATCGCCCACGCGCGCCGCAGCGAATCGACATCCAAACCGGCGCTCGGGCTCACCATGTTCGGCGTCACGACGCCGTGCGTGCAGGCCGTCACCAAGCAGTTGCAGGGCGAATACGATTGCCTCGTCTTTCACGCCACCGGTACCGGCGGCCAGTCGATGGAAAAACTCGCCGACTCGGGACTGCTCACAGCGGTGCTCGACGTGACCACGACCGAGGTGTGCGACGAGATCGTCGGCGGCGTGCTGTCGGCCGGGCCCGAACGGCTGGACGCCATCATCCGCACGCGGCTGCCATACGTCGGCTCGTGCGGTGCGCTCGACATGGTGAATTTCTGGGCCATGGATACGGTGCCGGCGAAGTTTCGCGGCCGCAATCTGTACAAGCACAACGACAACGTGACGCTGATGCGCACCACGCCCGAGGAGTGCCGCGCGATCGGCGAATTCATCGTCGGCAAGCTGAACCGCATGGAAGGTCCGCTGCGCTTTGTGATTCCGGAGGGCGGCGTCTCCGCGCTTGATGCGCCCGGCAGGCCGTTCTGGGATCCGGCGGCCGATCGGGTGCTTTTCAGCACGATCGAAACGCGTTTCCGCGTCGGACCGAACCGCAAGCTCCTCAAATCGCCGCTGCACATCAACGATCCCGGCTTTGCCGATCTGCTGGTGCAGCAGTTGCGCGAAGTCACGTCGAACCTCGCCCCTCGAACCGCGTACCTCGCCTCGCGTTGACTATGCGCATCCCCCGCCAAACCATTCTTGATCGGCTGCGCGCCAAGATCGCGCGCGGCCAACCCATCGTCGGCGGCGGCGCCGGCACCGGACTGTCGGCAAAGTGCGAAGAGGCCGGCGGCATCGATCTGATCGTCATCTACAACTCGGGCCGCTACCGGATGGCCGGGCGCGGCTCGCTCGCTGGCCTGCTCGCCTACGGCAACGCCAACGAAATCGTGGTCGAGATGGCGCACGAAGTGCTGCCGGTCGTCAAGCGCACGCCGGTGTTGGCGGGCGTCAACGGCACCGACCCGTTCATGCTGCGCGAGCCGTTTCTGCGACACCTGGCCGATCTCGGTTTCTCGGGGGTGCAGAATTTCCCGACCGTCGGGCTGATCGACGGCACCTTCCGCGCCAATCTGGAGGAGACCGGCATGGGCTACGCGCTGGAGGTGGAGATGATCGCCGCCGCGCGCGCGCTCGACCTGCTGACCACACCTTACGTCTTCTCGGAAAGCGATGCCGACGCGATGGCGCGTGCCGGTGCGGACGTCATCGTCTGCCATCTGGGCTTGACCACCGGCGGCACCGTAGGTGCGCAAACCGCGCTAACGCTGGCCGATTGCGTGCCGCGCATCGAGGCGTGGGCGCAGGCGGCGCGGCGCATCAGCCCGGACGTGATCGTGCTGTGCCACGGTGGTCCGATCGCCACGCCGGCCGATGCCGAATACATCCTGCGCCGCTGCCCGGCGTGCCACGGCTTCTACGGCGCCTCCAGCATGGAGCGGCTGCCCACCGAAGAGGCGCTGATCGAACGCACCCGCCAGTTCGTTGCCATCGCGAGATAGGACATTTTGGAGCCCGCCATGACCGGAACCGAGTTCGGATTGTTCATCCTCGGCCTGATCGCCGTCGCGATCGTCGTCGCCATTTTCGTGTGGTTGCTGCACTGGTTGTATCTGCGCAGCTCCAAGGAGCGCAGTTTCGTGCGCACCGGCTTCGGCGGCACCAAGGTCGTGCTCGGCGGCGGCGCGTTCGTGCTGCCGATCGTGCACGAGGTGATCCCGGTCAACATGAACACGCTGCGGCTGGAAGTGGCGCGCGGGCGAGACAAGGCCCTGATCACCAAGGACCGCATGCGGGTGGACGTGACCGCCGAGTTCTACGTTCGCGTGAAAGCAGAGCCGCAGGCGGTCGCCGACGCAGCGCAGACGCTCGGCACGAGAACGCTCGAGCCGGACAAGCTGAAGGAGCTGATCGAAGGCAAGTTCGTCGACGCGCTGCGTACGGTGGCCGCCGAAATGACGATGGAGGAGATGCACGAGAAACGCGGCGAGTACGTCAAGCGCGTGCGCGCCGCGGTCGCAGGCGATCTGTTGAAGAACGGGCTCGAGCTCGAAGCGGCGTCGCTCACCCAACTCGATCAGACGGCGATGGAATTCTTCAACCCGAGCAACGCTTTCGACGCCGAGGGCCTGACCCGGCTGACCGAACAGATCGAGAAGCGCAAGAAGCAGCGCAACGACGTCGAGCAGGACACGATGATCGCGATCCGCAACAAGAACCTGGAGGCGGAGAAGCTGGCGTTGGAGATCGAACGTCAGGCCGAGTACGCGCGCCTGGCGCAGGAGCGGGAGGTGGAAACCGCCCGCGCAGAGCAGCGCGCCGAGGTCGCGCGCACGCGCGCCGAACGCGAACAGGAGGCCGAGCGCGCGCAGATCGCCGCGCGCGAGGCGATCGAGATGGCGCGCATCCTGAGCGAACGCGCGCTGGAGGAAGAGCGCATCGTCAAGCAGCGCGAGCTGCAGGCGGCTGAGATCGAGCGGCGCAAGGCGTTGGAGCTGGCGGAGCAGGCGCGCGCGATCGAGGTCGCGAAACACAGCCGCGCAGAATCGGAGGCGCGCGCGGCGGCCGAACAAGCGCGCGCCAAGGCGGTGGCCGAAGAAGAGCGCGTGTTCACCGTGCGCGAGACCGAGATGGCGGCGCGGCGCAAGGCGATCGAGCTGATCGAAGCGGCCAAGGAGGCGGAGCGCGAAGCGCTGCGGCTGAAGGTGGCGGCGGAAGCGGAGAAGGCGGCTGCGGCCGATCGCGGCGCGGCGATCCGCGCACAGGCCGAAGCGGACGCCGAAGCGGAGAAGATCCGCGCGCTGGCCGCCAAGATCCGCCACGAGATCGAGGCCGAGGGCACGCGCCTGATGAACGAAGCGCAGAACGTGCTCACGCCCGAAGCGCGCGCCTCCGCACTGCGGCTGCGGCTGGTCGAGCGGCTGGAAGGCATCATCCGCGAGTCGGTCAAGCCGATGGAGCGCATCGAGGGCATCAAGATCCTGCACGTCGAGGGGCTGGGCGGCGGTACGGCCGCGGGCGACGGCGGCGCGGGCTTTGCCGACAGCGTGGTCAACAGCGCGCTGCGTTTCCGCGCCCAGGCGCCGCTGGTCGATCAGCTGCTGCGCGAGATCGGCGTGGGCGGCGGCGAGCTCGGCCAGATCGCGCAGAGCCTGAGCGCGGCCGCACTGCCGTCGGCGAAGTCGGAGTAGTTGTCATCCCGAGCGCATGCGAGGGATCTCAAACGCTCCAACGGTTGAGATTCCTCGCCGTCGGCTCGGAATGACGATCACGAACTCAGGCCCTCCTCACCCATGATCAAGGTCTACACCTCCAGCGTCATCGACGCGCCGGCGGACGCCGTGTGGCGAGTCATCCGCGACTTCAACGGACTGCCGAACTGGCATCCGGCGATCGCCGATTCGCGCATCGAGCAGGGACTGCCGGCCGACAAAGTCGGCTGCGTGCGCAACTTCCGCACGCGCGACGGCGGCACGATCCGCGAGCGGCTGCTGGCACTGTCGGACTACGACTACCAGTGCACGTACGCGATCCTCGAGTCGCCGATGGGCGTGGACAACTACGTGGCGACGCTGAAGCTGACGCCGATCACGGACGGCAACCGAACGTTCGCCGAGTGGAGCGCCGAGTTCGACTGCGCCGAAGGCCGCGAGCGCGAGCTGACGCAGCTCATCGGCCAGGGCGTGTTTCAAGGTGGCTTCGACGCGCTGAAGCAGCGCTTCGCCGCAAGGCGGTAAGGACCGACTGTCGGCGGACATGGGTCTGCAACGCGTCACCCGCTCCACGATCATCGACGCGCCGATCGAGCGCGTGTGGGCGGTGTTGCGCAACTTCAACTCGCACCTCGCCTGGCATCCGATCATCGCCGCCAGCGAGATCGAAAACGGCGAGGCACCCGATCAGGTCGGCTGCGTGCGCAACTTCCGGCTGAAGGACGGCAACGCCCTGCGCGAGCAGCTGCTGGTGCTGGATGACCGCAACCACGTCTCGACTTATTGCATCCTCGACTCGACCATTCCGCTGCAGCGCTACGTCGCCACGGTGCGCCTGTCTCCCGTGACCGACGGCAACCGCACCTTCTGGCACTGGGAGGCGACCTTCGCCACGCCGCCGGGCCGCGAGCGCGAGCTCGCCGACGCGGTGGGTAACGGCGTTTACGAAGCGGGCTTCAAAGCGCTGGCCGAATACCTGCGCGCGGACGGCGGCGCCACGGAGCCCGTGGCACCGCTTGCGCGCGGCCAGCCGCTGCCGGGCGAAGCGATTGCGCTCGCCGGCCGCGGTGGCCCCGAGCAGTTGCAGCGTGTGTCGATCGCGGCGCCGCCGCCGGGTCCGGGCGAAGTGCGCATCCGCCAGCGCGCGATCGGCGTCAACTACATCGACGTGTACGTGCGCAGCGGCGCGTACGGCGATCTGGTTCCTGTCGGCGGTGTGCCCGGCTTCGAAGCCGCGGGCACCGTGATCGACGTGGGTCGCGACGTGACGCACGTACTGCCGGGCGACCGCGTCGCGTATGCCTGTCCGCCCGCCGGCGCGTACGCATCGGTGCGCACGCTGGCTGCCGCGCAGGTGCTGCGGCTGCCGGCGCACGTGTCCGAAGAAACCGCCGGCGCGGTGATGTTGAAGGGGCTGACCGCAGAGTACGTCCTGTTCCGGCTGCACCCGCTGCGCGCGGGCGAATCGTTGCTGGTGCACGCGGCCGCGGGGGGTCTCGGCACGCTGGTCGCGCAATGGGCGCGCTCGCTCGGCGCGGTGGTGATCGGCACCGTCGGCAGCGAAGACAAGGCGCGCATCGCGCGCGGCTGGTGCGATCACGTGGTGGTGGCGAGCGATGGCAGCTTCGCCGACGCGGTGCTGGCCGCCACCGCGGGGCACGGCGCGGACGTGATCGTCGACGGGCTGGGCGGTGCGGCGCGCGAGGAGAACATGCGCGCGATCGCCGCGACCGGCCACTGGATCAGCGTCGGTCAGGCGGCGGGCGCGTGGCCGCCGATCGATGCCGACTGGCTGATGGCGAAATCGGTCACGTTCTCGCGCCCCGTGATCTTTCACTTCACCGCCAATGCGCGCCGGCTGCGCGAAATGGCCGAGCGCGTGTTCGATGCGCTTCGTTCGGGTGCCATCGCGCCGCAGATCGCGCGCTACGCGCTGTCGGGCGCCGCCGACGCGCACCGCGATCTGGAGAGCCGTCGCACCGTCGGGCAAATTGTGCTGCTGGCTTGACGACCATCGACCGAAAAGCGGGCGCGCATCAAAGGACACTGCCGTACGAAGACCGCGTATGGGGCGTCCGTTCCCCCGCAGAGAGCGGGTCGACTCCGTTCACCGGCCGCTGTGAACTTCCGGCTTCGTCTGGTCTTTGAGTCGGACAGAGGCATCTCGTCTGTAGTTGGTGGAAAGAATCCCCGGCGTCCCGCCGCCTTTCGCGCGACATCGGGTGCACGGCAGGAGTAGCCCGGATATCTAACGAGGTCGCCCCGTATGGATGAGTTGCATCTCGGTGAGTCGGGACTCTCGCCGCGCGCGGCCGGTCCAATCTGCGCCGCCGGCGCTGAGCGGGTTTGCGCGGCGCCTGTGCGCGCAGGCCGGGTTTCGCGAAGCACCGCTTCGCGCCGCAGCAGCCGCGCGCCAGCGAGCGCGATCGTAGAACGCGGGCATGCGCTCAAATACTCGCCAACGCCTCTAAGCATTGGCCTGCGCCCCTCTGGCGCAATCCGCATCCCGCATGCATCCGCGCAATGCCCGCGTGCCCCGCGAAATATCCGGCGTAGCCGTCAACGCGTACCACGTGCACGGGTCGCCCTATGTCGCTCTTTGGAAGGTCCGCAGCGGCTCCCGGTCGGGACCGTTACTTTCCCGACCGCAGCAAAGGCCTGCAACCGCTCAATCAACCAACTTGCTCCGCGCCTACATGAATGCCAGCGGAGCTTTACGGGGGTCAAGGCCAGCGTCCCGGCGCAGCGCCAGCCGCGTTGGCGCCCAACTGTGCGACGAGCGTGGCGTCCATCGTGGTTGCGTGGATCGCGAGCCGCTTGGGCAGTTTGGCGGCCAGCCGGCGTACGCCCGTTTCGTCGCCTTTTGTGAAGCGCCGTTCGACTTCGGCCAAAACGTCGAGCAGCCTGTCGTGCTTGCGCTGATGGCAGTCGAACGCTGGAAGTTCCGACTCGCGCATCCAGCGCTGCTCGTCGCCGAAGTGGCGCAGCAGATGCGCGCGCAACGTGCTCGACGTGACCGAGGGCCGCTCGTGCGGCGCATCGGTGAGCATGACCACGCACGCATCGAACTCGGCGCGCAGCGCGTCGATCGGTGCAAAGCCGATCCGGATGGCGGACTTTCCGCTCGCGTCCGACTACGACTTCGGCGGCTACGTCTTCGACCGCATGCTCGTCGACGAGTGTCCGTTCAACTGGAAGGCCTTCCTGGAAATCTACCTCGAGCTGTACCACG
>FWPU01008252.1_pt1 | contig 17966 bp, 17 predicted proteins | sample 2228361 | NCBI WGS metagenome assembly FWPU01 (sample SAMEA103939777, study PRJEB20133) | metagenome
CCGGATGCTTTTCTGGTCTCTCTATGCGGTCTCAAGATGGGTCAGGGAGAAAACCGGCTTTCGGCTCGGAAGCATATTTTTTAGAAAGATCCATGAGCCTTTCGGAAGAAGGCTTCGTTTCTTCGCAAGCGGCGGGGCCAGGCTTGATGCCAGTATATCCAAGCGTTTCCTAAACCTCGGATTTGTCATTCTCGAGGGCTACGGACTCACCGAAACATCGCCGGTTATATCCATCACCCGTCCGCATAACCCAACGCCCGGCACCGCCGGGAGACCAGTGCCCGGGGTCGAAGTGCGAATAGATTCGCCAGGTCCTGACGGCATCGGGGAGATATGCGTCCGCGGCCCCAACGTTATGAGAGGGTACCATAAGAACGAAACCGCTACCGGTGAGGTGTTAAGGGACGGGTGGCTTCATACCGGCGACCTGGGGGTGGTCGACCCCCAAGGCAACCTAGTCATTACCGGAAGAGCTAAAGAAGTAATAGTGCTCCCGTCAGGAAAGAATATATACCCCGAGGATGTGGAAAGGCACTACGAAAAAATCCCTCTGGTGAAGGAAATCTGCGTCCTTCCCTCGCTAACTGACCATGGCGAAGTGAAAGGACTTATGATGGTTGTGGTGCCGGAGAAAAAAGAAATTGCCGCACGTGGGGTTTTCAACACCCGTGAACGAATACGCTCAGAAATAGCCAATACCGGGTCTAGTCTGCCCTCCTACATGCAGGTTACAGAACTCGAGATCCTCTACGAAGAACTCCCCAAAACCAGGCTGGGAAAACTAAAGAGAGGGGAGATTGAAAAGTTAGTGAGGGACCAAAAATACCTGTCAAGAGAAGAAGAAATACCACTCTCCCCCGAAGAAAAAGCGCTCTTAGAGGCGCCCTACTCGGCCCGTTTTCTTAAAAGGCTTCGGGAAATCGCCGATATCAAAGGACCTTTTTACCCCTCTCAAGACCTCTCAATTGACCTGGGGCTTGACTCGCTCACTCTAATCGAGGTCACCGTTCTTCTGGAAAAAGAGTTCGGGGTTAAATTGAAGGAGGATGAATTACCCAGAGTGCGCACGATCGGCGATATGCTGAACCTAATAGAAGAAGTTAGGCAGGCCAGGCCGGACGAAGTGATTTACCCCCACATCGAAGAAGAAAAAGATTTATTGGTAAAGAACCTGTTTGACACACCGCCATCGCCGCCGCTAGAAGATGTTTTTAACCTCAATCGAGGCCTGGTTAAACGCTTAACGGTTAGAATACTTCAGATAATTGTAGCATTCATTCTGAGAATCGCTTTTCGAATCAGAATCGTAGGCCTGAATAAAATACCCAGGAAAGGTGCCGTCCTTATCTGCCCGAACCATCAGAGCTTCATCGACCCAATTCTAATCTATGCCCTGATGCCCGGATGGATGCTCGACCGGCTTATGTTCCTTGCTTTTGGCGAGTTTTTTAGGAGGCCCCCTATTTCATGGATTATCAAACTGGCCCGAGTAGTACTAACTGGCAGCAGTCAAACCTTGAGCGAATCTTTGAGACTTTGCTATGCCGGGCTTAAGCGGGGTATGGCGGTGTGTATATTCCCTGAGGGGGGAAGGACGAATACCGGTACAATTATGCCTCCGCGGCTCGGAGCCGGAATCTTGAGCGTGGAGACCGGGGCGCCCATAGTCCCGATCCTCATAGAAGGAGCCATAGACACGCTCTCCCACCTTCACCCGGAATTCCGGTTTGCCAAGGTTAGAATCACCGTGGGAGACCCGATAAAGCCAGCACCCAAAGAGGATAACAACAATAATAAGAAGAACCCTTATCAAGATATGGTCGACAGATGGAAAGAAGCCGTGCTGGGGCTTGAAAAAAAACAGGATGCACGATGCAAGATGCACGATTCATGACATCTTTATCCTGTATCCTGCATCATGTATCATGGATCGCCTTATACACTAAACTCAGGCATATCCATGGCTAAGCATTCAAAATGAACATACCAAATCCTCCTAAAGACAACCCCAAGACGATTTTCGGCTGGTGCATGTACGACTGGGCTAACTCGGCATACGCTACGACCGTCGCCGTAGGACTTTTGCCGGTCTATTTTGCCTCAGTCGTTGTCGGCGCCGACGGGATAAGTATCGGCGGTACGGTCTATAAAGCCACCACCCTCTGGGGAATTGCTATTGGCGTAGCCGCTATCATCACATTTCTTCTGGCACCCTTCCTTGGTGCCGTGGCCGACTATGCAAACGCCAAAAAGCGTTTTTTGCTGCTTTTAGCCTACACCGGCTCACTCTTCACCATATTACTCTTCTTCTCAAAATCAGGGGACGTGTGGACCACCCTGATATTCTTTGTCATTGCTCAGATCTGCTTCATAGGGGCAAACGTATTCTACGATGCGTTTCTACCGGTTATAGCAACCGATGAGAAAATGGATATGGTCTCGGGCAAGGGGTTTTCCTACGGCTACGTCGGCGGGGGGCTTCAGCTTGCCCTGTCTTTCGGCCTCGTTGCTTTTCATGACAAATTTGGCATTTCCCAAACCCAGGCGGTAAGGATGGGCATTCTTGGCGCCGGGCTCTGGTGGGCCGGATTTACATTATTTGCCGCAAAAGCCCTTGTCGAAGATAACCGCCCCGGGTCTCTTCCCAAAGGCTATGAGGGCTTTAGATTTACCCCTGCCGCATACGCTGCAGTCGGTTTATCCAGGCTTATAGAAACCACAAGGCGCGTCCGAAAATTCAGACACCTGGTCCTCTTTCTTTTCTCTTTCATGCTGTATAACGACGGCATCCAGACGGTGCTCAACATGGCCACGATCTATGGGAAGGAGGAACTCAAGCTATCTACTACACACCTTCTCATTACTGTTCTCATAATTCAGGGGGTAGCCTCAGTCGGGGCGATTGCGTTCAGCAGGCTTGCCGAGCTTGCCGGCACGAAAAGGGCGATTATGGCCACACTGCTCCTCTGGTCGTTTATAGTTGTATACGCCTACTTCATAAATACGACCGGCCAATTCTTTGCCGCCGGGGTGATGGCCGGGTTGGTGATGGGAGGCTCTCAAGCGTTAAGCCGCTCGTTCTACGGCTCCATGATCCCGGAGAAAGCCAGTGCGGAGTTTTATGGCTTTTACACCGTCTTCAGCAAGTTTTCCGCAATCTGGGGCCCTTTTGTGTTTGCCGGAATAAACCAGATGACCGGAAGTGCCAGAAACTCCATTCTCTCTGTCATCATATTCTTCATACTAGGCCTTGTGCTACTACACTTCGTCGACGAGAAAAAGGCGCGGGAGGCCAGGAACTCGGACGTTTTTTAGCCTAGAAGGAAACTAGCAATTTTTCTCTCTTTGTCATAGGCCGCCTGCACTATCCCTCCCAAGGATTTCCGACTCTCCACTCTCACTCCACAATGTCAGACCTGAAACTGCCGTTTTGAACGGAGAGTTTTAGCCAAAAACCGGAAATATTTCTATAATCAAACTACACTTTCCTCAATTATATCAATCAGTTAGGTAGTGACCATGCCGCAATGTCCCCTTTTCGAAATCGAAAAATGGTTGATAAATCCCATCCCTAACCTCCTGCCAATATTGGACTTAAAAATAGACCTTGACAATCTCTTTTGGTATCTGTTAGATTTAGATTCACAAGCTTAGGGGGGAAGCTTACCAACCTATCTACCTTAAAAAGTTATCCACAATCTGTTGATAAGCTGTGGAAGAGTTGTTTTTTGTTTTGGAGGATTCGGAGAGTCTTGGCTAGCAAAAGGGTGACATTAGGCCGCAATCTCAAGTCCCTATTCTCTGACCAGTATGGAGAACCCGAAGGAAAAGAAGGAACAAGCTTTATAGCTCCGGAACTATCCCAGGGCCATACAACGCACAGTCCTAAGGAGGCAAACAGGCCAGAGAAAGTGGCCTGGGAGGATGTGCTCGAAAGAATAAAGAAAAAGTCGAACCCCCAGGTGCTTTTCTGGTTTACCCCACTCAAATTAATTTCACAAAACGAAGACTCCATTACCCTAAAGGCAAATAGCCAATTCGACACTGACTGGATAAACAACCATTACCTGGATTTTATCACCGACACGGTAAAAGAGGTTTACCAGAGGAAATACCAGGTAAAGATTGTATCGGAAGCCGCGGGGGTCGTACCGGCACAGGAAGAAGAGGAAGACCCAGCGCCGAGAGGGCCATACAAGGAAGCCCTCTTCACCGGCATCCTTAACCCTAATTACGTTTTTGAGCGCTTTATCGTGGGGCCCAGCAACCAATTTGCCCACGCCGCTTCCACTGCCGTGGCCGGAAGGCCGGGGGAGATTTACAACCCACTTTTTATTTACGGCGGCGTAGGCCTGGGGAAGAGCCATTTAATCAACGCCATCGGTAACTACGTACTCAGGAACACCTCCCGAATGGCCCGGGTGTGCTGCATATCCGCAGAGCATTTCACTAACCAGGTTATTAACAGCATCAAATCCAACAAGATGGAGCACTTCCGGAATACTTACCGGTTCGGCTGCGATGTACTGCTGATAGACGACATACAATTCATTGCCGGTAAGGAAAGCACTCAAGAGGAGTTTTTCCATACCTTCAACACGCTATACGAATCAAAAAAGCAGATAGTAATTACTTGTGATAAATCCCCAAAGGACATGACCTACCTGGAAGAAAGACTTAAATCTAGGTTTGAGTGGGGATTGATAGCGGACATTCAACCGCCGGAGATAGAAACGAAGGTGGCGATACTTAAAAACAGGGCCGAATCCGCCGGGGTATTGCTTCCCAACGACGTGGCCATATTCCTGGCTGAGAGCATTACATCAAACGTCCGGGAACTCGAAGGAACCCTTAATAACATAATCGCCTACACCAGACTCCTGAACACAGAAATCAACACAGACCTGGCCAAAGAGGCGCTCAAAAACATAATAAAAGAACAGGGTAGAAGAATACTGAGCATAGAGTCAATCCAAAAAGAGGTTGCTAACTTCTTCGGGATTAAGATTCAAGACTTAAAATCGGAGAGGAAACAGAAAAACATCGCCGAGCCTAGACAGATTGCCATGTATCTAGCCAGAAGATATACCGGAGCATCTTTCCCGGAGATAGGAGAAAAATTCGGTGGTAAAGACCACTCTACGGTAATCCACGCCGTCAGGAAAATAGAGACCCAAATTAGCCAAAACTCAACCCTCAAGAGCAGAATAGATTTGGTATCCAGAAAAATCGAGGCTTTGAGAAGTGGATAATGTGTGGACAAAGCTGTGGGAAAAATTGTGGAAGAAATTATGTATAAAAAAAATGTGGATGGATGTGGATACAATAATAACCTTGTCAACAGGCTAATCAACACGAAAAATGTAGTGATATATGCAGCTTAAAACTCTTATCCACAATATCACAGTCCCTACTACTGCTACTACGGTCTTTTAACATAATATCTAAATCATCAGCAGAGGTAGAGAAAATGAAATTTAAAGTAGAAGCATCGAGTTTTTCAGAGAGACTTGGACTTATCCAAGGAATCACTGAAAGAAGGGCAACCATGCCTGTTCTCTCGCATGTCTTGATCGATGCATCCAAGAGTAAGCTAGGACTTTCTGCTACCGACCTGGAAACAACCTTGTGCGCCTGGTGCAATGCCGAAGTTTCCAAGACAGGTAGCATTGCTTTGCCTGCGAAAAAGCTCTACGAGATTGTGAAGGAGATACCGCACGGCGAGGTCGAAGTCGAAGAAGTCGGAAACCACTGGGCCCGGTTAAATACGTCATCGGCGACTTTTAAAATAGCCGGTCTACCCAGCGAAGATTTCCCGTCAATTCCATCTGTTTCCTCGGACCATCTTTTCTCTGTCGAGAGTTCGGTTATTGACGATATGGTAAATAAGACCATTTTTGCTGTTTCCCCTGATGACCTCAGAAGGAATCTGGCCGGGATTTATTTTCAAAAGATCGGTAAACAGAGTCTGAGATTAGTGGCTACCGATGGCCACAGGCTTTCACTTGTCGACAGAAACACCAAAAGCGATATCCGGCTGGATCGTAATGCGGTAGTTCCTAGAAAAGGGGTGGCAGAGCTTAGAAAGATAGTGAAGCTATCTGATAACATGAAGATAGGCTTTGCCAAGAACTTTTTTGTGGCAGAGAGCGACGAGATATTACTGATTGTCAGGCTTATAGATGCCGAATTTCCGGATTATAAACAGGTTATTCCGGAGGCTACCAAGAGTACAATTACCGTAAAACAAGCTGAGTTTTTGAGTGCGTTGAGGAGGGTCTCCATACTATCTTCAGATAAAACAAAGAGTGTAAAAATAAGCCTAAGCGATGGCGAGATGACTTTGGCGTCGGTATCTCCAGAGATAGGCGAAGCCAAGGAGGTCGTCCCGGTGGTGTTTAAGGGCGACCAAATCGAAGTTGGATTTAACGCTCGATACTTGATGGACGTTTTAGAAGTCATTGGGCAAGAGGAAGTTCTTCTGGGAATTACCGATGAGTTAAGCCCGGCGGTAATCAAGCCGGTTGGAGAGGAGAATTATATATCCGTGATTATGCCGATGAGGGTATAATTGATTTTAGATTTCGGAATGCGGAATGCGGATTAAAGATTTTAAATCCGAAATCCCAAATCCGAAATCCGCAATTAAATGCTGGATCTTATATTTCCAAACACCTGTCCATTTTGTGAATTACCTTCAGAAGACAGAGAAGTGTGCAAGAGATGCAAGGACCACATAGTCTACATAAACGAGAGGTCCGTCTGTCTAAGCTGCGGGGTTCCATTCCGCGTGGCCGAACCATCCAACTTGGATCACTTTACCGGTTCGAGCCCCGGTGATTGTCCGGCAGATGGGCAACCACACCGGGTTGACGCAGCGATCACTAGAGATATTGCCAATGGACATTTTTGCGGAAGATGTCTGCGGGGAGAGTTTAATTTTCTGAGGGCCCGTTCGGTAGCCTACTATGATGGATTGTTACGGGATATGCTCCACAAGTTTAAATACAATGGAAAGCTAAGCTTGGGACGAGTTCTTTCCCGTTTGATGAGCCAAAACTATCCAAATGACATGGAGGAGGTGGAGTTAATAGTCACCGTTCCCCTTCATGTAAGCAAACTGAGAAAAAGAGAGTTCAATCAATCGGTGATTCTAGCCTCAGGCTTAACCAGGAAGCTGGGTGTACCCCTTGACCCGTTCGTAGTGGTAAAACTCAGGGAAACAAGGCCTCAGGTCGAGGTTTCTGAGGAAGGGGAGAGAAGGAGAAACGTTAAGGGTGTTTTCTCCGTGGTAAATCCAGTTGCGATTAAGGGAAAATCTTTACTGCTGGTAGACGATATATTCACCACCGGTTCCACCGTGAACGAATGTGCCCGGGTGCTTCTTCAAGGAGGGGCTTCTAAAGTACAGGTCTTGACTCTCCTGAGGGCTTCTCAGAGATAATTTACTTTATTGACTTTAAAAACTATTTGCTTTAGAGTTATTTGCTATAATTAAGTTATTTACTTAAATTGAAGCGTTCGACCTAAAATTTGGAATAATAAATAATATATAGTAGATGTACGGTAAATACCTAGGACTGGACATTGGAAGCGACTCTATAAAGATCGCTCTCGTTAAAAGGGGACTCCGGGAAACAAAACTACTCACCAGGGTAAAGATCAAGACCCCAGAGTCACCCAATCAGGTATCGGAACTAGTCGACGCCATATTCACGCAAAATTCCTTTCCCCGGGGAGATATTGCCACTTCCATTCCCAATCACCCCATATCTATCCGGGTACTAAACTTTCCCTTTTCCGACCCCAAGAAAATTGACCAGGTATACGAGTTTGAGCTTGAAAACGTGACCACTTTTGACCCTCTGGATAAGGTCCACGGATATCAAATTGTTAAAACCGGGAAGGGTAGCGAAGTCATAGTATGCATGTTCGAGAAGGAGAGCCTGAAAGGACTGATGGAGCTTTTTGACCGGGGAGGGATTGACCCTAAGGTTGTGACCTATGCCCCGGTTGCTTTTAGCTCTCTGGACAGCCTTCTGGTGCAGGAAAGGCCTCTGGTCTTGATAGATATTGGGGCCAGCGACATGAACTTTACTTTATTTGATAAGGGCGGGGTTAAGCGGGTAAGGTCTTCTTCAAAGGCCGGAAATGCAGTCACAGAGACAATAAAGAGGATACTCCGAGTCCCTTTGGAAGAAGCAGAGTCCATTAAGCTAGGCGGGCTTGAGGGGGATAACCCCGAGGTGGTTAGGGAAGCGCTTACTCCCTTGCTCGGCGAGATAAAAAAGACCATTCAATTTTTTGAAATTGAACTTAGGGAAGAGGTTAAAACTATCCTACTATCCGGGGGAACGTCGCTAATGCCTGGTATCACCAACTTCATGGGCAGGGAGCTTAAGAAGGATGTGAAGAAGCTATTCATCCCGGAGCTGGGTGATGATTCCACCGTTTTTGCCGAGTCCTTCGCCCTAGCTCTATACGGGTGCACATTCAGCAAGGGTAACCTGGACTTGAGAAAGGGCGAATTCAAATACACGGGTAAGAATGAAGAGCTCAGAAAAACCTTCTTGGTGCCGGCCGCGCTCTTTCTAGTTTTCTTGTTGTTGTCCATGTACCGATCGGGCGCTGGCTATTTTGAGCTTAAGGACAGGATAAGCAAGATGGAAGCACAGATCGAACTAAGCGTGAGAGAGACCTTTCCCGATGTAAAGATAATTCCGAAGCCGGCGGCGTTCATGGAGAGCGAGGTCAAGAAGGTCAGGGAACAGTTGGGGTTGATCGAAGGGATACAGGGAAGCTCCACCCCGCTGAATATTCTGAGGGACATATCGGCAAATATTCCACAAAGAGTAAAATTGACGGTGGACGAGGTCAATTTTCTGGATGATTCGACGGTGAAGGTTCAAGGCAAGTGCAATTCATACGATGAGGTTGCCCGGATAGAGAAGGCTCTATCCGACTCAGGCTTGTTCAAAAAAGTGAACAGGGACTCCACCGAGACCGCGGTGAATAATACGATAAAATTTCAAATATCCCTGGTATTGAGATAAATGGACATAAATAATTTTTTTGAATCTATTAAAAATCTTTCAAATCAGTGGGGTGAAAGGATACAGCGTCTGCTGGCATCGGAGAGGGACAGAAAGGCGGTACTTTTGGGTGCGGGAGTACTCTTCATATTAATCATCTACATAATCTTTCAGTCTTTTTCATCGGGAAAAGCGAGGCTTGAGAAGAAGGCAATTGCGCTAGAAGCGGACTTAAAAAGAATCCAGTCACTCCGGCAGGAGTACGTCGAGTCTAAGCGCAGGCTAGAAGAGGTTACAAGCAAGATAAAAACGGAGGATGTAGCTTTAATATCGGTCGTGGAGAAGGTTTTGGTGGATGTCCAGGTCGACAGAAGCAACTTTTCCATTAGCTCCCGTACCGACACTTCCGGTGATTTATACGACGAAAAAAGCGTAGACGTGGATATAAAGAAAATACCCCTCAACAAGGCGGTGGAGCTGCTCTACAAGATTCAGACAAATCCCAATTTTCTAAAAGTGTCCAAATTTCGAATACGGACCAGGTTTGATAATCCCAATTTGCTCGATGCTTCTTTCCGAGTGTCTACTTTTAAATTCAAACAGGTAAGCTAAGATGAAAGAAAAATTATTAAAATCCAGATACCTTGGCCGTTCATTATACGCCCTATTCTTCCTGTTTGCATTTTTGGTGTCCTTTTACCTGACAATACCCTTAGAAGACTTGAAGGATAGAATCGCCGGAGAAATAGAGGCCAAGACCCGTCTCGAAGCCCAGATAGATAGGGTAAGCGTTTCCCCCATTTTCAGCATGAAAATCAATAACATTACGCTCTACAAGGCCGATAAACCTGTCCTGGGCATCGAGGAGTTGAAGCTTGCCCCGTCACTTTTCGGTCTTCTCATCTCTGATAAATTAAAGCTTCCTTTTGAGGCTCATCTTTTGGGAGGGAAGACCACCGGGTCGATAGTTTATAATCCAAAAACAAACAAGTTGGAGGAGGCTCAGGCAAGGATAACCGGTATTAATGTAGAAACGATTCCGTCTATAATTGCGGTTGATTTTGGCAGGGAGACACCGTCCTTCCATGGCCTTCTGGAGGGGGATTTTTCTGTTAAATTCCTGCCCCCTGCAGATGGGGAATTCGCCTTCAAAGTCAGCAGCCTGGGGATTAAAAAATTGAGGATTAAAGGCCTAGTGCTCCCCGATTTTGATGATATCCAGTCCAACTTGAGGGGCAGCATAGAGGGTAACATTACTAAAATTGAGGAGCTAAGGTTGAAGGGAGACGGCGTTGACCTCATGCTTACCGGGACTGCGCCTATTCTTTGGAGCATAGAGAAGGGGGGCAAGGTCGACCTCTGGATGCAACTTCAGCTAACTGGGCCTAAGCAGGAGGTCTTCAAGAAGTTTTTAACATCCTACCTGGCTCCCCAGGACGATGGAAGTCTTGGAGCCAAGATCGCCGGTACCTTTTTCAATCCCAGATTGGTGAAGGAGTCGAGCAACCCGAGCCGGTTTTAGCGCTGGGCTTGATTGATTACTATGGACAGAGAATTGGAGAAAAGGCTTCGTCAGGAAGGTTTCACGAACCTCTTTGTATGGCAGGACCGCCCGAACGCCTTTTATCCCGACCATACACATTCCGGCGTAACCGCTCACATAGTCTTGGAGGGCGAAATCACTGTCACCTGTCAAGGAGTCACCAGAACATACAAGGCCGGAGACCGGTTTGATGTTCCAAAGGATACCATACATTCGGCCAAGATAGGCCCCAAGGGCTGCCGCTATGTAATCGCTGAAAAGTAGCCGACCAGAATTGACGGCAACCGTCAGTACCGTGGTTTCCTAGCGGGAATCCATAGCTTAAAAACCCAAGTATCGGACCTACTCATGATGGGATTCTTTTTGTATACTGACTGGAGCTTTGGTGTAATTACGAAAACATTCTTTGAGCATTTGACCGGGTGGCTAGTGCGAGTCAACCGACTATCTTTCTCCATACTTTTTCCATCGTTTTATGCTATGCTAACTCTGAGGAGGTATAGATCATGAATAAATATTCTCTATTTAAGGCAATTTTTGTGTTTTTAGTACTTATGTTCAGTGTTTTCACTCGGGCCGAGGAGAGGGAAGTTACACTGGAGGAAGCGGAAATGACTATAAAGGGGCTGGGATTTGACCCTCAGGCCCAAACCCCGGTTGTGCTCCTTTCGGACAAGGAGAATAAAAAGGTTTTACCCATCTGGATAGGCCTCTGTGAGGCAAGGTCAATAGAGCTCGGCCTTTCCGGTGAAGTCGCCCCTCGTCCGCTCACATACGATATGTTTGCAGCCATAGTGAGGACAATGAAGGGAAAAGTGGAGAGAATAGTAATTGTAGACCTCCGCGACCAGGTTTTCTACGCTCAGATTGAGGTGTCTTTAAACGGCTCGGTATCGAAGGTAGACGCCCGCCCTAGCGATGCCATAGCCCTGGCCTCCCGCATGGGGGCGCCGATATTCGTGAAGAAGTCGGTTCTAGAGAGAGCGGCACCTCCAGAAACAGAGGGTGAGAAAAGAGGAACTTAGCGATTGCGGATTGCAGGTTTTAGATTTCGGCTTTAAAATCTTTATTCCGTAATCCGAATTCTAAAGTTGAGAAAGATAATGGGTTCTTCGGAAGGCTTAGAAAATCTGCGAAAAAGGATTGATGAGATAGATAGAAAGTTACTCGAACTCCTGAGCGAGCGAGGGCGGGTTGCTATCGAGATAAGTAAGCTCAAGAAGGAGAACTCGTTCAGTGTGTATGACCCGGCCAGGGAGAGAGAGATTGAGAAAAATATCACAAAGATAAACAGGGGCCCTCTCTCTAAAGAGTCAATAATTTCTATTTTCCGGGAGATTATCTCCGGTTGCCGTTCCATTCAGAATCGGGTTAGGGTTGCCTATCTGGGACCGGAGGGCAGTTTCTCGCACCAGGCGGCTTTTCATGAGTTCGGAGCATCAGTCGATTTTGACCCGGTTCCTAGCTTTGAGGAGGTTTTTGAGGAGGTCGAGAAACATAGGGCGTCTTTCGGGGTTGTGCCCGTGGAGAACTCCATTGAAGGTTCGGTGGGGGGAGTTCTCGACCGGTTTATAGCATCTGACCTCAGTGTTTCATCGGAGTTTTTCGAAAGGGTCAGCCATTTCCTGCTGTCTAAGACCGACGATATAAAAAACATCGAAGTGGTTGCCTCACACCCACAAGCCCTTGGACAATGCAAGAGATGGCTGAGCCATAACCTTAAACATGTAGAACTCCGTGAGACCACCAGTACGGCAAAAGCGGCACAGCTTGCCTCAGGCGATAAGAAAATAGCGGCCATAGCCGGAGAGCTGTCCGCAGCTATTTATAAGCTGAAAATACTGGAGCGACACATAGAGGACAACCCGGGGAATACGACCAGGTTTCTGGTAATCGGACGTATGCATTCCCGCCCTACCGGGTCGGACAAAACATCGATAGTGTTTTCTCTAAAGGATGAACCGGCCGCTCTTCAAAAAGCGCTCCTACCCTTTGCCGAAGCTCAGATTAATCTGACCAAGATTGAATCCAGGCCATCCAAAGGAAGGCCGTGGGAGTACGTTTTCTTCGTCGATTTCGAGGGTCATTCATATAACCAGGAGATACAAGATGTTCTCTCGAAGGTCGAGAAGAACTGTATATTCCTCAAGGTATTGGGTTCTTATCCGAAGGGAACGCTTGAATGAAAAGAACAAAATCATTATCAGGCAGCGCTATATAATTCACGATCAAATCCCGAAATTAAACAAGAGCAAAAATCTAACTATTTCAAATAATTTAAACCGCTCTGATACGTTTTAGTTTTCAGCAAATCTTTGACACAATTTGGTGAAGGTTCGTAATTGGTTCCCCGATTTGATTCAATTATAAGGTAGTCGGGGCTTATTTTTATTGTAAAACCTTCATTTGTGAATTTCTTGAGCTTGTTCTCGAGGTATAATCTAAGACGTTGTTCCCCGCTTGTATTAACCCCTTCAGAAACAAATACTTTTTTTTCCAATAGCTTAACTAGATCAGATGAGGATAGTTTTTTCAATTTATTAATTTCGCGTTTAAGAGCCAATCGTACACTTCGTTCTATTTTTGTTTCTCTTTTAATTCTAGCCAATATGCCTTTCCTGCACGGACAGGTTCTTTTATAGCCTGTGCAACAATCACATATCTGATGCGCATGCAAGTTGTCGCAGTCACAGTTGAAAGGTTTTATGGATTTTGTTCTATGCACTTTTTTGCGTCTTTTTCTGGCTCTTTCTTTATACCAAGCTTCTCCATATAAAATTCTGGATAGATTTCCTCCCCAGTATCTCATAAAGGCTCTCCTTATTAGGAACTTTAGGTAGTTTGTTTAAGTTAAATCATAGTTCAGCAACTAAGCTATGTAAAGCTCAAAACTCGTAAAATGTAAAGAGAAAGAAACATGCCATGCCATCGAATATTCCTAATAAAAATTCAGATACCTTTCGGAAATGGTATTATATACATCGATCTCAAATCGGCTATGCTACTTCCGGAGGACTATTTGATAAAGCCCAATGAATACGTAAAAGACCTGATCCCGTACGTTCCAGGAAAGCCGGTTGAAGAGCTGGAGCGTGAGCTGGGGATTAAGGATGCAATAAAGATTGCCTCGAATGAAAACCCTATCGGCCCATCTCCGCTGGCGATGAGTGCTGTATCAGAGGCCTTGGTTAAAATGCACCGCTACCCGGATGGGGATACATTTTATCTCAGGCACAAGCTTGCCGAGAGGTTAGGGGTAAAACCGGATGAGCTCATTTTCGGAAACGGCTCTAATGAGGTAATAGAACTAGTTGCCCGGACCTTCATGAAGCCCGGTGATGAGGCGGTCATGGGAGAGTTTGCATTTATTGTTTTTCCAATAGTCACGCAAGCCGTCGGGGCAAAGGCGGTTATATCCCCGATGCCCGACCTTACTCACGACCTCCGGGATATGTTTAAGCGAATCACCGCTAGGACAAAGACGGTGTTTATCGCAAACCCGAATAATCCCACCGGCACTATAGTAAGAAGAGAAGAGCTAGAGTGGTTTTTGGATAGGGTATCGGAAGACATAATCGTGGTCATAGACGAGGCGTACTTTGACTATGTGGATGACCCGGGTTATCCGAATTCGCTTGACTATCATAAGCTCGGGAAGTGCATTATTACGGTCAGAACCTTCTCAAAAATTTATGGACTTGCCGGACTGAGGCTAGGATTTGGGGTTTCTTCAAAGGAGATTATCTCTTACATGAATCGGTTAAGGGAGCCTTTTAACGTAAATTCCCTGGCGCAGGTGGCTGCCTATGCCGCCCTTGACGATAATGAGCATGTGGCCAGGTCCAGGGATATTAACAAGGAGGGACTCGCCTATTTAACCGAAGAGCTCAGAAAAATGAATCTTCCCTTTGCCCCATCCTTCACCAACTTCATACTGGTGGATTTGGGTTCTAACGCAATCCCTGTTTACGATGCCCTCCTTAGGGAAGGGGTGATAGTAAGACCTGTTGGGGGATACGGACTTAAGACCCATATCCGGGTGACAATTGGATTGCCCCGGGAGAACAAGAGGTTTATCAAGGCTATTAAAAAGGTGCTAGAGAGATGAATTCGAGATGAAGTGGAAAAAGATCGGCATAGTCGGTCTCGGCCTCATAGGAAGTTCGCTAGCCTGGGCTTTAAAAAAGACAGGACAGGTGGGCGAGGTTTGTGGGGTTGATATAAATGAAGAGACTCTAGAATATGCTGCCAGAAAGGGGATAATCGACTCCGGCTCTAAAGAACTTGAAGATGCGGTCAAACATTCGGAAGTCGTGGTGGTTGCTACTTATGTATCCACTATTCCCACGATAGCTAGGACGGTTTCATCCTTAGCTTCTGAGGGAACAATCGTCACAGACGTGGGAAGCGTCAAGGGAAGAATAGTTAAAGAGGTCGAGGGCTTTTTACCGCAGCACCTCTATTTTGTGGGCGGGCATCCCATAGCCGGAACGGAGCGCTCTGGGGTCGAGGCTGCCGATTCCGGCCTTTTTCGTGGAAAGAGATGTATTCTGACGCCGACTCCGAAAACCAACCCGGAGGCTTTGGCTAAGGTGAAAAATCTCTGGGAGTCTGTCGGGTCTCGGGTTTTCTCGATGGACGTAGAAACCCATGACCGGGTCTTTGCCTTCGTCAGTCACCTTCCTCATGTGGTTTCCTACGCCTTGTTGAATTCGATCGCATCTCAAGAAGAGTCCGAGAACATGCTCGAATTTGCCGGCGGAGGGCTGAGGGACTACACCAGGGTCGGCGCAAGTTCTCCCAGCATGTGGGGCGAGATATTTCTCTCCAACAAGGAGAACGTATTGACAACTATAAAAGAGTTCAAGAAGGCTCTAGGAGTGATAGAAAGGATGGTCGAGGGAGAAGATTTGAAGGGCTTGACGGATGAGCTTAGAATAGCGGCAGGGGTTAGAGAACGTATAAATAAAAAAAACAATTCCTTGACATAGTTTGTATAGTTGGGTTAAAGTTTAAAAACCATGAAGGCGATAAATATAGCGATTCTCATCCTGGTATTGCTTACCTTAGGGCTTAACGCCTGGATAGCGAAAGACCTTATCAATGTCAAGAACGATCTTAGGGACCAGAAAAACCAGATAGCTACTGCCCTAGAGGAAATGAAAAAGATACAATCTCCAAGGGCTGCCGCCCCTGCCCAGCCGGAGCAACCGACTGAGGTCAGGGTAAGCATCGAAAATGCCCCAATGAAGGGCGACCCCAAGGCGCCGGTGACTATTGTAGAGTTTAGCGATTACCAGTGTCCGTTCTGTAGAAGGTTCCACCAGCAAACACTTCCCCAGATTGAGGAGGAATACATAAACAAGGGAAAGGTAAGATATGTGTTCAGGGATTATCCCTTAGATTTTCATAAACTGGCCGTGCCCGCAGCGCACGCCGCGAACTGCGCCGGCGAACAGGGAAAGTATTGGGAGTTCAACGACTTTTTATTCGAGAATCCGGATAAGCTGGACACTGCAAACACGCTAAGTTTTGCCAAAGGGGTAGAGGGCCTCGACTATGAACAATTCGAGAAATGCGTCAACGAGAAAAAATTCGAAGCCAAGATAAACAAGGACCTCGAGGACGGCCGGAAGTATGGGGTTAGGGGCACTCCCAGCTTTTTTGTGGGCAAAACCGAGGACGGAAACGAGTTAGTCGGCTTCTACATAAGGGGCTCGATGCCTTTTCAAGTATTCAAGGCTCAGATCGATAAGCTCCTGGAAGAGAATAAAAGCTAGTGCTTGACCGTAAAGGGCTTTTTCCCTCCTGAATGCTTCTTCTTTCTAACCCCCGATAGTTATTGACATAATAAAACATCAGATATAAACTTGCCGGAGAATAAATAGTCTTAACCGAAAGGGTAGACCACGCTTTTGGGTTAAGGAGGATGGGGAGCTTATGAAGAGAAGCACGACCAGGCTTGTTTCTTCGTTTGCTTTTGTTCTTTCAATCTCTTTTCTTGCCCTAAATTTCCCAACTTCTTCATCACCTGCTGCTACCTATTACCATAAATACAAGGGTGGTGTAATCGTGTATACGAATATACCACCTATCGAAAAGGGTTATAAACGCATAGTCATAAGACATGAGGATTATAACCTCAAGAGTAAAAATCCATTTGGTAGCTTTAAATACTCAAAAGAGTATGATGACCATATTAATAAGACGGCGAATTGGCATGGGATAGACCCCTACCTGGTAAAAGCAATTATAAAAGTGGAATCAAATTTTAATGCCCATGCCGTGTCACCAAAGGGAGCTATGGGCGTCATGCAACTCATGCCCGAGACGGCCAGGAACCAGGGCGTAACTGACCCTTTTGACCCTTCTGAAAACATAATGGGGGGAGTGAGATACCTGAAGAAATTAATAGACATGTTTAACGGAAACATAAGCCTTGCCCTTGCCGGCTACAATGCTGGAGAGAATGCAGTGGTTAAGTACGGATATGCCATCCCTCCTTACAACGAAACCATGGATTATGTGGATAAGGTGCTGGTTCACTACAATAATCTTAAAAATAGCCTTATCGGGCAAACCGATAACAAGGATGAAAAAGTGGACCAGAAGTACACAGTTAACAACATTGGATCGGGTATTGAGAAGAATTCCGAGCCAACAAAGGAAGACAAGGTTTCTGCCGACGCGGCAAAAAAAGAAGATAAAAAACCTTCAACCGTCCGTAATAACCTGGTAGCAGAGGCAGTGGTAAGCGAAGCATCGGTTAAAACAGCGCCGTCGGTCATTTCGGCTGATTCCGCAACCGGCAGGTTTACCGTTCAAATAGCCTCCTTTCCGCAATTGGAAGAGGCTCAAAGGATGGAGCAGTCGTTGAAGGCAAAATCACTTCCGGCATACATACAAAAAACCTATCTGCCCGGCAAAGGAACCTGGTATAGGGTAAGGGTGGGAACATTTGCCACTCTTGAGCAGGCTAAGCTTTACGGAGAATCCCTAAAAAGCAGCGAACTGGGAATAGAAGAGGTGCTGGTCACATCAAACCGATGATTGGGAAACTTCGCCAAAGGACTCAGGGTGAAGGTTTTTTATTCCTCATTCCCAGCGGGTGCTGCCTCCACTAGAAAAAAGTGATAAAACCGTTCTCTCTTAGCGGGTCCCCCGGTTAAGCCGGGGGAGAATGAACATCTCAAAAATCATAATTCGTTTGCTAGCGAAGCAATCTCCTTGCTGTCAGCTTAATCTGAATATAAAGGAAAAGCTCGGTTATTACCAGATTCTCTTTTAACAATCTAAAACCCGGAAATTCGGTTATGGCCATGCTTTCGGCCTAACCCACACCGAGTCGCGCCCTGATTAATATATTATCTATACTTTATATATTATATATA
>FWPU01008254.1_pt1 | contig 17962 bp, 10 predicted proteins | sample 2228361 | NCBI WGS metagenome assembly FWPU01 (sample SAMEA103939777, study PRJEB20133) | metagenome
GTGACGAGGATGTTCGAGGGCTTGATGTCGCGGTGGATGATGCCCTTCTGGTGGGCGTGCTGGATGGCGTGGCAGACTTTGATGAACAGGTCCAACCGCTCGCGGGTGCCGAGCTTCTCCTGGTCGCAGTAATCGGTGATCTTGATCCCCCGCACCAGTTCCATCACGAAGTAAGGCCGGCCGGGGGCGAGCGTAGCGGCGGGCATCCTGCGCGTAGCGGCAGGCGTCCCGCCTGCCGGAGAGGGCGGCATCTTGCCGCCCGGACCTGGCGGCGAACCTCCCCGCGCGCTTGAAATGCCGACGCCCTGTCCGCCGGGCTGGAAGCCCGGCTCTACGGCAGGCGGGACGCCGGCCGCTACCGGCGTTTCCGTCGTCCCCGCGTCGAGCACCTTGGCGATGTTGGGATGGTCCATCATGGCCAGCGCCTGACGCTCCGCCTCGAAGCGGGCGACGACTTGTTTGGTGTCCATGCCCAGCTTGATGACTTTCAACGCCACGCGCCGCCGCACCGGCTCGGTCTGTTCGGCCACATAGACCACGCCGCAGCCGCCCTCGCCGACCTTCTCCAGCAGCTTGTAGCGGCCGATCGTTTGGCCGACGGCCGCGTCGAGTGGTTCCTCAGCCAACTCCGGCGTGAATAACGGGCGCGCAAATTGAGTCGGCGCGTCCAGGGCGCTGTCCGGCTGTTGGTGGGCGGCGAGAAGGGCCTCGAGGCGCTGGCGGAGGGGGGCGTCGCCGGCGCAGGCTTGATCGAGGAACGCCCGGCGCGCGGCTGCCGATTCCAGTTCCACGGCGGCGTGAAACAGCGCCTCTTCATGTTGCGGAGCCGGGTTCATGGTCGGTTCAGAATGGCTCATCTGTTCCTTCATGTGCAATCCGCGACCCAAAAGTATGTCGCGCTCCGCACATACTTTTGCCGCCTCATTGGCGCATGGACAGGGTGAAGACCATGAGCACCGACGAATTCAAATTCTACTGTTCTCACTGCGATCAGCCGTTGAAGTGCAATCCCTGCCACGCGGGGCGGCAAATCCAGTGTCCGGCGTGCAATCACTTGATCCGCATCCCGAACCCGCCGCCCGGCACCGGCTTCACCCACGTCGAGCCGGAGTCGGGCCGGACTTGGGACACCTTTGTGCCCAAAGGGCGCCGGGTCTGAAATCAGCCGCCGGGTTCCCCGGCGGCGGCGCGCTTGAGCTCGACGGCGAGCCAGGCGCGGGCATAGGCCCACCATTGCTTGGCGGTCGGCACGGCGATGCCCAGCGCGGCGGCGGCCTCGCCAAAACTCATCCCGACGAAGTAACGCAGCTTCACCAGTTCGGCCTTGCGCGGATCGAGGGCGGCGAACCTCTCCAGCGCCTCGTTCACCGCGAGCAGACGCTCCGCGGGCGCGGGCGCGGCGATGTCCAACTCGTCCACGTCCAGCGGGGCGGCGCCGCTCCCGCGCTTGGCGGCCATTCTCCGGCGGGCGCGTTCGATCAGAATGCGGCGCATCGCCTCGGCCGCGGCGGCGAAGAAGTGGGCGCGATTGGCGAACCGGGGCGCGCCGTCGCCCGCCAGCCGCAGCCAGGCCTCATGGACCAGGGCAGTCGGTTGGAGGGTTTGCCCGGCGGCCTCGCGCGCCATCTTCGCCGCAGCCAGTCGCCGCAACTCGTCATAGACCAGCGGCAACAGCTCTTCGGCAGCTTTGGGATCGCCGCGCTGCATCGCGTCAAGAATGCGAGTCACGTCATTCATCGTTGCCACGGCGCCCGATTCGAGCCTTCACGCCGTCGCCAGATTATCTTCCAACACCTTTGATTTACCCGACGGCGGTTCGGCTTCGTTAGCGGTGGTCGGATTATCCAGAACGCGGATGGGTTCGTAAAACGTATTTCGCTGCACCGGCGTGCGGCCGGCTTCGCGAATGGCTTTGATCATGTCCGCTTCGGTTTGCAATTGCGGCGAGGTCGCGCCGGCCATGTGGAAGATGTGTTCCTCGATGATTGTCCCGTGCAGGTCGTCCGCGCCGTAGCCCACCATGTCCGTGAACACGATGGCGGCCAGCTTGCGGTGTTCGGTGGCGGGCGTCATTTCTTCCGCCGGAATTCCTCGAACCAGTTCATGACCACCCGCACGTTTGATTTCGCCACGCGCTCGGGCGTTGCTTCGTCCCGGACCTTTTGCAGCATGAGGAAGCGGTTTCCATCATGGGCCGCGGTGTAGGTGTTTGGCCAATAAGCCAGGCCGCCTTCAAACGACTCCGGCAGGTCGAAGACTTTGGTTTCCTCTTCGAGAGAGCCTTCGGGGTTCAGCTTTCGAGATACCAACTGCCGGCCATCGCCAGTCAAATAGAACAGTTCCCTCCCGTTGGGATTCCACTGTGGGTGGTGTCCACCGCCGCGCGAGAGAATGGTCTTGTTCGTGAAGCCGGGGAAGTCCACCAGGCACACCTCGTTTCGGCCGCGCTCTTCGGCATCATAGGCCAGCAGCCGATCATCCGGGGAGAGCTTGAGAGCGCGAAGGCGCTGAAAGGGTTCGGGAAACGGCACGAATCTCCGTTGAGCGTTCGTGAGCGCCACATATCCACGCACCGGGTTGCTGCCGGGCGGAGCCTGGTTGACGAAAAGGAAGTTCCCGCTCTCCGAAATAACGCCTGTTCCTTCGAAGAGCCGTTCATCTGGCGCGGTTCCATCCACCGAGACCCGGAGAGTCTGGCGGTTGGTCTCGGTGAGGGTGGTGAAGACCACGGTGCGTCCGTCGTTCCACCAGCCGGGCAGAATGTCCGCCTGTTGGTTTCGAGTCAACTGCAGCGCGCCGGTGCCGGCAAAGTCCTCCTCGCGGGCCGCGTCGTCAGACGCCCGAGCGATGCCGGGCAGGCTGCCGAACACGAGTGCGTGCTCGAGCGAGGGCGGCTCGCGCTCGGCGAGCGAGAACGGGTCCAGCCGCAGCGGCGCGAGGCGGCCCGGCAGCCAGTTCGTGTCGCGCCCCCGGCGCAGCTCGCGGGCGGAAGAGCCGGTGAGGATGAACTGCGCAAGCTTCCGGTCAACGAGGTCTTGCACGCTGTTCACCAGGTCTGGCACGCGCTGCACCTCGTCCAAGGCGATCAACGGTTTGCGCCCGCGCGTCCGCTCCGCCAGCGCTTCGACTTCGGTGCCGAGCAGTTGCGGCGAGCGTTCGTAGCGCTGGCGCACCTCGGGGCGGAGGAAGTTCAGCACCACGTCCGGCTGTAACTGCTGCAACAGCGTCGTCTTGCCGGTCTGCCGCGGGCCGAGCAGCAGGACGGATTTGTGCCGGCCCAGCGCCTGGCGCATCCGGCCTTCGATTTGTCGGGCGATCAAAGTCACAGACTCCATTTTCGTAGAATTTGGAGCTTTTTCAAACCACCCACGGACCTGCGGGGCACCCGTGCCCGCGCGCTGTCACCCTCCCAGTTGGTGAACCGGAGGGCGGCGAGCTTGCGGTGTTCGGTGGCGGGGGTCATGGTGCGGGGCGAGGGGAGCTTCCGGCGCTTCGCTAGGGGCTGCGCGATTTGATGATCTCACTCAGCAGGTCCGGTTGGCTGGGGTTGCGCTCCAGGTGGGGATAGCGCTCGCCGTCGTGGTAAGCCACGCGGCAGGTCTGGAAGACGTCGCCGTTCTCGACGAGCATCTCGATGGGGGCGGCGCCGCCTTTGGCTTCTTTGATCGCCGTGCGAAGCAGTTCGGCGGTTTGGCGGCGCTGATTCACGGCGAGCAACTTCATGCCGGGACCCAAGCCGGCGCGATTGGCCGGCGAGCCGGGAATGACATCGAGAATCCCGCCGTCCTCCCCCAAGCGGAGTCCCAGCGGATAGCTCAGATCGGCGCCTTTGTGCTCCGTCTGCAAGCTCTTGAACAACCCCGAAGGCGTGTCCCGGTACACCAGCCGCCAACCGCCGCGTTCGATGCCGCCCAGCGGGGCGCGGGGGGTCACGGCATAGACGCGTTCCTGGAAGAAGCCACGCCAGTCGTATGGGGCGACTTCGTGCAGCGCGGCGAGGAGGTCGTCCACGGTGTAAGGCGCCACGCGCGGCGGGCCGCTTTCGCCGCCGAAAAAGCGCTGGCAGAAGTCGTCGAGCGAGCGCTGACCACCGGAGCGTTCGCGAATCAACACGTCGGCTTCGAGCCAGATGAGTTCGCCTTCGGGATAGAAGTCCACGCTGCGCCGCCAGGCGGTGCCCTCGGGGCGGGCGGAGTAGAGCAGGTGCGCCGTGACGGTGGTATCGGCCAGTGGACGCCAGTCCCGTCCGCGCTGATGGTCGAGTTGGGCGGCGATCAAAGCGAGATGGTCGAAATAATCGGTGGCAGTCCACAAGCCGCATCGGGCGGTCAGCACTTTCCCGAGATACGTGGTCAAGCCTTCATAGACCCACAGGAGTTCGGTCTGCATGGGCTGGTGATACGCCGGCGTGGCCAGGCCGGCGGGGCGGCGATACTTGCCGTTCCAGGAATGGACCAGCTCGTGCGGAAGCAGGCCGGCCCAGCCTTTGAACAGGTCCTCGTCCACGAGCATCCGCTCCGGCGCGCGATTATCGCTGGACTCATGATGCTCCAACCCGAAGTGCGCGACCTGATCGCTCAGCGTCAGGAGGAAATCATACTTGCGGTAGTGATGGGCGCCGAAGAGCGATAGGGTTTCCGTGACCAGCCGGGAAAATTGATCGCGGTGGACGGGCTTCAGGTCCAGCGCGGCGGCGGAATCGGCCACCACGTTGAGGCGATGCGGCGCCGGCCCGTCCGGTGACAGATCGTAGGCGCGCAGGTGAACCCCGGCAATGAGCGGGGAATCCACCAGCGTTTCGAGCGTGACCGGAGCGAATTCAATGACCCCGTCGGACTCGCCGGCCACGGGGAGGGCGGAAGCGTGTTTCCAGCCGCCGGGCAGTCGCAGGCGGGCGGCGTATTGGATCGCGTTGGCCGCCGGGCCATTGGGGTAGAGCAGCAGCGTGTTCCAACTGATGACCACCAAGTGCGCGCTCGACGAAGCCGCCGCGGTGAAGCCTTTCGGGTCGGCGGGCAACAGGAAGTCGAGCGTCACGTCCACCGCGCTGACGGCGGGTGGCGCCTCAAGTTGGAAGGCGTAGTGATCGAGCGGGTCGCGCCGCCAGGCGACGGGCTGGCCGGCGGCGCTCATCTTGATCCCGGTCAGATCGCTGATGGGACCGGTGGGGCCGTGCTCGCCGGGAATCCATTTCGGATAGTACAACGTGAGCAGGCCGGGTTGGGCCGGGATGCGCAGGGTCGCGTGCAGGACGCGACGGCTGGCATCGCGGGCGTCCACGGTCAGCACGACCGGCGCAGCCGCCGCTCGGAGGGTGACGGCCGCGAGGCCGACCAGGCCGGCGGCAAGGCAAAACGATTTCAGAGTTCGAAGGGTTGGATTCATGGCGGAAAGTTGACGTGGCATGGAGCGGGATGACCGGGTATGTCCGTCGGGACGGTGACGGTCACGGCCGCCGGAGCACGAAAAAGCGCTGCGCCGCGTCGGTCACCGGCAGGCGCAGGGTCATGAGGTCGCCCGTGCCGGTGAAGGTGGCGAGCACCTGCCATTCGTCCGTGCCCAGGTCGTCGCTGAACAGCACGATGTAGGTCTGGCCGGCCGCGGTCGGAAAGACCGCCACAAACTCGCCGTCCTCCAGTCGCGCAGCCGCCCACTCCATTTTGCCGTGCGGGTCGTCTTCCTTGTCCGCGCGCACGGCGGGGCTGAACTCGCTGGTATCCTCGGTGGCGAGGTCGGTGGCCGTGACGGTGAGAAACTGGCCGGAGAAGTCCGCAGGCACGGTGAGGGTCCAGTCGGCGTGGCCGGCGGCGTCCGTGGTGACGTTGGTGCGGACCAGGAAGCGGGCGCCTTCGCCGTGGCCGCCGGGGTCGGGCTCAGGACCGTGGAACAGCTCAAGGAGGAAGTCGCGGTTGGGCGTCGAGTTCAGCGTGCCCTGCGCCAGGGTGTTCGCACCGCCCCGCGCCGCCGTGATGAGCGGGAAGTTTTGCAGCCGGTTGGGTCCGGCGTCCGCGTCCTGGGGGTCGTTGGGCGTGACCTGGCCGCCGGTTTCGCCCGGCCCCTCGAGGTCAATGCCCAGCGCGCCGTTGGACTCAATCCCGTTGCCGAGAATGCGGTTGCCCGCGCTGACGCTGCACATGCGCACGCCGTTGCCGGTGTGGGAGGCAATCCGTGCGCCTTCCGCGTCCTCGGTGTCTCCTCGCACACGGCGCTGGCGCGTTCGAGGAACGGGCCGTCGCCGCCGGTGCCCCGCGGGCCGGGGCCGGCGTCCGCAGTGGTGGAGACGGTGAACGTGGCGGCGGACAAGCCGACAGGCAGGAACAGGACGGCGGTTGTCAGCCGGGTGGCGATCATGGTTTTCATGTCATGGATGCGGTTGTGTGGGTTGCGGGGTAGAGGAGGTTGCAGCCGCGGGTAGTTTTTGGATCGGCGTCCAGATCGCCCTGGTCGAATGAATCCGCCCCACCGCCGGCAGGGCAACGGCCGGAAGTCTGCGCGTTGGTCCGGCGAATTTGACGATCGTCTTCTCCCGGCAGTCCCCATCGGGGGAGCGTGCGCGCCGGCCGCGCGAGCAGGCGGAACAGCCGCGCCGGCACGCGCCGGAGGCTGCCGGAGGAGGGCGGAGCGGGGGAGAAGACCCTCGAGGTGGACAGCAACCGCCGCTTCAAACGCCCGGGGCGCAGTGGGCATCCGGTAGGCGGCGAACGGCTGTTGCCACTTCGAAGGCCTGCCGGCCCGGCTGCCGGCGCCGGGCCGCGGGCGAACCACAGATGGAGCATGTCGCATGGTGCATGGCGGACGTTAGGCGCCCGATTGCGCAGCCAACGGTATGGGGCAAATTACCGACGCGACCATCAGCCCTGACGTTGAAACTCTCCATCATAAAAGCTCGATTCTCCCCGACGTCCGGGACAGGCGCGGCCCGGGGCGTGGACGCCGGGAGTATCTGTGCCGCTCGGTCAGAGAGGGACGGGGACAAGGCCGGCCAGAGCCGCTGTTCCCGACCGAACGCACGGCGTTGTGGGGGGGCGGTTCAGGGCTTGGAGGGGGGGATTGTTGAGAGGCGACGGTCGTTTCAGACTGCGGCGGATGCGGCGGGGTTCCGACTGCTGACCATTGCCTTGTTGGTCTGGGCCGGGGTGACCGCCGAAGCTCTGGCGGCGGCCGGGGCAACCTGGTTGTTGGAGAACGACGCATCGGCCGGCCAGTTCGGCCACGCGCTCGCCGCGGGCGACGTGAACGGCGACGGCCTCAGCGACGTGGTGGTCGGTGCGCGGGTGTATCCCAAGCCGTACTGGCGGGCGGGGCGGGTGCTCCTGTTCCCCGGCGCCGCAGGCGGCCCGCAAACCACACCCGCGTGGCGGGCGGAAGGCGCCGAGCCGGAGCAGCGCTTTGCCGAGACGGTTGCGTGCGGCGATTTCAACGGCGACGGCTGCGCGGACGTGCTGGTCGGCTCGTGGATGCACCGGAACCGCCGCGGAGCGCTCTGGTTGTTTTACGGCTCGCAAGACGGTCCGCACGCGGAGGCGGACTGGCACGTGGAAGGCGAGTGGGAGGGTCTCTGCCTGGGCTATGCCCTGTGCGCGGCAGGCGATTTGAACGGCGACGGCTTTGCAGACGCGGCGGTGGGCGCGGCCTATTACGGCGAAGTGGATCGCCGGGAGGGCCGGGTTTACGTTTGGTACGGCGGACCCACCGGGCTCAACCAGAAGGCGGACTGGGGCTTCCAAAGCCGTCGCAAAGCCACCAGCCTGGGAGCGGCGGTGGCCGCCGCGGGGGACGTCAACGGCGACGGTTACGACGACCTGCTGGTTGGGGAACCCGCCTTTTACCTGCGCGACCGCAAGACCGGCTACCTGCTTGCCACCGGGCGGATGCTCGTCTTTCACGGCCACCGGCAGGGTCTTGCGAAGCAACCGGACGCGACCTTTGTTTCTCCACAGCGGATGAGATCAGCTTTTGGCCGGACGCTCAGCAGTGCGGGCGATGTCAATGGCGACGGCTATGCTGATGTGCTCGTGGGCGCGTACAAGGCGGAGGAAATTTACCGCGAAGAGGGCAAGGTCTTCCTGTTCCTGGGATCCGCCGGCGGTTTGGCGTCGGTCCCGGCCTGGATCGCGCGCGGCAACGTGCCCGACGGCCTGTTTGGCACCTCTCTCAGCGCGGCGGGCGACGTGGACCGGGACGGGTTTGCGGACGTCGTCGTGGGGTCCACGTGGTTCACTAGTCCGGGCGCGAATCGAGTCCGCGCCTGGCTGTTCCGCGGCTGCGCGCAGGGTTTGCGGACCGCCCCGGACTGGATGGTCGAGAACGACTTGGCCTACGCGGAACCGGGTGTGACTGTTCAAGGGTTGGGCGACCTAAACGGTGATGGCCACGCGGACGTGGGCATGGCTTCGTGGCTGCACAAGAGCGCGCTAAACCGCGAGGGCCTCGTGCGCGTCTTCCCCGGGACGGCGGACGGCTTGCCGGGATCGATGCTCCAGGCTGACACGCCACACCGGGTCGTCGCCTGGTGGCCGCCGCCGGTCCGCGCGCCGTGGTGGAAGTCGCCTTGGGCAGCCGGATCGGCAACCATGGCCGTTCTGGTCGGGGCGCTGGCTTTGCTTCGCGGCCTGGAAGCCAGGCGCTGGCGCTGGCGGGTCCGCGCTATGGAGCGGGAGCAGGCCCTGAGCCGCGAGCGGGCTCGCATCGCCCAAGACATGCACGACCACCTCGGTGCCAGCCTCACCCGACTGACGTTGCTGAGCGAGCTGACGCGGCGCGACCTTGCCTGGCCTGAGCGGGCCCGCCTCCACGCCGACGAATTGGTCGCCGGCACCCGCGAGCTGGCAGGCACCGTGGACGAGATCGTCTGGGCGCTGAACCCGCGGAAGGACAGGCTGGAGAATCTGGCTTCCTACCTGTCCGCCTACACCGAGGAATTCCTGCGCGCGGCCGGCCTCCGCTGCCGGCTGGACCTGCCCGAACGCCTGCCGGATCTGCGCCTGAGGACGGAGGCGCGGCACAGCCTGTTCCTGGCGTGCAAGGAGGCCTTGAACAACGTGACCAAACACGCCCGGGCTACCGAAGTCTGGCTGCGGCTGCACGTGACCGCGGCGACCCTGACCCTGGCCATCGAAGACGACGGCTGCGGATTCGCGCCGGAATCCGCCGGCCGCGAGCGCAACGGCTTGGTCAATCTGCGTCATCGGATCGAGTCGCTCGGTGGCCGGCTGACCGTGGCCAGCCAGCCGGGTCGCGGGACCCAGGTGCGCATGGAAGTGCCGTTACCGGCGAACTGACGGCCGGCATAATGGGCCGGCGCGGCATGCCGGCGCGGCGGCGCATCTCAGTTTCCTGGCGAGTGCCGGGCGGGGCGGCCCGCCCTTGTGGCGCCGACTTCCGGTCGGCTGTATCGCCGGTTTCCCAACCCGCAGGGCGGCGGGCGAGGTCGCCCACGCCCCTGACCGGCCGTCCGGTTGGAAATCCACCGTCATCTTGGCAGCCAGCACTGAGGCAAGAAATTGAGATGCGTCCGGAGCGCGAGTTAGCATCTTCATGCTCTTGGAGGCGGTCGTCGCGGGCGCTAAACTCGCCGAGGTGAATGGTGACGCTCCCATTCCGGCCGGGCCGGTGCGGGTGGCCATCGTCGAGGACGACCCAGGCACCCGCCAAAGCCTGGCCCTGCTGATCGGCGGCACGCCCGGCTTCCAATGCGTGGACGTCCACGCCGACGCAGAAGCGGCGCTCGCCGGGATTCCCAGCAGTCGGCCGGACGTGGTGTTGATGGATATTCAACTACCCAGGCTTTCCGGGCTCGAATGCGTGCGCCGACTCAAAGCCCGGCTGCCCGCCGTCCAGTTTATCATGCTCACCGTGTTCGAGGACGACGAGCGGGTGTTCGATTCGCTGGCCGCCGGCGCCACCGGCTATCTGCTCAAGCGCGCTTCCCCAGCCGCGATTCTCGAAGCCATCGCGGAGGTGCATCGCGGCGGCTCGCCCATGACCAGCGCCATCGCGCGCAAGGTGGTGCAAGCCTTCCACCGCCCATCGCCGGCCAGCGCCGCGACCACCGTCGAAGTCAGTCCGCGCGAGCAGCAGATTCTCCGGCTCCTGTCGCGCGGCTACCGCTACAAGGAGATCGCCGAGCAACTGGACATTGCCCTGGACACCGTGCGCAGCCACATCCGGCGCATCTACGAGAAACTCCACGTCACCTCGCGCACGGAGGCGGTGGTGAAGTTCCTCGGCAGGTAAACCACCCGGGCGCGGGCGTGGGTGGCGGTTCCTCCGCCTCCGTTTCGAAACGCCAAAGCGGGCGGCCGCGCCCCGGCGCCGGATGCACATCTTTGTGCGACTACCGCGGGGAGCGGCTCGAGTTCAGCCTTCCGCGTGGTTGGTCGGGACGTGGCGACGGAGCCGCAGGCGGTTGGCCCCTTGCAACGGGAATCAACCGAAGGGCAATTGGCGGGCTGGTGTTCGCCGGCCACGCCAACGAAGCAACAAATCAACTTATGTCCAGACAACGACATTGGTCCGTGCGACCCGGCCCCTGGTTGACCCTGGTTGGAACAGCGACACTGGCCGCTGTGCTTGGGCTGAGCCAGCCGGCCGACGAGCCTGACCCGCTGCCGTTCCGGCTTCATCCGCTCGATCAGGCGCCGGCTTTTTCAATTGCTCTGGATCCCGCCGGCACGGGCGCCGGGCTCGACTCTGCCCCCGATCCGCACGCGGCACGACTGACCCGTTGGCTGCGCGAGCAACTCGCCCCGAGATCGTTCGCCGCCACCAATTCGGCCGATGAACCGGGGGCCCACCTGGCCGCCGCCCGGCAGCAAGCGGCCCTGGCCCGCCTGCAGGGGCAGAGCGGGGGCGACGTGGAGGTGCGTTTCCGTCCGGTCAATGGCACGCCCCTGCTCATCAAGGGCCGCCCGCTTGAGCGGCGATTCTCCGGCATTGCCAAAGCCGGCGCCGATCTGGACGAGCTCACGGCGCGGAACTTTCTCCGCGCCAATGCCGTCCTGTTGCGCCTGGAGGATCCGGATCAGGAACTGCAAGTCGTGGCACGCGAACGGGACCATTTGGGCCATCAGCACCTGCGTTTTCGCCAACAGTACAAAGGCCTGCCGGTCTGGCCGGCGGAATTGAAAGTCCATTTGGATGCGGTGGGAGACGTTTACTTGTTGGATGGGGCGTTCGTGCCGACTCCGAGTGGGGTCCCCACCACCCCCAACCTGACTGGCGAACAAGCCATCCAGTCGGCCCGTGAGACGGTGGTCGGCGGTGCTCTTGCCGAGGCATCCCCACCGGAGCTGGTGATTTATGCGCCGCTGGATCGGCCCGCGCGACTGGCGTGGAAGTTCGACCTGATCTTGGGGCTCGCTTCGGCCTGGCAGTACTTGCTTGACGCCGAAAACGGCGCCGTCCTCGCCCGCATCAGCCTCTGTCCGCATGGCGCAGCCGCCGGCAGCGGCGTGGACGGCTTGGGAAACGTCCGGCCCCTGACGGTGTGGCAGGAGGGCAACACCTACTTCATGGTGGACACCAGCAAGCCGATGTTTGACCGCTCGTCCACTCCGCCGAACAACGCCCGTGGTGCCATCGGGATCCTGGATGCGCGGAACCAACCGCCGACCGACCGCTGGGAGGTGTTGGTCCAGAGCCGATTTGATCTCTTTCATGTGACTTCCGCTTCGGCGACGTCAGGCTGGGTGCCGGATGCCGTCGGAGCGGCCTTCGGGCTGTCCCAAACCTACGATTATTACCTCCAGCGCCACAGCCGCAACTCCCTCGATGACCAGGGCAGCAGCCTGGTGGGGGTGGTGCGACTGGGGTTGAACTTTCCCAACGCCTTTTGGAACGGTGCTTCGAAGGTGATGTACTTTGGGGATGGATATACTCGGGCGCTTGATGTGTGCGGCCACGAGCTCACCCATGGGGTCATCAACAGCCTCGGCAACGGCGGCATCCTGAATTACCACAATCAACCGGGCGCCCTGAATGAAGCGTTCGCCGATATCCTCGGCGAAATGGTGGAGGCTTACACCCGCGGCAGCCGGCCCGACTGGTTGAAGGGCGATGGGTTGCCTTCGCCGTTTCCAGTCCAGAATTACGCCAACCCCAATGCCCTTTCGCAAATGCCGGGTCGTCCCAATCCAGCCCGGATGAGCCAGTTTGTGCAACTGCCGGATACCCGAGAGGGCGACCACGGCGGCGTGCACATTAACAGCAGCATCATCAACCACTGCTTCTATCTGCTGGCGGAGGGGCTGGAAGGCGCGATCGGCCTGCACGACGCCGAGCGCATCTTTTACCGCGCGCTGTCCGTTCATTTGGACAAGGAATCGCAGTTCATTGATGCCCGTCACGCGTGTGTGAATGCGGCGGAATCGCTCTTTGGGGTCAACTCGCCCCAGGCCCGCATGACCGTCCGGGCGTTTGACGCGGTGGAGATTTTCGACGCTCCCGGCACGCCCGACCCGTCGCCGGTGCCCACCGTGCCTTCCGCCGACTCCACCTTGGCGCTGCGGCTCAATCCGCAAGCCGGGCAGTATGACCTGGTGCGTTACGAGTCGGCGCGTGGTGACCACGCTTCCGGCACCTTCATTGACACCGTCAAATACCTGGCCCCCAGACGGGTCGCGGTGACCGGTGACGGAACGCTCGCGCTCTATGTGACCAGCGATAACGACCTGGGCATGGTCGAAACCGACGGGTCCAATCCGCGCGTCGCTGGCCACCCCGGTCTGGTGCATTCGCTGGCCGTGGCGCCGGACGGCAAACGCTTCGCTTTCGTGCTGCTCAACCAAGCCGGAAAGCCGACCAAGAACATCCGCTTGGTGGACCTGGCCGCGGAAACCGAGCGGGATATCCGGCTTTACGCCCCCGGAACCGAGGGAGCCAGACTGGACATCATCCGGTTTGCCGACGCGATGGACTTCACGGCCGACGGCCAAATACTCATCTACGATGCCTACGCCGAAATTCCGGGGCCGGGCGGCCAGGTCTTTGGCGGCTGGACGCTGTATGCGCTGGATTTGCGAACCGACACGATTCGTGCGCTGGTTGATCTCAACGAGGGCCTGGACTTCGGCAATCCCAGCCTGGGCAACACCCGGAACCATCTGTTGACGTTCGAGGTGGTCAACAAGACCAACGGGGTCTCGACGGTCTTCGCCGCCGACCTGGCCAGCAATCAAGTTAAGCCGCTGGCCACCATCAATCCGCCCGATGGCCTGGGGGTGCCCGGCTACACCGGCGATGACCGCGCTATAGTCTATGCCCAGGGCGACAACTCGGTGACTTCGGGCTTCTCGCTGGTGCGGCAGCCGCTGGCCGCGGATGGCATCACCCCGAGTGGCCAGGCCAGCGTCTGGATGCGGGATGCGGATGTGGGTGTGATTTACCGCCGCGGTCAGTTTGTCAGCACCAACCGACCGCCCACCGCCGCCATCACCAGCCCGAACCCCGGCCAGTCATTCAACGCGCCGGAGACCCTCACGATCCAGGCCACCGCCAGCGACCCCGACGGCAGCGTGGCCAGGGTCGAGTTCTACCAGGGATCCACCCGATTGGGCGAAGACACCACCGCGCCCTACGCCTTCACCTGGAACCACGTGCCCGCGGGCCGCTACCGGCTCTCGGTGCGGGCGTTTGACAATCTCGGCGCGGCAGCCGACTCGGCTCCGGTCGAGATTCTGGTTACCGAACAAGCCGCCAAGCCCGACCTGTTCAGTCCCGTCATCAACGTCACTCCTTCGCCGGTCGAGGAGGGCCAAACTCTCACCCTGACCGCGACCCTCAAGAACGGCGGCCAGGCGCCGGCCCCGCCCAGCCGCGCCCGCGCCTTCCTCTCCCCGGGCAATGACTTTGACACACAGGACGATTTTGTCTTTCCCACCTTCGTATCCGTGCCCGCGCTGGCGCCGGACCAGGAGTTCCAGGCCGTTTGGACCGCCCCCATGCCCAACCTGGGCTCGGGCCTCTACGACTACTGGCCGATGGTGCAGGTGGACAGTGACAACGTCATTGACGAAGCCGACGAAGGGAATTTCTGGAAACGCAACAATCCGTTACAGGCCCGGGACCCGGCCGGCCAGCCTCCACAAATCACCACCCAGCCGCAGAATGTCACCGTGGCCGAGGGGCAGACGGCGACCTTCAGCGCGCAGGTCAGCGGGAGCCCTGCCCCCACCCTGCAATGGCAACGCTCGACGGACAGCGGCACAACTTGGAATGACCTGAGCGACGGCAGCGGCATCAGCGGCAGCCGCTCAACCGGCCTGAGCCTCGCCGGCGTCACCAGCAGCATGAACGGCCATCGCTTCCGGCTGCGGGCCGTCAACGCGGCCGGCGAGGCGGTGAGCCAGCCGGCGACACTGACTGTTGCCCCCGCCCAGGACCCGCGTCACCCGGCGGACATAAATCCGCCGGACAACCGGCTGACGCAGCAGGAAGTGATCGCTTACGCGGCCGCCTACAAACGGGGCGAGACCTGGCCGGAGGGGCCGAATCCGATTCCGCTGGACTACATGGTCCGGGCGGCGGCGCTTTACCTGCGCGGGGAAACCTACCGCCGGGATCCCGGCATCGCTTCTCCACCGTTGTGGTGGGTCAATACCACCGAACCCTGATCCCGCCTCGACCATGGGGCTTTTCACTCCAATCCCAACCCACAACTGACTATGAAACCGTTGAATCTCCTGTTCCTCGCCTGCTGGGTTCTCCGCTTAGCTCCGGCCCTCTTGGGGCAAAACTTCCAAGATCGCTTTGAGCCCAACGAAACCTTCGCTCAAGCGCGCGCGCTGCAGCCCGAGAGTGGGGTTGTGGAGGAGCTTTTGTTGACGATTTACCCGACCGGTGACGTGGACTTCTTCACGGTTACCTTGCCAGCCGCGGGACGAGCAGAGCATTACCTCGAGATCGAAGCGGTCATGTCGCATCCGACCCTCGGCGTGGGCCGCGTGGACTTTGCCCTGCTCGACGCCCAGGGAAACTCCTTGTCCACCCGGAGCACCCCGCTCGGCTCCGGGTCCGGGCGAATCTCGCTGGAGAACCGGAGTGCCGGAACCTACGGCCTCAAGGTCGAGGGGCGCATTGGTTCTTACGGTTGGTACAACCTCACCATGCGATTGCCCGTCGGCGCGCCCCCTGCCATCACCACCCATCCGCAAAGCCGGACCGTCACCGTGGGCGAGACGGTGACTTTTACCGTGGTGGCCACCGGCACAGCGCCGTTGAGCTACCAGTGGCGCAAGGATGGGCAGCCCCTGGCCGGGCAGACCGGGGCCACACACCCCCTGGCCAACGTGCAGACCGCTCAGGCGGGCAGCTACACGGTGGTGGTCAGCAACAGCGCCGGCCAGATCACCAGCAACCCGGCCGTGCTCACGGTCAACCCGGCGGCGCAGGCCCCCACCATTACCACTCATCCGCAAAGCCAGAGGGTCACCGCCGGCGGGACGGTGACCTTCACCGTGCTGGCCACCGGCACGCCGCCGTTGAGCTACCAGTGGCGCAAGGACGGGCAGCCCTTGGCCGGGCAAACCGGTGACACGCTCACCCTGGCCAACGTGCAGGCCGCTCAGGCCGGCAGCTACACGGTGGTGGTCAGCAACAGCGCCGGCCAGGCCACCAGCAACCCGGCCGTGCTGACCGTCAACCCCGGTTCGCCGCCCGGCGTGGCCGAGCGCATCCTGCCTGGCGGCTACGTCGTGGGCGTGGCCTTCACCGTTACCCTGCAACTGAGCGCCCGGGAGGACATCGTTGCGTTCGGCGTCGAAGACCAACCTCCGTCCGGCTGGACGGTCTCCAACATCAGCCACGGCGGACTGTTTGACGCCCAAAATCGCAAGGTCAAATGGGATGTCTTCTTCGTGCGAAGTCCCGCGGACCGGCAGCAAACGCTGACCTATCAGGTGACGCCGCCCGTCGGGGCTACGGGAGAGGCGACGTTCAGCGGAACCGCGTCGTTTGACGGGATCAACGTGGCGGTGACGGGCGATTCGGCCATCAGTCTCGGCAGCGGCGGGAACCCGCCCGTCATCACCGTCCATCCGCAAAGCCAGACTGCTGCCGAGGGGGGCTCGGTCACTTTCTCGGTCACGGCGACCGGGGACCCGCCCTTGAGCTATCAATGGCGGTTCAACCGGGTGACCATTGCCGGCGCCACGGGGCCGACCTTCTCGCTCAATCCGGTAAAGGCCGGTGACGCCGGCAGCTATACGGTGGTGGTCAGCAACGCTCATGGTGCGGTTACCAGCCAGCCAGCGATTCTGACAGTAGGCGCAGGAGCCGTCCGCTTCACCGAGTTCAAGTTTCTGGCTCGGGATGGGTTCCGGTTCAAACTCGTGGCGCCGGTCGGAAGGCGATACGCCCTTGAGGCTTCGACCGACCTGCGAAACTGGATTGAGATTGCAACGCTGGACAACCCCACAGGCACCTTGGAGTTCACGGACGCCGAAGCCGTGGCGTTTCCACGGAGCTATTACCGGGTGCGGCAAATCAGTCCATGACGATGACCGCGATCCTGCGCAGTCCGGCGCTCGGCATCCTGTTGAGCATGCTGCTGGCCCCCGCAGCGGTTGCCGTCGCTGACTTCGGCAATCCGCAGGCGGTGGTGGGTCTGAACAATCCATTTGGTATCACCACCGACCTGTCTGGCAACCTCCTGGTCATCTGGGACAAACCCGATCCCAACCCCTTCGCCTCCAGCCAGGTTCTCGGCCTCTACAGCCCGCAGGGGCAGACGTTGAAGGCCATAGCCGTGGGCGACTGGACCACGACCTACAACAGTCGGCTGGCCACGCTCCCTTCCACGGGCGACTTCCTCCAACTCTGGCAGGATGGTTTGGTGCAGGTTCTCGACGCTGGGCTGACTAGAGCCATACGCCTCACCAGCCTGCGGGAGGCGCCCTTGGATGCCAGCGCGGTATTCGATGTCGCCCTAGGGCAGGTGTGCAATCTCTCTAGTTTACTGTTTTTGTCCCGCGCCGAGTACACGGATGTGGGCGTGTTGGAGCGAAGCGTCGCGTCCGGCGCCGTCCAGCGCGACATCTTCGTGACGGGATTTGCGGTCACGTATCCGTTTGTGATACGCATCCGGCTCCTGGATTCCCCGGCCGGCGCCACGATCACTTACAAGTTGATGGCCGCCTCAACCGCGATTCCGGGGTCGAATCAGTCCACCAATTTCACCACTTCGGCCCGTGGCGTTGCCGTCAATCCCCAAGGGATGGTTCTGACGTCGCTGCCGGTTCCCCTCCAGGCCCCGTCGGGCATTGCCGTTTACGATGTGCCGGTCGCTTTTTCCGCTGATTACCCGGAAGGGCGCGGACCGGGACCTCAACTACCCCTGGGCACCACGGACCTTTACTCCCGCGGTATGGCGGTGGACCCGGCGGGCAACTTCTTCGTAGCCACCGGCCGCGTGGGCACTTCGGATTGCGGCGGGAGCGCAATCCTCAAAATTGATGCGCAACTGCGTTCGCGAACCTGTATCACCGGATCCAACGACTTGTTCGTGGATGTCCGTGACCTCGCGCTCAGTCCGGACGGCAACTCGCTCTATGTTCTGATTGGCGAACCCAGCCCGAAGGGCGGGGTGATCCGCTTTACGCGCGGGCCCGCGCCCACATCTCCTGTGATCACCATCCATCCGCAGAGCCAGACCGTCACCGTTGGCGGGACGGTGACTTTCACCGTGCTGGCCACCGGCACGCCGCCGTTGAGCTACCAGTGGCGCTGGGACGGGCAGCCCCTGGCCGGGCAAACCGGGTCCGTGCTCACCCTGGCCAACGTGCAGGCCAGTGCCGCCGGCAGCTACACGGTGGTGGTCAGCAACAGCGCCGGCCAGGCCACCAGCAACCCGGCCGTGCTCACGGTCAACCCGGCGGCGCAGGCCCCTGCCATCACCACCCATCCGCAAAGCCGGACGGTCACCGTGGGCGAGACAGTGACTTTCACCGTGCTGGCCACCGGCACG
>FWPU01008257.1_pt1 | contig 17957 bp, 19 predicted proteins | sample 2228361 | NCBI WGS metagenome assembly FWPU01 (sample SAMEA103939777, study PRJEB20133) | metagenome
TGAACACCTGATAGACCAATTGATTTGTCCACGATGTAGTGAACCAGCGCAAAAATTTGTAAAATTTGTGATACTATGCTAAATTATTGTAATGAAAAAGATAGGAATTTTATTTTTAGCGATTATTCTCCTGGTTTTGGGTTTTCTTGGTCTTGCAGCCTGGCAGTATTTCCTTCCTTGGATAGGAGCACCGTCTATTGAAAAGTCATACTCTTCCTTAGGAGAGCAAATTTACTTCACCGGGAGAGGAGAGAAGGGAAGGATTATTCCATTTACTTACGGACCGGCATGGCTGAGGATGCACGGCGGTAGCTGTGCTTCTTGTCATGGAAGTGACGGGAAGGGAGGGCTTCCTATTATGATGAGTGATGAAGTAGCTCCTGAAATCAGGTGGCGTACTTTAATCGAAGAACATAGGGAATCGGGTGAAGAAGAGCATCCTCCCTATAACGGAAGACTCGTGAAAAGGGCTATTACTGAAGGATTAAATCCTGCAGGTGAACCCTTGGATTATGTGATGCCACGCTGGCAAATGAATAAAAGAGAACTCAATGCCATAATTGAATTTTTAAAAGAACTTGATTGAAAAATAGAAAGGGAGGTGACTTAAGGTGATGTGGTGTCCTTGGTGTGGTGGCGGAATGATGGGAGGCCAAGGTTTTGGCTTCGGAAGCTGGGGAATAATTGGCATGATACTGAACCTTCTTTTTACCCTTCTCATATTGGGCGGAATCATTCTCTTATTTTATTGGATAATTAAGCAGTTTGCTCCTGGTGGCACTTCTCTAGAATCTAAGAGCAAAGCTTTAGAGATTCTAAAAGAGAGATATGCAAAAGGTGAGATATCTGAAAAAGAGTATAAAAGGATGAAGAAGGAACTTACCGAGTAAACGGAGAGGAATCAAAGATTTTTTAAATAAGCTTTAATCAAGAATTTAAGAAGAAAATTTGTGCAGTGGGGTGGGTAATCTATTTATAATTCCTTTGGGAAAGTAATAATGATTTCATATTCTGGAAGTGGATGAAAAAGATGGAAAAATTGCTTCCCCTTCATTTAAAAGTGGAGGGTAAGAAAGTAGTAGTTGTAGGCGGAGGTAAAGTTGCGGAGAGGAAAGTTGATTTACTTCTGGAAAGTAGAGCTGAGGTTCTTCTCATTTCCTCTCAAGTTACGAAAAGATTAAGGAAACTTTTCGAAATAGGGAAAATTAACTGGATACAGAGGAAGTATCAGAGAGGAGATTTGGAAGGTGCCTTCATTGGAATTTTTGCAGCTAGCGATATCAAGGCAGAGCAGAATTTTATAGAGGAAGCAAAAGAAAAAGGAATTTTAGTTAATATTTCGACTGATTACAAGAAGTGTGATTTTATATTTCCTGCTGTGGTTCGAAATAAAAAAATTTTAATTACTATAAGCACATCAGGTGCCTTTCCTTTATTATCAGCAGAAATAGCTCAAGAAATTCAGGGAACGTTTGATGATAGATATAGTGAATTGATCGATTTTTTGTTTGAAGTAAGAGAGGAAATAAAGAAAAAGTTTCCGCCTGAGGAGAGAAAGAAAGTTTTAAAATCTCTTCTTAACAAAAAGTTTTTTATAGCCGAGGCCTTGAGGAAAGGGAGAAAACCAAAGCTAAAAGAACTTATTTAATAATTCCTACTATTTTCCTCTGAAAACTTGACAATAATTTAATCGTCAGTTATCCTACTAAACCTATAGAAATATAATATTTTGGAAAGGATAGCCTTATGGATGAGAAGACATTAAAAGAAGGTGGGTTTATAAAGCAGAGACAGGCAGAGTTTTTTATAGTGAGGGTGAAAGTGCTGGCTGGAGATGCTACCTCTGAACAGCTAAGGAAACTAGCTGAGATAGCAGAGAAATATGGTAAAGGCTGGGTACATTTAAGCGTGAGACAGGGAGTCGAAATTCCATTTGTAGAAATTGAAAATTTCGATTCTTTGATGAAAGAGCTAGAGGAAGTCGGGCTATCTATGGGAGCATGCGGTCCTAGAGTCAGAGTAGTAGTGGCTTGTCCTGGTTCTTCTATTTGCCCATATGGTTTAGAGAATACCAAAGAGCTGGCAAAGAAAATTGACGCTCGTCTCTACGGAAGAGGAGGTCTCCCTCATAAGTTTAAGGTTGGCGTCAGTGGATGTCCTAGTGCATGTGCAAAACCTCACGAGAACGACTTGGGATTTCTGGGAGTAGTTGAACCCATTTTTGATGAGGTGGAGGGTAAGTGCACAAGCTGTGGTCTTTGCGTTGAAACGTGCCCTACAGGAGCTATAACTTTGAATGAGGAAGGAAAACCTGTAATAGACTATTCGAAATGCAGCGCTGATGGAAGATGCGTTTCCATCTGCCCCACAAGTGCAATTAGGAAGAAAAGGGAAGGTTGGAGAGTTTTTGTAGGGGGGAAGTTTGGGCGCCATCCTCAACTCGGTCTTTTCTTTACTGATTATGTTTCAGATGAAGAAGCACTGGAATTGGGTGAGAAGATTCTCTCTGCGTATAAAAGATTGGGGGAAAAGGGAGAGAGATTGAGAGCAGTGATAGAGCGTTTGGGTCTTGAAAAGTTTAAGCAGGAGGTATTGCAAGGTGAAACATCTTCTTGATTTAAGAGGAGTTATCTGCCCGATGAATTTTGTGAAAGCTAAACTGAAGCTGGAAGAGATTAGAGAAGGTGAGAAGCTGGAGCTTTGGCTTGACGATGGAGAAGCAATAAAGAACGTTCCTCGGAGTTTAAAGGACGAGGGACATGAGATTTTAGAAGTCGAGAAGGAGAAGAGCTACTTTAAATTAGTTGTGAAGAAGAGAGGTGGGCTTAATGGAGCTTAAAAAAGCACAAAAGATGAATGCACATGAGCTTTTAGCCTATGTTTTTGATGAATTTGGTGAGAAGGTGGCTATTGCTTCCAGCTTTGGGGCAGAAGACGTAGTGCTTATCGATATCGCTTCTCGTCTTACCCCAAAACCTCGAATATTTACTTTAGATACGGGTAGATTGCCTCAGGAAACGTATGAGCTTATAGAAAAAATAAGGGAGAAATACGATCTTCAAATCGATATTTACTTTCCAGACAAAGAAAGAGTTGAGGAGATGGTTAAAAATTACGGTCCCAATCTCTTTTACAGAAGTGTGGATTTAAGGAAGCTGTGTTGCTATGTCCGTAAAGTTGAGCCTTTAAAGAGAGCTCTGTCTAATCTTTCTGCCTGGATATGTGGCTTGAGAAGAGAGCAATCTCCTACGCGCTCTTCTATCAGCAAAGTTGAGATTGATGAGGCAAATGGAGGGATTTTAAAGATTAGTCCTTTAGCTGATTGGACAACAGAAGATGTCTGGAATTATATAAGGAGAAACAACGTCCCTTATAATGCACTTCACGATAAAGGATACCCCAGCATAGGCTGTCTTCCCTGCACCCGAGCTGTAAAACCTGGCGAGGACATCAGAGCTGGTCGTTGGTGGTGGGAAGAGCCAGAGCAAAAAGAATGTGGACTTCACAAAAGGAGGAGGCATGGTTGAGCCTCATGGGGGAAAACTTGTAAATCTTTTCCCTTCTCAAGAGGAAAGGAAAGAACTTATAAGAAAAGCTCAGTTTTTGAGGAAAGTGGAAACAGGCTTGAGAGAACTCTGCGATGCTGAGCTTATAGGTTTAGGAGCTTTTAGTCCTCTGACAGGATTTCTAAAAAGAAGTGACTACGAAGGAGTGGTGGAAAGATGCCGGCTGCAAAACGGTATTGTTTGGACTCTTCCAGTCAATTTATCAATAGATAAGGAATTTTCTAAGGGGATAAGAGAAGGAGAGGAAGTGGCGCTTTCTTTCCAGGGGGAGATATATGCCTTGTTCACAGTGGAAGAACTGTACTCATATGATAAGAAAAAAGAAGCTCAGTTGGTTTTTAAGACTGCTGACAGTTCGCATCCTGGAGTGCAGTCTTTGTATAACCAGGCCGAAATTTATGCAGGGGGAAGAATAATTTTGCTCCAAACTCTTCTGCACTCTACTTATCAGAGTGCTCTTTCACCTGCTGAAAGCAGGGAGGAGTTTTCCAGAAGGGGCTGGAAAATAATAGTAGGCTTTCAGACTCGCAACCCTATTCATCGAGCTCATGAGTATCTTCTGAAGTGCGCTTTAGAAACGAGCGATGGACTTTTTATTCACCCCCTTGTCGGTTGTACTAAGGAAGATGATATTCCTTCATCTATTCGGCTTCGGTGTTACGAGGTCTTAGTAGAGAAATACTTTCCTCGGGAGAGGGTAGTTCTTTCACCTTTACCGGCTGCTATGCGCTATGCAGGACCTCGTGAAGCAGTTTTTCATGCTTTGGTGAGGAAAAACTATGGCTGCACTCATTTTATTGTGGGGAGAGACCATGCTGGAGTGGGAAATTTTTATGGACCTTTTGAAGCCCAGGAAATCTTCTCTCATTTTGAGAGAGATGAGATAGGGATAACGCCACTCTTTTTTGAGCACGCTTTTTACTGTTTTCGTTGTCAAGAGATGGCTACCTCTAAAACGTGCCCGCATAAGAGTAGCGAGAGACTTACTTTAAGTGGCTCAAAAGTAAGGAAGATGCTTAAGAATGGGGAAGCTCTTCCCCCTGAGTTTACTCGTTCTGAGGTAGCAGAAGTGCTTATTAAATGGGCTACAGAAAGTCAAAAATCTTTTAAGCGCCAGGTTTTGAGGTGAGCACTTTGTTTTTAATTTCATTTCTTGCTTTTTTTAGCGAATATATGGACGCAGCTTTAGGGATGGGCTATGGGACCACACTTACTCCTCTTCTTTTACTTTTGGGTTTCAGACCACTAGAGGTAGTCCCAGCCGTTCTTTTTTCACAGTTTGTGACAAGTCTAGTGGCAGGCTTTTTTCATCACAGGTTTGGAAATGTTGATTTTAGAAGAAAATCTCCTCACTTAAAAGTAGTTTCTGTCTTAGTATTCTCAGGCATAGTTGGTTCTATAGGAGCAGTTTTTATCTCTCTAAATATCCCGCAGTTGCTGGTAAAGACTTATATTGGCCTTATGGTTTTAGGTATTGGAATAGCTATGCTCATCAATATGAATAAAAGTTATAGTTTTTCCTGGAAGAAAGTTGCTGGATTTGGTTTGATTGCTGCTTTCAATAAAGGAATAAGTGGTGGCGGCTACGGACCTATAGTCACAGGAGGTCAAATTCTTTCTGGGTTGGATGAGAAAAACGCAGTGGGCATTACTTCTTTAGCTGAAGGACTGATTTGTATAGTTTCGGTGGCAATTTATTTTGCTACCAGGAACGTAGAAAGCTGGAAGTTGGTTCCGTATGTGCTTATAGGTGCCTTGATTTCAGTGCCTTTTGCAGCAGTTACTGTAAAGATGGTTAATGCTAGAATGCTTCGAACTGGTATCGCAATCTTAACCATTCTTCTTGGAATAGCAACACTTTTAAAGATTGCTGCAGCTTGAGGTGGTGGAGATGTTAATTCTCAGCCATGAACATCTTAAAATTATTATTGAGCATGCCAGAAATGAATTTCCCTATGAAGCCTGTGGGGTTTTAGCGGGAGTGAATGGTGAGGTAGTTAAAGTATATCCACTCCCAAATGAGAATAAGAGCGAGGTTTCATATTTTGCTTCTCCTCAGGAGCAGATAAAAGTATTTAAGAAGATAAGGAGGAACGGCTGGGAGCTTTTAGGGATATATCATTCTCATCCAAATACAGCACCTTATCCTTCTCAGAGAGATATTGAACTTGCTTTTTATCCTGAGGCAGTTTATCTCATCGTTTCCCTCAAGTCATTTACTCAGCCTGAAGTAAGGGCATTTAAGTTAGAAGGAAAAAAGATAGAGGAAGTGGAAGTAGTTTTTAAGGAGGTATAGTTATGCCAATTCAGGTATTTATTAATGGAAAGCCTGAAACATTGAAGGAACCAGTTCCTCTCATCGAGTTTCTAAAAGAAAAAAATATAAGACCTGAAGTTATAAGCGTGGAAATAAATGGGGATCTTTTAAAGAGAGAGGATTTTAAAAAAGCGGTGCTCAAAGATGGAGATGAGGTGGAGATAGTATTTCATTTGAGCGGGGGAGAAAAATATTTGAATGTTCTTGAACTCATTGGGAAGACTCCTCTTTTGCGTTTGAATAGTTTGCCTACCAATGGAGCTGAGTTGTGGGCAAAGCTTGAGTCTTATAATCCAGGTGGGAGTGTGAAGGACAGAATAGCTTTGAGTATGATTTTAGATGCGGAAAAGAGCGGGAAAATTGCTCCTGGCAGCACTATTGTGGAACCCACCTCGGGAAATACGGGAATAGGCTTAGCAATGATTGCAGCGGTAAAAGGTTATCGTTTGATTTTAACTATGCCTGAGGGGATGAGTCAGGAAAGGGTGGAGATTCTTAGATCCTTTGGGGCGAAAGTGATACTTACTTCTCCTGAAGAGGGAATGAAAGGAGCTGTGGAGAAAGCAAGGGAGATTGCAGAGGAAGAGGGAGCATTCATTCCTCAGCAGTTTGAAAATTTAGCAAATCCTGAGATTCATCGAAGAACAACTGCTGAGGAGATATGGGAGGATTTGGATGGGGAGATTGATGCTTTTGTAGCGGGAGTGGGAACTGGCGGAACGATTACAGGCGTGGGTGAAGTTTTAAAGCAAAGGAACCCTTCTGTTTTCATTGTAGCGGTTGAGCCTGCTAATTCTCCCGTTCTTTCAGGGGGGAAGCCAGGTTCACATCGAATCCAGGGAATTGGAGCAGGTTTCATTCCTAAGATTTTAAATCTTTCAGTAATCGATGAAATAGTAACTGTGAGAGATGATGAGGCTTTTGAGATGAGCAGAATTTTAGCTAGGAAGGAAGGTATTTTGGTGGGAATTTCTTCCGGCGCTGCTTGCGTGGCTGCTCTTAAAATAGCCAAAAGGTTGGGAGAAGGAAAAAGAGTGGTGACTGTATTTCCAGACACAGGAGAGAGATATATAAGCCTCATTCCTTATTTTCAGTATTGAGGTGAAGTATGAAAGCGCTTGTTTTACTCTCAGGTGGCTTAGACAGCAGATTAGCTTTAAAAATTGTTAAGGAGGAAGGCATAAAAGTGGAGGCAGTAACTTTCCTTTCCATTTTTTGCACCTGCACTTCGAAAAACTCAAGCTGCTTGGAGGGGAAAAAAGCAGCCCAGGAATTGAAAGTGCCCCTGAGGGTAGTAAATGTAACTAAAGATTTGATTTCGGCTGTAGAAAATCCACAGTTTGGTTATGGAAGTGGTGTAAATCCCTGTCTTGACTGTCGAATCCTGATGTTTAAGAAAGCTAAAGAGATTATGGAGGGAATAGGAGCTTCTTTTTTGGTTACAGGTGAAGTGGTTGGAGAGAGACTTATGTCTCAAAGATTAGAAGCCATAAAGCTGATTGAGAAGGAAGCAGGAGTTGAGGGGCTGGTTTTAAGACCTCTTTCAGCAAAGCTTCTTTCGCCTAGTATTCCAGAGTTAAAAGGCTGGGTGAAGAGGGAGAATTTTTATTCCATTCAAGGTCGTTCTCGCAAAGCTCAAATTACTTTAGCTAGAAAATTCAATCTTAATTATCCCTGCCCTGCTGGAGGTTGTCGGTTGACGGAGCCTGGATTTTCCCGCAGAGCGCGGGACCTTTTAAACTATGGTGAGTGGAATATAGAAAACATCAACCTCCTTTTATACGGCAGGCATTTTCGACTTTCAGATAAGACGAAACTTATCGTGGGCAGAAATGAGATTGAGAATGCTCGTTTGAAAAAACTGAATAAGGGAGAGAGCATTTTTCTGGAAACGAGAGATTATCCAGGCCCGCTGGGTCTTTTAAAAGGAATACCTGAAGAGAAGGAGCTGAAGGAAGCCGCTTCCATTGTAGTTTCATACGGGAAAGGAAAGTTTGAGAACTCTCTTTCTGTAAAAGTAATGAAGAATGGAAGTGTTCAAGAAATTGAAGTCATGCCTTTACCAAGAGAAAAAATAAAAGAAAAGTTGATTTGAAGGAGGTGATAGAAGTGAGCTTTGTTAAAGGACTGCGGTGTAGGGAGTGCGGTCATCGCTATCCAAAGGAGGCACTCTATGTTTGCGAGTTTTGCTTTGGCTCACTGGAAGTGGAATACGACTATGAGGGGATAGGAAAAATGTTGAACCGAGAGGTAATAGAGGAGAGAGAAAAAAATATGTGGCGTTATAGAGAACTTCTCCCTTTGGAGAAGGAACCAACAGATGGATTTAATACAGGATTTACTCCTCTCTTTAGAGCGGAAAAGCTTGGGAAGAAAATAGGGATAAAAGATTTATATATAAAAGACGATTCAGTCAATCACCCCTCTCTTTCCTTCAAGGATAGAGTGGTTGCGGTGGCTCTCTCTCGAGCAAAAGAGCTCGGTTTTTCTGTGGTTGCCTGTGCTTCAACGGGAAATCTAGCTAATTCTTTAGCAGCTCAAAGTGCTCAAGCAGGAATCAAGGCTTTCGTTTTCATTCCTTCTGACCTTGAAAGCGGAAAGATAGTTTCCACATTGGTTTACGGAGCGAATCTGGTAGCTGTGGAAGGTAATTACGACGAAGTTAATCGCTTGTGTAGCGAGCTCGCCACGGAAAAGAAGTGGGGTTTTGTGAATATAAATTTGAGACCATATTACTCCGAAGGTTCTAAAACATTTGGCTTTGAAATTGCTGAGCAGCTTGGCTGGAGAGTACCTGACCATATCATCGTTCCAGTAGCAGGAGGTTCACTTATCAGTAAAGTGTGGAAAGCTTTTAAAGAGCTGGAAAGATTAGGTCTGATTGCAGAGGTTCAAACGAGAATTCATGCAGCACAAGCAGCTGGCTGTGCTCCGGTGGTGAATGCAATAAAAGAGGAAAGTGAAGTCATAAAACCAGTTAAGCCTAAAACTATAGTTAAATCATTGGCTATAGGGAATCCAGCTGATGGTTATTATGCGGTGCGAACAGTGAGAGAAAGCGGCGGCAGTGGAGCAGCCGTGAGCGACGAGGAGGTTATAGAAGGTATAAAGCTTTTGGCAGAAACGGAAGGAATTTTTGCTGAAACTGCAGGTGGAGTTACTGTAGCAGCTGCATTGAGGTTAAAGGAGAAGGGTATTATCAGCAGGAAGGAAAGTCTGGTTTTGTCTATCACTGGAAATGGCCTTAAGACGAAGGAAGTTCTTGAGGGAGCTTTAAAACCGTCCTTGCGGATTAAACCTACAGTAAGTTCATTTGAAGAAGCACTTAAGGAGGTGAGTTTGGTTGGTTAAAGTGAGAGTGCCCACACCGCTGCTCAAACTAACAGGTGGGAAAGCAGTTGTAGAAGCGAAAGGGAGAAGTATAAGTGAGTTAATTGAAAATCTGGATAAGAAGTATCCTGGGATGAAAGAAAGGCTTTGTGAGAAAAATGGGGAAATAAAGAGGTTTGTCAATGTTTTTGTAAACGAGGAAGACATTCGCTTTCTTAAAGGGAAAGATACAGAGCTTAATGAGGGGGATGAAGTTTCCTTTATTCCAGCTATTGCAGGCGGTGCCTTAAATGAGGAGGAAATTGAGAGATATAGCAGACAGATAATACTTTCAGAAGTAGGAGGTGTGGGGCAGGAAAAGCTTTTGAACTCATCTGTATTAGTAGTGGGAGCAGGCGGTCTTGGCTCTCCCGTGCTTCTTTACCTGGCTGCGGCTGGCATAGGGAGGATAGGAATAGTCGATAACGACAAGGTAGAACTTAACAATCTTCAGCGGCAGATTGTGCATAGCACAAAAGATGTGGGAAGGGGGAAAGTGGAATCTGCTAGGGAAAGTTTGCTCAAAATTAACCCTGAGATTAAAGTGGACACTTATGGAGTGAGATTAAATTCAAGCAATGCTCTGGATATCATCTCCTCTTATGACCTTGTCGTTGATGGAAGTGACAACTTCGCCACCAGATACTTATTAAATGACTCCTGTGTGATGCTTAAGAAACCTTTGGTAGAAGCAGCGATATTGAGGTTTGAAGGTCAGATTATGAGCATAATTCCCGACGGAGGAGCTTGCTACCGTTGCTTGTTTCCGGAACCACCTCCTCCTGATGCTGTGCCCAACTGCCAGCAAGCAGGTATTCTGGGTCCGGTGGCAGGGGTGATGGGTTCCTTGCAAGCTATTGAAGCTTTGAAAATCCTTTTGGGGAAAGGGAGCTTTTTAAAGGGGAAGCTTCTTATCGTGGATACCTTAAATTTAATCTTTCACCTGGTGAATGTGCGGAGGAAGCCAGATTGTGCAGTTTGTGGTGAGAAGCCAGAAATACATGAACTCATTGATTATGAGGAATGGTGCACAAGGAGGTGAAATGAAGAATGGCGAAGGTTATAGTGAGGTTGACTTTTCCTGAAGAGCTGGTTAAGGAGCCTCTTATTTTTCTTATGGCAAAGAAGTTTGACGTCATGCCAAATATTAGAAGAGCCAAGGTGAGCGAAACGGCAGGGGAAGTTGTATTAGAAATAGAAGGAAGGAAGAGAAATTTGGAAGAGGGCTTAAAATTCTTAGCAGAAAAAGGTGTTTTTGTGGAGAATATACCTGGCGATATAGTGGAGGGATGAGAATATTGGTGGGAAAAGTTTATCTGGTCGGAGCAGGACCTGGCTCTCCAGGCTTCATAACCTTGAGGGGCATCGAAGTTTTAAAAAAAGCAGATGTTGTTCTATACGACCGGCTTGTTCATCCGTATCTTTTGAACTTTGCTTTTCAGGCGCGGAAGATATATTGCGGCAAAAATCCGGGCAAACATACTTGGGATCAAGAAAGGATAAATGCAACGTTAATTGAAGAAGCAAGAAAAGGAAATACTGTGGTGAGGTTAAAAGGAGGAGACCCCTTTGTTTTTGGGAGGGGAGGAGAGGAAGCAGTTGCTTTATCCAAGGCTCATATACCTTTCGAGGTTATTCCTGGAGTTTCTTCCGCAATTGGAGTTCCAGCCTCTTTGGGAATACCATTAACTCATCGAGGAAAATCATCCACTTTGGCTATCGTTACGGGAAGGCAAGACTTAACCCCTCCCACTCTGCCTATTGATTGGGAAAGTGTTTCTTCTTTTGAAACCATCGTTATTTTAATGGGAGTCAAGGCTCTACCAGAAATAGTGGAAAAAATTTTAAAAAAGAAGCCATCAAAAACACCTGTTGCTATTATTACCTGGGGCACATTTCCACAGCAAAAAGTGGTAAAGGGGACACTTGGTGATATCGTGGAGAAAAGCAGGAGAGAGAAGGTGAAGCCTCCTTCAATTATTGTTGTGGGAGAGGTAGTGAATTTATCTCGTGAATTGATTCCCTTTAAAAATTTTCCCTGTTTAGGCTGGAATGCCCTTCTTATCGGTTCTTTTGATAAAGTAAGAAATTTTGGAAGAAGGCTCATAGACCTAGGTTTTGAAGTTGAGATTTGCGATTATAAAAAGGAAGTATCGGACTCTTTGTGGAACGTCATCGATAAACTTGATTTCTTTAATTGGTTGATTTTCAAAGACTCCGAAGCAGTGGAGGGATTCCTTTTTGCTTTAAAGGAGAAGAGACATGACTTGAGAGAGCTTTCTCAACTTAAATTCGGGGTGGTAACACAAGAAGCATCTGAAGAGTTAAGAAAAGTGGGCTTATTTCCCGACAAACTCTTTTTAAAAGGAGAGAAATTTTCTGAAAAAGCTCTTCTTATAAGCTCCTATAAGTGGGAAGAGGTAAATCCAAGAGCTACAGAGATTTGTGCGTTTAAGTTAACAGCGTCTTCTATACCAATGAAAAAAATCAGTCGATCTAAAAAGGATTTCACCTTTCTTCTTTCTCCTTCTGGAATTTCTATTTTTTCCCAAATTCCTCGAAATAGCGTGGGAACAGTTTTTGCCCTTTCAGAGTGCATCTTTCCTTTAGTTGAGCAAAAATATTCTTTTATTGAGTTTAATTCCTTCTCTGAAGTGGAGAAAATCCTTTATAATTATAAGCTAGAAAGCTTAAAGGAGGTGGAATTGTGAAGATTAGGAAGGTTTCAACTCGTGTTTCCAACATCTGTAAATGCTGCGGTTCTTGTTAATTAAATTTCATCGCCTTAACCTTAGGAAATCCATAAAATTACCATACCAGTTACAAATATTATAATACCTAAGAAGAGATTGAATTGAGTTTCGATATTCCTTATTTGTGCAAGCTTTTTTGCTAAGTGACCAAAGTAGCCCATAAGCAGAAGGGGAATTGAATGGGCTAAAGTGAAAATAGCTACCAAAATAATGCCGTAAAGAAACTTACCTAAAGCAAAGGTAAAGGAAAAGATAGTCAAAAGAGCAGGAAAGCAACAAGGGCAAATCATAAAGGCAAAGGAGCTCCCTAAAAGAAAGGAGCTTAAGAGAGTAAATTTTTGAGAAAGTTTTGCTCTTGTTTTATAAAGGATTCTTGGTCCTTTGGCAAACGGAAGCTTTAAAAGCCCAGCTATATTAAGTCCTAAAATTAGGAGAAGGGAGCCTGCAAATGGATAGATTAAGTGGGAAATATCCACAATTTTTGCCAGAAGGGAAGCAAAAATTCCAAAGAGGGAGTAGAAAAGTCCCAAGCCAAAAACAAAGGAAAAAGCAGTTGCTAATCCCTCTTTTCTTGCAGGGCGCTCTCCTACTAGTCCAAAAAGTGTAGCTGCTCTAAGAAAAGTGCAGGGTCCTAAACTCGTTAATAAGCCGAAAAAGAATGCACCTGCGAGGGCAAGAAAGGGACTATACTTTAAGTAAATTAAAAAATCTTGGTAGCTCAAGGCTTAAGCAATCCAGATTCTCTTAAGTATTGTAAGAGTTCCGCTTCGGAGAGAGTCTCTTCATCAATGCTCACTATAATCTCATTTCCCTTCACTTGAGAGCTTTTCACTCCGTTTAGCTTAGGAAAGACAACTTCTGAAAGTGTTAACAAGCAGTCGGGACAATGCAAATTTTCTATGCTTATTTTAATGATTTTTTCTTTCAATTTCCCTCCTTTAATTGTTCTATTTTTGAATTCGCTCTTTCTTTTAAATTAGGTAACGTTTTTTTTATTCTTTCCCAGGTTTGGATGGCTTTTTCCTTTTCGCTTACTTTTTCATACGAAGTTGCTAAAAGTTGCCAGGCAGCCGGGTTACTGGAATCACTCTTAACTGACTTTTCTAAGTTTTTTATGGCTTCTCTATATTCGCCAGCTTGAAAGAGTGCCAAGCCTAACAGGAAAAGAATTTCAGCATCATTGGGTTTTGCTTTGGCTGCCTTAGTGTAAAAATAAGCAGCTTCTTTATGCTTTCCTAATTTTGAATAAGCATATCCAATAGAGGATAGAACTTCAGGGTTTTTAGGAAGCAAAAATAGTGCTCTTCCATATTGAACTTTTGCTTTTTGAAAATTTCCATTCATAATCATCTGGTCGCCACGCCACAGATTTAGATACGCAATAAAAGGTCGAAGAGCAAGAAGAAGAATGAAAGAGGAGAGAAGAAAAACAGCCAAACGGCTTTTGTACGAAGTTACATCTATTGTCATTTGGAAACGCCTATTTTTAGATTTTTGTTTATTTTTTTGCTTTTTTGAGGAGTTTGGTGGCAACATGAGAGACCACTGCTTCCAAAGGAGTCTTCACTTGCCTTTGCTGATCTTTCTAAAAAGTTTTTAATTTTTTTCCTTAACCCCTCAAACATTTTTCCCATCTACCTTACAGGGGTATAGTATAAAATTTTTGTAAGGTTGTCAACGGCAGACCCTTTTATCACAAAGTTATGATGGTCTTGCGATAATGAGTTTAAACATACCGAGAAAAAGATTCCTGCCTTCAACTATCTTAAAGCCTGTTTTTTGAATATTTCCTACGGTGTCTCTGTTGATATTGACTCCTATAGCTCTATAAATATGACTCCTATAGCTCTATAAATAAAAGGATTTAAGAAGTCAAAAATTTTTCCTAGGAACACGGGTACTCTCAACAATTTTGTCTCACCTCCTTTATCTCTGCTCCTTTTTCTCTTTTTCCCTATTTCATCCTCCTAATGAAGAGAAGCTCCTCTTTTATTTTAAGAAAAGCCTCTTAAAGAGCGGTTCTCATAACGCTCATTCATTTCAGTTGCTATAAGAAAGACTATTTTTTCTGCTCATAAAGGAGGAGGAAAAGCTTCAATCACCCCTCTTTCGCTTCTTTGGCTTATTTACCTTGATTTATTTCCTCAAAGAACTGGATTAGAAAGTGAAAAGGAGGTGATATAAATGACTAGCCTTTTAAAAACCTGGCGTTAATTGCCACAATAACGGTGCTTAAGGACATTAAGCCTGCTGCTAAAGCTGGACTTAAAAGAATTCCGTAGTTGTAGAGAACGCCTGCTGCCAAGGGAATGGCAAAAGCATTGTATCCTGTTGCCCAGGCAAGATTTTGTATCATCTTTCCGTAAGTGGCGCGGGCTAGACCAATTATAGCAGCCACATCGAGGGGGTTGCTTCTTACCAGAATAATATCGGCTGTTTCTATCGCTACATCTGTACCTGCACCGATGGCAATTCCTACATCTGCTTGAGCAAGGGCTGGGGCATCATTTACGCCGTCGCCTGTCATTGCCACAACCATTCCTCTTGATTGAACCTCCTTGACCTTTGCTGACTTTTCTTGAGGCAGAACTTCAGCAAAATGCTCATCCAATCCTATTTCTTCAGAGACCCATTTGGCAACTTTCCGGTTATCACCAGTGAGCATCATGCATTTAACACCCATTTTTTTAAGCAAAGAGATGGCTTTCTTAGATTCTGGTCTAATGATATCGGCTAGAGCAATAGCGCCTTTCGGTTCTTTATCAATAAGGACAAAAACTACCGTTTTCCCTTGAGAAGAAAGTTTTTCAATTTCATCATTTTTAATTTCAATTCCGTTTTCTTTTAAGTACCCTGGGCTTACCACTTGTACATTTTTCCCGTTTACTTTCCCTTCTGCTCCCTTCCCTGGAATAGCTCGAAATTCTTGGATGGGGAATGTTTCAAGGGATGAAGAGACAATTCCTTTAGCAATGGGGTGTTCGGAGTGTGCTTCAACGGAGGCAGCATATGTGAGAAGCTCTTTTTTATCTTTGTCTGAGAAAGAAATGACATCGGTAACACCAAACTTTCCCATCGTAAGAGTCCCTGTTTTATCAAATATTATTGCCTTAACATTCCTGGCTCTTTCAAAAGCAGCTCTGTTTCTTATCAGAAGACCGTTTTTAGCAGCGATAGCTGTGGAAACGGCCACGACGAGGGGCACAGCAAGACCTAAAGCATGGGGGCAGGCAATCACCATGACACTTACGGTGCGCTCAAGTGCAAAAGAGAATTCCTTACCCAGAACTAATAGCCAGACAAAGAGAGTTATTGCTCCGCCGAGAAGAGCTATTATTGTCAACCATAAAGCAGCCCGGTTAGCTAAATCCTGTGTTTTGGATTTGCTTTCTTGAGCTTCTCTCACCAGCTCTATCACCTGTGAGAGGAACGAATCCTTTCCCGTTTTTTCAACTTCAACTGTGATGGAACCTTCTCCGTTTATGGAGCCTCCGATAACTTTAGCATCAACTTTTTTGTAAATGGGGTTTGACTCTCCCGTCAAAAGAGACTCATCCACCGATGTTTCTCCTTCAACGACTTTCCCGTCAGCAGGAATTTTCTCTCCTGGCTTTACTAAGACTTTATTTCCGGTTTTAAGTTCGCTTAGAGGAATGTCTTGAATACTTCCATCTGGCAGGAGGAGGTGAGCGTCTGAAGGCATAAGCCTTGCTAGCTCTTCAAGAGCTTTCGAGGCACTCATGACAGACTTCATTTCAATCCAGTGTCCTAAAAGCATCACATCAATCAGGGTAGCTAGCTCCCAGAAGAATATTTCGCCTGTCAAGCCAAAAACCACCGCACTGCTGTAGGTATAAGCCACTGTTATGGCTAAGCCAATCAGCGTCATCATACCTGGTTTTTTAGCGGATAATTCGCTGTATAGCCCTTTTAGAAAAGGCCAACCACCATAGATAAAAACACCGGACGAGAAAAGAAAGAGGAGATATAAGTCACCGGGGAAGCGGAGTGATTCTCCAAAGCCGAGGAATTTTTGAATGAGGGGGGAAAGGAAAAGAATGGGAATGGTGAGAGAAAGGCATATCCAGAATCTTTTTCTAAAGTCAGCTACCATGTGTTGATGATGGGAGTGGCGACCACTTCCAGTTTTTTTTGTTTTGAATGTGAATGGCCTGTGTGAATCTCTTTTACATCTTGGTTTTTTACATCCATTTTTGTTATCCTTGATTGTACTCTCTCTATTAAATTCTTATTTCTAGCAATTTTCAAACACTTTTACTTAATTCATCTTTAAGAGTTTCATTCTATAGCAGTTGGGTAAGGGTAACTACTAGAGTGGGAAGAGGGAAGTTTGCTGATCCTTCTCTAAAAATCAGAGACAAATACTTTTATTCAAGAAAATCATTCAAGAAAAGTCTTTTTCACAAAAGCTTTAAAGGGCTTAAAAACTGGAGTGACAATCCGTTTGAGAGCAACCAGATTTAGAGGCATCTCGTTTGTTATTGTGGATATAAGTGACATTGTGACAAGCACCTGTAGGATCATTTAAACTGCAGCTTATGGGAGAAGAGCCACCGCTTTCCCCATCCCATTCTGAAGTTCCCTCATAGGGGGAAGCATTGACTTTAATCCAGTTCTTAAGCATCTTTCCTCTTTGCACTCCACTTGGGTCAGTTCCAGGAGTACCGTGTGGGTCGTGGCAGTAGGTGCAGGAAGCATTCTGGTCAGTATTTCCTGTTCCGCCCACTTTAGCATGAGTATAGTGGCCGTTGAAGATGCGCTCAAAAGGTGCCCTGCCTCTGCCGGAGTGACATCTTCTGCACCGTCTATCTGGCTCATGATCGTGGTGATACCAGAAGTTGGAGACAGTTCTGCTCGGGTCATAAGTTCTGTTATTAAGCTCATAGGAAATATCAGGAGCTCCTAGCCAACTGCCATCATGACAGTCCATGCAGAAAACTTCGGTATCAGGGTAGGGAGTTGAAGTATCATCCGGGTTGGGAATATCAGCCAGTGGATAGAGCGTGGTGACGTCATCAGGGTCAACAATCACTCGATGAGGATTGGTGTTTGGGTCGGAAAGGTGAGGGTTATGGCAGTTATTGCAGGTGGGATTGCCATTCTCAATAGGATGATGCGAATCTGTATAGCTGAACTCCGTCTTTTTGTCAGAAGCAGGTCCAGTTGAATCATGACAGGTGAAGCAAAGGTCTCCTCCATCTGAAGGTGAGGAAGTGGCAAAAGTCTGCTCCACACAGAGATTAGGATAGATATTTCCTTGAGAGTCATCATCCATCTCTCCATGAGGGTTATGACAGTTAACACACTCGTTTTCTTTCCCTGCACTTTGAGCAGGATAACTGGAGCCATATTCTCCACCTGGCCAGAGAACATTTGAGTCACTTCCGTGGAGAGAGAGCTCATATTCTGTCTTTCCTACGAAGTACCCACTTGGAGGAGCATCTCCGCCAGCTTTATGGCAAGCATAGCAAAGCCCATTTCCTTTATAGGTGGAAGAATCACTTCCTTTATACCCAATGAGGTTAAGGGAAGAAGAAGAGCCATGCTTTAAGTGGCAAGCGAGGCAGTTAATAGCAGTCGAAGTAGTATCTACTATGCCACAGGTAGGGTCATAGGTAGGAGGAGGAGCCCAACTTATGTTGTTGTGAGGAGTGAGGAGGAAGTTAGTTTTGTGATCTCCTCGGGTATTCGCATAGTAAGTGGAGTTTATGTTAGTGTTGTTCCAATCTCCATGGCACCCCCAGCAGAAGTTGTTACCTATGGTGGAACTAGCTACATATCTTGGAGACCACCTGTTAGACCTTCTTTCACTTTGGCTTAACTCCTCATCCTTGTAATATTTTCTGCTTCCATCTGGCTGCCACTCAAACAAAAGCTTAGGATAGTCATCCGGGTCTCTATGAGGAGTGTGACAGTCTGCACAGACAATTT
>FWPU01008260.1_pt1 | contig 17943 bp, 16 predicted proteins | sample 2228361 | NCBI WGS metagenome assembly FWPU01 (sample SAMEA103939777, study PRJEB20133) | metagenome
CGCCAGATCGTCCTCGTCGCGCGGCTCCACCAGCGCCTCGGCGGGTCCGCCGATCCTGAAGGTGGTGTATGGCGCCAGGGGCTCCTCGAACCTGGCGGGGATGCCGCGCTCTCTGAGGAACGCGGAGAATGCGCGCACCGTTTTCTTCCCCCTCTCGATCCCTCCCCGGGAGGGACCAGCGGGCGGCGGCCCGCTTGCCGTAAATTATAACTTATAAATTACAAAATAGCAAGCCCCCCGCGAAAATCGCCGCGCCGGCGGGGCGGGGCGGCACTACCCCTCCAGGAACCGCCTGGCTATCTCGTCGACGTCGCCGGCGCCCATGGTGATCACGAGGCAATCGGGCTGGGCCTTCTGCCTGAGGAAGGCCAGCACCTCGTCGAATGTCGGCATGAAGAGCGCCGCCTTCCCCTGCTCGGCTATGGCCTTCGCCAGGTCGGCGCTGGAGATCCCCCTGATCCCGTCCGCCGGCTCGCGCGCCGCGTAGATCTCCGGCAGCAGCACCACCTGCGCCTCGCCGAACGAGCGGGCGAACTCCCTCAGGAAGAAGCGCGTCCTGGAGTGCTGGTGAGGCTGGAAGACGCACCATATCTTGCGGTCGGGATAGCGCTCCCTCGCGGCCCGAAGAGTCGCCTGTATCTCGGTGGGATGGTGGGCGTAATCATCGATCACCAGGACACCGCGGCGCTCCCCCAGCAGCTGGAAGCGGCGCGCCGCCCCCGCGAACTCCGACAGCGCCACCTGTATGATCTCCTGCCCCACCCCGGCCCACGTGGCCGCCGCGATCGCCGCCAGGGCGTTGGAAACGTTGTGCTCGCCGGCCAGCCCCAGCGTGTAGGCGCCGAACGGCCGGCCGTACTTGAGCGCCTCGAACGACCACCGCCCCTCCTTGACCTCCACGTTCCGCGCGCGCCAGTCGGCATCCTTCTGTATCGAGTAGCCCTCCCCCTTCCCCTTCAAACCCTCGACGATCGACGCCGAATGAACGTTGTCGACCGACCCGATCACGGGACCCGAGCAGAGCCCCGCGAACTCCCGGAACGCGCCGACTATCTCCGTGATGTCCCGGTAGTAGTCGAGATGGTCCTCCTCGACGTTGGTGATCACCGCGCAGGCAGGCGACAGCTTCAAGAAGGACCTGTCGAATTCGCAGGCCTCCACCACCAGGTGCTTCCCCTTCCCGGGCATGGCGTTGGAACCCAGCTGGGGGATGACGCCCCCGCACACGAAGGACGGCTCGAAACCGGCCCGCGACAGGATGTAGGCGATCATCCCAGTGGTGGTGGTCTTCCCGTGGCAGCCGGCCACGGCTATGGTGACCCGGCTTCGGGAGAGCTCCCCCAGCATCTCCGAGTACTTCATGACGGGGATGCCCCGGCGCCTGGCCTCGACCAACTCCGGGTTGTCGTCCGGTACCGCGGCCGATCTGACCACCCGCTCCACCCCGGCCGGCAGGAAGGAGACCGAATGCCCCGTCCTGAGGACCGCCCCAGGGATGTTCGCGGGACGCAGATCGGAGCCGGAGATGGAGTCGCCCCGGGCGATGAGTATGCGGGCCAGCCCGCTCATCCCCGTACCTCCGACCCCGACCATGTGGATCTTCATCGCCGCAGGACCTCCCGCAAGTCCGTGAGGATGGCCCGCGCCGCCTCCGGCCGCCCCAGGGTTACGATGTTCCGCCTCATACTATCGAACGTCGGATCGCGCCGGGCGAGCTTCCGAAAAATCGGGGCGAGCCCCCCGGCAAGGCATTCCGCCTCCTCCATCACTATGGCGCCCCCGCAGAGGGCCGCCGCGCGGGCGTTCCGGCGCTGGTGGTCCCCAGGCGAACGTGCGATCGGCACCAGCACCGCCGGCACCCCAAGGGCCGCCAGCTCCGCAATCGTCATGGCGCCGGCGCGGCATACCACCAGATCGGCCGCCGAATAGAGCGCCTCCATGTCGTCGACGAAATCGAGCACCACCGCGGTGGCTCCCCGCGCCCCATAGGCGGCCTGGAGGGCCTCCCCCCGCCCCGCGCCCGCCACGTGAATGACCTGCAGGCATCCGGCAGCCCCGTCGAGCCCTTCCAGCGCCCCGCGATTGAGGACCTCGGCCCCCTGGCTGCCTCCCACAATGGCCGCCGTAGGCCTGCCCTCCCGCAGGCCGAACCGCCCAAGCGCCTCCCGCCGGGGGATCCTCCGCATCCGAGGTCTGAGGGGACTGCCGGTCACGCGCACCTTCCCGCCGCAGCCGGGGAAGGCGCCCGCCGCCTGGGGCCACTGCGCGTATATCCGCGCCGCGCCCGCCGCCAGGAGCCTGTTGGCCTTCCCCGGCCGCACGTTCTGCTCCATCAGCACGTACGGGACCCCCGAGGAGGCGGCGGCAAGTATCGGCGGCACCATCCCGTAGCCGCCAACCCCCACCACGACGTCGGGCCGGAACTCCCTCAGCCTGCGGAATGCCCCCCCCAGCGCCCGCGCCATCTGCCCGAGGAACCCGCGAAAACCCCTCCAGCGCGGCGACTCCAGGGCCTCGAACGGGATCCCCGCCTTCGACAGCTGCGCCGCGTCGAACGGCCGGGAGGTGCAGAGCCAGAAGATTTCGCAACCCGCCGCGTGCTGCACGAGCGCTACGCCGGGGAAGAGATGGCCTCCCGTGCCTCCCCCGGCAAGCATGAGCCGGTAACCCCCTCTCCGCATGGTCCCCTCTCCGACTCGTTGGCGACCCTCACGAGCATTCCCACTCCCGCCATCGCGCACACCAAGGAGCTGCCCCCGGCGCTGACGAACGGCATCGGGATGCCCTTCGTGGGTATGGCGGCCGTCACGACCGCCGCGTTTATCGTCGCCTGCAGAATTATATAGCTCGTCACGGCAAACGACAACAGAAAGCCGAAACGGTCACGGGCGCGGAACGTTACCCTGTAACCCGCCACCGCCAGGGCGGCGTAAAGCGCAAGCACGCCCGCCGCCCCCAAGAAGCCGAGCTCTTCCCCTATCACCGGCAGGATGAAGTCCGAATGGACCTCCGGCAGGTAGTAGAGCTTGGAAAGCCCGCGCCCCAACCCCACGCCGGTCCACCCCCCGACTCCCAGCGCCTGCAGCGACTGGATGATCTGGTGCCCCTTCCCCATCGGATCCTTCTCGGGATGGAGCCAGGCCTCCATCCTGCGGCCCACATGGTCCATGTGGGTCATCGTGTAATAGAGCAAAAAACCCACCGCGGAGGCGAATACCGGCAGCGCGTGCGCAGGCCGGATGCCCGCGACCAGGAGCGTCATACCCATCACAAGCGCAATGAAGACCGCGGTCCCCACGTCGGGCTCCACCAGTATCAGCCCCGAGATCGCGGCGACCGCGGCGCAGGGGGGCATGAAGCCCGTGAAGAAGCGCCTGATCCGCTCCGGATCCGCCGCCGCGAAGCCGCAGACGAAGACCGCGATCCCCAGCTTGGCCGCCTCCGACGGCTGGAAGAACCAGCCGCCGACCCGTATCCACCTCCTGGCCGCGTTGATCTCCGCCCCCACGCCCGGCACGAACACCAGGCACAGCAGGGCCGCCGACATCGCCAAGACCGGCAGTCTCCACCGCGCCCAGAACGACAACGGCACGAGGGCCGCCCCGGCCAGCGCGGCGACGGAAATCGCGGACCACGCCAGCTGCCTCTTGAGGAAATGGCCGGCGTCCTGGTATTTCGGAGAGCGCTCCGCCGTCACACCGGTGGCGGAATAGACCATCACCAGCCCTACCGAGACGAGGGACACCACGAGGACCACCAGAACGACCGCGTCGCGGGACATCGTCACCCCGGGAAACCGCCATAGATGTTTCGGCCCGGAAGGGGCCCGAACTTGACGGACACCGGCGGGGCGTTTATCCTTCAGCTGCCATGACGCGGGACGAACGGTTCGTGGCCCTCGCGGTCCAGGCCAAGATGGTCACGGACAGCCAGATCGAGGACGCCCGCCGTCTCCAGACGCTGCTGATGCAGAACGGATTCAAGCTGACCCTGCCGGAGATCCTCGCCCGCAAGGAATACATCAGTCCCCAGCAGGCGCGGTTGCTCAACATCGCTGTTCGCTACGAGGAGATCAGGGAGGACGACCTGGCCCTCGGGGCATTTCTGGTCAAAAAGGGCTTCCTGCCGGAGGAGAAGGTCCGCGACTGCCTCAACGCGCAGGAGCAGCCGTACAGGGAGGGACGCCTCCTCCCGCGCCTCCGCGACCTCGTGGTCCAGAAGAACTACCTCACCAGCCAGCAACTCCAGGTGATCATGAGGGCGCGCCAGCAGTTCGATCCCTCGGCGCGACCGCCCAGCGGACCGCTGCCGGCGATGGACGCTCTGCCGGAGGCGGAGCCGGAAACCTCCGCCGGACCACTCGAGACGGGCGCCGAAGGGCGGCCAAAAGGGGCTCATGGCAACCCGCCTGAATCGCCCGTGCCGGAGGCAGTCGAGGCGCTGTCGCCGATGCCGCTCCCGCCGCAGGCCCCGCTGAGCATCGACGCGGCACAGCCCGGCCGCCAGAAGGCGGAGCCGCGCCTGCCGGCAAGGAGCGAGAGCGCGTTCCGCGTCCCCATAATCCTCGGTCCCAAGGAGGTCGAGGCGGGGCTGGTGATCGAACACCTCAAGGTCGCCTACCGCAAGTCCAGGCTGAGGGAGGGGGCGGCCGACGAGATCACCGTCACGATCATCGACGTCGAGGGCGTGATCGACGCCCACACCTTCAAGAAGTTCGACCATTACCTGACGGCGGCCATCGACAACAAGGGCCCCCTGGTGATCCTGAACTGCGAGAAGCTCGATTACGTCTCCAGCGCCGGCATAGGCGTCCTGGCCGGCGCCACCAAGCGCTGCAGGGACCGCCAGGGAGATCTGCGCCTCTGCTGCGTCAACGACAAGGTGAAGAGGATCATCAACCTCGTGGGGCTCCAGTCGATGCTGAGGACCTACGAGGGAGAACGCGGGGCCCTTATGAGCTTCAAGTACATGGGGCCGACATGAGAGGCCTGCCCCGCCGGAAGCCCGACTCCCACAAGGGGGACTACGGCCGCCTGATCGTGGTGGCCGGCTCACCCGGCATGGCGGGCGCGGCGTACCTCGCCGGCGAGGCGGCCTACAGGTCGGGGGCGGGGCTCGTGTACCTCTGCTGCCCCGCCCGGCTGCTCGACGTCCTCTCGGTGAAACAGACTTGTGCCGTGGTGCGACCGTTCCCCGAGGAGGGGGCCGCCGAGCGGATACTAGAATACGCCGCCTCCTGCGACGCCGCCGTGATAGGCCCTGGACTTTCGACGGCGCCGGCGGTCGCCGAGGCCGTGCGCGAGGTGGTCAACCGTATCGAAATCCCCTTCGTGCTGGACGCCGACGGGCTCAACGCGTTCGAGCCGGCCCCCGAGCTGCTCACCCACGGCAAGGCTCCCCGCGTCCTGACGCCCCACCCCGGCGAGGCCTCGCGGCTGACGAAGCGCTCCGTACCCGAAATCCAGGGGAACCGCGTGGGGGCGGCGGAAGAATTGGCGCGCAGGTTCCTGGCGGTCGTGACTCTGAAGGGTCACAGGACCGTGGTCACCGACGGGAAGAGGACGTTCGTCAACCGCACCGGCAACCCGGGGATGGCCACCGGCGGATCCGGTGACGTCCTCTCCGGGATGATCGGCGCGCTGCTAGCCCAGGGCCTGCCGCCCTACGAGGCGGCCTGCTTGGCGGTGGAACGCCACGGCCGCGCCGGCGACGTCGCGGCGCGCAGGCTCGGTCAGGTGTCGATGATGGCCACCGACATCCTTGAGGCCCTCCCGCGGGTCTTCAGGTGAGGCAGGGAGGATACCTTGTCGACCGACAGGATCAGGCTGACCCTGATACGCGGAGACATCACGGCGGTCGAGGCCGACGCCATCGTGAATTCCGCCAACAACGACCTGGTGCTGGGGGGCGGCGTCTCCGGCGCCATCCGCCGCGCCGCGGGCGACGCGGTGCAGGAAGAGTGCAACCGGATCGGCACCATCCCCCTCGGCGAAGCCGTCGTCACCTCGGCCGGGAACCTCAAGGCCAGGTGGATAATACACGCGGCTGTGAACCCGCTGGGGCTCTGGGCCGACGCCAAGTCCGTCCGCCGCGCCGCCCGCAACGCCCTAAGGCTCGCCAGGGAGAAGGGCGTCCGCACACTGGCGTTTCCCGCGATCGGCACTGGTACCGGGGCGCTGCCGGTCTACCGTTGCGCCGAGATACTGATCGACGAGGTGCGCAGGCACGCGTCGGAGGATACGCCGCTGGAACACGTGATGTTCGTCCTCTACGACGAGAAATCGCACCGGATATTCGAGGAGTGTTTCAACCAGAGGACGCAGTGCGACGCCGGCGGTGAGGCGGCCGGTCCTCCCCCGGCCGCTACTCCTCCCGCTTCTCATTGATGAGGTACTTGGCCGCCACGGAGTTGAGCGTCTGCCCGGCCGTCAGCCCGCGCGAGATCATGCTCAGCGCCTCGAGATCCGAGCTCCACGCCGTGTCGCCCGGCGCCAGCAGGCAGGTGCTGCCCGGCACGTGCTCGGTGAAGAGCGCGCCGTCCTTGTAGTAGTAATGGACGTCGCAGTGGCTTGTCGGGAACGCGTGCATGTAGGGCATGATGTCGTTGGGCCGGAACCACAGCTTGATCTCGCGCTCCGCCTCGGGTGGCGTGGCGGAGGCGTGTACCAGGTTGTCGATCCGCTGGCTCACCACGGCGCCCGAGTCGTCCTTGATCGGAACGACGGTGCCAAGGGCGCGTATCGTCCCCGGCCTCTCCAGCCTGGCCTTGTGGGGATCGGTGGGGCCCGTTATCTCCCGCACCTTCCCGACCGCGTCAGGCCCGCAGTAAACCAGCGCGATCACGCGCCGCCTCCCAGGCTCTTTGGGGTAGTGAGCACGGCCCATGATGTAGTCGATCAGGGAATCGTAGAACGGCTTCCCCTTGTGCTCGCGGTAATGCTCATCGGCAAGCATTCTGCTGACGTGGACTATCTTGGCGCCGGCGAACCTCAGGCCCGTGTGGAACTCCGAGAACTGGGAGAGTATGTATCCGGTCAGCGATATCTTCAGGGCGTCGGGCTTGATCAATACCAGGGTCTGTTCGAGTTCAGGAGCCACCATTGTGCGCGTCCCTCCGGCCGGCGGATGAATATACGAAACGCCCGCGGCGGCTGCAAAACAAACGGCGCCCCGGGACCGCTATCCCGGGGCGCCTCGATGAATTCGGGCGGCCGTCTAGTACTCGTCGCCCATCCCGCCCACGCCCTCGCCGCCGCCGTGCTTGGGCTCCTTCTTCTCGGGTATCTCGCTCACCAGCGCCTCGGTGGTCAGCAGGAGAGACGCCACGCTGGCGGCGTTCTGGAGGGCGCTCCGCACGACCTTGGTGGGATCGATCACGCCGAATTTCATCATGTCGCCGTATTCCAGGGTTTCGGCGTTGAATCCGAAGCTCACGTCCTTCGCCTCGCGCACCTTCTCGATGACGATGGCGCCGTCCACTCCGGAGTTGGCCGCTATCTGGCGGATCGGGGCCTCGATCGCGCGGCGGACGATGTCCACGCCGGTCTTCTCGTCGTCGTTGGCGGCCTTCACCTTGTCGAGAGCCTTGGACGCCCGCAGCAGCGCGACCCCGCCGCCCGGCAGGATGCCCTCCTCGACGGCGGCCCGCGTGGCGTGGAGCGCGTCCTCGACGCGAAGCTTCTTCTCCTTCATCTCGACCTCGGTGGCGGCGCAAACGTTGATCTGCGCGACGCCGCCCGCGAGCTTCGCCAGCCGCTCCTGGAGCTTCTCACGGTCGTAGTCGGAGGTCGTGTTCTCGATCTCCTTCTTGATCTGTGCGATGCGGCCCTGAATGGCCTTGGTGTCGCCGGCGCCCTCGACGATGGTCGTGTTCTCCTTTTCGACGACCACCTTCTTGGCGCGGCCGAGCATGGAGATGTCGATCTTCTCCAGCTGGATGCCCAGATCCTCGAATATGGCCTTCCCGCCGGTGAGGATGGCGATGTCCTCCATCATGGCCTTGCGGCGGTCGCCGTAGCCCGGGGCCTTGACCGCGCAGACCGACAGGGTGCCGCGGAGCTTGTTGACCACGAGCGTCGCCAGGGCGTCGCCCTCCACCTCCTCGGAGATCACCAGCAGCGGCTTGCCGGTCTTTGCGATCTTCTCCAGCAGGGGTATGAGATCCTTGACGGCGGAGATCTTCTTCTCGTGAATGAGGATGTAACAGTCCTTCAGGGTGGCCTTCATCTCCTCCGGCTCGGTGACGAAGTAGGGAGACAGGTAGCCCTTGTCGAACTGCATCCCCTCCACCCATTCGACCTCGGTCGTGAGCCCCTTGCCCTCCTCGACGGTGATCACCCCATCCTTGCCCACCTTCTGCATGGCCTCGGCGAGCATCTTGCCTATCTCCTCGTCACCGCCGGCGGCGATGGTGCCCACGTTGCGGACCTCGGAGATCTCGTCGAGCTTGACAGGCTTGGAGAGGCGCTTCAGCTCCGCCACTATGGCCTCAACGGCCTTGTCGATCCCGCGCTTGAGCGCGATGGGGTTGGCACCCGCCGTCACGTTCTTCAATCCTTCCTCGAAAACCGACTCGGCCAGCAGCGTCGCGGTCGTGGTGCCGTCGCCGGCCACGTCATTGGTCTTGGAGGCCACCTCCTTGACCATCTGGGCGCCCATGTTCTCGAAAGGATCCTTGAGCTCCACTTCCTTGGCGACGGTGACGCCGTCCACCGAAACCACGGGCGATCCCCACTTCTTCTCCAGCAACACGGCGCGGCCGCGCGGGCCGAGCGTTACCTTCACCGCGCGACTGAGCTGGCGAACGCCGCGACGGATAGCCTCTCGGGCCTCCTGGTCGAACGTGATCTTCTTTGCGGCCATGGCTTTCTCCCTCTATTCACTTTGTGATGACTGCCAATATCTCGCTCTCGCCGAGGATGAGGTACTCCTTGCCCTCGATCTTGACCTCGGTCCCCGCGAAACCGCCGAAGAGTACCCTGTCCCCCTTCTTGACCTCTAGCGGCTTTACCTCGCCGTTGTCAAGCACCCGGCCGGGCCCCACGGCGATCACGGTCCCCTGCTTGGGCTTGTCCTTGGCCGTGTCCGGTAAAACGATGCCGCCCGATGTCTTCTCCTCAGCCTCACTCCTCTCCACCACCACCTTATCTCGCAAGGGCTTAAGCGACGCCATCTCTCAGACCTCCTTACATGACAGGGACTTGATCGCCAATAGCAATTGCAAATGATATGCCAGCAAAGACAAATGGGCGGCCCACATTACCCCTTGGCCCCCAATTGCATACGCTTGCCACCCCGCGCCCCTGGCCGTCCCCTGTTCGGATGACAGTCTCCGGGCGTCAGCCTGGCAGTCAACTGTTAACGAAATCGCGACGCGAAAACGTTAACAGTTGTCGTCGGCGGCTGGGAGATCGGTACGATGGATCGTCCCATCTACCCCCTCCTCCTCTTTGACGACCCGCTCGATCGATACGAGTCTATCGCCGGGCTCCAGGCGGATGAACCGGACGCCCTGGGTGGCGCGGCCCATGACGCGGATGTCCCTCACGGAGATGCGGACCACTATCCCTTTCTGCGAGATCATAATCAGGTCATCTCCGTCGGTCACCGCCTTCATGCCGACGACCTTGCCGTTGCGCTCGGTGGTCTTGATACTGATGACCCCCTTGCCGCCGCGCGACTGCAGGCGGTATTCCTCCACCGAGGAGCGCTTGCCGTATCCGTTCTCGCAGGCCGTGAGAATCGTCACGCCCGGCTCAAGCACGATCATGTCGACGACCCGGTCGTCAGCGTCGATCTCGATCCCGTAAACCCCGTACGTCGCGCGGCCCATGGGACGGAGATCCTTTTCGTGGAAGCGTATCGCGGTGCCCCCGGCGGTTCCCAGCATGATCTCGTCGTCGCCGGTGCTGGTGGCGGCGCCGATGAGCTTGTCGCCCTCCTCAAGGCGCACGGCGATAATGCCGCTGGGGCGGGGATTGCCGTACTCGGCGAGCTCCGTCTTCTTGACCAGCCCCTTCCGCGTCGCCATGACAAGATAGCCCTTCCCGAAGTCCTTCACCGCCACGGTCGCCGCCACGCGCACGCCCTCGGGAAGCCCGAGAATCGCCGACAGCGGCTTGCCGCGTGCCGTGCGGTCCATCTGGGGGATGTCGTAAACCTTCTGCCACCTGACCCTAGCGTCCTCGGTGAAGAACAAGATGTAATCGTGGGTCGAGGCGATGAATATCCTCTCGATGAAGTCCTTCTCCTTGACGTCCGCCCCGATGAGGCCCTTGCCGCCGCGCTTCTGCTTGCGGTAGCTCGCCATCGGAACGCGCTTTATGTAACCCTGGTGGGAGAGCACAACGACCACGTCCTCCTCGGCGATCAGCTCCTCCTTCTCGAATGCCCCCACCTCCTCCGAGCTGATCTCCGTGCGGCGCCCGTCGGACGCCTTCTTCAGCTCGTATATGTCTTCCCTGATGATGTCTAGAACGAGGTTCTCGTCGGCCAGTATCGCCCTGTACTCGGCGATCCTCTCGCGGACGTCCCGGAGGTCATTGACCAGCTTCTCACGCTCCAAGCCCGTGAGCCTCGACAGCGTCATGCGCAGGATCGCCTCCGCCTGCGCCTGGGTGAAACCGAATTCCTCGGCGAGCCCCTTCTGGGCGGCCGCCGGGGAATCGGACCGCCTTATCAGCGCGATGACCTCGTCGATCACGTCGACCGCCTTGACAAGGCCCTCGAGGATGTGTGCCTCCCTCTCGGCCTGGTCCAGCAGGAACCGGGTCCGCCGCCGAACGACCTCACCGCGATGATCCAGGTATGCCTGGAGCATCTCCTTGAGGGACAGGGTCCGTGGTCGGCCCTGGACCAGCGCGATCATGATGACGGAAAACGTATCCTGAAGCTGCGTGTGCGCGTAAAGCTGGTTGAGGATCACGTCGGCGTCCTCGCCCTTGCGCACCTCTATCTCGATGCGCATCCCCTCGCGGTCAGAGAGGTCGCGAACGTCGCTGATGCCGGTGATCTGGCCGCTCTTGACGAGATCCGCGATCCGCTCTATGAGATTGGCCTTGTTGACATTGTAGGGGATCTCGCTGACGACTATCACCTTGCGCCCGCCGCGGGCGTCCTCCACCGCGACCCGCCCGCGAACGGTTATCTGGCCGCGTCCGGTCTCGTACGCCTCCCGCACACCCGCGGCACCGCAAATGATGCCCCCCGTGGGGAAGTCCGGCCCCGGTATGAACCTCATCAGATCCTGCACCGACGAGTGGGGATTCGCGATGAGATGGATGAGCGCGTCGCAGACCTCGGCCAAGTTGTGTGGCGGAATGGAGGTGGCCATTCCCACGGCGATGCCCACCGCGCCGTTGCACAGCAGGTTGGGGAACTTCGAGGGCAGGACCACGGGCTCTTCGCGCGTCTCGTCGTAATTGGGGACGAAGTCCACCGTGGCCTTGTCGAGATCCTCCAGCATCTGGACGGCGTAGGCGGTCATGCGCGCCTCGGTGTAGCGCATCGCCGCCGGCGGGTCACCGTCGATGGATCCGAAGTTGCCCTGGCCCTCGACGAGCGTGTAGCGCGTGGCGAAATCCTGCGCCATGCGCACCAGAGTCGGGTAGACGACCGCCTCGCCGTGAGGATGGTAGTTGCCGGAGGTGTCGCCGCATATCTTGGCGCACTTGCGCGTCTTGGCGCGGGGACCGAGCCCCAGGTCGTTCATCGCGATCAGCACCCGCCTCTGGGAGGGCTTCAAGCCGTCGCGCACATCCGGCAACGCCCGCGACACGATCACGCTCATGGCATAGTTGAGGTAGGAGTCCTTCATCTCCTCCTCAACCAGCGTGGGGATCATGCGCCCCCCCGGCGCACCCCCGCCGGCCGGTCCAGAGACGTCCTTGGGCGAGCTCTCCTCGGGCATGCGGACCCAATTATATACGCGCGCGACCACCGTGCAAGTCCGGCTGGCCACGGATGCCGCCGTTATGCCTTGGTCTCCAAGACGATACGCGCCCAGTCAAGTTCCGCGGCCGCTCTGGCCGAAATGGACCCATGGGAGGTCACCGAAGATGAGGGTCGCGGCAACCGTCTTGGCCGCGGTATTCATGACGTTGCTGCTTTCCGCCGTCATGCCCGGACCCTCGCGCCAGGTGAGCTTTCTGAAGTCCCGGCTGGACGACTCGGAGGCGGAAATCCGCGAACTGCACGCCGAGATCGAGCGCCTCAGGCGTGAGGAGAGCGAGTCCCGTGAAAGACTCAACGCCGAACTCGCCTCACGATTCGTCCAATATGAGAAAAGCGCGCGGGCGGAGCACCTTGGAATCATGCGCACCATAACTCCCGATGTCACGGCGCTCTACCGCGACGTGCTCCACCCGTCCGTGCAGGTCACCGGTCTGGGCGGCGTCGGGGGCGGCACCCTCCTCTACAGCAAGCGCGGGCGTACTTACGTGATAACCGCCTACCACGTGGTCCCGAAACCGGCCGATGGGGAAGGTCACGGAATCCAAGTAAAGCTTTATAACGAGCGGGGGATGCCGGAGGAAACCGTTGAAGGCGTCCTCGTAGCCAGCGACGAACGTAAGGATCTCGCCCTGCTGAGAATCAGCTCCGACCGCACGTGCCCCAATGTGGCGCGGCTCGCCTCGAGGGAAGCTTTGCGCTCCATAAAGGTCTTCACGCCAGTCTACGCCGTCGGATGCCCCCTCGGTCACGATCCACTGCCGACCCTGGGAGAAGTCGCCACCCTCAACAAGGAAGTGGGCAGCGAGCGGTTCTGGATGACGAACGCGCCGACCATCTTCGGCAATTCCGGAGGCGGCATCTTCCACCGTGAGACGCGCGAGATGATCGGCGTTTCCGTCATGATCTGCACCTACGACGGGGTGATTTCGACGCCGGTGCCCCACCTGGGCATCCTCGTCTCCCTCGACGTGGTGTACGACTGGCTCGACTCGCTCGGCTACAGGTTCATATACGATCCCGACGAAGAGCCGGAAACCTGCATGACGGACCGCGATCGGGATTCCGCGGACGCGGAATCCCCGCCGGCGGACCCCCGCGATATGGCCGCCCAACCCGATCGTTAGGCGGAGGCCGATCGAAGGATCCCGCCGCCAACAGTTGCATTCCCGCAGGGGGGGGATACAATCAGGCCGTGAGGATGCGCGTCGTGCGCCGGAGGGAGGTCTTCCGTGGGCGCGTCTTCAGGCTCGTCACCAAGGATCTCCGGCTCCCCAACGGCCGCAGCGCCACGTTCAACGTCGTGGAGCATCCGGGCGCCGTGGCGATGCTCCCGATATTCGACAACGGCGACCTGCTGCTGGTCCGGCAGTTCCGCCCATCCATCGGCCGGGAGATCTACGAAATACCGGCCGGCACGCTGGAGGATGGCGAATCGCCGCTCGAGACCGCCAGGCGCGAGATCGTCGAGGAAACCGGCCGCCGCGCCAGGCGGTGGCGCAGGATCGGGACCTTCTACACCGCGCCGGGCTTCTGCACTGAACGGATACACGTCTACGCCGCCGAGGGCCTTGAGCCGGCCAGCGCCGAAGGAGATCCGGACGAGATCCTCCGGCCCGTCAGAGTATCCATGCGAAGGGCCCTGAAGATGATCAGGAGAGGGGACATCCGCGACGCCAAGTCGATCGCGGCGATCCTCCTGTACGATGGACGAAGATAGGAAGGAAAAGAGCAAGAAACGCGCCGATTCCCTCTTCGGGCAGATCGCAATGCGCCTCAATATCGTCACGCGCCAGCAGCTCGAGGAGGCCCTGGAGCTCCAACGCTTCGCCAAAACGCAGAAGCCGCTCGGAGTCATCCTGATGGAGCTCAAGTACGTCACGGAGAAGGACCTCGAGCGGATCCTGGAGGCCCAGAAGACGCTGGTGGCGCAGCAGGCCACGCGGCAGAAGGCCGTCCGGGAGGACAACCTGTTCGGGAAGGTGGCCATCCGCCTGGGATTCTGCACGGAGGAGCAGGTGGCCGAATGCCTGTCGCTGCAGGAGCAGCTTCCACCCGACAGGTTCATGCGCCTGGGAGATATCATGGTGATAAAGGGATATCTCAGCGTCGAGCAGATCCGCAAGATCATCGACACCCAGAAGGGACTGATCGTCTACTGCCCGCAGTGCGACACGCAGTACAACGTGGTCATGTTCCGACCCGGCGCGTCGCTGCAATGCTACCGGTGCGGTTCGCCCCTCAGGATACCCGCCCGGTCCACCACCCGCGCGATCGACGAGTCCCTCTACTTCGGAAACGAGTAGGGGGTGGAGGCTTCCAGTGGCCTGCCGTGAAGGCCGGCGGAGGTGAAACCGGGCGGCAGGCGTTCAAGGATGAGCCCCTGTGCCTGAAACGAGCGAGACGATCTTCGGCAAGATCTGCGTGGAGCGCGGCCGGGCGACACGGGAGCAGATAGCCGAACTGATGCGCCGGCGGTCCGCGGGTGAACCCGTCCCCCTTCAGAATATCCTGGTTAGCGAAGGCATCCTGACGCCCCGGGAGGCGGAATCCCTGGCCGGCGAGATCGCGCTCCTCCTCGAGTCTGGCCCGTTCGAGGCTGTCCGCAGGGAGGACGCGACCCTCGGCACGGCCCTCGTCCGGAAGGGCCTAGCCGCCAAGGAGCACGTGCTGGAGGCGCTCTCCATACAGGAACACTTCGCGCGCAAGGGAGTCGCGGTTCCGCGCCTGGGACAGATACTTGTCGAGAAGGGCCACGTCCCGTTCGCCGTCCTGGAGGAGACGCTTCGCCTCCGGGACCGTGCGGCGCGCGCGCGGTGCGAATCATGCGGCGAGGAGTACTCCCCGTTCCCCGTACACGACGCCGGCGGGAGGCGCCTGCGCCGGGATTGCGCCGTCGGACCGCCGCCACGCGGGAGCGGCGCAATAGAACCCGCCGCCCCAACGCCCATGCCCTCCCCTTCCCCCGCGCCGCGCCACAGCCCGGTCGACGAGGAAGTCCTCCGCGCCTCGTCGGATCCCCGGAACATGCTGGGGAAATACGTGCTGGTGCGCGAGCTGGGCCGCGGCGGCATGGGCGCCGTCTACAAGGCCTGGGACACGCACCTGAGGCGGTGGGTCGCCGTGAAGGTCCTGACGCTGAGCGGCCTCGGCGGGGGGGAGGAACTCGCGCGTTTCCTTCGCGAGGCGCGGACGGTTGCCGCCCTGCAGCACCCGAACATAGTCTCCGTCTACGACGTCGCCCAGGAGGGCGACCGCCACTTCATCGTAATGAAATACGTCGAGGGCAAATCGCTCGCCGGTCAGATGCTGCCGGTCCGCCGCGCCTGCGAGATCATGATCGACGTGGCGCGCGCCGTCGAACACGCCCACGCCAACAAGGTGATCCACCGCGACCTCAAGCCACAGAACGTCATGATAGACTCCGGCGGGAGCCCGTGCGTGATGGATTTCGGCCTGGCGAAGAACCTCGCGGGCTTGAACCTGACGACGCCGGGGACCGTCGTTGGCACCCCCAGCTACATGCCCCCGGAACAGGCGGCCGGCCACGTGGCGCAGATCGACCCCCGAAGCGACGTCTACAGCATGGGGGCGATCCTCTACGAGCTGCTGACGGGACAACCCCCATTCAGGGGATCCACCCCGCTGGAAACCGTCAAGATGGTGGTGAACAGGCCGGTGACGCCGCCGTCCAAGATAAACCCGGAGGTGCCCCGCGACCTGGAGGCGGTCATCCTCAAGGCCCTCGAAAAAAACAAGGACCGCCGGCAGATGACCGCCGGCGCCTTCGCAAAGGACATCGAGCGTTACCTCTCCGGCCGGAAGGTCACACTGCGGCGCCCGTCAACCCTGCGGAACCTCCGGCGCCGCGCGCGGCGCAACCCGATGCTCTTCGTCCTGCTGGCGGCGGCGCTGGCCGCGCTGGCGGGGCTGCTCGCCCTGCTCCTCTGACGCGCTCCGCTTGGCAAGGAACGGCGGCGGAAATATGATGGAATGCCGATGATCGAACCATTCAGGAACGAACCCGTCGCCGACTTTTCGCGCGACGACGCCGCCCGCCGCGCCCAGGAAGCGGCCCTGGCAACATTCAGGCCGATCCAGGCGCCAGTGGTAATCGGCGGCAAGCGCCTGCGGACGCGCCAGCACATCGATTCCGCCAACCCGTGCGCCCCTCGAGAGATCGTCGGATGCGCCGGAAAGGCCGACTCCGCCGCGGCGGCCCGCGCGGTCCGCAAGGCCTACGAGACGTTCCACTCCTGGTCGCGCACCTCCCCCGAGTCCCGCGCCGCGATCCTCATGCGCGCGGCCGAACTCATGCGCCGCCGCCGCTGGGAGATCAACGCGACCATGATCCTGGAGGTCGCCAAGACCTGGACCGAGGCGGACGCCGACACCGCCGAGGCGATCGATTTCTGCGAGTTCTACGCGCGCGAGGCGCTGCGCTTGGCGGGGGAAAACCCCGTCACCCCCGTGCCGAACGAGAGGAACCGGCTCGTCTACCTGCCCCTCGGCGCCGGCGTCGTCATAGCCCCTTGGAACTTTCCGTGCGCGATACTGACGGGCATGACCGGCGCGGCGCTGGTGACGGGAAACACCGTCGTGCTCAAACCCTCATCGACATCATGCGCGACGGCCTTCAAGGTCTTCGAGATCATGGAGGAAGCCGGCGTGCCGCCCGGCGCCCTCAACTTCCTGCCTTCGAGCGGCAACGAGGTGGGCGACGTCCTGGTGGACCACCCCCTCGTCCGCTTCGTCGCCTTCACCGGATCGAAGGACGTCGGGATCCGCATCTACGAGCGCGCCGCCCGCGTGCGCCCCGGACAGCGCTGGCTCAAGCGCGCAATCGTAGAGATGGGCGGCAAGGACGCCGTCATAGTCGACGAGGACGCCGACCTCGAGGCGGCCGCCGACGGCATCGTCCAGTCAGCCTTCGGGTTCCAGGGGCAGAAGTGCTCGGCATGCTCGCGCGCGATCGCCCTCGGGAAGATCCACGACAGGCTGCTCGACCTGACGATCCGCAGGACCGAGGCGCTCAAGGTGGGCGACGCGCGGGATCCATCGTCCCAGATGTCGGCAGTGGCAAGCGCGCGGCAACTCGAAACCGTACTCGCCTACGTCAGGATCGGCAAGCGCGAGGCCAGGCTCGTTACCGGCGGACGGCGCATGCCGCGCGACGGTTGGTTCGTCCAGCCGACGATATTCGCCGAAGTCAATCCCAAGGCTAGGATAGCCCAGGAGGAGATATTCGGGCCGGTGCTTGCATTCATCCGCGCCAGGGACTTCGACCACGCCCTCAGGATCGCCAACGATACCATATACGGGCTCACGGGATCGTACTACGGCGCCAGGAACTGGGAACGCGCCATGGAAGAGTTCCACGTTGGAAACCTGTACTGCAACCGCAAGTGCACCGGGGCGCTCGTGGGAGGCCACCCCTTCGGCGGGTTCAACATGAGCGGGACCGATTCGAAGGCCGGCGGCCGCGATTACCTGCCCTTATTTCTCCAGGCCAAGGCGATCAGCGAACGGATCTCTTAGACGGCGGACAGACCCTACCTCCCCGCATAACGGGTTTCTTCTCCATTGGCAAAGGGCTGCCTATAGGCAGCCCCTCCCTTTCAAACCGTGCTGGCTGGTTTCCCGCACACGGCTTACGATTCAACCGGCTCCACACGTAGCGCTCGATCTTCGCAAACTGCCGGGAGGCATTCCCACCGCGAAAGTAGGCCGCTTACCCCAACAGCACCGGTCGGAGTCCGGCCAAGATCAGCGGGGGACTCGTCCCCGAGTACCGCCGAGGGTCGGCTCCCTTTCAGCCGATTGAGGACGGCCTCCACCTCCTCCGTGCGACACACCTTCACGAGTCGAGTAGCGGAGGGGAACCACACCCCTTCGCCCTTAAAGAACCGTACGGGAATCTCTCGATTCATACGGCTCTTACCCCCCGACCGCCGGTTTCATGCCGAGCGCCCAGTGAGCGAACAAGCCTGGTGC
>FWPU01004060.1_pt1 | contig 17931 bp, 18 predicted proteins | sample 2228361 | NCBI WGS metagenome assembly FWPU01 (sample SAMEA103939777, study PRJEB20133) | metagenome
ACTGTACTTCAAGGAGGTCTCAATCATCGGGTCGAACGCCTTTGGCCAAGAAGACTATCGTGGTGAGCGGAAGCACGCCATGGAGATCTATTTTGACATGATCACATCCAAAGGTATCGATGTAACCCCGATCATTACACATCGTTTCCCCATAGAACGCTATGTCGATGCATTTCTGGCATGCTGGGATCAGGGGAAGAGTGGTGCGGTCAAGGTGCTCTTTGCATATCAGTGACTACACGAAGGGTTCTTATTCCACGTAGTGACGGCACTGGGATCGCTGCTCATGGCGGGCGGTGTTGCGCTCAGCTCATCGGGCTGCGGTATTGATGAGCCCGTCTTTCATAATGATGCTGCCACGCTGTATCGTAAGCACAGGCCTTCCATGAAGTTCCCATCCATCAAACGGACAGTTCCTCCCCTTTGAATAAAATCGGGTAGCATCGACCTTCCAGACTGCGTGCGGATCGATTACCGTGATATCAGCGATTTGTCCACGAGCGAGCATGCCGGCAGGAGCTGGAAGTCTGAAGATCTTTGCTGGGAGCACACTCATTTTTTCAACGACATTGGCGACAGAGAGGATCCCCGATGCGACAAGGTAGGTAAAAACAACTCCTACTGCTGTCTCCAGTCCGATGACGCCGAACGGTGCCTGGTCCCATGGCAGGGCCTTTTCCGAAGGGGTGTGAGGTGCATGGTCTGTTGCAATGATGTCGATCGTCCCATCGGAGAGCCCCTGTCGAATTGCCTCGACATCGCTCTTTGAACGCAAGGGAGGATTGACCTTTGCGTTCGTGCCAATCTGTTCCGCGTCTTCTTCGGTCAACACGAAATGATGAGGCGTTGCCTCTGCAGTCACAGCAACGCCCCTTTGCTTTGCCTTTGCAATTTCTTCAACCGAGGAAGCCAGACTGACGTGAGAGATATGAATACGTGCGCCGGTCTGTGCGGCGAGCTCGAGGTCCCTCTTGATAAAGGCTGTTTCTGCCCGGTACCGCTCGGTCGGCGAAAAAGGTACACCTGTGGATATTCTACGGTGTACGGGACACCGCTGGCCAAGGCGCGCCTCGTAGCGCTTGAGCATCATCGACCGATAGAATTCTGACTCTTCACAGTGTGGGTTGATCAGCAGGTCTACGTGTCGTGCCTGTGCCAATGCGTGCTGCATCAAGGTCCTGCCAGGAACCGGATTCCCATCGTCCGACAGGGCCAAGGCGCCTGCGGCCTTGAGCGATACAACATCGACAAGCCTTTTTCCTCTGCCGCCTTTCGTAATACATGCCTTTGAATAGAAGCGTACAAGACCTTCCCGCTGCGCCGTAGTCAAAAGTCGTGACAACCGGCTGGCGCTGTCGATGGGAGGCAATGTGTTTGGTTCTGCAATGACGGTGGTATATCCACCGGCAGCTGCAGCTTTCATCCCAGTGGAGATCGTCTCTTTGTGTTCTTGACCCGGTTGGCGGAAGTGCACGTGGACATCGACAAGTCCCGGCATAACGATCTTGCCAGAGACATCGATGATGAGCGCATCCCGGTCATCTATGTTCCGGTCAATAGCACGGATCGTGGTTCCTTCAATGAGGATGTCAAGCCGCTGTTCCTTGTTGGTAAGGCCGTCTACAACGATACCGTTCTTGAGTACGAGGGTGCTCATCGTTCAACGATTTCCACAGATCGGTCTAAACCGTAACAAATGCTCCCACAGCCGCTCTGCAAAGAGCTTCAGTATGGGCAGCGCCACCTTGATGTGGCTTGGGTAGATGTCACATGTCACCATGGACCCTACGTTGTTCAAACTTTGTAAAAGGCATTTCAGTAGCTTGACCACCCTTCTTATGTTTTCCCATGTCCATTCCCTACGTTGTTCAAACTTTGTAAAAGGCATTTCAGTAGTGCTGCCTCGGCCCAGCCCACTCCCATACTTTATCAGGGAAGCAGTTTCTTTGAAATCGCATGCCAGCATCAGTCTGAAGCCTTCCTCATACCGCTACTGAGCCCTGCGTGTGAAATCGCACCGTTTCGACATCGATCTTGTGTGCTTATGACGTATGTTCCTTTCCATTGTCTGGGTTGCGGAGCTGCAGTTCCGTTTTTTTTGTTTGCAGCTCTCTCCTCGGAGGTATGGTTTGCCATCATTGATACAACATATCGGGCATGCCTGGAAGAAGGCAACGGTTTCTTGGTACTGAGATCGAACTCACGGCCTAGCTAGGACGGTGAGGCACCTATGAGATCGAACCAATTGACTTTACTGGATTGACATTGCCAGACTCTCTAATATGAGCATTGTCAGTACGGTCAGGGACGATCATATATGATTCGGGCGGCGATCAAGTACTGTGGTGGGTGCAACCCCTCGTATGACCGAGTGGAATGGGTGCGAAGGCTTCAAGAGCTCGCAGGCCTTGACATTACCTGGCATGCCTTTGCGCAACAAGATGCGGTGGATGTCCTGATTCTTGTAAGCGGCTGCGAAAGGGAGTGTGCGGCTATGGATGTGGGCAGATTCCAAGGTAGTGCGAGATGTGTCTCAATCACTTGTGGGACGCCCCGTCAGAAAGAGATCGTAGGTTCGATCGTAGCCTCTGAGCCGAGATGCACGACCATGGGATCTCGCTGACCACGACGATGATGGCTCTCTTCGAGGATGCAGTGGTTCGAGACGAGTGGACGTACGGTTCCCTTCTAGTGGTGCTTGAGGTGTTCAATGAGCAGGGGCAGGAAATGCCGCACATCTGCCATCACACAGTAGTGAGCGAGGTCGCATATGGCTGCATTCCTGTCCGTTGTTATGGCAATGATCGTATCAGATCTTCTCATTCCCATCGTGTGGTGCATAGCCCCTGAGATGCCGCATGCAATGTACAGCTTAGGTGAGACAGTATGACCTGTCATCCCGACCTGACATTCGAACGGGAGCCATCCCATATCGCAAAGCGGTCTCGAACAGCCTACAGCGCCCCGCCTGAACAGAGAGGCAAGTTCCTTCAATAGTTCGACGTACTGGGGGTCCTTCAGTCCTCGTCCCCCGGCAACGATAACCTCGGCCTCGAGGAGGTCAGGAGGAGCCTCATCTGGTTCGATATACCCAATGGTCCTTGTCTGGCCCTGGCAGATGTCCACATGTTCGATGGAGAGATCTCCTGCTGTGGCACCATCTGTTGATATGGGACTTGCTGCCCCAGGCATGACCGTAATGATGCACATTCGATGTGGAGGAGGGGTCACCTCTTCGTACAGTTTGCCATTGCATATCTGCCTGGTGAAGGCGATCGAGTGCTCTGTTATGGTGAAGTCAGACACACCCGTAATGCAAACAGCGCCAAGGTCTACGGCAAGTGAAGGGCCGAAATCGAGTCCTGTGGACGTATGAGGTACACATATAAACCGTGGTGCAAGCGACCGGCACACCCTTGTAAGCACGCTTCGATACACATGAGCCTGGTACGTCTGTGCCTGTGGTGTGTCGAAGCCTAGTACGCGATATGCTGTTCTTTGGTGCACCTCTTTTGCAAGCGGTTCTACGGGGTGACCAATCACACACATGGCTACCATATTGAACGCCGTCGCGTCGGCTACTTTCGACGCAAATCCCGCAGCCTCATAGGTCACCTCTGCAACGGTGCGATTGTCGTGCTCGGCCACGACGAGCACGCTGCCTGTGGTATTCGTGGCCATCATTCCTTAGTGCTTCCTCGTGAATAGTTCACCTGGAGCATCTATCTCTCCGTGCACCAGGATCAAGTAGCCCGCTGCTCGTAGCATCTCGGCGTTGCGTGAGGCGCTCTAGAAAAGCAATCCCTTTTGACGGATGATGCGAGCGAGTTGGTCAGCTTGCTCTTCAATCGTCCCCTGAATCCACACTGCCGAATGAGTACCCTTCGGCGCATAGACACGTATCAGCGTGTTCTCCTTTGGGAGTGAGTCGTGATCGATATCGTAAATGACCTCCAGGTCTTGTTTCCTTGCCCTGAGTTTGTTCGATAGGCTTGGATATCGTGGCCTATTAATGCCGGACAGTACGGTGACGACTGCAGGAAGCGGCATCTGGATTACGTGCCTCCGCCGGGCCTCTTGCTGCCGCTCGACCCGGATTGTTGATCTATCTTCTGAAATAGTTGCCGAGATCGCCATGGTGGCACATGGCAGATCGAGCAGTGCTGCGAGCATGGGGCCTGTCTGGGCCTTCTGATAGTCTTCAGACATGACGCCACAGAGCATCAGGTCGAACGGAGTGCGCTGTACGTACCTTGCAATCACTGAGGCTACCACATACGGTTCGAGACGAGCAGGTTCGGGAACCAATATGTGGACACCATGATCTGCACCGAACTCCAATGCCCGTCTGAGTACCTGTTCTGTGCGGGGTGGACCCACGGTCAGGGCTGTGATGTGGACCTTATGAAATCGCTCCTTGATCCGTACCGCTTCCTCAAGCGCATATTCATCGTATGTATTCATCCTGAATACGAGCCCCTGTTCCTCGTACCCGGATCCATCTTGTTGTGGCCTAAAGTCTGATTCCAGGTCAGCCACTTGCGTTACGCACACGAGGATCTTCATGTCCTTGAGCCTATGGGTCTTTGCACACACAGGAGAGAGTGGAGCATTTTGACTTTAGCATAGCCAGGTGGTACGCTCACGATCGCGAATCTCAGCTGCATCAGACCATGGCACATGCTGCCTCAGCATGCATTCTGGGAGATGCTTTTCCAGCCTGACATCAACGATACGATACACACTATACACACAAAGCGCCACGAGTGCGACACACCGCAAAGGAGCCACGCATGGATTTCTCCCTTTCCGAGAAGTTGCACGTGATCCTTGAGATGATCAAGGAATTCATGGCCAAGGAAATATATCCACTCGAGCCCTATTTTGCTCGAAAGGGCTTTAAGGAATTGTGGCCTGAGATTGAAAGGCGTCGCGAGATGGTGAAGAAGATGGAACTGTGGGCCCCACAAGTGCCCAAGGAGTTGGGTGGTATGGGGCTCACGCTTATGGAACATGCATTTGTCAGCGAAGAACTCGGGCGTAGTCCGTTGGGTCATATCGTATTCGGGTGCCAGGCCCCTGATGCAGGAAACATCGAGATCCTTGCGAAGTATGCAACCCCAGAGCAGCGGGATCGATACCTTGTGCCACTCGTACAGGGCAAGATCCGCAGTTGCTTTTCGATGAGCGAACCAGAGTTCGCTGGCTCCAATCCCACGGAACTGGGTACCACTGCACGGCGAGATGGAGATGCATGGGTGATAAATGGTCACAAATGGTTTACGTCGTCTGCCGATGGCGCTGCGTTTGCCATTGTTATGGCCATCACCGACCCCGATGCCCACCCCTATCAGCGGGCCAGTATGATTATCGTGCCAACTACGACCCCTGGATTCCATCTTGTTCGGAATATACCGGTGATGGGCCATGCAGGCGATGACTACGCAAGCCATGCAGAGATTATCTATGAGGACTGCCGCGTGCCGGCGAGCAATCTGCTGGGGCCACAGGGTCAGGGCTTTATCATTGCCCAGGAGCGATTGGGTCCTGGTCGCATCCATCATTGTATGCGCTGGATCGGGATCTGCCAGCGGTGTTTCGAGATGATGTGTGCTCGCGCTGCACAGAGAAAGGTCGGAGCAGGCAAATACCTCGCCGAGAAGCAGATCATTCAGTCCTGGATCGCTGAAAGCCGTGCCGAGATACATGCTGCACGTCTCATGATCCTTCATGCTGCCTGGAAGATCGAAACAGAAGGGCTGTATGCAGCCCGGGAAGAAGTGTCCTTGATCAAATTCTTCATTGCTCCCCTCCTGCAAAAGATCATTGACCGCGCTATACAGGTACATGGAGGATTGGGGGTAACCGACGATACTGTATTGTCGTTTTTTTACCGCATGGAGCGGGCTGCGCGCATCTATGACGGTCCTGATGAAGTCCACAAGGTCGTTGTGGCACGACGTATCCTTCGCGACTACATGGGCAGGGCCTGAGTGGGCGTGCCGGACAATATCGTGAACCTTGAGATGCGAGGAGGAGCAAGCCATGCCGATCTTTCAAGTTCCGGAGGATGTGAAGGTCGATGACTTTTACAAGAACTATGTTCCGAGACACTTCAGGGAGATCACGAAGACCTTGGATGTGTCAGCAATGGAAGGCAAGGAGTTCACCCTGGAGTTTCACGTGGACGAGAAGAAATACTGCCTCAAGATCATCGGTGGTAGGGAGCTGGAGGTGATAGAAGGGGGAATCCAGACGCCGATGCTCATGATCTCGTTGCGCGAGTCGGACTGGCGCGATGCAGTGACAGGCAAGGTGCAAGGATTGCTCGATCGATTTACAGATCCAGGGCAGGTCTCAGATACCACGAGATACAACCGGCTTCTAGCTACCAAGGGGACCCTTCACCTGGAGCTCGTCAAAGAGGATGGTACGATTATGCCCATTATGATGAGATTTAATGGCCAGGAAACACCTTCAGTTACCATGAAGCTTTCCTTGGCCGACTGGGTTGCTATGCAGAAGAAAGAGGTCAACGGTCAGGTGCTATTTATGAGCGGCAGAATGAAGGCAACCGGCGACATGGTGTTTCTTATGTCGTTACAACAGCTGGTGTAAATCAGGGAGACTGTCAGGGATGGGCAGGGATGTGGCACCGACTACCTGCATCGAGTTCGATGCACGGCCAGGGAGGCCGCACCACCACAAGGAGGATCACCTATGTTTTCTCTGGAACCGTCAGAAGAGCAGCGAATGATCAAGGAGACTGCCCGAAGCTTTGCCGTTGAAAAGATACGACCTCTCGCTCGCTCGTGTGATGAGAAGGGCGACATACCTGAAGAGCTCCTTACAGCAGCCTGGGAACTTGGGCTTGTCCATGCGGTCATACCCGAGGCGTACGGAGGAAGCGGGATGGATCGCAGTGCTGTCAGCGGTGCGCTTGTCATGGAGGAGCTCGCGTGGGGCGATCTTTCCATCGCACTTGCGATGATGGCCCCTGCACTTTTTGCCTACCCTATCTTAACCTATGGTACTGATGATCAGAAGAAAAGGTATTTGCCGCTCGTCTGTCACGGCGCTCGTGCACGATGCACGGCAGCGGTGATCGAGCCCCTGATGCAGTTTGATGTAAGTTCTCTTTCGTGCAGACTAGAACCGCGGGGCACAGGTTACGTACTGTCCGGAAAAAAATGTTTGGTTCCAATGGCCAGTGATGCTCAGGTCTACCTTGTATATGCTTCACGTGAGGGCCTGCCAGGCTACGAGCATGTGGTCGGGTTACTGGTGGACCGAGACAAGAAGGGTATCCAGGTACATCCCAGAGAACGGTACATGGGGATTTCGGCCTTGGATACAGCCCAGATGACGTTTGATCAGGTTGAAATCAGCGAAGAAGACATACTGGGAGGAGGACAGGGCTGCGACTTCGCAAAGATTATGAGCTACTCGAGAGTCGCCCTTTGTGCGCTTGCTGTCGGCGTGGCAAAGGCGGCCAATGAGTATGCCAGGGACTATGCCAAAGAGCGCATTGCCTTTGGCGAGCCGATCGCTCATAAGCAGGCGATCAGTTTTATGATCGCTGAAGACTACATGGATATAGAGGCTGCGCGGCTACTCACGTGGGAGGCTGCCTGGCTTCTGGATACTGGTAGGGATGCGTTCAAGGAGGCATACCTGGCAAAGCTCTTTGCAGATCAGATGGTGGTCAAGGCTACTGACGATGCGGTGCAGACCTTAGGCGGCCACGGCTACATTCGCGAGCATCCTGTGGAGCTTTGGCTTCGGAATGGTAGAGGATTTTCCACCTTTGAAGGAATGGCCACGGTCTAAGGCCTCGTAGTCTCGACAGAGGAGGACACACCATGATCAGTTTTGAGCTTCCCCCTGCGGTAGAGAGCGTCAGTAATCTGGTTCACGGGTTGGCCGAAGGCTTGATGAGGAAGTGGGCTCGGTGGGCTGACGATCATGAACATGAACGATGCCAGGAATGGGTCACCACCATGCAGGATCTAGCTCGGGGAGGGATGATGGGTGCAGCAGCTGGTGGACTATCGCGCAAGAAAAAAGAGCGTGGCGACGAAGGGACACCGAAGAAAATAGTGTACCAGAACATGGTCCTGGCAGCGGCAATCGAAGAGTTATCCTGGGGTGATGCAGGCCTTTATCTTGCCATGCCTTCTATGGGGTTGGGTGGAGCTGCCATCGCAGCGGTGGGTACCGAGGAGCAAAAGGAGAGATTCCTCAAGAGGTTTACCGAGTCCGAGCAACCAGTCTGGGGAGCTATGGCTATTACCGAACCAGGCGCGGGTTCTGACTCTGCTGCCATTACCACTACGGCGCAGCTCGACGAGCAGACTCGTGAATGGATTATCAACGGCGAAAAAATATTCGTGACCCAAGGTAAGAGTGCTGTCGAGGATTCTCAGGGATTTGTGGTGGTATGGGCGACTAGGGATAGAAAGGCAGGCAGGGCCGGCATCAAGAGCTTTGTTGTCGAGGCTGGTACCAAAGGAATGAAGGTCACAAAGGTCGAGGACAAACTGGGCATACGGGCCTCTGATACGGCATCGATTGTGTTCGAGGATTGCAGGATCCCCTATGAGAATGTCTTAGGCGACCCGGAGGTGAAGACAGGCTTCAAGGGAGTGCTGGAGACCTTTGATGCGACACGGCCAATGGTGGCCGCTTCAGCGATTGGCATTGGGAGGGCTGCGATCGAACGGCTCAAGGAACTCTATCTCGCTCAGGGTGGTGAACTCAGGTACGGTACGCATCCGACACGCCTGGGCGCTGCCGAGCGGGACATCATGATGATGGAGGCCCAGCTCAAGGCATCACGACTTCTCACATGGAGAGCTGCATGGATGGCAGATGCAGGGAAGTTCAACAACCTTGAGGCCTCGGTGGCAAAGGCAAAAACCGGCAAGGCAGTCACCTGGATTACGAACAAGGCAGTAGAACTTGCAGGACCACTGGGGTATTCCAAAAACGAACTGCTCGAGAAATGGTTGCGGGATGCTAAGATCAATGACATATTCGAGGGCACAGGTCAGATCAATACGTTGATCGTGGCACGTCGGTATTTCGGACTATCTAGCAAGGAGCTCAAATAGCTGTGATGACATGGCAGCAAGAGAGTAGTTAGTGCACGCAGGTTTACACATGGAGGGAAGATCTATGAGAGAGGTAGTGATTGCAGGATACCTGAGGACAGCTCAATCCCGTTCAAGACCACGAGATCCAGCACGGGACTGGTTCCACAAACTTCGAGGAGACGAATTGATGAGTCGGGTAATGACGGCGCTTGTAGAACGCGTCGGCATCAAGCCCGAAGAGATCGATGATTTTATCGTTGGATCAGCAATGGGGGTCCATGAGAACTGGACGTACGGAGGCAGACTTCCTGTGTTCCTCGCAAACTTTCCATACACAGTATCGGCAAAATTCGTTGATCAGCAGTGTGGATCTTCAATGGCTGCGATTCACATAGGGTATCTCGAAATCGCGACTGGCAATGCAGACATTGTCATGGCAGGAGGGTTTGAGCATATGACCAGGGTTCCTATGGGAGGAACGCCAGAATCTATCTCGCCCAACATGGCGCTTCTTTCGGAGGAGCGGTATCAGCACTGGGACTTTATGACGACCATGAACATGGGTCTAACAGCGGAAAAACTCGCCAGCCAAATGGGTGTAACGAGGGCAGAGCTGGACGCGTGGGGCGCACGAGCCCACCAGTTGGCATCTCGCGCCAAGGAACAAGGTTTCTTCGATGGCGAGATCCTCCCAATCGATGCTGAGCAGGCTGACGGCACGGTGCTCACAGTGCGGACAGACCAGGCGGTTCGATCGGATGCTACTGCCGAAGGCATGGCAGGACTCAAACCAGCGTTCAAAGAAGACGGTCTCATTACCGCGGGGAACTCCTCGCCATTGAATGCAGGAGCCACCTGTATGATCCTGATGGCCAAGGAAAGGGCGCAACAGAAGGGTATTGCACCGCTTGCCACGATTCGTTCTATCGGCTTTGCAGGTGTAGATCCAACAGTGATGGGAAAAGGACCTGTGCCGGCATCGCGAAAGGCTCTGAAAGCAGCAGGCCTCGAGGTGAAGGATATTGATTACTGGGAGATCAACGAGGCATTTTGCGTGGTTGCCCTCTATTGCATCAAAGAACTTGGCATAGACCCTGACAAAGTGAATGTTATGGGGGGTGGCACGGCCATTGGACATCCGTTGGGTGCCACAGGGTGCAGGCTGGTCGGTACCCTAGCCAGAATCCTCCAACTGAAAAAGGCCCGCTATGGGCTTGCAAATGCCTGCGTGGGTGGTGGCCAAGGTGTGGCAACCATCATCGAACGAGAGGCCTAAGCCGACCTCGATCCGTGCAAAGCCCTGAAGTGCTCGAGCATCTCGTCACTGAGCTGCCGCCACCGGCCTCGCTTTATCCTGTTTCGTATGACGTCAGCTTCCAGTGACATGCTCGTGATGTGCCTACCGTGCGGGCTGAAGATGTGGACTCGGTTCCGTGGCCCCCATACCACCACCGTGTTTCGGCGCTCGTCCCATAGCATGTGTTCGTCAGTAGCCTCTGCTGCATCGGCTAGTGCCTGCGAGGTGGGCCGCCGATCGGTGCTGCGCACCTCTGCATGGACAGTGCGTCGTTCTTTTTGTCTGCCTACACGCTCCAAGGCCTTTGCCATGTCCTTGAGGATCCTGGTGACCTCTGCTGATATCTCAGGACCCTGACAAGAGACATCTCCAGAAGATGAAAGCCGTGTACCGATAAGGGCGATGCGACGTCGGCCTTGTGCAAGGATATTGAAGATGCGGACGTAGCGTGAGTGTGCAAGTGCTTCGGCTGCTGCCGATCCGTCAGGCATTCGACCGAGTATGTTCATCTCCAGTCGTGGAGAACCATCCACATGGCGAGATTCCACTGCCTGAACGCTAAAGGCGACTCGTTCGGGTAAATCTTTTGCCGGTCCTGATGGTCTGAGATACAGGAAACCGAACACCACTTGACCGAGTATATCGTAGGTCTTTGAGAGCTTTCCAAATATAGTCAGCTGACGATGTTTGAGGGTGTCAGGATCTATGTATGCTGCTACGATTTGGGTAGGAGGAGCATCGAAGAGCTTATCGGTAGTAGGGTGGTGTAATGTGAGGAGCACCTGCAAGAAGTCGTGCCACTCCGGTACTCCCGTAGGTGCGTAGCCGCTAAAGACGCCGGTAGGAGTGCTGGGTACGCTGTGTGGGCAGTTCGAGCTTTCGCAGCGGTAACAATACATCCGGCCAGACCGGTATACATCAAGTTGCGAGACCATATCCTTGACCGCAGAACTGATCTGCTCCTCGAGTGAAGGCTCTGCAGAAATCATCCATCTGCTCCCAGGATGAACAACGACCTTTACGGTGAGCGTAAAGGGGCGCAGGGGAGTTCGGCCTGCTCCGAACAGTACACTATGAATATGCCATGCAGCTGATGCCAATGCCTTCTTGAGGTGTCCTACCCGTTGGGTCACATCCATGGAGGAAGCACGTGACGTGAGTGTGGTGACGTGGTGCTTGCGACCTGGACCTTGCTTCGGTCGGGTTTCTGGTGCCTTGGTCATACCAACTCCGGTAGGATAGAGGAGGATCCCTGAAAATGCCTGCTCCCGTACTGACTATATAGATCGATGTCGTAGGGTCTTGTAGAACTCATAGGCCTCTTTTGGTTTCATCATTTCGTGCACAACTTTAGAGACTGCCTGGATCATCGCCACAGGGTCTTCGGCTTGGAAGATATTGCGGCCCATGTCTACCCCTGCTGCCCCTTGACTGACTGCATTATAGGCCATAGTGAGCGCATCGAGTTCTGGTATCTTTTTCCCTCCCGCCATCACGATGGGTACAGGACAAGAGGCAACCACGGTTTCGAATCCTTCTGGTACAAAATAGGACTTGATGTACTGTGCTCCCAACTCAGCACATATCCTGCACGCCAAACGAAAATAGCGAGCATCTCTCGCCATCTCTTTACCGACCGCAGTAACGGCCAATACAGGAATCCCGTAACGTGTGCCTAAGTCGACGAGCCGCGTCATGTTACTGACCGATTGCGTTTCATATTCGCCCCCGATAAAGACCTGCACAGCCAGGGCTGCAGCGTTGAGGCGAATGGCGTCCTCTATATCGAGTGCGATTTGCTCATTGGAGAGTTCTTTGAGGATGCTTGGACCACCACTGGCTCTCAGCACCACTGCTTTGGTGTACGTCGGAGGGATCTGCGCACGCAGGATACCTCTGGTTAGCATCAGGGTATCTGCGTAAGGAAGCAGCGGAAGGATGGTGACATCGATACGTTCCAGACCAGTGGTGGGTCCCTGAAAGTACCCGTGGTCAATAGCCAGCATTACTGTTCGACCTGTGGTCGGGTTAAAGATCCGTGCCAGTCGATTTTGCATGCCCCAGTCGAGGTGTTGCGATCCCTTCAAAAAGAATGGTTCTGATCTCGGCGGTATCTCCAGAAAGTACTGTTTGGCCTCCTTTAGGTCTTCTATGTCAGGCATGGTCGTTTCTCCCTCATTGGTCTTTCTTCTACGTTACCGTGTATGGGTAAATTGTATGCTATGATAGCTTTATTTCAAACCTAGGGAAGGGAGCGTGCTGGTATGTTCAGGAGGGAAGCATCGTATTCGGCTGTGCTACTTATTGTTGTTCTGTTTTGCTCATCTGTAGCCGGCCAGGAGGTAGAGGATCTTATACGCAAGGCAGATGAGTACTACCGTACCTACCATATAGCACCAGGCCGGTTCGAACAGGCCATTGCACTATACGAGCAGGCTCTTGCAATGAAGCCTACGGCATACTACCTCCTCTGGCGGCTCTCTGAATTCTTCCAGATCTACGGACAGATTCTCGGTCCGGAAGACAAACAGAGAAAAATTGCAGCATGGGAAAAGGGGCTTGCCTATGGCAAGAAGGCCATCGAGGTACATCCTCAGGGTAAGGAGGGTCACTTTTACTACATGGCAAATATGGGTGCGCTTGCGCAGCTCAAAGGCACGCTATTTTCAATATGGAACGTGCGGACGATCAAGCGGGAGATAGACAAGACGCTCGAGTTGGATCCCTCGTACCCTCCTGCATTGGTGGCCAAGGCCCAATTTATCACCGAGTTTCCAAGGGCATTGGGCGGAGGAGATGAACAAGAGGCTATGGCCTTGTACAGGCGCGCAATCGAGATAGATCCTGACTATCTCATTCCTTACTACTATATGGCCCAGTTAGATGCCAAAAACAAACGGTTCGATGAGGCAGTTGCCAAGCTCAAGAAGATTATCGAATGCGAACGGCCTCGAGATTATGCCCATTGGGTGGTCAAGGAACGTCCTGATGCTGAAAGGCTTCTGAAAGAAGTGCGTATGCGAGCACAACAAGAAGGTCGTCGTTGAGGCAGGGCAAAGCCTGTGATCTCGTATCCTTAATGGGATAGGCGCTGGATGAGCCGATTGATGGTGCGCTCGACGAGCCCTGAAGCACCTGCAATCACAGCGAAGATACCTGTCGCGTATGCAACAGAAGCAGCCATAGAGAGTGGCTGAAAACGAGCGCCGAAGTACATGATATACGGTTGGTGAAACAAGTAGATGCTGTACGAGTACGTCCCAGCCCAGCCAAACACAGCGCGCAGGAACGTGAGGGTCGATAATCGTGAGCTTATAGGCGCCAGGAAAAGAAATAAGCCTGTACCGATGAGTGCGTCTGTTGCGATGTAGGTAATGGTAGGCCGGTAGCTCAAGGTTCCCAACGTATAGATCAGCAATCCGATCAGAGAGACCTGCCATGAAAAGAGGTGGCGAGCTACCACATCGCTCTTGGTGCGATAGAGAGTTGCGAGGACCATGCCACAAGCGAACTCCCACAGCCTTGCCCCGAAGAACCCTCCCTGCACATAGTTGCCATGGGCATGTAGTACGAAGACCAGCAGGTAGCGACTTGCAAGCGTAAGGAGACCTGCAGCAATGAGGAATCTTGTCGGCCCCCATCTGCGGAGAAGGAACAGGAGCACTGGAAAGACAAGATAGAATTCAAGAAGCATCCCGAAAAACCACCAGGCAGGGTTAAAGTAGTAGAATACACGATCGATGGGGTAGATCCTATTTCCAAGGAGACTCAAGAAAAAGCGGTAATCCAGAGGATCGGTGCGGGGGATCATTGGCGAGACCAGATACAGGAAATGGGCGATCCAGTACAGGGGAAAAAGTCGAAGGAACCTCGCACGATACCACCGAAGCCATCCATCGCGAGGACCCTGGAGCGAGGCACAGGAGTACGTGAGTGCGAATCCACTCACCAGTATGAAAACAGCAACTGCGTGGGGTCCCCGTTCGAACAGCAAGGCTAGGATTCCCTCCAGCAGGCATCCAGGTGCCTTCTGTGGCGTAGTTCCCTGGCACTGACTGACAAAAGACGGCAGTGAGGACACCGTAAAGGGCCAGGGATAGCGACCGTTGTCGTAGGCAATGAAAAAATGGAAGAAGCCGATCACGGTGATCGACATTCCTCTGATGATATCCAGCCATAGCAGCCGCGATCTTGTGTGTTGTGCATGAGAAGGCATCATGACTGGATCACCACCACAAAAACGAATAAAATAAGGGACCCGATCGAGCGATGTTGTAGGGGAACGTTGACTGGAAGCGAGTGTGAGGGTGCATGCAGGCAGGGATGTAACAAGATGCATCCGTGTGCAGGATATGGTGCTTATTTGAAAAGGTAGCTTGCCACGTATGCTGCAGGAGGGTGTTCATGATTGAAACGATACAATGGACTGGCCGGGCAGTCAAAATAGTTGACCAGACGTGCCTACCGTCAAAGGTTGAGTACAGAGAATGCACCAGCGTGGAGGAACTTGCTGAGGCGATAGAAAAGCTCCGCATTCGGGGAGCACCTGCAATAGGGGTTGCAGCAGCATTTGGGGTGGTATTGGCTGCTGATGAGATCAGAGCCTCAACGCGACAAGAGTTTGTTACAGCGCTTGAGGCACGTTTGGCTCGGCTGGCTGGCACACGGCCCACTGCAGTGAATCTATCCTGGGCATTGGACCGGATGCGTCGGGTCATTGCATCGTGGACCTCTGAGTCGGTTGCTGAGGTTCGGAAGCGTCTCTTGGAGGAGGCGGTCAGGATTCGAGAGGAAGACAGGCAGATATGCCGCACGATGGGGCTCAATGGTGCTGAGCTGCTGGAGGACGGGATGACAGTCCTTACCCACTGTCATACAGGTGGACTTGCTACTTCTGACTATGGGACGGCCCTCGGGGTCATCTATGCTGCCAAGGAGCAAGGAAAAACCATTCGGGTCTTTGCAGATGAAACGCGGCCCCTTCTGCAGGGTGCCCGCCTGACTGCCTGGGAACTTGCCCAGTATGGGATCGATGTGACCCTTATTTGTGATAGCACGGCAGCTTGGGTAATGAACAGAGGTTTCATTGACTGCGTGCTGGTGGGTGCAGACAGGATTGCAATGAATGGAGATGTGGCGAACAAGATAGGTACGTTTGGAGTTGCGCTTGCTGCCAAGGAGCACGGTATTCCATTCTATGTTGTTGCGCCAACTTCCACTATTGACATGACCTTGGCAAGTGGCGAAGAAATCCCAATCGAGGAGAGACCAGCTGAGGAGGTAACGTGTGTGGCCGGCCAGAGAGTGGCCCCAGAATCGATCAAGGTCTACAACCCGGCCTTTGATGTGACTCCTAGCCGATATGTATCTGCCATCGTATCGGAAAAGGGGATCGCCCGGGAGCCTTTTGAAGCGGCATTCCGACAGTGGTCCTCTATGTAATGACCCAACGTAACAGCGCAAGCTACTGGAAGCATCTAAAGGAGGAGCAGGAAAGAGATGGAAGATTTGAGAAAGACTATCCGTGAGATTCCAGATTTTCCCAAGAAAGGCATTTTGTTTTACGACATTACTACCTTGCTGAGAGACGCGGTTGCATTTCAAAAGACCATTGATCTCCTCGGACATCGGTACACCGGCAAGAAGCTGGATGCCATTCTCGCAATCGATGCCCGAGGGTTTGTCATTGGCTCTGCCCTTGCCTACAAATTGGGATTGGGGCTCATACTGGTGAGAAAGGTTGGTAAGCTTCCGTACAGGACGATAAAGGCCTCTTATTCGCTCGAATACGGCGTCGACGAGGTAGAGATGCATGCTGACTCGGTGTCTCAGGGCGAGCGAGTACTTATCGTGGATGACCTGCTTGCAACAGGAGGGACCGCATCAGCTGCGATTACACTTGTTGAGTCCTCGGGTGGCATTGTGGAGGAATGCTGTTTTCTCGTAGAACTCGAGTCGCTCAAAGGAAGAGAAAGACTCGCCCCCCACCAGGTTTTTTCGCTCATCAAGTATCCTTGACCCTATGAAGCCGCTGGTCGTTGCATAGGTCTGAACAGAGTCTACGTATGCACAGGGGGAACGCGATGGTGAAGATCGGTATTATCGGAGGTTCAGGACTCGATGATCCTGCGATCCTGACCCATGCTCAGGAAGTGAAGCTATCGACGCCGTACGGTGAACCTTCCAGTCCAGTTACCACTGGCGTTATTAACGGGGTTGAGGTTGCGATTCTCGCGCGGCACGGGAAAAAGCATACGATCTACCCTACAGCGGTCAATTTCCGTGCCAATGTCTGGGCCCTGAAGTCCATTGGCTGCACCCATGTGATTGCCACCACTGCCTGTGGTTCCTTGAGAGAAGAGATTCAGCCAGGCCATCTCGTGTTTGTGGATCAGTTTATCGACAGGACAACCAAGAGGCCGAGCACGTTCTACGACAAAGACAAGGTATGTCACATACCTATGGCAGATCCTTTTTGTTTCAAGTTGCGGTCTGTTCTTATAGAGGTGGCCGAGCGATTGGGGATTTCGCACCACCGCCGCGGGACCGTTGTGACAATAGAGGGACCACGGTTTTCGACCAAGGCTGAATCACACCTCTTCAGAAGCTGGGGCTGCGATGTGATCAATATGACGACCGTGCCCGAGGTCATACTCGCACGAGAGGCAGGACTGTGCTATGCCGCTGTTGCGATGTCCACCGATTACGACTGTTGGCATGAGAGCGAGGAGCACGTGACAATCGAAATGGTGTTCGAGATCATGAAGCGGAATGCCCAAAACGTCATCCGGCTCATCCTCGAGGCAATTCCTCGCGTCACGTGGTCTGAATGTACGTGTGGCGAGTTTATAAAAACTGCAGTGATAGGAGGCTAGTTACTGCTGCAGTGCCACACCATCGCCTGTCCCGGAGATCAATGACCTTGTGTTCGTATTCTGTCACAGCTCACGGACGGGAATATTCGAATGCACTGAGCAGCCGATGCACGATCCTTTTTCTTGTCTGGATATGGCTTGTTGACAGTGGATCCTCACCCCACATCTTCTCCAAGAGAGGGACCACAAGAAAATAGAAAAGGCTTATGCCACTCAGGCTGAGCAGCATGTGGTCAGACTCACGGCACTCTTCGCTGGTATCGTGGAAAAAGCTGGGGTAGTAACTTTGCCAGAGCGCCAGTATAGGCTGCACATACTCTCTGGTCAGCCTGTCCAGCAGGATGCCTCCGTCGAGGAACTCACGAAAAAGGATGCGGATCGGATCTCTATGATGACAAATAAAATCAGTCATATTCTCCAGAAATGTCTCGAGCTTCACCCGTTGGGTCCGTGCAGAGCTTTTCCTCAAAAATGCTCCCAGAAGCGGCTGCACCTCTCTTAAAAATTCCTCCAGGATCTGCGCATACAGTCCCTGTTTTGAGTGGAAATAGTAGAAGATGAGCCGTTTATCGACACCTGCCTGTGCAGCGATCTCGGCTACCCTAGCGCCGTTGTAGCCTTTTTCAGCAAAGATCTTCTCTGCTGTTTTTAGAAGCAGTGTGCG
>FWPU01008263.1_pt1 | contig 17931 bp, 15 predicted proteins | sample 2228361 | NCBI WGS metagenome assembly FWPU01 (sample SAMEA103939777, study PRJEB20133) | metagenome
GCCGACAAAGGACACCGTGACCCGGTCTCCGGCTGCGGCGCCGCCCTCCTTGGTGACGAACGGCCGGTTGCTTTCCGCGAGCATGTTGATCGCCTGATCGACCTCCGCTTCGGTCACATCCGCCACCGGTTTCTCGAGCTTGATCGCCTTGAAATCGGCAAGCTCGATCGTCGGCAAAATTTCCAGCGCCACCGTGTAGGCGAGATCGCTTTTTCCGGCGATCATCTGTTCCACCGCGCCTTCGTCGGTCGGCAAACTCACATCCGGATCACGTGCCAATTTGAATCCGTGGTCGGAAATGATCTTCGCATTCGCCTCCCGTACGGCGACTTCAATGGCCTCCGCCATCACCGCGCGGCCGTAGAGGCGCCTGAGATGCGCGACCGGCACTTTTCCCGGCCGAAATCCGTTGATGCGGACACGATCCTTGAGTTCGATCAGACGATCGTTGAGCTTGGCCTCCAGGTCGGCGGCCGGAACCACCACCTTGTACTCGCGCTTGAGACCCTCGCTGAGAGTTTCGGTGACTTGCATCTTTCTTTCACTTCTAGCGCAACGCTTTGCGCACTGGCTCCGTGGCGCTCGTGCATCCGGTCTTCATGCTGCGGGGCGGGTTTGGGCCCCAGTGGTGCGGGCGGAGGGACTTGAACCCCCACGACTTTCGTCACGGGAACCTAAATCCCGCGCGTCTGCCATTCCGCCACGCCCGCCAGCATTGCGCGGCGCCGCCTGGCGGGCCGGGCGGCGCGGCTTATATCATGGCCCTGGCCCGGCCACACCAGAAGAATAGGGTTTCGCTCCCATCGCTGCAATTCAGCTACCCGGGGCCTCAGAAGCCGGGCCGCTCCGATCCTCCCTCGTAAGCTCGGAGAACAGCCGTCGGTACACCCTCGGCAAGACGTCGGGAAGATCCTCCGAGATCAATCCGGGCCCAGCCTCATGCCCCGCCTCTCCGTGCAACCAGACGGCGGCGGCAGCTGCCAAGAATGCAGGCATGCCCTGGGCAAGCAGACCTGCCACAATGCCGGTGAGCACATCTCCAGCCCCTGCGGTAGCGAGCCACGGCGGGGCGTTCTCGGCGACCGCGACGCGACCATCCGGGGCGGCCACCACAGTATCTGGCCCCTTCAGAACGACAGTCGCCCCCGAGGTGGCGGCAGCCGCTCTTGCTCTGTCAGATTTAGCCGTAAATTCAGGTATTTGAATAACTTTCCCAAACAAGCGGGTAAACTCCCCTTCATGTGGCGTGAGAACCACCTCACGTGAAACATTAACGACCTTCTCGGCGGTGTCCTCATGCACTGCCCGGAACAGGGCCTCGGGTGCATCCGCAAAGCTGGTGAGCGCGTCCGCATCAAGGACCGCGGCCCGACCGCTCGCCAGCGCCGCACCCACCATGTCCCGCATGGATTGGCCAACCCCTCCTCCGGGGCCGAGCGCAATCACGTTCATCCGGCGGTCGGCCAGCAGGGCCGATAGCTCGCCTGCGCTGTCCGCAGCGCGCACCATCACCGCCTCGTTCGCCACGGCATGGACCACGAGCGCGTCGCGCGGGGTCGCGATGGTCACCAACCCGGCACCGGCCCTCAACGCGCCACGCGCGGCCAGGCGCGCGGCACCCGTGAACGACCGTCCACCGGAAACCACGACCGCGTGACCGCGCGCATACTTGTGCGCTTGGGGAGCCGGCATGGGGAAGGCTGCCCCCCAGAGCTGTGGGCTGTTCAGCCAGGCCCGCGGGCGAATCCGTTCGAGCGCCGAGGCTGGAATGCCGATGTCCGCAACTTCGATGGCGCCGCAATGCAGACGTCCGGGCATCAGGACATGGCCCAGCTTCCGCCGGAAAAAGGTGACCGTCTTGGCTGCCTTTACGGCGGCGCCCATCACCGCGCCGGTCGAGCCATTGATCCCGCTCGGCAGATCCACGGCCATAATGGGCACGCCCGCTGCGTTCATCGCCTCGATCATGGTCGCTGCCGGCCCCTCGACCCGTCGGTCAAGGCCTGCACCAAACAACGCATCTACGATCACGCCGCATCCCGAAAGCGCATCGGGCGTCGCCGCGCTGATTTCACCCTGCCAGCGGCGAGCCGCCTCCGCTGCATCGCCTTTCAGACGTGCCCTGTCGCCAAGCAGCAGCATGCGCACCGGCATACCCCGCGCCGCCAGAAGCCGTGCGGCAACGAAGCCGTCGCCGCCGTTATTCCCCGGCCCGGCGACAACACAGGCTGGCAACGCCGTCCGGGAGTAGTCCCGGCCGACAGCGTCCGCCACCGCGCGGCCGGCATTCTCCATGAGCTCAATGCCCGGCACCCCGCCGGCGATTGCCAACCGGTCGGCTTCCGCCATTTCTGCCACGGTCAAAAGCTCGTTCATGGCTCTGAATTTCAACAGTATCGGCCGAGGCATAGCGCGACAACGCGACAGCCCACTGGCTGTGTGTTATGCACTATGCTTAAAATCTAGGCGCGGGACCCAAACCCCGCCGTCACGACCGCGCCTGGGGTCCCGCTAATGATCTGAAAACACTGAATATCCGGCATTTCCCGTCCTTGGCACGCGCCCTGCTAGCGGGAGGCGCGGCGCTGCCGGGAAAACTCCGGGCTGCCCGGGAGAGCGAACGCGAATGAAAAAAATCGAGGCCATCATCAAGCCATTCAAACTCGATGAAGTGAAGGAAGCTCTGCAAGAAATTGGCCTGCAGGGAATCACGGTCACCGAGGCCAAGGGGTTCGGTCGCCAAAAAGGCCATACCGAGCTCTACCGCGGCGCCGAATACGTTGTCGATTTTCTACCGAAGGTGAAGATCGAAATTGTGCTTGGCGACGACATGGTTGAAAAAGCCGTCGAAGCGATCCGGCGCGCGGCTCAGACCGGCCGCATCGGCGACGGGAAAATCTTCGTATCGAACATCGAAGAAGCCATCCGGCGCGCGGCTCAGACCGGCCGCATCGGCGACGGGAAAATCTTCGTATCGAACATCGAAGAAGCCATCCGGATTAGGACGGGCGAATCCGGACTGGATGCCATCTAACGAACGCGCTCGATGCTTGCTAGTCCCGTAACGAAAGGGAAAATGAGTCCATGACCACGCCAAAAAACGTCTTGAAGATGATCAAGGACAACGACGTGAAGTTTGTCGATTTCCGCTTCACGGATCCGCGCGGAAAATGGCAGCACGTCACCTTTGACGTCACCACCATCGACGAGGACACGTTCGCCGAAGGCGTCATGTTTGACGGCTCGTCGATCGCCGGCTGGAAGGCGATCCACGAATCCGACATGCAGCTCATGCCCGATCCGGAGAGCGCCTGCATTGACCCGTTCTATGCCGAGACGACCCTGGTGCTGGTCTGCGACGTGCTCGAGCCGCTGACCGGTGAACCCTACAACCGCGATCCGCGATCCATCGCCAAGAAGGCGGCCAGCCTTGTAAAGCAGATGGGCATAGGTGACACCGTGTTCTTCGGTCCGGAGGCCGAATTCTTCATCTTCGACGACGTGAAATACTCGGCCCAGCCGTACAAGACCGGTTTCAAGCTCGATTCCGTCGAGTTGCCCATCAACAGCGACACTGAATACGAAGGCGGCAACCTTGGCCATCACATCGGCTTCAAGAAGGGCTACTTTCCGGTGCCGCCGCAGGACACCGCTCAGGACATGCGTTCCGAAATGCTCGCCGCCATGGCCAAGATGGGCGTGAAGGTCGAGAAGCACCATCACGAGGTGGGCTCCGCCCAGCACGAGCTGGGCATGAAGTTCCAACCGATGGTGAAGATGGCGGACCAGATGCAGATCTACAAGTACTGCATCCAGCAGGTGGCACAGGTTTACGGCAAGACCGCCACTTTCATGCCGAAGCCGGTCTATGGCGACAACGGCTCGGGCATGCACTGCCACCAGTCGATCTGGAAGGGCGACAAGCCGCTGTTTGCCGGCAAGAAGTACGCCGACCTGTCCGACCTCGCGCTGCAGTACATCGCCGGGATCTTGAAGCACGCGCGCGCCATCAATGCCTTCACCAACCCGACGACCAACTCCTACAAGCGTCTGGTTCCGGGTTTTGAGGCGCCGGTGTTGCTGGCCTATTCGGTGCGCAACCGCTCTGCCGGTTGTCGCATCCCGCTCGCCTCCTCGCCCAAGGGCAAGCGTGTTGAGGTGCGCTATCCCGATCCGTTGTGCAATCCGTATCTTGGATTTGCCGCCATGCTGATGGCGGGGCTCGACGGCATCAAGAACAAGCTCAACCCCGGCGATCCGATCGACAAGGATCTGTACGACCTGCCGCCAAAGGAGCTGAAGAAGATCCCCACCGTGTGCGGCAGTCTGCGCCAGGCCCTCGAAGAGCTCGATAAGGATCGCGCCTTCCTCAAGCAGGGCGGCGTGTTCGACGACGACTTTATCGACAGCTACATCGAGCTGAAGATGCAGGAGGTCATCCGCTTTGAGCACACGCCGCATCCGGTGGAATTCGAGTTGTACTACTCGGCGTGAAACCCGATTGCCGGCGACACACACTGAAAGCTGAAAAGGGGCGCTCCTCGGAGCGCCCCCTGTTTTTCACACGTTGGCGCCGTGCAGAGATTACCCAACGGCCAGCGCAATCAGGAACGCAAGAGCAAGAACCGCCGTCACCGCCGCGGCGAAAACTCTCCAGGACCTGCGCCTTGGGCGGTAAACGCCCGCTGCGCGGCGCTCCGCGATCAACTCGGCTTCGTATTCGCCCGAGTTCGCATAACAACAGCCCAGCGCCGCGCCGGCGCGCGCCGCACGGGTTTCGAGCGCCGACGCCCTGGCCGCCAAAATATCGGCTTCCGATACACTTCGCCGCGTGACCCATCCCATCGCATTGATGATAAGAACCGGGCGGTAAATGCATGGTTGCTGTCACATCGGTGTTATTGGGGGCGCATAGTCTGCGCATAAATCCACACCCAAGGGGGGTCCGGTGGTAGACTGGCTTAGTGGCGCTCCGCCGCGCGATGAAACCGAGAACGTCGCCAGCAACCCCAGCCAGAATCCGACGATCGGCGACGTGATCGCGGCTCGCTTCAACCGTCGCGATTTTCTCAAAGGCGGATTCGGCATCGCCGCCGCGGCAGCAACCGCGGCGCCGCTTACGATTGCGGTCGCGGCGCGCGTCCATGCAGCCACCCACTCGCGTTTCAAATTCGACGAACTCGAAGCCGGTGTCGACGACAATCACCACATCGCCGAAGGATACTCCGCGGACGTGCTGATCCGCTGGGGTGACCCCGTGCTGTCAGGTGCGCCGCCATTTGATCCGCTTGCCCAGAGCGCGGCGAGCCAGAGGCTTCAGTTCGGCTACAACAACGACTTTCTCGGATATTTTCCGATGCCCGGCGTGCGCAATCCGTCGCGCCACGGGTTGCTCGTGGTCAACCACGAATATACCAACGAAGAGCTGATGTTCCCCGGCCTCGGACGACAGGATCGCCGCGAGGTTGCCTTTGCCGGCATGACCCGGGAGCTGGTCGACATAGAAATGGCCGCCCATGGCGGCAGCGTGCTCGAAGTCAGGCGCGATCGCGACGGATGGCGCGTCGTAACCGGTTCGAAGTATGCCAGACGCATCCACGCTCACTCGCCGATGCGCATCAGCGGTCCCGCCGCGGGCCATGCGCGGATGAGGACCAAAGCCGATCCCAAGGGCCGCACAGTGTTCGGCATGCTCAACAATTGCGCCGGCGGAATAACGCCCTGGGGCACGTGGCTCACCTGCGAGGAAAACTTCAATGGCTACTTCTGGTCCAAGCTTGCCGACGATCATCCTGAGGCGCGCAATTACCGGCGATATGGCGTTCCCGGTAATTGGTTGGCTTGGGGTAAGTGGTATAGCCGTTTCGATGTGACCAAGGAGCCGAACGAGGCTAACCGCTTCGGCTGGGTAGTCGAAATCGACCCTTTCGACCCGCGCTCGATTCCCGCGAAGCGCACGGCGCTCGGCCGTTTCAAGCACGAAGGCGCCGCCGGCATCATCAATAAGGATGGCCGCTACGTGATTTATTCAGGCGATGATCAGAGCTTCGAATACGTCTACCGGTTTGTGACGCGGGACCGCGTCAACCTCGCCAATCCCCGCGCCAATCGCGACCTGCTCGATCACGGCACGCTCTCTGTCGCGCGCTACGACGCCGACGGCAGCGTGGAATGGCTTCCCCTTATTTTTGGCCGGGGACCCCTCATCCCGGCCAACGGATTCCGTAGTCAGGCCGATGTCGTCATTGAAGCCCGCCGGGCCGCCGACCTTTTGGGCGCTACGAAAATGGACCGGCCGGAAGACGTGGAAGCCAATCCGAAGACCGGTCGCGTCTACGTCGTCCTCACTTCAAACGAACACCGCAGGCCGGACCAGATCGATGCCGCGAACCCGCGTGCGGTCAATCGCTTCGGTCACATCATCGAAATGATCCCGCCGGACGGCGACCATGCGGCCGCCCGCTTCGCCTGGAACGTGTTTCTCAAATGCGGCGATCCGTCGATCCCTGCGGTCGGCGCTTCCTTCTCCGCCGATACGACTCGCAACGGATGGTTCGGCATGCCCGACAATCTGGCCGTTGACGGCAACGGCCGGCTCTGGGTGGGCACCGACGGAAATTCGGCTTCGCGAACCGGCCGCGCCGACGGTCTATGGGGCGTCGAGACCGAAGGTTCCCAGCGCGGAACCTCCAAGCATTTTTATCGCGTTCCGGTAGGCGCGGAATTGTGCGGGCCCTGCTTCACGCCCGACGACGAGACTTTGTTCGTCGCGGTCCAGCATCCCGGCGAGGGTACCACTCTGACAAGCCCGCCCGACTTCTCGACCTTCGACAACCCGGCGACGAGATGGCCCGACTTCAAGCCCAACATGCCGCCGCGGCCCGCGGTCGTGGCCATTACCCGCAAGGGCGGCGGCAGGATTGCATCGTGATCCTTCGAAAGTAGCTTGCCTCAAGCGGCGGCCGCCGCCTCGGCCTGAAGCCCATCGTCTGCCGTTTCCTTATCGGTCACGACGCGGTTTCGACCGCTGTGCTTCGCCCGATAGAGCGCTGCGTCCGCGCGCGCGAGAAGCGCGCCGAATTCCGCGAGCGGCGGGGCCGCCTCCGCCACCCCGATGCTTACGGTAGCGCCGATCTTCTGACCGCCGATCTCGACGCCGGCCACCTCAAAGGCCGCGCGCACGCGTTCGGCGACCAGAACGGCTTCCTCGGCATTTCCGGGCAGAATGGCCACAAACTCCTCGCCGCCGAGGCGTCCGATCACGTCGCTCTGCCGCATGTTGGCGCTGGCGGTGGCCGCAAACAACCGCAGCGTCTCGTCGCCGACGGCGTGGCCGAACCGATCGTTGATCGATTTGAATTTGTCGAGATCAAAGGCAAGCACGCTGACCGGCCTTCTCTTGCGCATCTGTCTTGCGATCATGGAATTAGCCGCGGCAAAGAACGCGCGCCGGTTGAATAGGCCGGTCAGCGGATCGGTCATCGCGGCGGTCTTGTACTGCGCCGTTGTTCGCTCGTTAGCCATCACGACGACCACGAACGCGGTGCCCACCACGTAGAGCAGCGTTTGCAACGCGAATACGGCGAACCAGCCGTCTGTCGACGCCTCACCCGGCCACAGCAGGATCACGGCGATGGGCGACAGGAAGACGGTGCCGTGCAGTATCGGTGCGCTGACCGCGATCCAGCGCAATGCGCGGCGTCGTTCGCGCCGCAATTCCATCGACGTCAAAAACGTGTAGATGGCGATGATGATGCAGGAGAGGATCACCCGATTGTTGCCCGGCTCGGCAAACGCCGGCATCTGGCAGGCGATGAACCAGATCAGCGCTCCACCCGCGAGCGCGCTCGGGAGAACATGGCGACCGTGAAACACCCGCGCCCCGTTCCAGATCATGCCGCAGGCAATGAACAGCAGCGCGTTCGGCAGCTCGATGAGATACGATGTGAAATGTTTCTGGATGCCCCACAGCGCCACGGCGATCGCGCCGATCATATAGGCGCATGCCCACCACGCCATGGCCCTGACTGTTCGCTCCTGCATCCACACCACCAACAGGAAAATGCCGAGCAAACCGGTGATGCAGGTCGCGGCGGTGACCAGTGTTGTTATGTCGAGCGACATGAAGCCAAAAACTCCGCCGGCACTTTGCGCTATGCCGGCCGGGGTTGAGCCCAATCCGTAAACGCGCGTAATGACTGCTACGTAGATAGTAGGCCAAGTTCTTAGGATCGGTTATGCGGCTTTCGCCATTTTTCGCGGATACAACCGGGAAAATCGGCCGGAAGAAAACAACCATCCGGTAACGACGCAACTGACCGGAACTTCGCCGCTTTCCGTCGAATCGCCGCCCGCTGTTAACGTTTCGAGAACTGGAAGGAGCGCCGCGCCTTGGCCCGGCCGTACTTCTTTCGCTCCACCACGCGCGGGTCGCGCGTAAGAAAGCCGCCGCGTTTGAGAACCGGTCGCAACTCTGGTTCATAGAGCGTGAGCGCCTTGGCAAGCCCGTGCCGCACGGCGCCGGCTTGTCCCGAAAGCCCGCCGCCCGCCACTGAACAGACGACGTCGTATTGCCCGCTCCGATTGGCCGCGACCAACGGCTGTTGGATGATCATGCGCAACACCGGTCGCGCAAAGAACACTTCGACTGGTTTGGTGTTGACGACAATCTTGCCGGAACCCGGCTTGATCCAGACCCTCGCCACCGCGTTCTTGCGCTTGCCGGTGGCGTAGGCGCGGCCTTGCGCGTCAAGCTTCTGCACGTACTTCGGGGTCTCCGGCGCCGCCGGCTTCAAGCTGGCAAGGGCATCGAGACTCTGCGCGGTTTCCGCCATCACTCGGTCCATCTGTTCTTGCGGTTCATTGCCGCCACATCGAGCTTTTCCGGCTGCTGCGCGGCATGCGGATGGTCGGGACCAGGGTAGACCCGGAGATTGGCAAGCTGCCGCCGGCCCAATGGCCCGCGGGGGAGCATGCGCTCCACAGCCTTCTCCACCACGCGCTCGGGGAATTTACCCTCCAAAATCCAGCGCGCCGTACGCGCCTTGATGCCGCCGATATGGCCGCTGTGATGGTAATAGACCTTCTTCTCCCGCTTCTGCCCGGTGAGCGCGATCTTGGCGGCGTTGATGACAATGACGTTGTCGCCGCAATCGACATGGGGAGAGAAGGTCGGCAGGTGTTTGCCGCGCAGCCGTGCGGCAATGATCGAGGCCAGCCGCCCGACGACGAGACCGGTGGCGTCGATCAGCACCCACTTCTTATGGATCTCAGCAGGCTTGGCCGAGTAGGTTGCCATGGGATCGCCGCGTTTGTGACGGCCCCGCTTCTATCCGAAGCCGCGACAGCGGTCAATTCCGCAGCCGTCTTTTTTAGCGCGGCTCACGCATTTGGTTGAAGGTACTAAATTACCTGACAGCAAATTCAATTGCTGCGAGGGATCGAATAGGTCGCTGTCGCCTGGGCCACCAGCTCTGCGTCGCCATCCGACCGGATTGAGATGTCTCCGACGGCGAGGCGCTTGCCGATTTTGATCAGCCGCACCTCCGCCAAGAGATCCCGCTGTGCCGGCCTGCGCAGGAAGTTGATGCTGAGGTTTGTGGTCACCGCGAGGGGCACCCACCCGATCGAGGCCAAAAGCCCCACATACATGCCAAAATCCGCAAGCTCCATCATGGCCGCCCCGGACAGCGTCCCGCCGGGCCGCAGCAGGCTCTTTTGAAAGCGCCGGCGCACGCGCGCGCCGCCATGCCAAACCTTTTCGATTACGTAGCCGCCGTCGACCACAAACAGGTGAGGAAATTCCACGCTCAGCAGTCGCGTGAGCTCCCCGGCTGACACCGCTGGTGGGCGCATGGACCCCTCTTGCCTCCCTCGCGCACGGGTCTAGATGGGATACAATGTTCAAATGTTACCGCAAAGCTTCGCCGATTCACCATGAACGTTTCCGCCCCAGCCGCTCGCATGACCGCCAAGCAGCCGCTCATTGAGCGCGCGGACGACGAGGGCGTCGCGCTCCTGGTGCTCAATCGCCCGCAGACGCGCAACGCGCTGTCCGAAGCAATGATCGCGGCGCTGTCCGACACATTTACGGAGATTGCCGCCGACCGCCGGGTCCGCGTCGTCGTGCTGGCCGCGAATGGGCCCGCATTTTGTGCGGGACACGATCTCAAAGAGATCACTGAGCATCGGAGTGATCCGGACGGTGGCCGTGCTTATATGCGCGAGCTGATGGCGCGCTGCAGCAACATGATGCAGCTCATACATCGCCTGCCGCAGCCGGTGATTGCGGCCGTTGAAGGCGCCGCCACCGCGGCCGGCTGCCAGCTCGTTGCCACCTGCGATCTTGCCGTCGCCTCCAAGACTGCAAGATTTGCCACTCCCGGCGTGCATATCGGGTTGTTTTGCTCGACCCCGATGGTCGCGCTCTCCCGCAACGTTGCGCCCAAGCACGCCATGGAAATGCTGCTCACCGGCGACATGCTCTCGGCTGACGACGCCTATCGTGTGGGCCTCGTGAATCGCGTGGTGCCGCCCGGTACGGAGCGGGACGAGGCCCGACGGCTGGCGCGTCAAATCGCGGCCAAATCGACGATGACGATCAAATTGGGCAAGGAAGCTTTCTATCGGCAGCTCGACATGAGTCTGGCGGAGGCCTATCGGTACGCAAACGAGGTGATGGTGGAAAACATGATGGCCCGCGACGCGCAGGAGGGCATCTCCGCCTTTGTGGAGAAACGCGCGCCGCGATGGGAGGATCGATGACACGGGTAAGCGCACTTTACAGACTTGATTGGCGGTGGCTGCGGCTCACGAAGTCCGAGATCCTTCGGCTGCTGGCGGCCGGGACGATTTGGGGCTTGGCGATGTCGGCCGGCCTCACCGGCCTCACCATGTGGAATTATGGCATGGTGTGCATCGACGACGTTCTGGCGACGACATTGGTTGCGGTGGCCGCAGGTCTGCTGACCTTGGGGCCGATCGCTGTCTACGCCCGACGCTGATCGGGCTTATCATCGCGCCAGTGCGTGCCTATATCGAGGTCCTCTATCGAGACCCTCGCCCAGAGGCGCTGCGCAATCGATGAACCACGATAACTACCCCGACAGCTACATTCGCGGGATCCTCAACACGGTGAAGACGATTGCCATGGTCGGCATATCGCCCAAGGACAACCGCCCCAGCTATTTTGCCTTCAAGTACCTACTGGAGCGCGGCTACCGGATGATTCCGGTCAACCCGGCACAGGCCGGCCAGGAAATCCTCGGACAGAAGGTTTACGCACGACTCGCCGATATCCCCGAGCCGATCGATATGGTCGATATCTTCCGCGCCTCGCAGTTTGCCCCGGCGATAGTCGACGAGGCCCTCGCCCTCAAGAAGCCGCCGAGCGTGATTTGGATGCAGCTCGGGGTGCGCAACGACGAGGCTGCGGCGCGGGCGGAAGCGGCCGGCCTCAAGGTCGTGATGAACCGCTGCCCCAAGATCGAATATGGCCGTTTGTCTTCCGAGATCAGCTGGATGGGGGTTAACTCGCGCACACTGAGTGCACGGAAGGCGCCGCTCCTCGGCAAGGGCGTACAGCGCATGTCCCTCGATCGCACCACCATGAGCGGCGGCACGACGGACGCTGCCAACCGCGCGCAATTGAAGCGGGAAGGTGATCGCTGACGCCGCCGCCGCGCGAGAATGCGCTTCTAACACGCGGCCAGTTCGCAGCAAATCTCTCGCCTGCGGCGAAAATCACCCGGCGCGCCTTGACGCCCATCTTCGGTTCGATAAACCAACATCTGCCGCGGATCGCGAGATAGGCGGCTTTGCGACCGCCATCCAAGGACCATTGTCATGACCGAACGCACCCCCGGATTTGCGACGCTTGCCATTCACGCGGGCGCGCAGCCGGATCCGACCACCGGCGCGCGGGCAACGCCAATCTATCAGACGACATCGTTCGTGTTCGACGACGTCGACCACGCGGCCTCGCTCTTCGGTCTGCAAACTTTCGGGAACATCTATTCACGCATCGGCAATCCCACCAATGCCGTGCTCGAGGAGCGCGTGGCCGCGCTCGAGGGCGGCACTGCCGGGTTGGCCGTGGCCTCCGGCCATGCCGCGCAGGTGATCGTGTTTCATTGCCTCATGCAGCCGGGCGACGAATTTGTCGCCGCGCGAACGCTCTACGGCGGTTCGATCAACCAGTTCAATCACTCGTTCAAGAATTTCGGCTGGAACGTTGTTTGGGCGAATTCTGACGACATCACCAGTTTCGAGCGGGCGATAACGCCGAAGACCAAGGCCATTTTCGTCGAGTCGATTGCCAACCCAGGCGGCATTGTCACCGACATCGAGGCCATCGCCAATATTGCCAAGCGCGCTGGCGTACCGCTGATCGTCGACAATACGCTGGCCACGCCCTACCTCTGCCGGCCGTTCGAATTCGGTGCCGACATCGTCGTCCATTCATTGACTAAGTTTCTTGGCGGCCACGGCAATTCGATTGGGGGGCTGATCGTCGACGGCGGCACATTCAACTGGTCGCGCGAAGGCCGTTATCCCATGCTGTCCGAGCCCCGCCCCGAGTATCACGGCATCGTCCTGCACGAGACTTTCGGCAATTTTGCCTTCGCCATCGCCTGCCGGGTTTTGAGTCTGCGCGATCTCGGCCCGGCGTTGTCGCCGTTCAATGCGTTTCTCGTCCTGACCGGTATTGAAACACTACCGCTGCGCATGCAACGCCACTGTGACAATGCCAAAGCTGTTGCGGAATGGCTCGTTAAGCATCCCAAGGTTGCCTGGGTGAGCTATCCGGGACTGCCCGGCGACCGCTATCACAACCTTGCAAAAAAGTACGTGCCCAAGGGCGCCGGTGCAGTGTTTACCTTTGGATTGAAGGGCGGATATGACGCAGGCGTTAAGCTTGTTTCCAACGTCAAATTGTTTTCTCATTTGGCCAACATCGGCGACACGCGTTCGTTGATCATTCATCCGGCGTCGACAACGCACCGCCAGCTCTCCGACGCGCAAAAGGTGCAGGCGGGTGCGGGACCCGACGTCGTCCGACTTTCGATCGGACTTGAGGACAAGGAGGACATCATCGCCGATCTCGCGCAGGGATTGGAGGCGGCTTAAGGGGACCCGCTCCGCACAATTGTCGGCCGATCCCTGCGGCATTCTTGCCCCGCTCACGGCAAGCGGAGGCAACAGATTGCGGAGGGACGAATGACGATCGGGGTTCGACTCGTTGGCATCGTTTTGCTAGGTCTGCCGCTGGTTACAGCACCGGTAATGGCAGCCCCCAAGCAGAAGGGCGCAGCAACGCAGTCCAAGAATGCTGTGATGGCGGCGCCCAAGCAACGGAAGGGTACCGAGGCTGAATCCAGCAAAGCTCCTGCGTCGAAAGTTGACAGCGTTGCCGCCCAGCACACGAGACCCACCGTCACCGCGCAACGGACCCCCATGCTCTTGCCAAAGACCACGCTAGTTCTCGGCACCGCGACGCCCGGCGGCGGCTTTCCCCTGTACGGGGAAGCGCTCGCCGCCGCGGTCAACGCCACGGAACCCTCGCTCCGCATCGAGACCCGCAATACCAAAGGCAGCGCCGAGAACATCACGCTTTTGGAGGAAAGCAAACTCGATATCGCCTTGGTCGCGGGGGAGCCGGCCTATGAGGCTTTCGCCGGGATCGGGCGGCCGGTGACGAGCGCCAAGATCATCACGGCGATCTATTCCAATCCTGGCATGTTTGCCGTCCGCGGCGACAGCCCCTACCCTTCCTTGCAGTCGCTCATTGGGCAACCGGTGGTCTGGGGAACCCGCGACTCCGGCCTGACGCTCTTGGCCCGCTATGTGCTCGACGGCCTGGGGCTCGACCGCGAACGCGATTTTCAAGCCCTTTATCTTGACCGGGCGGGCGACGGACCGGCAATGGTGCTGGAGGGTCGGGCTGCCGCACTGTGGGGCGGCGGCATTGGTTGGCCCGGCTTTACTGCGGTGACGCAGGCCGGCGGCCGGCTGATTGGACTCAGTCCCGCGGACGCGGCGCGTATTTCCAAGAAGCACATCTTTCTCAAGCCGTTGACGGTCCCGGCCGGAACCTATCCGAATCAGAAGGAAGTCATCACCTCGGTGGGATCCTGGAGTTACGTGCTCGCGCGCCCCGGCCTGGACGACGATATCGCCTACCGGCTCGCGCGCGCCATTCACCGCAGCTACAACGCTCTGGTGCAACGGCTGGCGCAGGCGCGGGAGACCACACCGCAAAATACGGTCGTGGCCGCCCCACGCATGGTGCACATTCATCCCGGCGTGCAAAAATATTTTCGTGAGATCGGCGTGATTCGCTGATCGTGCCTCAACGCTTCTTCAGCGTCCGCTCGACGTAATCGCGGATGCGCCCGCTGGCCTCCGGGGCGGCCCAGATGTCGGTCACCGCGGCATCGATGCGGCTGCCTTCCCGCTGCAGGCGCTCAATCGCCGGCATATGCAGCCGGCGTTTCGTTGCTTCGAACGTGATCGGCGGCAGCGCGGCGAGATTCGCCGCCGCCTTGAAGGCCTGCTCCATCAGGACATCCGCTGCGACGACCTCGTGCACCCACCCGCGCGCAACGCCCTCTTCCGCCGAACAGGTGTCACCGCGATAAATCGCTTGCGGAAAAAAGCGTGCTTCCGTTGCCAGCCGCATCACCTCAAACGCCAGAGCGGGGAACGGCAGGCCGACCAACAGCTCGGTCACACCGATGCGTCCATCGCCCTGCGCCATCAGCCGGTAGTCGGCGCAACAGGCAAGCACGCAGCCGCCGGCGATCGCATGCCCGTTGACGGCGGCAACGACCGGCTTGGGAAAATGAAATACGGCATCAAACATGGCGTTAAGTACCGGCAGGAACCTTCGCACGTAGGTTGGGCCGCCTTGGCTGGTGCGAATAAGGTCGACCCCCGCCGAAAAGATGCGGCCTTGACCCGTAAGCACGACGGCTTTTGCCGCCGACGAACGCAGCTCGCTGAACGTGTCAATTACCGCCCGGCAAAGCTCCAGGTCCATTGTGTTGGCCTTGCCGTGCGCCAGTTTGATGACGGCGATCCCATCGCGTTCGCTGCGTTCGATCACGGCCATGTTCCTCAGTTTTCAGGATCGCGACGCAAGCGGCGCAGCCGCCGCTTCTGCCTGCTCGCGCGCCGGCGCAAGCCGTTGCGCGTGAATCACTGCGAAGCTGAGCACTATAATTGCCATGCCCTGGTGCATCAGCGCCAATATCGGCGGCGTCGCGTACATGAGCGTGAGGATGCCGATCCCCGCCTGGACCGTAATGGCAGCGCCGAGCGCAAGCGCGCCGTTGAACGCGCCCCTGTCCCGCTGCAACGCCGCATGGATCGCATGGCCAATGGCGATCAGCCACAATAGATAGGCCGCGATCCGGTGCTCGAACTGCACGGTCAGCACGTTGTCAAAAAAATTGCTCCACGCCGGCTCGAGAAAGAACAGCCTCTCCGCCGACGGCACCAGCGCCCCGTCGATCAGCGGCCAAGTGTTGTAGATCAGCCCGCCGCGCAGCCCCGCGACAAGCGCGCCGAGATAGATTTGCACCAAGACAAGCGCGACAATTCCAATTGCGGTGGCGCGAAAGCGCATCGATACCGCCGCCGCGCGCGTCGTCCGCAACCCTTGTGCAGTCCACAAGATCGCCGCGTAAATGATGCACGCAAGAGTCAAATGTATCGCCAGGCGTTCATGCGCCACGCTGACGCGTTGGCTGAGCCCGGAGGTCACCATCCACCAACCGATAATGCCTTGCAGCGCGCCCAGGCCGAAGATGCACCACAGTTTCAGTTGCATCCTCTTATCCGTCCAGCCGCGCCATAGGAAGAACAGAAACGGAGCGAGAAAAGCGAGACCTATGATGCGGCCGAGCAGCCGATGTGCCCATTCCCACCAATAGATGGTCTTGAATGCGTCAAGAGTCATTCCGACGTTTTGCTCCCGGTATTGCGGGATCGCCTTATACTTCTCGAATTCGGCGCGCCATGCCTCATCCGAGAGCGGCGGCACGATACCGGTGATCGGTTGCCACTCCACGATGGAGAGGCCCGATCCGGTCAGCCGCGTGGCTCCGCCAACCAGAACCATGATGAAGATGAGCCCGGCGACCGCGAGCAACCATCCGCGGACAGCGCGCTGAACGACCATGGAGCGCACGGCAACCATTCGATCTCGGACCGGTCTATTGCCTGCCAGGCGCCGCGGCAGGCACCGCTTGGCAAATTTGCATTGACCCTTACCTTGCAAGCGACGGCTCGGCCAAGTACACGTTCGGGCGAGGACGGAGCGTAGCGCAGCCCGGTTAGCGCACCAGTCTGGGGGACTGGGGGTCGCCGGTTCAAATCCGGCCGCTCCGACCATTTTTATTCAATAATTTCAACGAGTTAGGGCTCACCGGACGTGCCGGAACGTCCCCGGCGCGTTTGCTCAGCCCTGGCGGCGCGACGCCGCCTTGCGCGCGGCCCACGTCATTGGTGATTTCCATTCGCCTCCCCACCCGCGGACCATCGACCCGCGATTCGGCAGACCGAAAAAGGTTGCATGCCCGCGCAAAAATTTTTTGCTGAATGTGAATTGTGGCTAACGGAATTGGCATTCTGGGAATCATTTTTTTCGAGCCCAAGTCGCCGCTCCATTGACACGAAAAGGTTCCCGCACTCCGTGAAAAAATTTCCGTCCAACGTCAATCAAAAATAATTGCACCGCGGCTGGCGACGCAACTCCAGACACGACAAAGCAAAATTCGGAACGTCGCCACGCGCTCCCGCGATTCAGTTGTCCGCGTTCGATGATCGCGCGATTCCGGTCTGTTAACTGCGCCGGAATCTTTTCGTAATGCGAATTCGCTCGTGCGCCGCTCGATAACAGATGCGCATGCGACCTTCCCGAGCCATTTAGTTTGCAAAACCCGCGGCGACGCGCGATCAAAAATCATCCCGCTATATCGATAGCTTCGCTGGTTTTTTTCGTCCCGCAACTTTCGACGACGCACGTTCGCATATTGCCGAAACTTGATGCTCGGTCGCTACGTCGCTCGCTTTTCACGGCGACCTATTCAACTCAAATCCGAAACATCGCGATGACATCTCGTTGAAAGTTTCCGCTCTTAGATCGTCGCGCCTACCGATTTCTACTTAAACCGACCAGGTCGCTTCTTGCGGCCACAAAACAAAGACCGCGAACGCGAGGAGAGTAGCCATGGCTGACCCCGTAGCAAACAACGACAACCTGAACACCCTCGAAGACGACGATCTCACTTTCAACGCAACCGACCTTCTCTCCAACGACAGCGACCCGAACGGCGATCCCATCGCCATCTCTTCGATCGACACGACCACAACCGCCGGCGGCACCATCGTCGATAACCTCGACGGCACCTATACCTATACGCCCCCGCCAAACTTCAACGGTTCCGACAGCTTCACCTACGCGATCGACGACGGAGACCCCAGCGGCGATCCCGTAACCGCCACCGTCAACCTCACCGTCGAGCCGGTCAACGACGCCCCCGTTGCGGTCGACGACATCGCAACCACCGACGAGGACACCCCGGTCGTCATCGACGTGCTCGGCAACGACACCGACATCGAAGGCGATACGCTGACCGTCCAAGGCGTCCCCACGGCGCTCAACGGCGTGGTCACCGTCAATCCCGACGGCACCCTCAGCTACACCCCGAACGCCGACTTCTTCGGCAGCGACACCATCACCTACCTGGCAAGCGACGGCCAGGGCGGCTCCGACACCGGCGAGGTCGCCGTCACCGTCAACCCGGTCAACGACGCCCCCGTTGCGGTCGACGACGCCGCCGCCGGCGCCGAGGACACCCCCATCGTCACCCCGCCCCTGCTCGCCAACGACAGCGACCCGGACGGCGATCCCCTCACCATCTCCGC
>FWPU01008264.1_pt1 | contig 17930 bp, 17 predicted proteins | sample 2228361 | NCBI WGS metagenome assembly FWPU01 (sample SAMEA103939777, study PRJEB20133) | metagenome
CCTCCGTGATGCGCAGCCACCGCACGAGCGCGGCGGTCCCCTCCTCCGCGAGCCCCGGCCTCGGCCGGAACGCCGCCTCGCGCGCCGGCGGCTCGCGCCGCGCCGCCCGCGCGTTCCAGGGGCACACCTCCTGGCAGATATCGCAGCCGAAAATCATCTCTCCCACGAGCGGCCGCAGGTCGCGCGGGATCGGCCCGCGCAGCTCGATCGTGAGATACGAAATGCACCGCGGCGCGTCGAGGAGATAGGGCGCCACGAACGCGCGCGTCGGACAGGCGTCGAGGCAGCGCGCGCACGTCCCGCAGCGCCCGGGGGCGGCGCGGTCGGGGACAAGGTCGATCCCGAGCAGAAGCGCCCCGAGGAAGAGCCAGCTCCCGCGCCGCTCGTGGATCAGCATGGTGTTCTTCGCGATCCAGCCGATCCCGGCGGCCGCGGCGGCCGCGCGCTCCAGAACGGGCCCGGTGTCGACGTACCAGCGGCCCTCGAGCGGCCCGACGCGCGCCTCGATCCGCGCGCGCAGCTCGCCGAGCTTTCGCGCGAGGACGTCGTGGTAGTCCTCGCCCACCGCGTACCGCGAGATCGGGCGCCGCTCGGCCGGCGGGAGCGGGTCGCCCGTGCGGTAGTCCATGGCGACCACCACGGCCGACCTCGCCCACGGGAAGCGGCGCCGCGGGTCGGCGCGCGCGGCCGGGTCGCGCGCCATGTACGCCATCTCCCCCGCGAATCCGGCCGCAAGCCACGCGGGGAGCGCGTCTGCCGTCGCCCACTCGCCTGGGGGCGCGATCCCGACCAGGTCGAACCCGATCGCGCGCGCCTCCCGCTTGATCCACTCCTCGAGCCCGGACCCGCCCGCCGCCGCCGCCGCTGCCTCCGCCACCTTCGCCCCCACGGCGCCATCTTGACGCGCGGGGCGCGGCCGCGCAACAATCGCGCGCGAGGCGCATGGAGCTCCGGGGCAAGGTCGCGCTCGTCACGGGCGCGGGCGGGGAACGGATCGGGCGCGCGATCGCGCTGGCGCTCGCCTCGCGCGGGGCGGCGCTCGCCGTCCACTACCGCACCAACCGCGACGGCGCGCGCGACGTCGTCGCCGCGATCGAGGCGGCGGGCGGAGAGGCGACCGCATTGGCGGCGGACTTGCGCTCGGGCGCGGAGATCCGGGCGCTCGTGCGCGCCGTGGTCGAGCGCTTCGGGCGGCTCGACGTCCTCGTCAACAACGCCTCGAACTTTTTGCGCGCTCCCTTTCTCGAATCCACCGACGAGCACTGGACCGAGACCCTGGAGACGAACCTGCGCGGCCCAGCGCTGCTCTCGCGCGAGGCCGCGCGCTACCTCGGGACGCGCGGCGAGATCGGAAAGATCGTTAACATCGCCGACGCGGCGGCCGATCGCCCCTGGCCGGAGTACCTCGCGTACTCGGTCTCGAAGGCGGGCCTCATCGCGCTCACGAAGGGGCTCGCGCGCGCGCTCGCCCCGCGCATTCTCGTGAACGCGGTCGCGCTCGGCCCGATCCTCATGCCGCCTCACGCCGGAGAGGAGGAGCGCACCCGTGCGATCCAGCGCGTCCCCCTCGCGCGAGCGGGCGATCCCTCCGACGTGACCGCGGCGGTGCTCTTCCTTCTCGAAGGATCGGACTACGTCACGGGGGCGGTGATCCCCGTCGACGGCGGGCGCTCGACGGTGTAGCCCGGTGGCCTCGCCCCCCGCTCCCGGCCAGCCCGCCCCCGACTTCGACCTCCCGGCGACGGGCGGCGGAGAAGCGCGCCTTTCGGACTACCGCGGGAAGCGGCACGTCGTCCTGCTCTTCTTTCCGGGGGCGTTCACTCCCGTCTGCACGCGCGAGATGTGCGAGTTCCGCGACGCCTACCGCGAGCTCGGACACCTCGACGCGGAGGTCCTCGCGATCTCCACCGACGAAATCGACGTCCTCGAACGCTTCCGCCGCGAGCACCACCTTCCCATCCGCCTCCTTTCGGATTACTCGAAGGCCGTCTGCCGCCGCTACGGAGCGCTCGGCCTCTTCGGGCGCGCCCGGCGCGCGACCTTCGTCGTTGACAAGCGGGGGATTGTCCGCTTCGCCCGGGTGCAGCTTCCGATCTTTCGACCGAAGACCTCGGAGATCGCGCAGGTGCTGCTCGCGCTGCGCCACGAGGAGGAGGAGCGCGGCGCGCAAAGCCCAGCCGCCCCGGCGGGCCCGTGACGTGCCACGGCGCCCCCCGCAGTCGCCTACCGGGGCAGGACGGTCGCGATCGCGCGGGTCGCCGCGTCGAGGGTCGCCGCGGGGAAGAGCCCGAAGAGGAGGGTGGCGATGGCGGCGGCGCCGATCGCGAACGCGGGGGCCCAGCTCGCCTCGCGCGCGGCGGCGCCGGCCACGGCCGGCGCGGGCTCTCCCGTGTACATGACGGCGATCACGCGGAGGTAGTAGTAGATCGAGACCGCCGTCATGACGAGCGCGAGGACGACGAGCCACACCATGCCCGCCGCCACCGCGGCCTTGAAGATCCAGAGCTTCCCCATGAAGCCCGCCGTCGCGGGGATCCCGATGAACGAGGCCATGAAGATCGCCATGGCCAGCGCGACGCCCGGGCGCTCTCGGGCGAGGCCGGCGAGGTCCTCGACGTCCTCGACGTCGCGCCCCTCCCGCCGCAGCGCCGCGAGCACCGCGAAGCTTCCGATCGCCATGGCCCCGTACGCCACGAGGTAAAAGAGCGCCCCCGCGAGCGCCTCTGGCGCCCGCCCGCCCGCGGCGAGCCCGACGAGCACGTATCCGGAGTGCGCGATCGCCGAGTACGCGAGCAGGCGCTTCACGTTCGACTGAGTGAGCGCGGCGAGGTTCCCGGCGATCATGGTCGCCGCGGCGAGCGCCCAGAGGAGCCCCTCGAGGAGGCAGCCCGCGTCCACCGCTCCTCCTGCGGCCGCGCCCCCCGCGCCCGCGCCTGCGCCCGCCGCCGCCCCCGCTCCCCCGAACGCCCCCACCGCGGCGAGCACGCGCACGAAGATTCCGAAGGCCGCCGCCTTCACCGCCGCGGCCATGAAGCCCGTCACCCCGGCCGGAGCGCCGGTATAGGCGTCGGGAAGCCACGCGTGGAAGGGGACGGCGCCCACCTTGAATCCGAACGCGATCGCGAGCATGCCGAGCGCGGCCAGCACGATCCCGCCGCCCCCCCGGGCGGCGCCCGCCATCTCGTCGAGGTAGATCGTCCCGGTCGCCCCGTAGAGAAGCGCGAGTCCATAGAGGAGGAATCCCGAGGAGAACGCCCCGAGCACGAAGTACTTCATGGCGGCCTCGCTCGCGCGCGCATCGCCGCGGCGGATTGCCACCAGGCAGTAGACGGAGATCGACATGAGCTCGAACGCGACGAAAAGCGAGACGAGCTCGTTCGCGGCGACGAGCAGCACCATTCCCGTGGCCGCGAGCAAAAGGAGCCCGTAGTACTCTCCCACGTGGAAGCCGAGCGCGCGCGCGTACCCGATCGAGTAGACGGCGGCGAGCCCCGTCGCCGCGAGCACGACGAGCCCGACGAACGCCGCGAACGGACCCAACGCGATCGACCCGTTGACGGCCACGGCCGGACGCGCCCACGCCGCGAGCAGCGCCACCGCGGCCACCGCCACCGTCCCGAGCGCCAGGTAGGGGAGCGCCGCGCGCCCCTCTCCGCGCGGGAAGAGCGGGTCCACGAGCAACGCGGCGAGCGCGCCCGCCGCCAGCACGATCGCGGGCAAGAGGACCCCGAAGTCCGCGAGTGAGAACCAGGTCATCGCGTCCCCCCGACAAGCGCGTCCACGGCCACCCCGATCCGTGCGAGGAACGGCGCGGGGAAGAGCCCCATCATCACCATGAGGACGATCACGGGCGCAAAGTAGGCGTACTCGCGCGCCCCGAGATCCGGCGTGCGGCGATCGGCGTCGCTGCGGGGTGGGCCGAACATGAGCCGCTGGTAGAGCACGAGCAGGTAGACCGCCCCGAGGATCACCCCGAGCGCCCCGAGCGACGCCGCGACGGGGTTCTTCTCGAACGTCCCGAGCAGAATCAGAAATTCTCCCACGAACCCGTTGAGCCCGGGAAGCCCCGCCGACGAGAGCGTGGCGATCATGTAGACCGCCGCGAGCGCCGGGGCGGAGCGCGCGAGCCCGCCGTAGTCGGCGATGCGCCGCGAGTGCCGCCGCTCGTAGAGCGCGCCGACGAAGAGGAAGAGCGCCCCCGTCGAGAGCCCGTGGTTCAGCATCTGGTAGACCGCGCCCGATAGTGCGTTTTCGTTCCAGGCCGCCACCCCGAGCACCACGAACCCGAGGTGCGAGACCGACGAGTACGCGATCAGACGCTTCACGTCTTCCTGCGCGAGGCACATGAGCGCTCCGTAGATGATCCCGATCACCCCGAGCGCCGCGAGCGCGGGCATGAAGACGGACCCGGCCGCATCGGGAAAGAACGGAATCGCGATCCGCAAGAATCCGTAGACGCCCATCTTGAGAAGCACCGCCGCCAGGATCACGGAGCCCGCGGTGGGGGCTTCGGTGTGAGCGTCGGGAAGCCACGTGTGGAGCGGGAAGACGGGAACCTTGATGGCGAAGGCGATCGCGAATCCGAGGAAGAGCCAGAACTGCTCCTGCGGCGAGAGGACGAGCGCGCGCCGCAGCGCGTCGATGTCGAAGGTGGTCGCGCCGGCGCGGAAGTAGACGTAGAGCACCGCGGCCAGCATGAGAAGCGACCCCGTCATGGTGTAGACGAAGAACTTCACGGCCGCGTACGTGCGCCGCTCTCCGCCCCAGACCGCGATCAGAAGGAACATGGGGATGAGCATGACCTCCCAGAAGAGGTAGAAGAGGAGGAGGTCGGTCGCCGCGAAGACCCCGAGAATCGCGGACTCGAGAAGCAGGAGCGCCGCGAAGAACTCCTTCACTCGCTCCTCGATCGCGCGCCAGGACGCGAGCACCGCGATCGGCCCGAGGAAGGTGGTGAGCAAGAAGAGCAACAGGGACACGCCGTCGAGGGCCACCGCGTAGCGGACCCCGAGCTGCGGGATCCAGTCCGCCGCCTCGACGAACTGAAAGCGCGGCGCGCCCGGGCCGCTCCGGTAGAGGAAGAAGAGCGGAAGGCTCACCGCGAACGTGACGAGGGAGACCGTGAGCGCCGCCGCCCGCACCGCCGCCGTCTCCTCGCGGCGCATGAGCATGATGAGCGCCGCCCCCGCAGCCGGAAGGAAGATCGTCGCGGTGAGAATGGGGAAGGGAAGGTCCACGTTGCGCCTCGCTCGATCTCGCGCTCGTTCCCGCCTTCGTTTCGGCCCCGCGCTCAGCTCAGAGCAGGAGGTAGGCGAGCGCCGCGATCGCCCCCCCCGCGAAGTAGAGCGCATACTGATTCAGCACCCCGGCCTGCACGCGCCGCGCCGCCGCGGAAAGCACCGCAACCGCCCGCCCGGCGCCGTTCACCAGCCCGTCGATCGCCGCGACGTCGATCCACTCCCAGAGCGTCGCGGCGCCGTTCTTGAGCGGCTCGACGAAGGCGCGCTCGTACGCGCGGTCGACCCAGTACTTCTCCTCGATCGCGCGGGCGATCGGGCGCAGCGCGGGCCGCGAAACCGCCTCTCGCTCCAGCTCGGGGCGCCGCGCGTAGATCACGAGCGCCCCGAGCGCCGCCACGATCGCGAGCGCCGCCGGGATCGCCGCCGCCGCCCACTGCGCCGCCCCCACCTTCGCGTGGGCCGCCTCCGCGGGCCGCCCGACCGCGGGCGCGAGGAATTCGGCCAGGAACTCCCCGTGCTCCGCGAGAAACGGCGGCACGTTCACAAATCCGCCCCCGACGCTCAGCACGGCCAGGAGCGCGAGCGGCACGAGCATGCGGAGCCCCGGCTCGCGCGCGTGCAGGTGCGCGTCCGCGGGCCCCCGCCGTTCCCCGAAGAACGCCAGGCCGACCGCGCGGAAGATGTAGAAGGCCGTGATCGTCGCCGTGAGGACGCCGAGCGCCCACACCGCGAACCAGCCGGCTCCGTGCCCATTCAACCAGCGCGCAAACGCAGCCCACAGAACCTCGTCCTTGCTGAAAAACCCGGCGAAGGGCGGAATCCCGGCGAGAGCGAGCGCCCCGGTGGCGAAGAAGAGCGAGGTGAGCGGCAGCTTCCGCCGGAGCCCGCCCATGAGGCGGAGGTCCGTGGTCCCCCCGAGCGCGTGCATGACCGCCCCCGCCCCGAGGAAGAGCAGCGCCTTGAAGAAGGCGTGCGTGAGCAAATGGAAGATCCCGGCCGTAAACGCCCCCGCCCCGACGCCCACGAACATATATCCGAGCTGGCTGATCGTGGAGTAGGCGAGCACCTTCTTGATGTCGTTTTCGAGGAGCGCCATGGTCGCCGCGAAGAACGCCGTCGCGATCCCCACCCCCGCGACGACCGGGAGCGCCACGCCCGCCGCGAGGAACACCTCGTGCATGCGCGCCACCATGTAGACGCCCGCCGTCACCATGGTGGCCGCGTGAATGAGCGCGGAGACCGGGGTCGGGCCGGCCATGGCGTCGGGAAGCCAAACGTAGAGCGGGATCTGTGCCGACTTGCCGCACGCCCCCACGAAGAGGAGCAGCGCGGCCGCCGCGAGCGTGGCCTGCGGGATCACGCCCTCCGCGGCGGGCGGGGCGGTGCGCGTCTTTTGCGCGAGGCCGTTGAGCGCCTGAATGTCGAGCGTCTGCGCGGCCGCGTAGAGAAGGAACATTCCGAGGAGGAAGCCGAAGTCGCCCACGCGGTTCACGATGAACGCCTTCTTTCCCGCGCTGGCGTTGGCGTCGTCGCGGTACCAGAACCCGATCAGGAGGTAGCTACAGAGCCCCACGCCCTCCCACCCGACGAAGAGGAGCGGCAAGTTCCCGCCCAGCACCAGCACGAGCATCATCGCGGTGAAGAGGTTGAGGTAGGCGAAGTACCGCGCGTACCCGCCGCGGTCCTCGTGCTCCATGTATTCGGTCGAGTAGACGTGGATGAGCGATCCGATCCCGGTGACGATCAGGCACATGATGGCCGAGAGCTGATCGAAGACGAGGAGGAGCGGGATCTCGAGCGCGGGGAAGCGGCGCTCCACCGCGATCCACGTGTAGACGTTCTCCTGGAACGGCCCGCCCTGCCGCAGCGCGTGGAAGGCGAAGATCGACAGCACGAGCGATCCGATCGGCGCCGCGCACCCGATCGCGGCGACCGCGCGCTTGCCGAGCCGCCGCCCGAAGAGCCCGTTCGCAAGGAACCCGAGCAGCGGCAAGAGCGGGATCCAGATCAGCCAGTCGGACACGGGCCCTCCCCCTCGGTCCCCGAGGCCCCTCGGCGCCTCGCCATCACCCGCGCAGCGCGCGCAGGTCCACGCTCATCACCGTCCGCCGCACGCGGTAGATCGCGATGAGGAGCGCGAGCCCCACCGCCACCTCGCACGCCGCCACCGCCATGCTCATGAGCACGAACACCTGGCCCCCGCTCGCGACGGGCCGCGCGCCGCCGGCGAGCGGCGCCCCGCCCGCCGCGTAGTAGCGCGAGAACGCCGCGAGCGCCACGTTCGCGGCGTTGAGCATGATCTCGACGGCCATGAGCACGACGAGCAGGTTTCGCCGCGCGAGCACCCCGTAGGCGCCGATCGCGAGCAGCGCCGCCGACAGAAAGAGGCAGTTAGCGAGCGTGAACACGGGGTTCCGCCTCCCTCTCGCGCACGGGGAACGGGGTGGGCGCCTCCTCGGGCGCGGGCTCGGCGTCGCGCGCGCCCTCGATCTTCCGCTTCGACAGCACCACCGCCCCCGCCACCGCGGCCATGACGAGGAGCGAGACCAGCTCGAACGCGAGCAGGTACGCGTCGTAGACCGTGCGCCCGAACCAGGCGGGCTCCCCGAACTCCTCGGGCGGGCGGGCGGCGGCGGGCGCCCCGAACGAGGCGCCGGCGAACGGCTCGGGCGCCGTCCAGATCGCGGCCGCAATCGCCCCGAGCAGCCCCGCCGCGCCGATCCCCGCGAGCAGGCGCAGCCACGCGGGCGGGCGGTCGGTCGAGAGCTGCTCCGGCCCCGGGTTGAGCAGCATGATCACGAACACGAAGAGGACGAGGATCGCCCCGGCGTAGAGCAGCACCTGGATCGCGGCCAGAAACGCCGAGTGCAGCAAGAGGAATACGACGGCCACCGCGAAGAGCGCGGCCATCATCCACGCGGCGCTATGGACCGGATTGCGCCGCGTCACCGCGAGCGCCGCCGCCCCCACCGCGCCGAGCGACGCCACCACGAACGCCACGTCCACGCCGCTCACGGCTTCGGCCTCCACCCTTCGAGCCCGATCATGCCCGGCCCCGCGCGATCCGAAAGCAGCCACCGGTCCGCGCCCGGCGCGTCGGGGCGGTAGGGCGCGCCCGTCTTCTTGCCGTAGCCGCCCGCGTACCGCTCGCGCCAGTCCTGCGGATAGTTCGTCTTGAGCTTTTCCTTGTCGTAGAGGTAGCCCTCGCGGTTGTCGCGCACGGTGTAGGGCTTCGGCGTGAGCTCGATCGCATCGCAGGGGCACGCCTCCTCGCAGAAGGCGCAGTAGATGCACCGCAGCATGTCGATCTCGAACTCGACCGGGTAGCGCTCGCGGTCGGGCCAGGGCGAGGGCCCCGGAACGATGCGGATGCACTTCGAGGGGCACGCCGCCTCGCAGAGGAGGCACGCCACGCACTTCTCTCGCCCCTGCTCGTCCACCTTGAGGATGTGCTCTCCGCGCGAGCGCGGGTTGTAGCGGAGCGGCTCCTCGGGATACTGGACCGTGAAGGGGCGCGTCGCCACCATGTGGCGGATCGTGTTCGCGAGCCCCCTCGCGATCGCCGGCAAGTAGAGCCGGTCCACCCAAGACGTCCCGGGCGGCGGCGGCTCCGCCCGAGCATCGTGCACGCGATCTTCCTCGCGCCCGGCGTCCATCTCAGAGCACCCCCACGAGCCCCGTCACGATCACGTTGGCGAGCCCGAGGGGAATCAGCCCCGCCCACCCGAGCCGCATGAGCTGGTCGTACCGGAAGCGCGGCAGCGTCCAGCGCACCCACATGTAGAAGAAGAGAAGGAGCCCCACCTTCGCCAGGAAGACGCCGCACGAAAGCAGCGCCCAGCCCGCGCCGTGGCGCGAGGCGAGGTCCACCCCGGGCAGGAGCCACCCGCCGAAGAACAGCACGACCATGACGCTCGACATGGCGAACATGGCCACGTACTCGCCGAGGAAGAACATGCCGAACTTCATCCCCGAGTACTCGGTGTGGTAGCCCCCGACGAGCTCCGGCTCCGCCTCCGGCATGTCGAACGGGAGGCGGTTGTTTTCGGCGAACGCGGCGATCACGAAGATGAGCGCCGCGACCGGCTGCTTCACGACGTTCCAGAGGTCGCGCTGCGAGAGCACGATCTCCTGCATGTGCGCGCTCCCCGACGTCATGAGGACGCTCACCACCGCGAGGCCCATGGCTACCTCGTAGCTCACGAGCTGCGCGGACGCGCGCAGCCCGCCGAGGAGCGGATACTTCGAGTTCGCGGTCCACCCGCCGAACGCGATTCCGTAGACGCCGAGCGACGTGATCGCGAGCACGAAGATGATCCCCACGTGAACGTCGATCACCTGGATGTTGAGGAGCCGCCCGCCCACCTCCACGGCGTTTCCGAACGGAACCACCGCGAGCGCGAGCGCGCCGGGGAGGAAGGCCAGCGCCGGGGCGAGATAGTAAAGCCCGCGCTCGGCGCCGCGCGGGATCACCTCCTCCTTCGTGAGGAGCTTGATCGCGTCCGCGAGCGGCTGCAGCAGCCCGAACGGGCCGACCCGGTTCGGGCCGAGGCGGTTCTGGATGCGCGCGGCGATCTTGCGCTCCGCCCAGACCAGCAGGGGCGCCACCGCCAGGATCAGGGCGATCACGCCGACCACGATCAGGATCTTCACGAGGACGACGCTCATCGACGCCGCACCGCCTCCGCGCTCGGACCCGGAAGCACGTCCTGGAGAGGCACGAGGCCCGGCTCGAAGGGCCGCGCGCTGTGGCGCACGACCGCCCCGCGCGCCATCATGTGCGGGCTCCAGGCGGGCGGGCGCCTCGGCGCGAGCCCTTCCCACGTGAGCCCCTCGAAACCGGGAACGGCCGCCGCGACGAGCCGCGCGAACGCCGCCGCCGGAACGTGCGGCACGTCCGCGCCGCGCCCGAGGCACGCCGCGATCGCGTGGAGCAGCGCGAGCTCCGTGCGCGTCTGCCCGGGCGCGGGGCGCGCGAAGAGCATGCGCTGCGTCGTGCCGCGGCCGTTCGTGTAGGTCCCATCCTTCTCCGCCCAGGCGGCGGCCGGGGCGAGGACCGTCGCAAGGCGCGCGAGCGACCCGGCGAAGAGGTCCACCACCGCGACGAAGGGAACCTTCGCGAGCGCCTCGAGGAGCGCGGCCGGCGGCTCCCAGTCGGGCATGCCCGCGAGCACGAGCGCCGCCGCCACGCGGCCCTCGGCGCACGCGCGCGCGAAGGCGTCGAGGCGCCCCTCCGCGCACGCCTCCTCCCCGAGGATGCGCCGCGCCCCGGCGCGGTTCGGGTTGCGGTCGGCCTCGATCACGAAGGTTGCGCCGTCGGGATAGAGCCGCGCGCGATCGTGCTGCCCGGCGAGCGACGGGTTGCGCTCGCTGTCGCCCCAGCGCGGGTAAAAGCGGCGCTCCTCCCCCGGCGGGCGCGCGATCAGAGCGATCCGCTCCGGCGGAAAGAGCGCGCGCACCGCCCAGAGCTCCTCGTTCGTGAGCCACGCCGAGGCCAGCGCCCACGCCTCCGCGCCGCCCGCGCCGCCCCCGCCCGCGGCTCCGGTCGGGCCGGCTATCCCGGTCGCGCCGGCTGCCTCGCCCGCCCCGCCCGCGCCCGCCCGCGCGAGCGCCCCCGCGATCTCCTCGACGGCCGCCTGGAACGGCACCCGTTCGAGCGCCTCGCCCCCCGAGGACCTTCGCGCGTAGTGCGCGAGGCGCCCCTCCGCGTGCACGTGCTTGTACCCGAGGCGCCCCATGTCGCACATCCACCAGCCATTCACCTCGGGGTTCCAGCGTGGCTTGAGCCGCTGAATTTCCTCGTCGCGCGTATGCACCTCGATCGAGCACCCCGTCGAGCAGTGCGGGCAGACGCTCGGCGTCCGTTCGAGCTGCCAGACGCGCGCCTTGTGCAAGAAATCCCGCGACACGAGCGCTCCCACCGGGCAGAGATCCACCACGTTCCCCGAGAGCGGCGAATCGAACACCTTTCCGGGGAAGATGTCCACGATGTTGTGGTCGCCGCGGTGTACCTGCGTGATGTCGCCGGTCCCGATGATCTCCTGGGTGAAGCGCACGCACCGCGTGCAGTTGATGCACCGGTTGCCGTAGAGCCGCACCTCCGGGCCGAAGTCCTTCGTGTGCTTTGTCAGCTTCTCTTCGACGAAGCGCGAGTTCGCGCGCCCGTAGCGGAAGCTGAAGTCCTGGAGGTCGCACTCCCCCGCCTGGTCGCAGACCGGGCAATCGAGCGGATGATTGATCAGCAGGAACTCCAGCACGCCCTCGCGCGCCTTGCGAACCATCTCGGTGGTCGTGCGCACCTCGAGCCCGTCCACCGCCTCCGTCGCGCACGCGATTGCCGGCTTCTGCGGCGGCGGCTTCCAGTCGGGCGGCGCGCCGGGCGGCGGCTTCGGCACGAGCTCCACGAGGCACATGCGGCAGTTCCCCGCGACCGAAAGGGCGGGGTGGTAGCAGTAGTGCGGGATGAAGATCCCCGCGTCGAGCGCCGCCTGGAGGACCATGGTCCCCTTCTCGCAGGCGATCTTGCGGCCGTCGATGACGATCGTGACCTGCGGCATGCCGGCCCGCCCCGTCTCTATTCGCGCCTCGTCCCCGCGCCCGCCGCCGGCTCCCGCGCGAACGGGCAGGCGCGCGCCCGGATGTGCTCCTCGAACTCCTCGCGAAACTTCGCGACGTACGACTGAATGGGCCAGCAGAACGCCTCGGCGAACACGCAGATCGTCCGCCCGATCGCCTGGTCGGGAATCGCGAGCAGCACGTCGAGATCGCCGGGCCGGCCGTGGCCGCGCTCGATCCGTTCGACGATCTTCTTCGCCCACCCGCTCCCCTCGCGGCACGGCGTGCACTGCCCGCACGACTCGTGGTGGTAGAAGTGGAGCAGGTTGAGGAGCGCGTCTACCATGCACACCGTCTCGTCCATGGCGATCACCGCCGCCGACCCGAGCATGGTGCCCTTCGCCGCGAGCGAATCAAAGTCGAGGTTCACGTCGAGATCCTCGGGAAGGCGCAGGACCTTCGCCGAGGATCCGCCCGGGATCACCGCCTTGAGCGGCCGGTCCCACCCGCCCGCGTGCTCGTAGAGAAGCTCCCGGAGCGGGACCCCGAGAGGAAGCTCGTAAAGCCCGGGCCGCCGCACGTGCCCCGAGACGCTGAACGGAATAAGGCCCGTCGACTTCGGCGTGCCGAAGGACTTCCACCAGTCGGCGCCGCGCGCGAAGATGTAGGGGAGGTAGGCGAGCGTCACCACGTTGTTGACCACGGTCGGGCAGCCGAAGAGCCCGGAAACCGCGGGAAACGGCGGCTTGAGCTTGGGGTAGCCGCGCCCGCCCTCGAGCGAGGAGAGCATCCCCGTCTCCTCGCCGCAGATGTACGCCCCCGCGCCGCGGTGCACGGTGATCTCGACGTCGAATCCTTCTTTTCCGAGAATATTTTTCCCGACCAGCCCCGCCGCCGCCGCCTCGTCGATGGCCTCGCGCAGCCGGCGCGCCCCGAGCGGCATCTCGCCGCGGATGTAGATGTAGCAGGTTTGGATCCCGACCGCCCAGCAGCAGATGAGCGCCCCCTCGATGATCGAGTGGGGCCAGCGCTCGATCACCTTGCGGTCCTTGAAGGTCCCCGGCTCGCTCTCGTCCGCGTTCACGACCAGATACTTGGGCTTGTCCGTCTTCTTGGGGACGAACGCCCACTTCATGCCGGTCGGGAATCCGGCGCCGCCGCGGCCGCGCAGGCCGGACGCCTTCACGAGCTCGATCGCCGCATCGGGCGCCATCTCCAGCGCCTTGCGGAGTCCCTCGTAACCGCCTTTCGAGCGGTAGAAATCGAGGGTCCACGACCGCTCGGCGTCCACGTGCTCGAGCAGGACCGGCGTCACCTTGGCCATGCGCGAATCCCCATCCGCCCGCGTCCCTCACGTCCCCGCCCGCCGCTCGAGCGCCACCGACAGGCCGCCGCGGTGGAGCACCACCCGGTCGCGGTCCCGCAATTCCACGCGCCACGGGCCCGCGAGGCTCGGATGGTCGATGTACAGGACGCCGAACCGCAACCGGTAGTCCCCCTCGAGGTGGAGGTCCCAGTCCGCCGCGGGGTACTTCACCACGAGCGTGAAGTCCCCGCCCGGCCCAAACCACGCGTCCCACCAGCCGTGCGCGACCCACGTCCGCTCGGGCGCGGCGGTGGGCCGCCCGCGCCAGCGCCCCACCAGCGCGTCCGCGAGCCGCTCGTCCTCGTCCGTCTTGGTTGGAACGCCGCAGCCGGCCCCGGCCAGAATCAGCGAAGAAATCAGCACAACGGCCGCCGCCTCACGCATACTTTGCAAAAATCTCGTCGAGCCGGTCTTCCGTGACGCGGTCGTACTGGTCGTCGTCGATCTGGAGCACCGGCGCCTGGTCGCACGCCGCCAGGCACTCCGCCTTCTTCAGCGTGAACCGGCCGTCCTTCGTCGTCTCTCCGCAGCGCACCCCGAGCTTGCGCTCGATCGCCCGGGTGAGCTCGCGGCACCCCCGCAGCGCGCACGGAAGCGTGTTGCAGACCCAGACGACGTACTTTCCGTCCGTCTCCCGCTTGTAGTGGGTGTAAAACGTGACCACGCCGAGCACGTCGGCGGGGCTCGTCCCGATGAGCCGCGCCGCGAGCTCCATCCCCTCCGGGTCGATCCGCCCGAACTCGCGCTCGATCAGGCGCAGCGTGGGAAGGAGCGCCGCCCGCCGCTGCGGATAGCGGCTCACGATCCACTCGAACTCGCGCCGCGCCTCCTCGGATAGCTCCTTCATCGGTCCAGCTCGCCTACGATCACGTTGATGCTGGAGAGCACGGCCACGAGGTCGGAGAGCATGGCCCCCTCCAGCATGGGCACGATCGCCTGGTAGTTGTAGAAGGACGGCGGCCGCATGCGCACGCGATACGGAATCCCCGAGCCGTCGCTCACCAGGAAGTAGCCCTGCTCTCCGTTCGGCGTCTCGTTGGAGAAGTAGATCTCCCCGACTGGCGTCGGGATCCCGAACCCCGGCATGACCAGCTCGAAGTGGTGGATCAACTCCTCCATCTTCGAGTACACGTCCTTCTTGTCCGGGAGCACCACCTTGTTGTCGAGGGCGTTGACCGGCCCCGGCGGGAGCCCGCGCGAAAGGATTTGCCGGATGATCCGGATCGACTGCTTTATCTCGAGAAGCCGCACCTTGTAGCGCGACCACACGTCGCCGTCCGGAAGCACCGGAATCTCGAAGTCGAGCTCCTCGTACCCGAGGTACGGGCGCGCCCGCCGCACGTCCCACGCGACGCCCGACGCCCGCAGGAGCGGCCCGGTGACGCCGTACGCGATCGCCTGCTCGGCCGTAAGCGTCCCGATCCCCTTCGTGCGGTCGAGAAAGATGCGGTTGCGCGAGAGCATGAGGTCGATCTCGTCGATCACGTCCGGCACCTTCTCGAGAAACGCGCGCACGCGCGCCTCGAAGTCGATGGGGACGTCGAACGAGACGCCTCCGATGCGCCCGTAGCTGACCGTGAGCCGCCCCCCCGAACAGATATCGAAGATATCGTAGACCTTCTCGCGCTCGATGAACGACCACAGCATGACGGAGAAGGCGCCAAGGTCCATACCCTGGAGGCCGACGCAGAGAATGTGGTCGGCGATGCGGCCGAGCTCCGCCATGATGACGCGCACGGCGCGCCCGCGCGGCGGCACCTCGAGCCCGAGCAGGTGCTCGACCGCCGTGCAGTACGCGATGTTGTTGTTCATCGCCGAGAAGTACTGCGTGCGGTCGGAGAGCGGGACGAAATGGTTCCAGGTGCGGTACTCGGCGAGCTTCTCGAAGCCCGTGTGGCAGAACCCGATCTCGGGCGCCGCGCGCACGATCCGCTCTCCGTCGAGCTCCAAAACGAAGCGGAGCGTCCCGTGCGTGGCCGGGTGCTGCGGCCCGAAGTTGAGCGCGAGGTGCCGCGTCCCCGCGGCCGTGCGCGGCAGCTCCTCGATCTCGGCCACGTCGAGGCCGAGCGTGCGCGACATGGGCAGGTGGAGCTGGCTCATGGAGCGCCTTTCTTTCAGCTCTCCCGCCGCGACAGCACGGGAAAGCTGTCGCGCTCGCCCCGGCCCTTGAGCGGATAGTCCTTCCTCAGCGGGTGGCCCTCGTAATCGTCCGGAAGCAGGATCCGCCGCAGGTCCGGGTGCCCGCGGAACCGGATCCCGTAGAGGTCCCACACCTCCCGCTCCGCCCAGCCCGCCGCCGGAAAGAGGTCCGTCGCCGTGGGAAGCTCCGCCCGGTCCGCGTCCACCCAGACCTTGAGCCGCGCGTAGACGTCGATCGCATGCGAATAGAGAACGTACGTGACCCCGAAGCGCGCGCGCGCGTAGTCGGGCAGCTTAAGGTAGTCCGCGCACGTGAGGTCGACGAGATAGCGCATGGAGAGCCGCCGGTCGTCCCGCAGGAACCGGAGCACGTGGTGGATCGCCTCGGGAGCGACGTCGATCCAGAGTTGCCCCGCAAAGACCCGCTCGCCCGCGATCGCCGCCGGGAACTGCGCGCGGAGGAGCGCCAGCACCTCGCGCTCGGCGTCGAGCCGCGAGCCCCGCGCGGACTCCCCCTTCGCGGCCTTCTCGGTCTCGGGCGTGGCGCTCGCGCCGCCGTCGCTCATGTCTTCCTCGTCCCTGCCGCCTGCTCGTCGATTTTTTGCTGAATCAAAAGAAGCGCGTCGATGATGTTCTCGGGGCGCGGGGGACAACCGGGGACGTAAACGTCCACCGGAATGAACCGGTCCACGCCCTGGATCATGGTGTACGTGTCGAAGACCCCGCCGCACGAGGCGCACGCCCCCATGGAGATGCACCACTTCGGGTCCGGCATCTGCTGCCAGATGCGCTGGAGCACGGGCATCATCTTCAGCGTCACGCGGCCGCCCACGATCAGGAGGTCCGCCTGGCGCGGGGAGAACCGGATCACCTCGGCGCCGAAGCGCGCCATGTCGAAGCGGGAGGAGAGCGTCGACATGAGCTCGATCGAGCAGCACGCCGTGCCGAACACGTACGGCCAGAGGCTGTTCTTCCGCCCCCACGCGACCACCTTGTCGAATCCGATCGCCCGGAGGAGATCGCGGAGCTTCGTCGTGAGGAAGCCCTCCCGCTCGATGGCCTCGATCACTCCCATTCGAGGGCCCTCCGCTTCCAGAGATAGACGTACGCGACCACGAGGACGCCGATGAAGACGAGCACCTCGACGAACGCGCCGAAACCGAGGTGGCGGTATTCGATCGCCCACGGGAGGAGAAGCGCCGTCTCCACATCGAAGAGGATGAAGACGATCGCGAGGAGATAGAACCGCACGGAGACGGGAAGACGCGCGCCCTCCATGACGGGCGGCACGCCGCACTCGTAGGGCTCGGCCTTCACCGGGGTCGGCTTGCGCGCCCCGAGCGCGCGCGGGAGGAGGACCGAAAGCCCGATCATCCCGGCGGCGACCGCCGCGAGCAGCGCCGCATAGAGGACGAGCGGAACCCAGGCGTCGAGCACGGCCGACCTCCCGAGGCGGAATCTTTTGTCCCCACGTCACTTACGCCGACTTTGTGACAACCGTAACAAAGGGTACCAAAACGGCGGGGCGCTGTCAACGGCCGGCGGGCCGGCCGGCTGTCGTCAACCGTCAGAAATGTCCGCCCCCTCAGCCAACCGAAATGTCCGCTTGCGCCACCGAGAGACGACTTCGTTCCTCCCGGGCTCCGAAGGCAAGAACTCGTCATGGAACGCGGCGCCTTTTTACCCGGCCCGTCCCTTCAAAACGACACCTGCCGCGCCAGCGGCGGCGCCCCAAGAACTCGTCGCCTCCGCCGAGCGCGCCCTCCCCGCGCCCACAAGACGCGCGAAGCTGCCCCCAGCCTTCGAGAAGCGACATGTGTCGCGCCCACCGCGACGGCGCCGCCCCTCTTCCCCCTTGAATGCCTCGTCTCGCCCTTCCCAAAGCGACACGTATCGCCGCCGCGACGTCGACGCGTCCCCCGGCCCCGTCCCGCTGGGCGGGCGCCGCCCACCGCGACCAACCGTCATGACGATCCTCCTCTATCCACGGGACCGATCAATCATATATCGGGGTTCCGACAAATAGGCTGATATTCTCTTGATCGTGACCAGCGCACAGCTTGGACCCGCAGATCGCGAAGCGCCACCGGCACCGCTGACCCGCGAGCGCCCGTGCTTCTCGAGCCGCAGCGGCGTTTCGCGTGGCAGGAACGCCGCCTCCCACGAGCGACACGTGTCGCACTCAGCAGGCGCGCGGGGCGCCCTTCGGGAGCGCCACGTGCCGCGTCCCGCGTGCTGCGGGAGCACGGGCGCGCGGCGCCCGCGTGTCGGCGCATGCGCCGAGAGCGGGTTTCCTCGAGGCGCCGCCAAGCTGCACGACCGGCGCGCGAAGAGGCGACACGTGTCGCACGTGGCTCGGCGGGGCGTGCGGGGCATCTTCCAGGAGCCACACGTGTCGCACGCGCCAGGGCGCCGCACGCGGGGCACCTTCCAGGAGCGACACGGCTCGCGTGTCGTGGGAGCACGGGTGGTCACATGCCCAATCGTCCGCCCCCTCCTCGACCCGGAAGCGGACACTTCTAATGGGTGGAAACATTCTGATGGGTGACTGCTCGGCCGGCCGGCCGGCGCAACCGTGTCGGACCCTGTCCGGCGCAAGTCTGCAACGGCGCGAGTCGGCCGGCCCGGCG
>FWPU01008269.1_pt1 | contig 17928 bp, 13 predicted proteins | sample 2228361 | NCBI WGS metagenome assembly FWPU01 (sample SAMEA103939777, study PRJEB20133) | metagenome
TCTATTACCTGCGGGAGGCTTGGCTCTTACCTCTTCGCTCCGCCGCACCCGGCCCTTAACCTCTACCAGAACCCAGAAGGTCTCTCCTTCCGGTGACCGAACGGAGCGACCACATCGGCTTCCCCATCTACGACGATTGGGAAAGGTTCTGCAGGAGTTCCATGCCTTTTTTCTTCAGCACTTCTCGCAGGATTTTCTCGGCATCCACCTCCAGGTCCAGCCCCAGGCGGTTGGCCGATTGCCCCACCTGCTTGTTCGTCTCGGCCAGTTGACGGTCAAGCCGAGCGCTAGTCTCCTCGGTGCGCCTTTGGGCCTCGGCCAAAGCCTGGACGGTAGTTTCCAGCCGCTCCAGGACGCTCCTCGGTACGCCTCTGCGCCTCGGCCAAAGCTTGGACGATAGCCTCCAGCCGCTCCAGACGCTCCTCGGTACGCCTCTGCGCCTCGGCCAGTTCGTTCACCCGTTCCTCGGCGCGCCTTTGGGCCTCGACCAAGTGGTGGTGACGGACCTCAAACTTGTGCCACCTTTTCCTTTACGGCTGGGTGAACCTCTGCCCGACGACAAACCCATGTCGAAAAAGCGGAGTTGCACAAAACGCCAACCTGGTGTAGAATACCCCGCATCCAGGGAAGTTGTTTCGTTTTCATACAAAAAGCTTTCCTCTGGAGGTAGCATGGAACAGGCGACTCTTTTTGAACGCGGCGGATTATGGAGCGTGCTGGGGACGGCCGTTCTGGCCCTGCTCTATGCCTTTTGGTTGACCCGCCAGATTCTCCGGGAAGATACCGGCACGCGGCGGATGCAGGATGTGGCCGGGGCCATCCGCGATGGGGCCAACGCCTACCTCCGCCGGCAGTTCCGCAGCCTGCTTCTCCTTATTGTTATCCTGGTGGCCGGGCTGTACCTCACCGCTGCCCTGGCCGGCCAGGAGTGGACCGTCTCCATCGGCCGGGCCGCCGCTTTCCTAATGGGAGCGCTTTTCTCCGCCGCCGTGGGCTACATCGGCATGAACATGGCCGTGCAGGGCAACATCCGGGTGGCCTCGGCTGCCCGACGCTCCTTTGCCGACGCGCTGCGCATCGCCTACCGCACTGGCACGATTACCGGGATGCTCACCGACGGTCTGGGCCTGCTGGGCGGCACGGCCATTTTTATGATCTACTGGGAAAAGGCCCCCGAAGTGTTGCTGGGCTTTGGCTTCGGCGGAACGCTTCTGGCCCTCTTTATGCGCGTGGGCGGCGGCATCTATACCAAGGCCGCCGACGTGGGGGCGGACCTGGTGGGCAAGGTCGAGGTGGGCATCCCGGAAGACGACCCGCGCAACGCCGCCGTCATCGCCGACCTGGTGGGCGATAACGTTGGCGACTGCGCCGGCATGGCGGCCGACATCTTCGAGTCCTACGAGGTGACCATCGTCTCGGCCATGATCCTCGGGCTGGCTATCCAGCCCTTCGAATTGAAATGGATCGTCTTCCCCCTCCTGGTGCGGGCCATCGGCGTGCTTTCCTCCATCATCGGAACCTACGCCGTCTCCTGGTGGCCAACCCGGGAAGACGCCTTCCGGGCGATGGACCTTTCCTACGACCTCTCCTCCTTCATCTCCACCGCCAGTTTCTTCCTCCTGGCCTATTTCTACGTGGGCGACCTGCGCGTCTTTGCAGCGACGGCGGCGGGCATCCTTCTGGCCGTGGGTTTCAACAAGTTCACTGCCTACTTCACCCATCCCAAGAACGCTCCGGTGAAGGAAATTGCCCGTTCCAGCCGAACCGGGGCGGCGACCAACCTCCTCACCGGCCTCTCCGTAGGCTACGAGAGCACCGTCTGGGCCATCCTGATCATCGCTGCGACGATCCTCTTCTCCGTCTTGATTTATACCGTTCAGGTCGGACAGACAATCTCCATCGGCATCCTGATCGGTGGAGCCATCCTGGCCCTGCTGGCCGGCTTCTATATCTACCGGCGCACCCGGCACATCGAGATGGGGATTTTTTCCGCTCTGGGGGTGCTGGTCGTGGCCGTCATCATCGGTTCCTTCAGCACCGAGGGGATGACGCCGGAAAACCGCATCACTTTCATCCTTTACAGCGTCTCCCTGGCCGGCATCGGGATGCTTTCGCATACCGGCAACAACGTCTCCATGGACGCCTTCGGCCCCATCGCCGACAATGCCGGCGGCATCGGCGAGATGGCCGACCTGGAGCCTCCGGCCCGCCGGATTCTGGCCGAATTGGACGCCGTGGGCAACACGACCAAGGCCATTACCAAGGGCATCGCCATCGCCTCGGCGGTGATCGCTGCCGTTTCCCTCTTCGGGGCCTATATCACCGACATCGGCCGGGTGGCCCAGGAGGTCGGGGTGAAGGCCCTCCAGGTGATTGACGTGGCCGATCCTATGGTCTTTATTGGGCTTCTCATCGGCGGGGCCATGCCGTTCCTCTTCAGCGCGCTGACCATTCGGGCGGTAGGGCGGGCGGCCGGCCTGATCGTGGAGGAGGTGCGCCGGCAATTTCGCATCCCCGGAGTGCTGGAGTGGCGTGTGAAACCGGACTATGCCCGGGCAGTAACCATCTGCACGACGGCGGCCCAGAAGGAACTGGTCGGGCTGGGCCTGCTGGCTGTCCTCACGCCGATCGTCGTCGGCTTTTTCCTGAAGGAAGCGGCGCTGGGCGGCTTTCTGGCCGGGGTGATTGTGGCCGGTCAACTCCTGGCCGTCTTCATGGCGAACTCCGGCGGGGCCTGGGACAATGCCAAGAAGGTGATCGAGGACGGCTGGTATGGGGGCAAACGTTCGGAGGCACATCGGGCGGCGGTGGTGGGGGATACCGTGGGTGACCCGCTCAAAGACACGGCCGGCCCGGCCCTGAATCCGATGATCAAGGTCATCAACCTGGTCTCGCTCCTGGTGGCTCCGCTGATCGTCCGGCTGGGGAAAGAACCTCATCTGCAGCCATATATCTACGCGGCTGCCGGCGTAGGCCTGGCCATCGTGGTTGCCGCCGTCCTGTACAGCAAGAAGGAGATCGGTTTCGGCGTAGATCAAGAGGTGCTGGTCACCGACGAGGCGCTGGAGGTGCAGATGCGTGCCGGGAGCCGACATCCGGAGGAATCGTGAGGCTGCAATCGCTTGCCGAAGAGAACGCCAAGACCGGGACCGATACCTTTTCTGCGTTCTCTGGAGGAATTGGCTCGACGGACACCCAAAACGGCGCTTCATTTGCGCCGTCCAAGTGGGCGACATTGGATTTGAACCAATGACCTCTTCCGTGTGAAGGAAGCGCTCTCCCGCTGAGCTAGTCGCCCAATATTTAAATTATACCACAACTCTGTCGGAAACGCAAGTTTTCGCTATGGGCAACACCCAGGGGCGGGGCAACCCCGCCCAGAGTTAGGCGTTTGCCTCGTCTAGAAACATGCATCCCTGGGCGTTGGGAACACAAGGAGGAAGAAAGTGGCTGGCCTGGTAGGAGCAACCTCGTTCGAGCAGTTCGGACTGCTGCTCGTCATCTGCACGTCCCTGGCCGCGCTGGTCTATGCCTGGCGGCTAGGCCGTGAGGTGCTGCGGGAGGACCCCGGCACGGAGAAGATGCAAGAGATCTCCGACGCCATTCGACAGGGATCGGTGGCCTATCTGAACAAACAGATGGAGGTGATAGTCCCCCTGTCCTTTCTCCTGGCCGTGCTCCTCTTTCTCACCGCCCATCTGGCCGGGGCGCCGTGGGAAATCTCGCTGGGGCGTGGTGCAGCGCTCCTGCTGGGGGCCAGTTGCTCGCTGGCTATCGGGCAGATAGGGTTGCGCTTCATCGGCACCCGGGGAAACGTACGGGTGGCCAATCAGGCCCGGCTGGGCTCCTTTCGGGGTGCGCTGCGGGTGGCCTACCGTTCCGGGACGATCGCCGGGATGCTGGCCGACGGGTTGGGTCTCCTGGGTGGCACGACCATCTTCCTTCTGTACGGCAAAAATGCGCCGGAGGTGCTCCTGGGTTTTGGCTTCGGTGGCACGCTCCTGGCCATGTTCATGCGCGTGGGCGGCGGAATCTACACCAAGGCCGCCGACGTGGGGGCGGACCTGGTGGGCAAGGTCGAGGCCGGTGTTCCGGAGGACGACCCGCGCAACGCGGCGTCCATCGCCGACCTGGTGGGCGACAACGTGGGCGATTTTTCCGGGATGGCCGAGGACGTCTTCGAATCCTACGAGGTGACCATCGTTTCGGCGATGATCCTGGGCCTGGCCGTGATGGAGGTACCCGGCTTTGAGAACCTGAAGTGGATCGTCTTCCCCCTCTTGGTGCGGGCCATCGGGGTTTTCTCGAGCATTATCGGAACCTATGCCGTCTCCCTATGGCCTACGAAGGAGGATGCCTTCCGGGCCATGGACCTTTCCTATGACCTCTCCTCGATCATCTCGACGACCTCTTTCTTCCTGCTGGCCTATTTCTATGTCGGCGATCTGCGCGTCTTTGCGGCGACGGCAGCGGGCATCCTTCTCGCCGTGGGGTTCAACAAATATACTGCTGCCTTTACCCAGCGCGGCACCTCGGCCGTGCGTCGGCTGGTGCGTTCTGCCAAGACCGGGCCGGCCACAGTGATCCTTTCGGGCCTGGCGGTGGGTTATGAGAGCACCGTCTGGGCCATCCTGATCGTCGTCTTGAGCATTGTCCTGGCGATCGCCATCTATCTGGTGACCTGGCCGGTGGAGGTCATCCCCTGGATTATCGGCGGGGCGGCAGTTCTGGCGGCGGTGGCCGGAATTTACCTCTGGAGGAAAACGCGGCGTATTGAGAACGGCATCTTTGGCGCGGCCGGCGTGCTGGTCCTCGGGTTGATCATCAGTTCCTTCCGGGCGGCGCCGGCCGGCCACGAGTTCATCTTTATCCTCTATTCGGTGGCCCTGGCCGGCATCGGGATGCTCTCCCACACCGGCAACAACCTGGCTATGGATGCCTTCGGGCCGATTTCCGACAACGCCGGCGGCATCGCCGAGATGGCCAAGGAGGATTTCGCCCACTCCGAGGGCCAGAGGACGCTGGCCCTGCTGGATAGCGTTGGCAACACCACCAAGGCCATCACCAAGGGGATCGCCATCGCCTCGGCCGTCATTGCCGCCATTTCCCTCTTCGGTTCCTTCATCACCGACATCGGCAAGGAGGCGGCCAAACGGGGGGTAGAGGCCCTCAAGGTCATCGATGTGTCCGACCCGGTGGTCTTTATCGGCCTTCTGATCGGCGGGGCGCTTCCGTTCATGTTCAGTTCCGTCCTGCTGCGGGCAGTGGAGCGGGCGGCGGCGCTCATCATCGAGGAGGTGCGCAAGCAATTTCGCCGGCCAGGAGTCCTGGAGGGTAAGGTCAAGCCGGAGTACGGCCGAGTGGTGCGTATCTGCACCGATGCGGCGCAGCGGGAACTCATCGTCGTGGCGATGCTGGGCATCCTGACACCAGTGGTGGTGGGCTTTATGATCGGGGAGAAGGCGCTGGGCGGCTTTCTGGCCGGCATCATCGCGGTGGGGCAACTTCTGGCCGTCTTTATGGCCAACGCCGGCGGGGCCTGGGACAACGCCAAGAAGGAGATCGAGGCCGAACCCACTGACCCGGTCCGGGGGCTGGGCAAGGGTTCCGAGCGGCACAAGGCCGGCGTCATCGGCGACACGGTGGGCGATCCGCTCAAAGATACAGCCGGCCCTTCGCTGAACCCGATGATCAAGGTGGTCAACCTGGTCTCGCTCCTCATCGCCCCCCTTATCATCACCGTGCGGGCAACCGGTGGCTCCACCCGCTTGATCAGTTACATCATCGCCGGAGCCTGCCTGGTAGCCCTCCTGGGTGGCATCATCTTCAGCAAGCGCGAGCCCCGGCCGATCGAGGAGGTCCCTCAGCCCAGGCCATCCGAAGGGCTGGCCGGCGGAAGCGGCAACCCCGAGTAGAGGAAAGATCTGGAAGGTACGGGACAAGCCAGATGCATCACCCGATTTGCCCGTTTCCCTTGCGTGGGGTATAATAGACTTGTGGCGTATTAGCCGAAAGGCACAAGATGTTGTGGTCCCACTCATCTCAGAACCCTACAGGTAGCGGCTTTTGCCAATTACACCACATGTCTAATGTTTTTCGTTATGCTTTCCTTTGTTGTCCACCGGCCGGAAGGCGGCCGGGAGACTGAACAAGAGGAGGAATCCCGATGGGCGCAATCCTGGATGCTGTCACCCGCTTCTTCACCGAAGACGAGTGGCCCTTTACCCAACTTGAGAACAAGCCGATCCTGCGTACCGCCTTTGCCGGCCGGAACGGGAACTGGCCCTGCTTCGCCCAGGCCCGCGAGGAGCAGTACCGCTTTATCTTCTACTCCATCTGCCCGATCAACACGCCAGAAGAAAAGCGGATGGCCATGGCCGAGTACCTCACCCGGGCCAACTACGGCCTCATCATCGGCAACTTTGAGATGGACTTCCACGACGGCGAGGTTCGCTACAAGACCAGCATAGACGTCGAAGGCGATGAACTTACCTCCGCCCTGATCAAGCAGATGGTCTATGCCAACGTGATGACGATGGACAAGTACTTCCCGGGCATCGTGCGGATCATTTACAGCGATGACCCGCCGGCCAAGGTCGTCGAGGAGATCGAAAATCCCTCTTCCTAGCGGGCTTCCCGGATCACGGTAGAGCAAAAAATCGGACAAGTTTGGCCCCATTTCCGGCCGGACGTGCGCTGGGTCACACGGATTTTCCTGGTGGCCCTTGTTTCGGCCGGGGAAGGATGGGGGCGGCAGGTTTCGTCGGCCAGCCGGGGCAGACATATGCTGCGGAAGAGGTGCCGCACCACTTCCCGTACCGGCCGGGCCCGGGGTTCACGCACCCAGGCTAGCGGAATCTGGGCGTTCCAGCGCAGGAGTCCCTCCAGTCCGAAGAGGACCTGTTCCGACTGCAGGGATAAATGTCCGATTTGGAGTGGGGGGCAGGAGAAGGCCGGAGAGGAACACCGGTAGCACGATGACCAGGCCGGAAAAGGCGTTGAACAATCCGGAGTAGGTTTGTCGCTTATCCTCCGGCGCAATGGCCGGCACCAGGTTGACCGAAACCAGGTTCGCTCCGGACCCCATGATCCCCGAGGAGATCGCCTCCAGATCGATGATTTCGTCATGCTGGGGCGTGACGAATACCCAGGGGCGAGGGTTCAGTCCGCCAGGAGCAGGGCCAGCCGCATCGCCGTCTTGTTGCCGAAACGGTCGATTAACCGTCCCCAGAGACGCAGGGCGAGGGGAGAGGCCAGGGTGGAGATGGTCCCGTAGAACACGATATAGACCATTGGCATTCCCAGGTTCTTGATCATGAACGGCCCCCCAGAACGGTGCACCGATGCCCACCGCCATCATCCACCAGAAGGTGTACAGGAGGAAGCGCCGGAAGTTTCCGTCCCGTAGCGGCTCCAGGAGCATCTTGCCCAGCGCTTCCTGCCCGACCGTCTTGGGGCGTTCCGGCTGGCGTTCGAGGAGGGGCAACCCCAGGATGCCTAGGACGGCCCCTATCCCAAAGACCAGGGAGAGGGCAGATTCTGTTCGTTCAGGAAAGGCCAAGGCGGCAGGATGGTGTGCAGGGCCTAGGCAATCACCCCCGGCTTCGGGTCGAACAGGTCCACCAGGGCGCCAAACAGCTATCCGCTGAGCAGGCCGGCGACCATGAGGTATTGCGAACGTCGGGCGAAGAAGCGCCCCCGAATCGGCAGTGGGATCATGTCCGAGATCCAGGCGACCCATAGGTTGGCGCTGATTGCCTGCAACGAAGTGCTAACGGCCAGAAGGCCCAGAAAAGCCCAGATCGCCGCCGAAGGGAGGAGAAGAAAGCAAAGAAAGCCGTGAACAGGGCGAGCGTCCGGCTGGCCAGGCTCGTCCTGATCACGGCGTTCTTCTGCCACGTCAGGCTAGGAGACGATTTCCAGGATGGTTGAGTACAGGTCGGCTGGATCTACCAGGCGTACATACGCGACCGCTTCTCCCAGGAGGCGATAGGCCTGTTCCTGCAGGGCCTTTTCGGCGATCAGGACGACGGGGATACCATGGGTCATACAGGCGAAAAGCAGGTCGCGGGGGGTTATGGTCATGCCCGGTGTTGGCAGCACCTTATGCAGGTATCCGACGACGACGGAAATCCCATCCTGGCGGGTCAGATGGTTGATGTACTTGCCATGCAGGTCAAAGCCGTTGCTCAGAGGCAACGTGCCGATGCCCTGCACTGCCAATCGGGTGAGCAACAGGGGGTCCGTTCCTTCCAGATAACCAACGATGGCCATTTTTTTCTTCTCCAAATTCTTTCCTTACACCCAGCCACGCAGCCGCACGGCCTCGGCCACCCGCTGGATCGCTACCAGGTAGGCCCCCACTCGGTTGTTGACCTTGTACTCCTGGGCCACCTTGTGGACGGTGTGGAAGGCTGCCGTCATCTTGGCATCGAGTTTGGCGTGGACCTCTTCGACGGGCCAGTAGTAGTCGTAGGCGTTTTGCACCTGCTCGAAGTAGGAGACGGTGACCCCGCCGGCGTTGCACAAGAAATCGGGGATGACGTAGACGCCGTTGCGGTAGAGGATTCCGTCGGCCTCGGGGGTGGTGGGGCCGTTGGCCAGTTCGGCGGAAATCTTGGCCCGGATACGCGGGGCGTTTTCGGCGGTAATCACATTCTCCAGGGCGGAGGGGAAGAGCACGACGACATCGAGTTCCAGGAGTTCCTCGTTGGTGATGTTCTGGGCTCCGGGGAAGTTGATGACCGAGCCTGTCTTTTCCTTATGGGCGACGCAGGCGGCATAGTCCAGCCCGTCGGGGTTGTAGATGCCGCCCTTGGAGTCGCTTACGGCGACGACTTTGAGGCCCAGCAGTTCCGTCCCCAGTTTGTGGGCGAACTGACCGGCATTGCCATAGCCCTGGATAGCGGCGGTGGCCCCGCGCAGGTCGATGCCCAGGACCTTGGCTGCCTCGCGGGTGCAGTACATCCCGCCGCGGGCGGTGGCGTCGCCACGGCCGGCCGATCCTCCCAGAGACAGCGGCTTGCCGGTGATGACGCCGGGGGCGTTATAGCCCATGATAATGCTGAACTCGTCCATCATCCAGGCCATGATCTGGGAGTCGGTATAGACATCGGGGGCCGGGACATCGATCTCGGGCCCGATGTAGTGGGCGAGGGCACGGATATACCCCCGGCTGATCCGCTCCAGTTCGCTCCTGGACAGTTCCTTGGGGTTACAGACGACCCCGCCCTTGCCGCCGCCCAGCGGGATGTCTACCACAGCCGTCTTCCAGGTCATCCAGGCGGCCAGTGCTCGAACGGTGTCGATCGTCTCGGCGGGGTGGAAGCGGATGCCGCCCTTGGTGGGGCCGCGGGCATCGCTATACTGCACGCGGAAGCCCTTGAAGATGCACACGCGGCCGTCGTCCATACGCACCGGGAAAGTGACGTGGAACTCGCGCATAGGCTCACGCAGGAAGGCGCGCATGGCCGGTTCCAGGTCCAGGATTTCGGCCGCCTGGTCGAATTGTCGCTGGGCGATCTTGAAGGGATTGAGTTCCTGCTCCATCGCTGTACCTCCTCCTTGAGTTTTCGCTGGCCTCGCTCCGGATGCCTCCCGGCATCACGTCCTGTACACACAGGCGGCCGAATTTTATCATGTCGTTTGGAGGCTGTCAAATGGGGCGTTCAGCGGCCGCCGCCGGCGCAGGCGCAAGCGCAGCCGGCACAGGCGCAGGCACAGGCGCAGGCGCAGCCTCCTCCGCTCCTGGAACTGCCGGAGTAGGAAGGACGCGGAAGCGGGTTGGTCACCCGGGTGACTCCACCGGTGAAGTCGGTAACGCTGCGGACGATCCGGCCGGCCGTATCGGAAACGCTCCGCACGACCCTGGCGGCAAAGTCGGCCCCCGGGATGGTCACGGGGCCGGTGGTCGGGGTCCTGCCGGCCGGGAGTGCCCAAGGACGGTAGTGGCCCCACCATGTCGGCAGGTACACCGGCCCTTCGCGGAAGGTACGCTCGGTGCGCCGTTCGAAATCATCGTCCAGCAGGGTCCACTCCAGTCCCTCGTCGAACAGGCGACTCCGCACCTCGGGCGTCTGCGCCTTTTCCACATGTTCCCAGGCCCGCCGAATGATGTCGCGGTAGTAGGCCGCCGTCTCCTTCCGGCTGAAGCCCTTCATCTTGTTGTTGACCCCTTGGACCAGGGCGATCATCATCTCCTGGAGCTTCCTCTCCTGCAAGGCCCCCTTGGCATCAATGGCCGCCAAAAAATCCTGCTCATACGGGTGCAGTCCCTCCGGTTGGGGCTCGTTCTTTTGCAGGCGCAGGGGGTCATCCTGGATCACGCCCAGCGCCCCTTTCTTAAGCAGGCCGAAGAGGATCATCGTCAACACTTTATTGAGCGGCGTTTCCAAAACGATGGCCGCCTCTACCGCCGTCAAGCCGCGTTTGATGCCCACGCCCTCCACCTTCATCTCGGGGGGAAAGTAGGCCATTCGCCTTCGTGCCTGGGCCCGAGAGCCGAGCACGATCACGCCCACGATCAGCGCGCCGATGAGGACAAGGGGGTTGGTGAGGAAACGGCCCACCGCCTCCAGGGCCTTGAGCACGGGTGAAGGGGCTTTTTGAATCGCCAGTTCGTCCACATAGGACCGGGGAAAAGAGGCCCCGAAGATATACGGTCGGTCCGGAGAGGCGCTCGGATTCGTCCAGCGATAGACGATGCGGTCCTCCTCGATAGAGGTCTCCGGCTGCTCCTGGGGCCAGCCGGAGGGACTGGCGTGCCAGCGTGGTTCCTCCGGCCGCACGCCGGGGGGAAGGTGAAAGCGCACGGTGAGCGCCGTCGTGCCATGAACCAGGTCGCCGTCGAACCAGGTGGGAGAAAACTGGACGCTCGCGTAATTGGCATCCTGACTGTCTTCATAGACCATTTTGCCGATGGAATCCACCCACACCCGGACGGTGCCGCTCCGGCCGGGGCGGATGGTGTGGCTGCCCAGGGGGACGGCTACCCCCGGCTGCACGTAGGGCGAATGCACGATAGGGATGAGCGCCTTTCCGTTCACCTCGGCCCGGATGTCGGCCAGGAGATAATTCTCGTTGGGCAGGCCGACGTCCACCACATCAATGGGGTCGGCCCAGGCGTCGCAGGTAAAGGTAAAGGCGTAGGCCAGACGGAGCGAGCCGTCCCGGTTGATCCAAACGTCCACTTCCTCGCGGTCCAGGGTAAAGGAATAGGTTTGGGCCCAGGCGGTGCCGGCCGGGGACAGAAGGAAGACAAAGGCCGCCAGCAAGAGAACGGTCCGCCACCTGCGCATTGCATTCCTCCCGAAGCCGGTGGAACCCGGTTCACCACTTGGGCTCTTCGACCACCTGATAGGTGGAGCCGCAGTAGGGACAGGAAACGAGGATGGCCCCTGCCTTCACCGTAATGCTTTCCTTATCCAGGTCGGCCCCACAATTTTTGCACTTGAATTTTTCCATGCTCACCTGGCCGCTCAGGTCGATCTTCTGGACGATTTCCTGGGGGCCCTGGGGCAACCGGACACGGGCCAGGACCACGATGAGCACCAGGCCGAGGAGTACGGCCGCACCCCCGTAGACCTTCCAGACGGGGTCGCCGTACTCTTTGCTGAAACCGGCCAGGAAAAGAAAGGCTCCGGCAAAGATGAGGATACCGGCGACGATGTAGCCGATCGTTTTCCCCGCAGACATGCCCTGTTCTCCTTCAGGTCAAGTCACGAAGCGTAATCCCGCCACACCTCTTCGGCGGGATGGGTATAGTATAGCATCTTCGCGGAGGGCTGTCAAACGTTACGTCCGGAATTCTGCCCCTGGTCAACCCTTTCCCATACACAGACATCGGGGAAGCGCCACGGTTTCCAGGGCAAAATCATCCTGCGCTGGGATTGAAGGCAAAACCCGTTTCCCCCACCTTCGGGCCACCGAGGGCGGCGGCCAGAGCAAAATCATGCCGCGATTTCCGTATGAAGGAAAAGCGATCCGTTGCGGTCACCCGACATCCGGCCGGGCTTGCATTTTCTCGCTGCTGACGGTAGAATGGGGTCATCTTCGGATGCCGGCCGGTGGACGGTACGGTCCGGCTTCGGGTGGCAGGGTATCCATGAGCACAGGCGAAAGCATCGGTCTGGAACGAAATCGCGTTTCCTTCGGGCAGGCGAGTGCAGGGTCTACCTGGCCGGCCTACCTGGCCCTTTTGCCCGGCGGCGAACTGGACCGCCGGGTGGATCGGGCCTACCGGATGCTGGAACGCTGCCGCCTTTGCCCCCGGGCCTGTGGGGTCAACCGTCTGGCCGACGAACGGGGCGAATGCCGAACCGGCCGGCACGCCGTGGTCTCCAGCGCCCATCTGCACTTTGGCGAAGAGCCACCTCTGGTGGGATGGGGCGGCTCCGGCACCATCTTTTTTACCCATTGCAACTTGCATTGTCAATATTGTCAAAACTATGAGATCAGCCAGTTGGGGGAGGGAATCGAAGTGGCAACCGAGGAACTGGCGGCGATGATGTTGCAGTTGCAGCGGGCCGGCGCGCACAATATCAACCTGGTTACGCCTACCCATGTGGTGCCCCAAATTCTGGCCGCGGTGGCGATGGCCGCCCGTGCCGGATTGCGCATTCCCCTGGTCTATAACACCGGTGGCTACGATGCCCTCCCCACCCTGCGTCTGCTGGACGGGGTGGTGGACATCTATATGCCCGATGCCAAGTATGCCGATGAGGAAACCGCCCGCCGGTATTCGCAGGTGGAACACTACCCGCGGGTGAACCGGCTGGCCATCCGGGAGATGCACCGACAGGTCGGTGACCTGGTGCTGGACGAACGCGGCATTGCCCGTCGGGGGCTGCTCGTACGCCACCTGGTTCTGCCGGAAGGGCTGGCCGGAACGGCCGAGGTCATGCGTTTCCTGGCGGAAAAGATCTCGCGGGATACCTACATCAATGTGATGGCCCAGTACCGCCCGGAATACCGGGCCTGGGAGTATCCCTCTCTGCGGCGACGTATTACGATGGAAGAGTACCGTCAAGCGGTGGAACTGGCCCGGGCAGCCGGCCTCCACCGTCTGGCTCGCTGAAAGGGGGAAACGGTGGCCTCCCGGACGATGGAGACGTTTCGGCCGATCCCTCCTTCCCGCACTCCTCAAGCAACCGCCCGGCTGGCCTGGTTCATCCTGAGCCTTTCTACGGCTTGCTTTTTCATCCTTTGTACTCTGCTCGGCTACGGCCTCTGGCATCTGCGGGCTTCGGTAGCCGGCGCCCAGGGGGGCAACACCCTAGAGGCCTATGCCGGTGGTGTTTCCCTGATCTATGCCGGCGAGGTGCGGCCCATCGTCGTTCCCGTGGGGGAAGTGGTCCCTCTGCACGAGGGGGAGACGATCCAGGTGGAGCAGGGGGCACCGGCGGGCACTGCCGCCCTGGCTACGCTGTGGGAAGGCAGCACCCTCCAACTCTATGCCGGCACTCGACTGACCCTCCGCCGCCTGCAGGCCACCCTGTATTCCGAACGCCTCCGGGAGGTCGTGCTGGAGGTGCCGGCCGGCCGGCTTCTCCTGGGGGTAGCCCGCACCGGGCCATATCAGGAGGTTCGTTTCATCGTCCAGACACCGGTAGCCCTCGTCGAACTGGAACCCGGTGGCAATTACCTGCTTCGGGCCGGGCCGGAGACGGAGGTCGCCGTACGTTTGGGCGAGGCCCGCCTGCGGGTCGCTCCAGAGCAGGCGCCCGTCCGCATCGTTGCCGGGGAAAAGGCCCGGGCTGCGGCCGGCAGCCCGCCGCAGGTGGAGGCGGCTCAATGGCAACTCTTGCGCAACGGCGACTTTGCCCAGGGCCTGGCCTACTGGAACTTTCGCTCCGAACAAACCGCCGATGGTGGGACGGTGGGAGCCGTCTACCTCCTGGACCAGCAGAGGGTTGGCGAGAACTGGGTCTGGACACTGGGGCTGGCCCGAAGGGGGGGAACGGAAGACCGTTGCCTGGCCATCCTCTCGCAGAAGATCGGGGAAGACCTTTCTCCCTATCGATCGGTACGCTTGGAACTGGACCTGCGCATTGATTACCAGAGTCAGCCGGGCGGTGGCCCGCTGGGCGTTGATTACCCCTTCAATGTGGGCATCCGTTACCGCGATGCCCAGGGAGATCTCCAGCAGTACACCTACGGCTTTTACGACCACACCGAAAGGGGGGCCAAGGCGAACTTTCCCGGCTCCGAAGGGGAAACCTACCTGGTTCCCCACTACCGCTGGACCCACATTTCCCTGGAGTTGCTGGATATGTGGCCCCGGCCGGTTTTTCTGGACGAGATCGACCTCTTCGCTTCGGGAAATGACTATGAAAGTTGGGTCGCCAACGTCTCCCTGATCGCCCGGATCGACTACGGCCGGTAGTAGATATTCACTCCTCGGGGGAAGCGAAGGCAATGCTTTCTTTCGCCCGCCCGGCCTGGGAACCGGGTCTGCCGGTTCAGGGTGGGCGGCCATGCGGACTCCAACCGCCCCCAGGCAGGTGGTTACGATAACGACACCGGTTTGACAACTCTCCGAACGGCGTTGTACAATGATCTCACCCGAAACGCCGGGCTTTTGCTTGGCCGGCACGGATCCCATGAGATGGCAACGATGATGCAACCGCTTCTGGACATCCTGGTGCTGGGACTCTTTCAGACCAACTGCTACCTCGTCGGCTGTCCGAAGACGCGGGAGGCTCTGGTGATGGATCCAGGAGGGGAGGTATCCCCCATCCTGGAGCGGGCCCAGTCCCAGGGGCTGAACATCCGCCTGGTCGTGAACACCCATGGCCATTATGACCACATCGTGGGCAACGCCGAACTGGTTCGCCGGACGGGAGCGTCGCTGGCCGTCCACGAACTGGATGCGCCGCTCCTTCACGACCCCTTGTATGACTTCTCCGCCTGGCTCGGGCTACGACGGGAGCCCTGCCGACCGACACGTCTCCTGCGCAACGGGGAACTGGTGGAGGTGGGGACACTTTCCTTCCGGGTATTGCACACCCCTGGCCATACGGCGGGGAGCATTTGTCTCCTGGGGATGGGGCTTCTCTTCAGCGGGGATACCCTCTTCCACCTGGGCGTAGGGCGAACCGACCTGCCGGGCGGCGATATGGAGGCCCTCATCCGTAGCCTGGAGGAAATCCTGTTACCCCTGGACGACGGTCTGGTCGTCTATCCGGGGCACGGGCCGAAGACGACCATCGGATACGAGAAAAAGTACAACCCCTTTCTATAACCCCTGGAGGTGCAGGGATGGCCAAAATCAGCGTGATCGGGATGGGCTATGTGGGGCTGGTCACTGCCGCCTGTTTTGCCGACTTGGGCAACGAGGTCTGGTGTGTAGAGATGGACGGGCACAAGATCGAACTTTTACAGCAGAACAAGGCCCCCTTCTACGAGCCGGGCCTGGAGGAACTGATCGTCCGCAACGCCTCGGCCGGCCGGTTGCACTTTACCGTTCGCTACGATGAAGCCGTCCCGGGTTCGGACTTTGTCTTCATCTGCGTGGGCACGCCCATGGCCGAGGACGGCGCTGCCGAACTCAAGTACGTGCGCATGGCCGCCGAATCCATCGGCCCCAACCTGCGCGGCTATACCATCATCGTCAACAAGAGCACCGTACCCATCGGCACCGGCGATATGGTTACCGAGATCCTCCGCCACTACGCCGACTCCAGCACCTTCGCCGTGGTCTCCAACCCCGAATTTCTGCGTGAGGGTTCGGCCGTCAACGACTTTTTCAATCCCGACCGCATCGTCTTGGGAGCCGGTGACCGGACGGCGGCGGAGAAGGTGGCCGAACTGCACGCTCCCCTGAATGCCCCGGTGATCATCACCGATCTGCACACCGCCGAGATGATCAAGTACGCTTCCAACGCCTTCCTCGCCACCCGCATCTCCTTCATTAACGAGATCGCCCACATCTGTGAGCGCCTGGGTGCCGACGTGAAGGAAGTAGCGCGGGGCATGGGGATGGACCGACGCATCGGGCCCCATTTCCTCAACGCCGGCGTAGGTTTTGGGGGTTCGTGTTTCCCCAAGGACGTCCGCGCCCTGGCCTATATGGCCAAAGCCCAGGATTGCCATCCCCAACTCCTTCAGGCGGTGCTGGAGATCAACGAGGATGCCCAGCGGCGCTTTGTAAGAAAACTCCTGGAAATGCTCGGCAACTTACAGGGGAAGACGATCGGCGTGCTGGGCCTTTCTTTCAAGCCGAACACCGACGACATGCGGGAGGCCCCCTCCATCGAGATCATCACCCGCATCCACGAAATGGGAGCCGAAGTCAAGGCCTACGATCCGGTTGCCATGCCACGGGCGGAGGAAATCTTGCCCTGGGTGACCTACTGCGCTACCCCCTACGACGTGGCCAAGGGGGCCGATGCCCTGCTGGTGATTACCGAGTGGAACGAGTTCAAGCAGTTGAATATGGAACGCATCCGCGACCTGATGCGGGAGGCGGTGCTTCTGGACGGCCGCAACGTCTATGAGCCGGCCGAGATGCGCCGGTTGGGCTTTCGCTACTACGGTGTGGGACGACCCTGAAAGTATCGAACGTGATTGGGCTTCACGGATTGAATGGAACATCATGTCAAAAATTGTGCGCAAGTCTTGCCACATTTCTCGGGCGGATGATCCTTTTTCCGCACGGACTTCAATAATACCGTCGGTCGTTCCTCCGTCCCCGGTGGAAGTATAGCAAGGGAAACCCCATGGAGTTGCAGGTAGGGGTAGACATTGTGGAGATTTCCCGCGTTGAGGCGGTGCTGGAGCGTTTCGGCGAGCGTTTCCTCCGGCGCATCTATACCCCGGCCGAGCAGGCTCTCTGTCGGGGCCGGGTGCCGGAATTGGCCGTGCGTTTTGCTGCCAAAGAAGCGACGATGAAGGCCCTGGGCACAGGGAGGCGGGAGGTGGGCTGGAGGGAGATTGAGGTGCTCTCCGACCGGCGTGGCCGGCCGCTCCTCTTTTTACACGGGCGGGCCCAAGAGCGCGCCGTCGAACTGGGCCTCCAGCGCTTTGCGGTAAGCCTCTCCCACGAACGTCACCTGGCCATCGCCACGGTTGTTGCCTGGGGCGAGGGAAGCCGGGATGATCGTTGATGCCCATACCCACATCTTTCCCCCCGAAGTCTGCAGCCGGCGGGAACATTACCGGGCCCGCGATGTCTGGTTTTCCCTTCTCTACGAAGACCCCCGGGCGCGCCTGGCCGCGGCCGAGGACCTGATCGCGGTGATGGACTTGGACGGCGTAGATCGGGCCGTGGTCTGTGGCTTTGCCTGGGCCGATGAGGGGCTTTGTCGGGAGCACAACGACTACCTCCTGGACTGCCTGGTCCGCTATCCTGGCCGGCTCATCGGGCTGGCCGTGGTGCAGCCCCGGGCCGGCCGGTCCGCCGTACGGGAACTGGAGCGCAGCCTGGAGGCCGGGTTGAGCGGTCTGGGCGAACTCTTTCCCGACGGGCAGGGCTTTTCCCTGGAGAATCGCAACCTCCTTGCCCCCCTGGTTTCCGTCCTTCAGGAGCGCGGCCGTCCGCTCCTGACCCACACGAGCGAACCGGTAGGACACAGGTATCGGGGGAAGGGCCGTACCCTGCCCCAGCACGTTATCACCCTGGCCCAGCACTTTCCTGAACTCAAGATCGTCTGCGCCCACTGGGGTGGGGGGCTCCCCTTTTACGAACTGATGCCGGAAGTCGCCCAGGTCCTGGGCAACGTCCTCTACGATACGGCGGCTTCCCCTTACCTGTATCGCTGGCGCATCTTCTCTATGGGGGTAGAGATCGTTGGGGCGCATAAAATCCTCTTCGGGAGCGATTTTCCTCTGATCCGTCCACGCACCTACCTGGCTCATCTGGCGCAGTTGCCACTGGAGGAGGAAGCACGGCGGGCTATCCTGGGGGAGAACGCCCTTCGGCTGTGGGGC